>Ga0137369_10002710_pt1 | contig 18168 bp, 19 predicted proteins | sample SagtaG_12_FD_104918 | JGI IMG/M metagenome (GOLD analysis project Ga0137369, IMG submission 104918) | Vadose zone soil microbial communities from Sagehorn Ranch, Mendocino, California, USA - Sage1_L_113_16 metaG | ecosystem: Environmental > Terrestrial > Soil > Vadose zone | place: USA... | reverse complement strand
TGCTCGGGGTAATGGCGCACGAACCGCGCAGACTCCGCGAACCGCCCGAGGTCGTAGGCGCTGACATAGTCCTCGTGGACGTCGGGCTCGCTGTCGCTCCCGGCAGCCGCCTCGACGGCGTAGCCGATATTGGTTCTGGCGTCCAGCCCGCGTACGACGTCCAGACTCGGCGCTTCGATGATGTCCTTGAGCGCGCCGCCTGCTTCGATCGGGAAGCGGACCGCGCCGCCACCGACGGTCAAGCTCGTTACGCGCTCCGGAGCCTTCGCGGCAAGGAAGAGCGCTGCGGCCGTGCCGACGTCCGGGCCGACGACGTGCGGCGCCCCCAGGCTCCACTCCTCGATCAGGCCGGCCAGGAACGCTCCCGAGGCGTCCGGGGCGATCAGTTCCGGGCGACCATCGGAGTGGCCGAAGCCCGGCATGTCGACGGCGACAACCCGCCCGACCGCGGCGACGCGGTGCCAGATGCGACGGAAGGCCCAAAGGCTTTCGGGCCAAGGCGCCAGCAGCAGCACGGTGACATCGGAGTCCGCCTTGTTGTCGGCGAACCGCACTCGCACTCCGTCGCAGACTCGAAAGTAGGTTGTGATCGGCGAACCCGCCTCTGCGCTCATCTACTGTCTCCTGTCCGATTCGGCATTCGATGACGGTCGTCATCGAGTCAGACCCTAGCAGACGCGATGACGGTCGTCATCTAAATGCCCTACCCTGCCGTCATGGCTGCGAAGGACGAAACGAAGGACCCGGCCGCCGGTCGCCGGCGATCTCCAGCTCGCGCGCGGATGGTGCGGAGTGCCGCGACGCTCATCCGTGAGCGTGGCATCCACGGCACCGGACTCCGCGAGATCGTCGCCCACTCCGGCGGTCCCCGCGGCTCGCTCGGCCGCTTCTTCCCCGGCGGCAAGACGCAGCTCGTGACCGAAGCGATCGATGTCGCGCTCGTTGACCTCTTCGACGATCTCGACCGTCCGCTCAGCGAAGCCGAGACGTTCCCCGAAGCAATAAGCGTCATCGTGACCGCATGGCGGCGGCTGCTCGTCGACCACAACTTCGCCTCGGGCTGCCCACTGGCCGCGACCATTTGCGACGCGGCCGACAACGACATCCTCCGCACCCATGTCAGCGAGTTGCTCGCACGGTGGCGAGCGCCAGTCGCCGACGCCTACACCAGGTTTGGGGCGCTGGAGGCAGAAGCCGAAGCACACGCGACGGTGCTACTGGCCGCGCTCGAGGGCGCCCTCATCCTCGCTCGCGCTCAACGCACCATCGAGCCGCTCGACACAGTCGAGCGCTTCTTCGCGTCACGTGCCCCAGACCCACGCCGAGCATAGGACGACACATACAACGGGGCCCTAGTCTCTGTTACCGAACCGACCGTGTGATGCGCCAGCGTGCTCTCGCCCGAACGGACTATCGACTAGAGCGTTCTCTGCATTACAAGACGCGGCGCCGCTTGAGTGATTCCCTCTCGACCTGAGCAGGACGAGATGTCGACCCCCTCTCTACACGGAACGGGTCACGGCTGTGTCCGGAGTACAGGAGGCCACCGAATCGGCCTTCTCACCAGGGATTCCGGTCACGGGTATGGAGCGTTTATGGAGCCTAGCGGGCGCAACCAGTGGCAACCGGTGGCAAATGCGCAGGCCCCAAAAACGGCGGAAACAAGCCAAAACCGTTGCCACCGGTTGCGACCAGTTGCCGTTCGGAGCGCATGGTAAGGAGGGGGTCTCCGGTTCGAGTCCGGAAGAGGGCTTGGAGATCAGAGCCCCGAGGATCGGCTCCACAACGCGCAATTGTGCGCGCACCAGCCCACGCAGGGCCGGCCGCGGTGCTGTGGCCCGACGTCCCCGTGCTGGAGCGCGATGACCTCGCCGTGCCTCACTGACAATTTTGGGGCCGCCGTCTAGGAGGCTACAGAGCGAGCGCACCCGCCAACCAGCGCGCCTGGCGCAGCCGCTCCGCATCGTAGCCCGGCGGGCCGTCTTGGAGCTCTGCCAATCGGGCGGTCGCGAACGCGGCGAACGCGGTCGCCGACGCGGCGGTCTGCTCAACGTCGACCGCGAACAGCTCGAGCTCGGGCGACCTCTCCACCCGCTTCCGAGCCTCGGCTGCGCAGGCCTCACCGAACTCACGCTCCGTGTCGCGGTTCCACGCCTCTACGCGCCGGACGAGCCGGCCGCGCGGTGCGACCACCATCAACTCGCCCTCGACGACCTCGCCGTCGAGCTCGACCTCCCACAGCTCGGGACGAAGCCAGTACGGGAGCTGGGCGATCCGGCAGGCGTGCACCCCGACCCGGCAGGGATCGACCGTCTCCACCTCGAGCCATTCACCCTGATCAGGCCACGTCACCCCGCTGAACGGCGCAACTTTCCCTTCGCCGAGGAACTTGTACGCGATCATCCCGACCTCCAGCCTCGGAAGGCTTCGATCAGGGCGTCCTGGAGCTCCGGGTCGATGTCCTCCTCCCGCAACCGTCCGGTGGTCTCGATGGTCTGGCGCATCTGCTCGAGGTAGGTCACGCACCAGTCGCAGAAGCCGAGGTGCTCCTCGAAGCGCTCGCGGTCATGCGACGAGAGCCCGCCCTCGAGGTATTCCGTGACGAGCTCGACGACCTCGGCGCAGGTTAGGTCTCGTGAAAGCTTCATCCGTTTGCCCTCTCCTTGAGGTACTCCTCGAGCGCGCGGCGGACCCTCGACCGGGCGCGGTGGAGGAGCACTCGCTGATTGGACTCGCTGATCTCCAAAACGTTACAAACCTCGCCCGGACCGAAGCCCTCCACGTCGCGCATGGCGATCACGACCGCCTGCGCGTGAGGAAGTTGCGCGATCGCGCGGTCGACGACGTCGCGCAGCTCGGCGGCGAGCAGGCGACCCTCCGGCGCCGACCAGCCCACGGGCGGCGACGACCAGTGGCCGGACCAGCGCCCTTCCGTTGTGAACCGGCTCTGATCGACGGCCGGCTCGAACTCCTCCTCATGACCCGTGCCGAGCGCAGAGAACGGAACCGTCCGCCCCTCGCGCTCTCCGCGGCTGATCGCCGTGTTCGTGAGGATGCGGAAGATCCAGGTCTTGAGTGACGAGCGGCCCTCGAACCGCTCGAGCCCGTGCAGCACGCCGAGCCATGCCTCCTGTACGACCTCCTCGGCCACGGCGGGGCTGGAGACGTAGTGCTGCGCGACGCGCAGCATCGCGGCGCCGTAGAGGCGGACCAGCTGCGTGAAGGCCGCCTCGTCACCGGCGCGGAGCGCCTCGACGAGCTGTCGCTCGTCCGCGGACGGCGGCGCGGCGACCGATTGCGAGTCCGCCATCTGCGAAACGTAATCCACTTCGCGGCCGACGCGCGTAACGGATTGCGAGCTCGGCGGACAAGAGCGGCATGAAAGCAATCGCCGTTCACCCAGGCAAGCCCAACTCCATCCACCTGCGCGACGTTCCGGAACCGACCGTCAGCGACATCCCCAACGGCCGCGGCGTGCTGGTCAAGGTCCTGCGCGTCGGCGTCGACGGCACCGACAAGGAGATCAACGCAGCCGAGTACGGAGCCGCACCGCCCGGTGACGACTTCCTCGTCACCGGCCACGAGAGCTTCGGGCAGGTCGTCGAGGTCGGCCCGAACGTCCCGACCACGATTCGCCCCGGCACCTTCGTCGTCGCCTCCGTCCGCCGGCCGGGCACCACCATCTACGGAAAGATCGGCCTCCAGGACTTCACGACCGACGACGTCTACTACGAGCGCGGGATCAACCTCCTGCACGGCTACCTGACCGAGTTCTACGTCGAGGACTACCAGTACGTCTTTCCGCTCCCCGACAACCTCGCCGAGGTCGGCGTCCTACTCGAGCCGACGACCGTCGCCGAGAAGGGCATCAACCACGCCTACGAGATCCAGCGCCGTCTGAAGGTCTGGGAGCCGCGGCGCGCGTGCGTGCTCGGCTCCGGCACGGTCGGCCTGCTGACCGCGCTCGCCCTCCGTCTGCGCGGGCTCGAGCTGACCGTCTACTCGCTGCCGAAGAAGCCGAACCGGAACGCAGATCTGATCGAGCAGCTCGGCGGCGTCTACGTCTCCTCGCAAGAGAAAGCGCTGGCCGAGGCGAGTGAGGAGCGGGGCCCGTTCGACGTGATCTTCGACGCCACCGGCTTCAGCCCGATCGTCTGGGAGGCGGCCGAGGTCCTCGGCAAGAACGGCGTCCTCGTCCTCGCCTCGATCACCGGCGGCGACCGCAAGGTGGAGATCAACTCCGACAAGATCAACCAGGGCTTCGTGCTCGGGAACAAGGTGATGGTCGGCACGGTCAACGCTTCGCCGAACGACTTCCGGACCGGCGTCGACGACCTGATCAAGGCCGAGGCGCTCTTCCCCGGCTGGCTGAAGAAGCTGCTGACGACGCCGATTCCCGGGCTGGAGCGCTACGACGAGATGATCCGCGCACTGACCGAGGACCGCGACGCAATCAAGGTCTACGTGGAGGTGGCGAGCGATGGCAGCAACAACGGCTAGCGCGCTTGCGGCCGGGCTTCCGGGCGAGGCCCGCGGTCCGCAGCCGATCGCCGACTACGGGCTCCTGGCCGACTGCAACTCGGCCGCGCTCGTCGCCCGCGACGGCTCGATCGACTGGTTGTGCATGCCCCGTTACGACAGCGGGTCCGTCTTCGGGCGCATCCTCGACCCGGAGGCCGGACACTGGTCGATCCGGCCCGCGGAGGCGTTCACGAGTGAGCGCCGTTACCTGCCGGGAACGCTCGTGATCGAGACGACGTTCACGACCGACGGCGGCACTGTGAAGCTCACGGATGCGCTCGTCTTCGCCGAGGGCCAGCGCGGGCACGACCTCGGCTTCGACACGCCGCACGAGCTGGTGCGAAGCGTCGAGGGCGTGTCCGGTGAGGTCGAGCTCGTCTTCGAGCTCGCGCCGCGCACCGAGTACGGGCTCGTCCGTCCGCTCTTCCGGATGGAGGGCGACGGCGGCCGTACGTTTGGCGGTCCGAACCGGATCGCGGTCCGCGCGGGTGTCCCGGTCGAGATCGAGGACGTGACGATGCACGCCGGATTCACGGTCTCGGCCGTCGAGCAGGTCGGCTTCTCCCTGCGCTGGATTCCGACCGAGGCCCACGAGCCCCCGGCGCCGACGGCGCCGGATGCCGTCGCGGCGCGGATCGAGGACACGGTCGAAGGGTGGCGGTCCTGGGAGGCAGACCACGACATCTACGAGGGGCCGCACCGGGAGCTCGTTCGACTGAGCTCGCGCGTCCTCAAGGGTCTCACCTACCGGCCCACGGGCGCGATCGTCGCCGCCCCGACCACGTCGCTGCCGGAGACGGTCGGCGGCGAGCGCAACTGGGACTACCGCTACTCCTGGATCCGCGACGCCAGCCTGACCCTGCAAGCGCTGTACATCGGCAGCTGCAGCGACGAGGCCGGCGAATTCGTCTCCTTCATGACGAGCTCCGCGGGCGGCGGCGCCTCGCTCCAGATCATGTACGGCATCGGCGGGGAGCACGACCTGACCGAGCGCGAGCTGCCGCATCTGCGCGGCTGGCGCGACTCGCAACCGGTGCGGGTCGGCAACGGCGCGTGGGGCCAGACCCAGCTCGACGTGTACGGCGAGCTCCTCGACGCCCTCTACGTCTACCGCGAACAGCTCGGCGAGCTGCACCCCGAGATCCAGACCTTCGTCGCCTACCTGGCGGACATGGCCGCGCAGCGCTGGTCGGAGACGGACGCCGGCATGTGGGAGATGCGCGGCGAGACGCGCCATCACCTCTCCTCCAAAGTGCTCTGCTGGGTGGCGCTCGACCGCGCCGTCAAGCTCGCCCCCGCGCTCGGTGCGTTCGCCAAGACGGAGGAGTGGGCGGAGGCGCGGGACGCGATCCGCGAGGCGATCCTCGAGCGCGGCTGGAGCGAGAAGCAGCAGGCGTACGCGCAGTCGTTCGACTCGGACGAGCTCGACGCGGCGCAGCTGCTGATGCCGATCGTCGGCTTCCTGCCGGCGACGGATGAGCGGATGCGCTCGACGATCGAGGCCATCGCTCGCGAGCTGACCGAGGACGGTCTCGTCCTCCGCTACCGCAACCAGGAGGGTTTGAACGCCGACGGCCTGACCGGCGAGGAGGGCACGTTCGTGATCTGCTCGTTCTGGCTGGTCTCCTGCCTCGCACAGGCGGGCGAGGTCGAGCGGGCCGAGCAGCTCTTCGAGCAGCTGGCCGGCTACGCGAACGACCTCGGGCTGCTCGCAGAAGAGATCGACACCGCGAACGGCGAGCAGCTCGGCAACTTCCCGCAGGCCTTCAGCCACATCGGGTTGATCACCGCCGCCTACGAGATCGACAAGGCGCGCGGCGTGGCGTGAGCGAGGCGTCCACCGGAGGTCGGCCGATGAAGGAAGCAGAGCGTAAGCGGCGCGCGGCGCTTGATTCGGCCGGGCCGTTCCAGACCAGCGACCCGGCCGACGTCCGCTGGCTCCTCTGCGGCCGCGGCCGGCCGGTCGCGACCGGCACGTCGCCCTATGCCGTCGTTGTCGACCGGGGCAGCGCGCAGGTCCTCTACCAGGACATCGAGGCGTCGCGAATCGCCGCGGACGAACGCTGGGAGGAGCTCGGCTACGAGCCGTTCGCCTACCCCTGGCACGAGGCGACCCCGAACGGATTGCCCGCGTTGGACCTTTCCGCGCTCCGGCTCTCGCTCGGACCGGAGGAGCTCGAGCGCTACCGCGCGGCCGGACGGGACGCGGCGGAGGCGTTCGTCGCGGCCCTCGAGCTCCTGCGCCCCGAATGGCGCGAGCTCGACGCGACCGCCGAGCTGGCCGGCAAGCTGCACGAGCGCGGCTTCACGACGCCGGTCCTGCTCGCCGGCGGCGAGGAGCGCGCACCGGTTCACCGCCACCCGCTCCCGACCGGCGTGCGGCTGGGCGCCTTCTGCCTGCTCGCCGCGACGGCCGAGCGCGAGGGGCTCCACGTGTCGATGACGCGCATCGTCGCCTTCGACAAGCCGCCGCGGCGACTCGAGGCGCGCGTGCGTGCGGCCGCCGAGGTCGACGCGGCCGTGCTCGCAGCGTCGCGGCCCGGCAGAACGCTGGGCGAGCTCCTCGACGTGCTCGCGGACGCCTACTCGCAGCAGGGCTTCCCCGAGGAGTGGCGCAAGCACCACCAGGGCGGCCTGACGGGCTATCGAGGGCGCGAGGTCTTCGCGACTCCGGGCGATTCGACCCGTCTTCCCAAGGCGTGCGCTGTGGCCTGGAACCCGTCCGTCACCGGCGGTGGGAAGTCAGAGGACACCGCGCTCGTCACCGGGGACGGCACGGAGGTCGTGACCGCCACGCCGGAGCTCGGGCAGCTCGATTCGGGCCGGCCGGGAATCGTCCGCTTGTAACGGCAGCGCAGCCCGGCCGGACTATGCAGCATGAGCTCGACCTCGCTCGACCGGCACACGACTGACGCGTTCGACACGCTCGACGTCCGTTTCCGCGACGTCCTGGGCGACGCCCCACAGCTGGTCAAGGTCGCGGAAGTCGACGCGCACGAGGGCCCGGTCTACGCGGACGGCGCGCTCTACTTCACGACCCTGCCGCGGGACGGCCGAGTCTCGATCAAACGGCTCGACCTCGACGGCTTCGGGGCGACCGGCGCCGCGGTCGTCCGCGAGCACACGAGCGCCGCGAACGGAATGACGCTCGCCCCCGACGGGCGCCTGATCGTCTGCGAGCAGGGCTCACTGGGTGAGCCGGCGCGGATCAGCCTCGTCGACCGGGAGACCGGCGACGTCGAGACCGTCGTCGACGCGCTCGCCGGGCTGCCGCTCAACTCGCCGAACGACGTCGTCGTCAGAAGCGACGGCACGATCTGGTTCACCGATCCGAGCTACGGCCACCTCCAGGGCTTCAGGCCCGAGCCTGCGCTCGGTGATTTCGTCTACCGCTACGAGCCCTTCTCCGGCTGGCTCACGGTGGTCGCCTTTGACTTCGACAAACCGAACGGGCTCGCCTTCTCGCCCGACGAACGGGTGCTGTACGTCGGCGACAGCGGCGCTAACCACGAGTCCGGGAGCTTCGACCCCCGCCGCCCCCATCACATCCGCGCCTTCGACGTCGCCGGCGAGCGGCTCGTGAACGACCGGCTCTTCGCCGTCACCACGCCCGGCTTCCCCGACGGCCTGAAGGTGGACGCGGACGGCCGCGTTTACGCGTCCGCCTTCAGCGGCGTCCAGGTCTTCGACCCGGGCGGCGAGCTGATCGGGGAGATCAGCCTTCCCGGCGCCGTCAACTTCACCTTCGGCGGCCCCGGCCGCAACGTCCTCTTCATCACCACCGACACGGCCGTCTGGGCCGCAGTCCTCAACACCAAAGGAGCGTGACCGTAATGGAAGCAGTACGCAGGCGCAGGATCATCGACGACGAAGGCGCGGATGCAGTTGTCGCAGCCGCCCTCGACTTCGCGAACCAGCAGAGCTACCGCGTCGTCGTCGCAGTCGTCGACGTGGACGGCGAGCTGATCCAGCTCCGCCGCACCGAGAATGCCCAGATCGCGAGCTCGCGCGTCGCGGTCGACAAGGCCCGGACGGCGGCGATCTTCGTCCGGCCGAGCCGTGACATCGAGGCGCAGGTGAGCGGCGGCCGGCTGGGCGCGCTCGCCTTGCACGGCGCCGTCGCCCTGACGGGCGGAGTGCCGCTCGTCGTGGACGGCGAGGTCGTGGGCGCCATCGGCACCAGCGGCGAGACGCCCGACGAGGACGAGTCGGTCTCGGTCGCCGGCGCCTCCGCCGACTTCTCGACGAGGAGCATCCCGGCGCTGACGTACGAGGGCGCACGGGTGGCGGCCGAGGCTGCAGGGGCGGAGGCCGCCGGCCGTGGCGTCGCACCCGTGGCTGCCGTCGTCGATGCCGGCGGCACCCTTGTCTACGTCCACCGGCCCGACGCTGCCCAGGTCGCCAGCGTCGAAGTTTCAACCGACAAGGCGCGGACGGCAGCGATCTACCGGCGTCCGAGCAAGGACTTCGAAGACCAGGCCTCGGGTGGGCGCCCGTCGGCGCTGCACCTGGCCCGCGCGGTGCCGCTGCAGGGCGGAATCCCGATCCTTTTCGACGGACACGTGATCGGTGCGATCGGCGTCAGCGGCGCCTCCTCGGCCGACGAGGACCAGGAGCTTGCCGTGCTCGGTGCAGAGGCTGCCCAGGCAGTTGCGTCGGCGGCCGGGGCGGTGGCCTGACGTGAGCGCTGAGTTCTTCCCGCGGACCGCGATCGACGCCAAGTTCGAAACCGGCGGCTTGTTGCTCGACGCCGGCGCGTACAAGCTCGACGCCGGCCGACGCACCGCTCCGGGCGAGGTCGAGTACCACGAGCGGGTCGTCGACGTCATGCACGTCGTCCGCGGAAACGCGACCGTCGTCACCGGCGGCGAGATGCAGGACGCCCGCGAGGTCGGCCCCGGCGAGATCCGGGCCAGCACCATCGACGGTGGGACACCGCAAGTGCTCGGCGAGGGCGACGTGCTTGCGATCCCGAGCGGAGTGCCGCACCAGTTCACCGACGTCTCCGACCCGTTTCTCTACTTCGTCGTCAAGGTGGAGGTGTAGCGATGGCCGCAACCGAGTCGCTGACGGTCGCCGCGAAGCTCCCCGGGCCGCCCGAGCTCCTCCCCGGCCGTCCGGACGCGATCGTCGATCTCCAGACCGGCGAGGGCGCCGCGCTCGTCGACGGGCAGTGGCGCTACTCCGACGCGCGCGTCGAGGAGATCGACTTCGTCGAGCTCGGCTCGCCGGAGGACCCGCTCGGCCCGGGCACGGTGCCGAACCGCACCTTCGACGTCGTCCCGCACGCCGAGGCGGCCGACTACGACGATTCCGGCTGGCACCTGCTCGCGGCCGAGGAGACGATGCTGCGCCTCGCCAACGGCCGGGTCTGCTTCAGCTGGTACCGGATCGCAGTCACGATCCCGGAGCACGTCGGGGAGCTCGACCCAACCGGCGCGACCGTCGTCTTCGAGGTCGCGATCGACGACTACGCCGAGGTCTGGGTGGACGGAGAGCTCCCGCACGCGCTGGGGGACACCGGTGGCCAGGTCGTCGGGGGCTTCAACGCGCCGAACCGCGTGATCCTGACCCGGGCCGCGCGGCCCGGACAGACGTTCCGGCTCGCGGTCTTCGGCATCAACGGGCCGATCTCGGCCTCACCGCCCAACTACATCTGGATGCGTACGGCGACACTCGACTTCTATGCCGCCGAGCGTGCTCCGGTCGCGTGGGAGGTTCCCCTCGAGGTCGAAGGCGACCTGATCGGGATCCTTCCCGCGGATGCCCGGCTCGAACGCGTTGCCGGCGGCTTCGAATTCACCGAGGGGCCCGTCTGGACGCGTGACGGCGCGCTGCTCTTCAGCTCGCCGAACACGAACGCGATCTACCGCTGGACGCCGAATGGGGTCGTGACCGTGTTCCGCTCGAAGAGCGGCTACACGGGCGTCGACGTCGGGCGCTACCACCAGCCCGGCTCCAACGGGCTCACCTTCAGCCCCGACGGCCTGCTGACGATCTGCCAGCACGGAAACCGCCGAGTGATCCGCGTCAACCCGCACGGCGACATCACGGTGCTCGCCGACGGGTACGAGGGAAAGCGACTGAACAGCCCGAACGACCTCGTCTACCGCTCGGACGGCACGCTCTTCTTCACCGACCCGCCCTTCGGGCTCCCCGGCGTGTTCGACGACCCGGACAAGGAGCTGCCGTTCAGTGGCGTCTTCCGCGCCCGAGACGGCAAGGTCGAGCTGTTGAGCGACGAGCTCACGGGCCCGAACGGGCTCGCGCTCTCACCGGACGAACGCTGGCTGTACGTCGGCAACTGGGACTTCGAGCGGGTCGTCGTCATGCGGTACGACCCGGATACCGGCGAGGGCTCCGTGTTCTTCGACATGACCGGCGCCCCGGGCTCCGACGAGGACGCGATCGACGGGATGAAGATCGACCGCGCCGGCAACCTGTACGTCTGCGGGCCTGCCGGGATCTGGGTGGTCTCGCCCGAGGGCGAGCACCTGGGCCTGCTGCGCCTGCCGGACGCCCCGCACAACCTCGCCTGGGGCGACGCGGACGGCCGCACCCTCTACGTCACGGCGCTGTCGAGCGTGTACCGGCTGCGCCTCGAGATCCCGGGCATCCGCCCCCACTGAAAGGAGATCCGATGAGCAAGATCAAGGTCGGCGCGACGCTCCCCGACTTCGAGCTGCCGGACGAGAACGGCGTCATGCACACCCTGTCCGAGCTCCAGGGCGACGACGTCATGGTGCTGATGCTCGGGCGGGGCGAGCACTGCCCGCGCGAGCGGCAGCATCAGCGGGAGATGCTGAAGTTCTACGAGTGGTCCTCGGTCGCGTTCACGCAGCTCGTCACCGTGCTGCCGAACGAGCTCCACGACGTCTTCAAGCTGAAGATCTCGACCGGCGCGCACTGGACGTACTTGGCCGACACCGACCTCGAGGTGCAGACGGCGCTGGACATCAGGGAGTACACCGACCCGATCCACGACGCGAACGTGCCCCACACCCTCGTCCTCGCCCCCGAGCTCGTGATCGACAAGGCGTACGTCGGCTACTGGTTCTGGGGCCGGCCCTCGCCCTACCAGCTGTGGGAAGACCTGGGAGACCTGTTCCGCCGGATCAAGCCGGACTTCGACCCGACCGCGGCGGCGGCAAAGCGCGCCTGGAAGGCCGCCGTCGAGAACGGCACCGTTCCGGCGCACCACTGAGCGTCTTGACCTGAGCGCCGCCCCGCACGAGCGGAGCGGCGTGCGGGTTGGTCAGAGGAGAGGACGGTCGGTCACAGCGATCCGCGCGGGACGATCCAGCGGCTTTCGAACGAGAGGACACCGGCGAGCACGTCGAAGTCCTCGTCGTAGTGGAGGACGCCGACCGAGGCGTCCTCGGCTGCAGCAGCGATCAGGAGATCGGCGATCTTTACGCTGCGGTGGTGCTTCGGCGCCAAGTACGCCAACCGGCGCATCGCCTGCTGGGCGGCGCTCGTCACCGAGCGGGTAAGCGGGATCGTCCTGAGCTGGGCCAGGTCTCCCGCGAGCTCGTCGAAGGCTGCGCCGGTCTCGACCGAGTAGAGCAGCTCGAGGTTGACGATCGGCGTCGTTGCGATCTGCCGTCCGCGTAGCGCCCCTGTCCACGGCTTCGCAACCGCGGGATGGGAGGCCCGTGCCCAGGCGGACGTGTCGGCGATGAAGACCCCACCGCCGAACGGCGCGCGGGATCGCCTACTCACCCCAGGCGAGCTCTTCGACGTGCTCGAGCACGTCCCAGTCGACCAGCGGCCGCCTCTCGGTCGAGAAGGCGATCAACCTCTCGAGGGCTGTCTCCTCCGCCTTATGTTCGGCCAGCAACGCCTCCGCGCCCTTCACGGCAAGATCGTGCACAACCGTCGCGGTGGGCGCATCGGAGACAACGGCCGCGACCCTTTCGAGCGCGGCCGAAAGCTCCTCGTCCTGGGTGACTGCGATCCGCGGGTACTTCGTCGGCATTGGTGTTACACTGAAGTGTAACACCAATGCCGGGATCTCGTCCCCCATCGCCTCGAACCGCGGCGCCGCGACCCCGAGCTCCTCGCAGAGAGGCGGACCTCCGAGTAGAAGATCCGCCTTCTCCGTTCGAGCCGTCGAGCTCGTCCATGGCTCGACCGCGGGCACCGGCCTAGGCGCGGGCGCTGTTCCCTGATCTCTTGAGCCGCTCGTAGACGATGCCGGTCGCGGCTGCGTAGACGAGATGGTGGAGGACGTCGATCGCGATCTCCTTCTTCTTCCAGAAGACCACCGGCGGCGCAATCTCGAGAGCCGGGAGCGTCACGAGAGCGCTGCCCCAGACCGCCGCGAAGTGCGCCGGCGTCGCCCGCTTCGAGCCGAGGCCGAACTCGCCCATGATCGCGCGGGCGATCCCCCAGCTGGTCCCGTAGCCCCAGTGCGAGAGATCGCTGAAACGTGCCTTCGCCCGCGCGTCCTCGAACTCCTTGATGCCCAGCAGCTTCGCGGTCGCGCGAGCGGGCGCGTCGCTGAAGGCGCGACGCCGTAGCTTCGCCTCGACCGTGCTCGACACCGTCATCGCAGCCGTTCCGGCGAAGCCGGCGACGACGCCGTTGCCGATCGCGCGTGCGAGCTTGATCGCAATCTTCATGAGATCATCACCTCCTCGACCTGGGGCATCGGGGCCCCGAGTCGTTCGATCAAGTGGTCGCCGACGCGGAGCGCGTTCGCCATCGCCGTCAGCGCCGGGTTCACTGCGCTCGACGACGGGAAGAAGCTCGTGTCGACCACGTACAGGTTGTCCAGGTCGTGCGCCCTGCAGTTGACGTCGAGCGCGGACGTGTCCGGGTCGTCGCCGAAGCGAACGGTGCCGCAGTTGTGCGCGATGCCCGCCAACGGGATCTGCTTGTTGAGCACCGACCAGCGCGGTATCGCCGTCTCGTGGCACCCGAGTGGGCCGAGCAGGTCCTTGAGCTTGCCCAGCAGGCGCCTGTGCGCCTCGAGGTTGAAGTACGTCTTCGCCAGGTGAATGTTCCCCTGGCGGTCGACCGTGACCCGGTTGTCCGGGTGCGGCAGATCCTCCGTCGTGAGCCAGAAATCGATCGCGTGCTTTGCCATGTAGTCGAGCGCTAGCCCGGGCGCGAACCAGGGCGCGCCGGCGCGCAAGATGTTCTTGTCGGACTTGCCGAGCATCTGGATGTGCCCGAGCGGGAGGTCCGAGTCCTCGGCACCCCAGTAGTAGTCGTTCACACCGAGCGTCTTCTGGAACTTCGTCGGGTTCGGGGTCTGCGAGAGCGCGATCACGGCGGAGTTGAGATGCGCCATGTAGTGGCGACCCACGACGTCGGACGAGTTCGCGAGCCCGTTCGGGTGCTGGTCCGAGGCCGACCTGAGAAGTAGGGCCGCCGAGTTCGCGGCTCCGCACGAGACGACGACGATGTGGCCGCTGAAGGACTCCTCCGCGCCGCCGCGATCGACGACGACGCGGGTCACCTCCCGCCCGGTGGGGTCGGTCTCGAGCCGTACGACCTTCGCGTGCGTCTTGAGGGTGACGTTCTCGTGCTCGAGGGCGGGCCGCACACACCGCACGTGCGCGTCGGCCTTGCCGTCGGTGAGGCAGGGAAAGCCGTCGAATTTCGCACAGCGCACGCAACGCCCTCTTTCGGGGTCGCTCTCGTCGAGGTCGACGCCGACCGGGAGGTGAAACGGATGGAGCCCGGCTCGCTCGAGATCGTCGTGGAGTTGCTGGATGCGCGGCTCGTGCGACACCGCCGGGTGGGGGAACGGGCCTGAGCGGCGCGCCTCGGTCGGGTCTTCGCCGGCCTGCCCGTGAACCAGGTAGAGCTCCTCGGCCTCGGCGTAGTACGGCTCGAGGTCATCGTAGGAGAGCGGCCAGGCCGGCGAGACGCCCCCGAAGTGCCGAACTTCACCAAAATCGCGCTCGCGAAGGCGGAAGAGGATTGCCCCGTAGACCTTCGTATTGCCGCCGACGTAGTACTGCGCGTGGGGCTTGAACGGAACGCCGTCCTTGTCGTACCACATCTCGTTCGTGACGTAGCGCTCCTTTCCGAAGATCTCCCGAGAGTCCCAGTTCTCGGGTTCGCGGGGAAGGTAGCCGCCACGTTCGAGGATCAGGACGCGCAGCCCGGTCGGGGCGAGGCGGTAGGCCAGGGTGCCGCCACCGGCCCCGCTGCCGATGATGATCACGTCGTAGTTGTTCGTCATTCCGGGCCTCCTTCTCAGACGAGGGCGATCGGCGACGTCCACGCTCCTGTGGCGCCGCGAAGCTTGGGATGGGTGAGGACGAGCGCGAACTCCTCGACGCCGTCGCCGGCGAGCGCGCTCGTGTCGAGGTTCTCCACGACGAAGACGCCGTGGCGAACGTTGAGCAGCTGCGGCACCTCGAACGGCCGTGCGGGGTCCTCGGCCGGCACCGGGCCATAGCTCCAGGTGTCGCAGCCGGTCAGGGCGACGCCTTGGGCGGCCAGCCACTCGGCGACCTCGAGCCCCGGGCCGGGCTCGCCGGAGAGGTACACCGGCGGTTCGTTCCACCGGGCTCCCCAGCCCGTATGGAAGAGCACTGCGTCACCGGGCTCGGGCTCCAGACCGGCCACGTCCTCGAGGGTGATCACGCCGCCTGCGTCGAGGCCGCGGTCGGAGACGTCGACGAGAAAGCCGCGGGTGACGATCTGCGGCACGGTCTCGACACCCAGCGCCGTCACCCCTGCGGGGGAGGCGATGTCGTTGACGCGGCGACCGTTGTAGGCCCGGTCACCGACCTGGAGGTGGCTGAGCGCGTCCAGGTGTGTGCCGAGCTGCGTCGTCCCGGAGAAGACCTCGGTGATCCAGTTCACCCGGTTCTCGCCGACGCCGCCCATGTTCGCGTGGTGCGCGGTGGTGACTAGCGTCTGGTGGAAGGCGCGGCCGGGGAAGACGGGGACGTGCTCGTCGAGGACGCGCCCGAGGTCGTAGAGGCGCCCTTCGCGCACGAGCTCGAGCGCCTGGAGGCGCTTCGCAGGGGTGACGTGGTTGAGCATGCCGAGCTCGTCGTCGGCTCCCCACGGAGACGGCCACGAGACGGGCGGAGCTGCTTGCTGCATGCCTCCCTAGTCGTGCGGAGGTCGCCCCCGTTACAGCCGGTGTAACGGGACTTCTCCCGGACGGACTACGAGGCCGATGGAGATCTCGTTCACGTCGGTCGCGCTGATCGCCGTCGTCGCGCTGATCGCACCACTGGCGATCTCCTTCAGTCGCTTGCGGCTGCCCGCGATCGTGCTCGAGATCCTCCTCGGGATCTCGATCGGCCCCCAGGGCCTCGGCTGGGCGAAGGTGGACGAGCCCGTCACCGTGATGAGCACGATCGGGCTCGCCTTCCTGCTCCTGCTCGCCGGCCTGGAGATCGACTTCAGCCGCCTGCGCGGCCGGCTGCTCCGGCTCACGCTGTTCGGCTACGCAATCTCGTTCGGGATGGCGATCGTCATCGGCCTCGGGCTCAGGGCCGGCGACCTCGTCAAGTCGCCGCTGCTGATCGCAATCATCCTCTCGGCGACCGGGCTCGGGATCATCCTTCCGATCCTGAAGGACGCGGGCGAGACCGCCACGCCCTTCGGGCAGGTGGTCGTCGCCGGTGCGTCGATCGCCGAGGTCGGCCCGATCGTCCTGCTCTCGCTCTTCTTCTCCGGCGAGACGGGCGGGATCGGGTCGAAGCTCGCGCTGCTGATCGCGTTCTTCGCGTTCGTCGTCGCCGTCGGCGTCGTGATTCTCGGCCTCGAGCGGTCGATGAAGGTGTCGGACACGCTCGTGAAGCTGCAGGACACGACCGCCGAGATCCGCGTTCGCGGCGCCTTCCTCCTCCTCGCGCTGTTCGTCGTCCTCGCCTCCAAGTTCGGGCTCGAGGCGATCCTCGGCGCCTTCCTCGCCGGCGCGACGCTGAAGCTCGTCGACCGCGACGAGGCGATGACCCACGCCTTCTTCCACCACAAGCTGGAGGCGGTCGGCTTCGGTGTGTTCGTGCCGTTCTTCTTCGTCTCGACCGGGATCAAGCTCGACATCACGAGCCTGTTCAACAGCGGCTCGGCGCTCGCCCGGGTACCGCTCTTCCTCGGCGCGCTCCTCGTCGTCCGGGGACTGCCGGCACTGCTCTACCGACCCTTCGCGGAGCGCACGGGCCAGCTCGTCGGCGGAGGCCTTCTCCAGGCGACCTCGCTGAGCATTCCGGTCGTCGCCGGCCAGATCGGCGTCGACCTCGGGCTGATCCGGCCGGAGAACTACGTCGCGCTCGTCGCCGCCGGTCTGCTGTCGGTGATCGTCTTCCCGCTCGTCGCGCTGACGCTGCTGCGCGGCCGAGCAGTCCCTGTCTCCGTCGTCGGCGAGCCGCTCGCCCGTCAGACGTAACGGCTGGATCGTTCGCGAGACAGCAGAGGCATGAAGACTCTCATCACCCTCATCAGCATCGCCACCGTCGCGGTACTCGCTCCGGACGCGATGTCGTCGGAACGCGCCGCGCGAAGCACCGTGACCGCCCACTCGTCGAGGTTCGGCCAAGTCCTCTTCGACGGTCGCGGCTTCGCCCTTTACGGCTTCACCAAGGACCCCCGTGGCCGCAGCGTGTGCCGCGGCGCCTGCGCGGCGGCCTGGCCGCCCTACATCGTCCGCGGCGCGCCCCGCGCCGCCGCCGGAGTCAAGGGCTCGCTGCTCGGCACCACCCGGCGCCCGGACGGGAGGCTGCAGGTCACTTACGCGGGCAAGCCGCTCTACTACTACGTCGGCGACCGCGCTCCCCGCCAGATCCTCTGCCAGAACGTCTTCGAGTTCGGCGGCCTCTGGCTCGTCGTCCGCCCGAGCGGCACGCTCGTCCGGTGAGCCCCGCGGCCCCCGCCGGCCCCGACGCGCAGCTCGAGCGTTACACGTGCGCCTCGTGCTCGTACGGGGTGAGCAGGCCACGACCGCCGGAACGCTGCCCGATGTGCGGGGACAACGTCTGGCAACCCGACTCTCGAACGAAAGGGATGACCCATGGCACGTGACGAGATCGCCATCCTCGACGGCTCGACCTTCCTCGTCAGCGACCGGCGCGGCGACATCGACGCCTCCCCCGACCAGCCACACGGCTTCTTCTACCGCGACACCCGCTTCCTTTCTCGCTGGACGCTGCGCGCGAACGGCCGGCCGCTGGACGTCCTCTCCACCGACGAGAACTCGTACTTCGGCGCGCAGTTCTTCCTCGTCCCGCCCGGCGGCGACGTCAACGAGAACCCGAGCACATCGATCATCCGCAAGCGCACCGTCGGCGACGGCTTCCACGAGGACGTGACCGTGATCAACCACGACCCCGTCCCGCTCGAGCTCGAGCTTCGGCTCGAGGCCGGATCGGACTTCGCCGACCTGTTCGAGGTCAAGGACGCGCTCGCCAAGAAGGGCCGGACGTACGCGCGGGTCGAGGGTCAGACGCTCGTCCTCGGCTACCGGCGCGACGACTTCGTACGGGAGACCCACGTCGAGGTCTCGCAGCCGGCCCGCGTCGACGAGACCGGTTTCAGCTTCGAGCTCCGCCTCGACCCGTACACCGAGTGGAGCACGTGCATCTTCGTCCGGCCGGTAACGGATCACGTGATCGAGCCGAAGTACGACCACGGCGAGGAGGACGCGAAGCCGGACATCGGCATGAGCCTCGA
>Ga0137369_10002672_pt1 | contig 18312 bp, 19 predicted proteins | sample SagtaG_12_FD_104918 | JGI IMG/M metagenome (GOLD analysis project Ga0137369, IMG submission 104918) | Vadose zone soil microbial communities from Sagehorn Ranch, Mendocino, California, USA - Sage1_L_113_16 metaG | ecosystem: Environmental > Terrestrial > Soil > Vadose zone | place: USA... | reverse complement strand
TTAGGCTAGCCGCGCGGAAAGAGCGCGGCGGCGGCCACACCGAGCCGGGGTGTGCCGAGCGCCGGGCCGAGCGACCAGACGCGTCCGTCGAACACCTGCACGTCGTCCCCGACCGCCCAGATCTCGTCGCCGATCGCGACCGCGGCGAAGTCGGATGCGCGGCGTAGCAGCGGCGGGAGCGTTGACCAACGATGGGACGAGGCGTCGTAGCACTCGACGACGGTCGTCTGGTCGGCCTGGCCGAAGTGGCCGCCGAGCGCGCAGACCGCGCCGCGGTACGCCACGACGGCGAGATGCTCACGCGGCGTGGGGAGGTCGGCGATGCGCTCATAACGATCGGCTGCGGGGTCGTAGGCGTAGGCCGCAGCGAGTTCCTTCCGGTCGGTGCCGAAACCACCGACGAGGTACACCCGGCCACCGACGAACGCCGCGCCCGCCGCTGCGCGGGGCTCGGGCAGCGGCGCGATCGGCGTCCACATCCCTGCCGCGACATCGAAGCGGTACGCACGGGTCGAGGGGCTCGCGAACGTTCCGCCGAACACGAAGATCTGCGTGGCCGAGGCCGCCGTCGCGGCGTGATCAGTCGGGGCCGGCAGGTCGGGCGCCTTCCGCCAGGTGTTGCTCGCCAGGTCGTAGCGTTCAACCACGACGCTGCCGTCCTGCAGCTGCTGCGGGACAAGTCCACCGATCGCGTAGATCTCACCGCCGACGGTCGCCGCGCTCAAATGCGACCGGGCGATGCCCAGCGGTGCGACCGATGCCCACGCGAAACCCGCGTACGTGGTAGCCGGGAGAGGCGTCACGTCGCCCGAAGAAGGGTGCGGGCTCGGCATGGGCTCGAGGTTGGTGCAGGCCACAACGGCCGCGACCATCGTCAGCCCGGGTAGCCAGCGGATCATCACGCCCGATGCCGCCGCAGCCACGTCAGGCGGTCGGGCGAACTCTTAGGAGCTGCTGGGCCTCTTTTAGTCTTCGAGCGGTTCACCCTGGGCCAGATGGTGCTTCTCGTGGCATCCCTCGTGAACGAGCTGACAGTTCATCTCGGTGTACCCACCAGGCCCGACTCGGTGGACGTGTAGCCCGGCTAGTTCCGTGAACGGCTCGCCGCACAAAGCGCAAAGGCCCTTCTGTTTGGCGAATAGCTGCTTCCTTAGCTTCTCCCGCTGCTGGACCGAGCCGCGGTTCTTGAGCTGAAGCCTCGCGTCAACATAACGGCGAACCCGAAACGCCAGATCCTCATCACCTCCTGAGATCCGGTCGATCTCGGTGGCGATGTGCTCGAGGATCTTCCGGGCCTCGTCCCGCTGCTCGTTCGTGAGCGTGAGGGACAGCTGCTTCTCTTCGGCCACCGGCCGCAGTCTACGAAGCGGTCAGACCAGGCCCTTAACTTCTTGGCTGCTAAACCTGGGTGGCTGCTTAACCTAGGCGCAGACCCCAGATGTCGATCAGCTGCTCCCGGCGCTTGTCGACCAGGGCCCAAGCCTCAGCCGCTTCTTTTTCGACCGCCTTGAGCAACTCGTAGGCACCGCCGGCCGTGCTCCGACGGGCCGACCAGATCATCGTGCTGAAGGATGGGCAGGTCGATGGGCGTCTCGACGAACTGCTCGCGAAATCGACGGAGATGCAGCGCCCGTGGCAACAGGACACAGTCGCCCCGAGCGGTAGGGATTCGTTCGACGCGGGCAGCTGATAGGTGACGACGAGCGAAAGCACTCCGGCGGCCTTTGGCTTCTAGAGACCTGGGCGACCACCCTGACCGCCGACGGCTGCTCTGCCTGTAGGCAACCGAATGAGGTGCTAGGAAGTCGGCGGCGTATGTTTCTCGGCCATGGCCGCCATCTCGGTTCGTGATCTGCGCCGCACGTACACCTCGACCGTCGGGCTCCTGCGCACACGAAAGGTCTCGCGCGAGGCGCTGAGGGGCGTGAGTTTCGAGGTCGAACGCGGCGAACTCTTCGGACTCCTGGGGCCGAACGGTGCCGGGAAGACGACGTTGGTGAAGGTGCTTGCCACCGTCCTCGTCCCTACCTCAGGATCCGCCGCCGTACTCGGCCACGACGTCGTCACCGCGACCCCCGAGGTCCGGAAGCGCATCGGTCTCGTCTTCGGCGGGGAGCGCGGGCTCTACGGATCCATCAGCGGCCGCGACGTACTCGAGTTTTGGGCTGCGCTGTACAGGTTGCCCTCAGGTACAGCGCGTCAACGCGCCGCCGAGTTGCTCGAGCTTGTCGGCCTGACGGAGCGTGCCAATGACAAGGTGTGGACCTACTCGCGTGGCATGAAGCAGCGGCTGCACCTTGCCCGTGGCCTGATCGCGAACCCGGAAGTCCTCCTTCTCGACGAACCGACGATCGGACTCGATCCGGTCGCGGCGCGTGAGATGCGCCAGATCATCCGTCAACTAAAGGAGAGGGGGACGACGATCTTCCTGACGACCCACTACATGGCCGAGGCGGAGGCTCTCTGCGACCGGGTCGCGTTCATTAACGACGGGCTGATCTCGCTGGTCGAGCGGCCGCGCGTGCTAACGCGACTTGTCTCCGAGCTGCGGCACATCGACGCGGAGCTTGTCTCGACCACTGGGAACGACCTGGCCGAACGGTTGCGCGGCCTCGGGGGCGTACAGGATGTCGTCTCGACTGCCGGCGCCGACGGCGTGGTCAGCCTCGCGATCAAGACCGATGAGAGCGGATATGGCCCCGCCCTGGCGTTGCTCGCAGCCGCGCAACCGATCAGCGTGACAACCCGCGAGCCGACGCTCGAGGACGTGTACCTGCGGCTGCTCGGCGAACGTGGGATGCGGGTATGAACGCGACGCTTGCCTGGTTCGCGCGTGTTGTCGGAGCCTCCGTACGTGTCGAGCTGTCGAAGGGACTTCACGCGCAACTCATCCTCGGAGTGCTGATCGGCCCGGTCTCAAGCGCGATCTACATCCTCATGGCCCGCCAGCTGGGGCGGACCGACGCGACGGTTTACGTCGTGCTCGCACCGATGATGCTCGGGATGTGGGGCACAGCGATCACCACATCGGGCGAAGCGGTGGCATCCGAGCGCGGCGAGGGCACTCTCGAGCTGCTGATCGCCGCACCGGCGCCGGCGGCGCTCGTAGCGATCGGAAAGATCTTGACGACGACGACCGAGTCACTGCTTGCGGTGCCGCTGACGCTGATCATTGCGGTCGCCTTAGGGATGCCCCTCGCGATCGAGCATCCCGGCCACTTCGCTGTCGCGCTTGCTGCTCTCACACTTTCCACGGCGGCGGTGGGTCTTCTGTTCGCGAGCGTCTTCGTGCTCGCTCGCTCAACACGGCTCTTCCAGAACGTCATTGGGCTGCCTCTTTGGATCCTGAGCGGTGTCGCCTTCCCGCTGGCTCTCCTTCCCGACTCGATCCGTCCACTTTCCGCGTTGGTCGCGCTCTCGTGGAACGCTGCGGTCCTCAGGGCATCAGCAACGGCGCTCGGACCGTGGTGGTGGTTCGGGCTTGGGGCCGCCATCGTCCTCTCGGTCGTCTACTTCGTCCTCGGCGCACGACTGTTCGTCGGGGTCGAACGTCGGGTCCGGGTCGACGGATCGCTGTCCACGTTCTGATGAGCGTCGCCCGCGTGCTCGCCGCATCCGCTCATCTGTCGCTCGGCGAGTTCTTCAGCCTGTACCCGCCGCGGCTCTATTTCATCGCGTTCGTCCCACGGATCGTGTTCTCGTTGGCGTTCTTCGGCCTGCTCGCTCAGTTCCTCGGCGGGCCGGAATATCTGCGCTTCGTCGTCATTGGCAACGTCGGACAGGCGACGTTCCTTGGTGCGCTCTCATTCACGGTCGCCTCCGTCACATGGGAACAAGGGGCCGGGACGGTCCCACTGCTCGTCGCGTCACCGGGCAATCCGATTCTCGTGTTCGTCAGCCGCAATCTGGCGATGCTGTTCAACGGCGCACTCAGTGCCTCGTTGACCCTCGCCCTCGCGACGGTCGTGCTCGGCCTTGACCTCACGGTCGCAGAGGTCCTCGGCGCAGCTGGGATCGTGCTGCTGCTGTCGAGCTCCGTCTACTGTCTCGGGCTGCTCCTCGGCAGCATCGTGCTCCGCTTCCCGCAGTACCGGAACGTCATGTCGAACATCGCGGCAGTCACCCTCACGTTTCTGACCGGGACCTATGTGCCGGTGTCCGCGCTGCCGACGTGGATCCAGCCCGTGAGCGAGATCCTTCCGGTCACGCACGGACTACGCGTGCTTCGCCATCTCGCCCTCGGTGCACCGGACCCCGGCGTTTCCGCGTCCCTCGCCGCCGAGATCGTCATTGGGCTGGTTCTCCTCGGCCTAGCGTTCTTGTCGTTCCGCTATTTCCTGCGCGAGGCACGCATCGCCGGAACGCTGGACTTCCACTAGCGCTCGGAGGCAGGTAGATGGCCGGTCAGTCCGATGTTCCCCGCCTCGAGGAAGCGCGTGAGCGTCTCGTGCGGCGGTTCGGCGAAGCTGCCGAGTCCTGGATGGACGAGTTGCCGGATCGCCTGCTCGTCCTCCGGAAGCGCTGGAACCTCGAACTCGACGGGGTCATCCCGAAGGGCAGCATGTCCGTGGTCATTCGTTGTCATGTCGGGCACGGACTACGAGCCGTGTTGAAGATCAGCCCCGACCGGGAACGGGTGGCGACGGAGATCGCCGCTCTCGCTCACTGGGCAACACCCCACGTCCCGACGGTCTTCGAGGCGGACCCAGCGATGGGTGCGCTGTTGATGGAGGAAATCGAACCGGGGACTCCCCTCCAGGACTCCGGTACCTACCCCGCGCTCAGCGATGTGGCCGAGATCCTGACGGCCCTCCACACCCAAGGCTCACCGGATCGGAGGTTTCAGTCGGTCGCGGACCGCGTCGACTATCTCTTCGCGGCCTGGGCGCGCGAGCGCCAGCGCGACCCGAGACAGGTGGCGTTAGTCCCGTATGAGCTGTTCGAGCGCGGACGACGACTGGCGCTCCGGCTTGCCGGGGAACCGTCCCGGACGGTCCTGCTCCATGGCGACTTCACTCCGGTCAACCTCCTCGACGGCGGAGAGCGGCGTGGACTCGTCGCCATCGACCCCTGTCCGACGCTCGGCGACCCGGCATTCGACGTCATCGACCTCCTGTTCTGGCAGGCTGCCGACCTCGAAACGCTCATCGGTCGCGCCGAGTCGTTGGCTGCGGGCATCGGCGTTGACCCCACTCGGCTTCTTGACTGGTGCGCTGCCTTCGCGGGGATGGTTGCCGCGGACCTCGAAGCAACCGGGCAGCGTGCAGAACCACCTGGCGACGAGCGGAGCGCACGCGTCAGGACCGCCCTCAGGCTTGCCGCCGAGGCGCGGTCTTAGAGGCTAGGACGCCATCCGGATCGGCATCAGTTCGCGCCGGGCATTCGTGCGCCGGTCTGACGCAGGCGCAACTCGGAGCACCCGTCTGTCAGTCGGGCTAGATCAGGTCGAGGAGGCGGACGAGATCTGTTGTCACGAGTCGGCGCGACTCACGACCGGGCGGTAACGCTTGGGCGTGATCGTTGGACGCCAGGGAAAGGATGATGACCAGCTCGTAGAAGCGATAGCGGTCGCCGACGGGACGCCTTCCGTAGCCGTTCCAGAACGCCTCCGGCGTAGCGCCCACCTGCGCCCGCGTGAAGACGTCGAATACGGCCAAGTCCAGGTCGGGATCGCCGACCGCCGCGCGCTCCCAATCAATCCAACCCGTGAGCACCCACCCCGTGGGGTCGTCGCGGACGAGCACGTTCGCCGCGTGCGCGTCGCCGTGGAGCAAGGACGGGGTGTGGCCGCCGACGAAGGCACCCGCGCGATCGGCGATCGCGTCGATGCGCCGCTGGTCAACCTCGCTGACGAGCCCCATGCCGCGCAGCGTGGCGGAGGCGCTGCGAAGGTCTCGGGCAAGTCCATCCGCCCACGGGACGTTCGGCGACACGAGCCGTCCGCCGCGGAATTCGCCGTCGCGTCGATCGGGCAGTTCGATCTCGTGCGTGCGGCGGAGCGCGGCACCTACCTTCGACCACGCGTCGGCGAGCCTCGATGGGTCCGGGTCCCGATTGGCCGCGTCGCGCAGTCGGATGCCTTCAAGCCACTCAAAGATGGCGAAGTTCCCTTCGTCGGGTGCAGCAATGAGGCGGGGCGAGGGCACAGCGTTCGCGCGGAGGAGGGGGTCGAGCAGCGCCTCCGTTGCTGCGGCGTCAGCAGCGCCTTCGGCTGCGGCATAGCACCGGAGCAGGACCCGCCGGCCCGACTCGAGCGTGACCTCGTAGTTGAGGTTGGTCACCCCGCCGCTGCACGGCGCGACGCGCGTGATCTGTTCATGGATGCCCGCGCGGCTGAGCAGCGCCTGCGCCTCGCTGCGCTCGATGGGCTTGGTCAGGTATGGGTTCATCGATCCTCCGAGGAGTTGGTGATCGGGTGCCGGTGGGTGCTCCTCGCTCGGCGGTTGCCGAGCGGCAAGCGTCTCAAGCGACTGAACTAGGGGCGGGTCAGCGGCGAGGTCCCGGTGAACTGGCAACCTGCGCGACTCCGCACGCTCAGTCTACGACGGCACCGCAGCTACGCGGTCTCACTGCTCTCCGCGACGAGCTTTTGGATGCGACCCCAGACCTGCAGGTCTTCAAGAAGTCCATCGACGCCAGGTGTACGAACTTCCGCCAAGTCGAACAGGTTCAGCACTTTCAGTGTGAACATCGCGGGTAGGGTCCCATACGCCAGCGCTGTTGGCGCGACCCGGACGAATGCCCCGCGATAGCGCTCAAGGATCGCCGGCTCTAGTGACTGCGACACCACGACATCGCGGTCTTCCGTTGCAATTGAGTACGCAAGTACAGATGTCGCGCCAGCGTGCACGATTTCGCACAACGCCGCATAGACCTCTCCAATCTCGGGGTCTGCCTCCTTGAGATCGCTCAGGTATTGCGCGACGGTTTTCGCTCTCAACACTGCATCGAGTTCGTCACCCTTGCTCTTGCGCGCATGGGTGAAGTGCAAGAGCAAGTCTTCGAGCCTTGGAGAGACGACGGGTCGTTCAAGCCGACCGGCTACGGCCTGGGCAATCGTGGCGGAGAACTCTGCCAGCGCGGTTGGCATCAGATTCAGGGCATCGTTGGTATCGGCAGCGGATTCCAGTAGGCCACGACAGCTGGCCGCGAACGTCATCAGGTTGCCCTGCGCGTGCGCTTCCGTCAGGCCTGACAGCCAACGATGCGAACGGATGAGGCTCGCAGTCGAGGCCCAGTGGGCCCGGTACAGCATCTCGCGCCAGTAGATGCGCATGCCAGAACTCAGCGAATCGCGCTGAATCTGCTTGAACTCCTCAATCTCCATGATCCGGTACCTAAAGTCTGGAAGACCCTCGACGATCTGGAACAGCGAACGTGCGGTTAGTTCGGAGTCGACTCCGAGAAGGGCTAGGGCTCGATCTGCGGGCTCCATCCCGTACTCCCTTGCGCTGTGCAATCCCCGGACTCTCCGCGGACGATTTGCCCTAGCAGTTCGGCCAGCCTCGGGTGTCGAAGAATGCCACGCACACCAAGTCCTGCCTCCACGGCTCTATACGTGGGACGTTCACCGGCGCGTACGAGCTCCGCAACCACGCTCGGTAATCGCTCCTCTGCGTTGGCGACTCGTTCCTTCCACGGGACGCTCGTCGGCGGCCGTGAACCATCGGAGCGATGGGAACGCAGCGTGTCGTATGACAAGGCCGGCCTCGTCAAGCGAAAGTCGCCGTCGCGAAATGCGCGCAGCGATCCAGCTGTTGCGGCGACGAGAAGAACGGTGGATAAGAGCCTTGGCCGCGAATGATGCGCGCCGCGGGCAAATCGATGGAGAGTCTCATCAGGTATCCCGGTATGCGCCTCAATCATCGTGGTTGCGTGCTGGGACAAGAGCAGGCTGACCTGCTGAGTTAGCTCGCCACGTCGCAGCGGCGTCCCGAACTGAGCTTGTTCGATGAGCTCGTATGTCACCCGGGTCATGACATCGACCGACCCTCGGACGGTTGGCACTGCTCGTAGTTGACCTCCGAGACGGATGCACCACATCGCTGTCGCGGAGGCCTCCCACAATCCGTGGGGACGCCCACATGCGGGACACCTTGTTAGGAGCTCGATCCTGTGGCGTTCGCACACCCGTACGGTCTGGCATCCCCAACCGATCCGGTCGAATGGCTCCTGATCACTCGCGAGGCAGAGCGTGCAGACCGCGCGAAACTCACGCATGAAACCGGCAAGGTCGAAATCGGAGTAGGCGGCCAGCGTGCCCGGCGTGTAGTTGACGCCCGTGAGCGCGTTGAATGACTCAAGTAGCCTCCATCCATCGGCGCCAGGGGTATCGAGTCGTCGGGGTGAACGAGGAAGCACACCGGGCGCGTAGTGGTTAACCAGTCGGCGCGTACTTACTCCGAGCTCGTCGGCAACGCGGCCGACCGCGCTTGAGAACCGCTCCACATCGCGGCCCCCTTCACCGAGGAGCGGAAGGTGGGGGAGCCTAGCCTGCGGCTGCCTCGGAGAACTCATCGGCAGCGCCCACGTCGTACGTCGCGGGCTTAGGACGACCCGGTTTGGTCCTCGTCTTTGATTTGTTCTTCTTGCCCTTACCACGTGCCTTCGCCGACGCCTCAAGCTCGGCCTTGGTGAGGCCGAGGCGTTCTGCGATATTGCTACGTCGTTCCGCGTCGGCCCGAAGCCGCTGTTCCTCGGGCTCGATGATGTCAAGTAGCGCCTCGACCGCATCCGACGAGAGCTGTGCAGCTTCCAGATCCGCCAAGCACAGCTGACGTCCCGCGGCGACAGCGAGGAGCAGTCCCGCATCTATCCAGTCGCGTAGCGTCCCGACGCAACCCACGCAGCCCTCGTACAAGAGAGCCTCGCTCGACTCCAGCTTGAAATCAGACTCAATCGCCTTGAGCTCGCGAAGTTTTGCGTCGAAGGCCTTGAGAACCCCTTTGAAGCACCTTTTTCCCTCCGGGTCTCGCAGATAGCGGTCGTACTCGGTACGTCGGCTGCGTCGTATGAGCTCGCCCGACTGACGCTGAAAGCGCAGAAGGTCGTGCGTTCCGATCAGGAGCACCGGAGCGCGTAGATCTTTCGGCAGCCACTTGAGCGGCTGGGCGTAGCTTCTGTATTGGCTTCCTTTGAGCGGGAGCAGGTCGTGAGCATCGTCGAATATCACGACATGGGGGTTCCCGCGACGCACCTTCTTGACGAAGCGCTGAAACGTCGCGTCGTTCGTCGCGGTCCCGAGGCTGTAGCGAGGTTCCCGGTGGTCGTTCGTCGGGGTCACGCGCGCATACGCTATGAGCTCATCGCCAGACTCCTCGAGCCATCTCCGGACGACGGCAACGATCGGGGCGAGCCGCCCCGGGACGCCCTTCACTTGGATCAACACGAACGGCACATGGTTGGGGTCGTTCCGACACGACTCATCACACTGCGCCTTCGCCCACTCGCACACGAGCTTGGCCACGAGGGACTTACCCACACCGGGCGGACCGACCAGCAAGTTGAAGCCGTCGCGTGCACCCCGGAGCTGCGCCGTCAGCGTCCTGAGGACAGCCTCCTGGCGCGCATGGGCTATTTCCGTCTTCCGGAAGCGCTTGATGATCGGAGCTTCTTCGATCGCAGACGTCATTCGTCATCCCGCTCGTGCACAGCGAACACAGGAACGTCTTGGTCGTCGGAATCGTCTTCGCGGGCGACGCCGGCCGGGGCGGCGCCACCGACGATCGCGCGCAGATGCTTCCGCTGCTCCTCTGCGCGACGCGTGATCTTGTCTTGCTCGTACTTGAGCATGCGCCGACGGAAGGCGATGATCTCCTCGGTGCCGGCGGGGCGCCGGTTTCGTTGCGTGATGACCGCCGCAATCCGCCGGCGCTCGGTCTCGGTCAGCCCTTTGAGCTCCTCCGCGTGCTCGCCTGGCACCTTGATCCAGCGGTTGCGGACCATGGCCCAGATCCAGCTCTTCTCAAGCATCTCCATTCGGGTGTCGACGTACATGTCTTGGACGAGTGGGGCGTCAAGTTCCGTGCACCAGTAGGTCTCACCAAGGTTGCTGATTCCCTGCGGTCCGACGTGTGATCGTCCACCGCGCGCGGTCGGCACAGCCGTGAGGGCCATGACGCCCGGGTTCGTCGCGCTCCAACGCCGCTGCGGCTGATCTCCCAGAAGCTCGCGGCTCTTCGCGAGCAGATCGTCCGGCGCAGCCGATTTCCCTTGTCGGCGCGTGGCCTTGTGCGCCCTTCTGTACTCCTCTGCAAAGTCGCAGAGCTCGCCGTACTCCCAAATCGCGTGCTTCGATGGCTCCCAGTCGGGGTCCATCTCCCGGACCTTCTTGCGCTCCTTCGTTGCCCCGTCAAGCGCGTCGATGAATTCCTGATGCATGAGGTGATTCCGCCGCTCCAGGGAACCACCGAACTTCGGGCCGCTCTTCGTGCGCATCTCGATCGCGATGCGGAATGAATTGTTGACGATGTGCATGAATGACGAGGTGAACTCGACGCCCCAGTCCACGACAAGGCACCGGGGAAGCCAGTGGTAGTTGCGGATGATCTCTCGGATGGCGCACTGGACCGTGCCACGAGAGGGGGAGTCGAACAGCACAATGATCGCGAGGATTGCGTCGGTGAACGCGTCGACGACCAGGGTGATCCACGCGCGACCGATCGTCAGGTTTGACTCACTGTCCTTGATCTCAAGGTCCCCAAGCGTGTGGTCCATGTGCGCGCGATGGCCCCCGTAGAGGCCATCCTTCGGCACCGCGTGCGAGGCGCGCGGGCGCCGGGTCTCTGCTTTGTGCGCTGCTTTACGTCCGTGGCGGCTTCGTTCGCGCTCGGCCTTCGGGGTTTCGCCGTAGCGCCGCTGGAAGGTCGTCAGCGACACGGCACGCACGGGTGGGTTCTGCTCCGCGCAGAGCCCCTTGTAATCCTTCCACGCCGTCCGAATCTTCGGCGCCTTCCGCGACTTCGCGAGCTTGATTCCCTCATCAAGCCAACGTTCGACCTGGTCGCTGAGGCGCATCGACCGCGCGGCGCAGCCCCTCCGCGCCACCGAACCGTTCCGCAATCTCAACAGGGGAACCGTGACGGGTCAGAGGGGGCACCTCCAAAACACTGAGGTCATCGAGCTGATCGACCCCGTGGTCGGCGTACTTCTCGAGCAAGTCGTCCAGAACGGCGCGCGCCGCCGGCGCGAATTGGGCGAAGAAGGTTTCGCTTTCGCGACGCAGCCGCGCGGCGCGCTCGCGGCGGCTCGCGAGTGGACCGTTCCACGCGACGTGCACAAGGAGGTCGAAGGGATCGGCCTCGAGCAGCTTTGTGCGCTCGGCAAGGTCGCGGAAGCTGATGCCTCGTGCCGCGAGTGCCGTAATGACCTGATCACGTCCCGCATGCGTGCGCCACTGGGCACGCAGCTCACCCGCGTTCGGGTAGAGCCGACGGACCTGGTCCGCGACGTAGTCCTCGTACCGGACGACCCGGAGCTTGTCCGAGCCAGCCGTGAGCACGTACACGGCTTCGGCTGAGATCTGAACCTCGCCGTCGTCCACGTAGAACTTTTGAGTGCGTTCGGGCGGCGCCTCGTCCGCGTCAGCTGCGAGCTCGCCGGACTCGTCGCGCGGCCCCGCGGGCTCAGGCGGCCGCCAGGTGAGCTCCTCCTGGACGGTCTCGCCCTCGGACGTGATCGTCTCGGTCCGGATCTCCTCCGGGAAGCCATCGAACGCGGGGTCCTCGAAGAGCGCCGTCGCGCCGGCGTAGTCGATGATCGCGAACGACAACTTGTCCTGATCGGGCGCGAGGCGGGTGCCGCGGCCGATGATTTGCTTGAAGTCGACGACCGAGCCGATCGGCTTGAACAAGACAATGTTCCTGCAGGTCGGGATGTCCACGCCCGTCGAAAGTAGCTTCGAGGTCGTCACGATCACGGGCGTGGCGCTCTCCGGGTCGGCGAAGTTGTCGAGGTGCTCGCGGCCGACGTCGCCTTCATCGGAGACGATCCGCGCGACGTAGTGCGGGTACTGGCGGGTCAGGTCGGCGTTCTCTTGGTGCAGCGCCAGGCGCATTTGCTCGGCATGCTCCTGATCCACGCAGAACACGATCGTCTTCGCGAAGCGGTCGGTGCGCTTGAGGTACCCGGTCAGATGCCGCGCGGCCGCACGGGTGCGCATGAGCAGCGAGACGACCCGCTCGAACTCGGGCGTGCGATAGAGCCCAGGCGGAATCTCACGCCCAAAGAGATCGAGTTGCTCGGGACCGGGCTGCCAGCCCTTCGCGTCGGGGCTCAGGATGACCCGATGGACTGTGTACGGCGCGAGGAACCCGTCCTCGATCCCCTGGGCCAGGCTGTAGGTGTAGAGCGGGTTGCCGAAGTATTCATAGCTGTCGCGGTTGTCGTCGCGCAGCGGCGTCGCGGTCATGCCCAGCTGCGTTGCAGGCGCGAAGTAGTCGAGGATCCCACGCCAGCTCGATTGGTCGCGCGCGCTGCCGCGGTGGCACTCGTCCACGACGATGAAGTCGAAGTGATCGCGCGGGTACGCACGGAACAGTCCGGCAGCGTCCGGGTTGTCCGCGATCGACTGGTAGAGCGCGAAGTAGATCTCGCGTCCGGCCTTGGCCTCGCCTTGTACCTTCCAGACGGCATCGCCGAAGACCGGCTTGAACTCTAGGGTGATGGGCTGGTCGACGAGGATGTTGCGATCGGTCAGGTAGAGCACCCGCGGACGGCGTGTGCCCTTCCACCCGCTGTTCCAAAGTTTCCACACGATCTGCAGCGCAACGAAGGTCTTCCCCGTGCCCGTCGCCATCGTGAGCAGGAGCCGACGATTGCCCTCGAAGGCCCGTTGGACGACGCGGTTGATCGCGATGGTCTGGTAGTAGCGCGGCTCCTTCACTGACCCATCAGGCGTCCGCAGGTCGCGGTTGAACGGGAGCAGCACGCTTGCGGCGACGCGGTCGTCCACGAGCCCGCGCCAGCGCCGATAGCGTGACCAGAGCTCCTCGGGCCCAGGGAATGCCGCTAGGTCGTGCTGCGCTCCAGTGTCGTAATCGTGCTCAACGATGCCCGTGCCGTTGCTGCCGTAGGCGAACGGGAGATGAAGGATCTCCGCATGGCGCATCCCCTGTTGGAGGCCGTCGCTCGGGAGCTTGTAGAGCCGTTTCGCCTCGACGACCGCTATCGGGAAGTTCGGCGCCGCCATGAGCAGGTAGTCGGCGCGCAACCCAGGCAGCCGGTGCCGGCGCTTGCCGGTGCCAACGATCCGACCGTCGGTGAAGTAGTGCTGCTCGAGGATCTGATCTTCCTGCCACCAGCCTCGAGCAGACGCGGGACGATGTACTCGCGACAGGTGTCGGCTTCGTCCGGACCAATCGCACGCGTGATGTGCGGCAGACTGCCTCCCCTGGACCTCGGCGCTTGAGTGAGTCTAGAGAGCAGATGCCACCGGTCGCGCTATGAGCGCCGTCCCGTCGCCACGCGCTTCTTGCGGCGTCGCGCGGCCTCGAGCGTCTTCTTCCGGATGATTTCCACGAGATCCACGATCGCGCTCTGCGCGTCGGCCTCGAGCCCGAGGAGAAGCTGCGATGGCACGGGCTTCAGAGGTCCGATGAGCTCCTCGAGGGTGACATTGCAGACCTCGGCGAAGCGGATGAGCTCCGTAATCCGAGGCAGCGACTCGCCCGACTCCCAGCGCGAGATCTGCGATTGGGTCACCTTCATCGCCTCGGCACAGGGCTTCTGGATCGGGCCCCATGTGGTCACCCGCGCCCGACGCATGCGCGCACGAAGCTCTGACCGAAACCGGTCCTCGTCCAAGGTCGCTCCCCTTCGGGCCGCCGCCGCCACGCTCCGGCCCTTCGCACGAGGAAGCATTAGAAGTCGATGCAAATTCACATGAACTCTTATGCATTTCTGCATCAAAGACCTTGACAGCGCACGCGGTCCGCGCGACCATGACCTCAATCCGGTGATCCGGAGGTGGAAGGCAGTTGCCTTCGGCGGCCCCCGAAAGGGGGCCGTTTTGTTTAGGAGCGATCGCGCAGCGCGGTGCCGCGGGCGCGCATCAGGGGAGCCACTTCCGGCCGAAGCCGTCGATCCGGCCGTCCCAACTCCGACGGTACTTCGAGTGCTCAAGGATCGCGGCGATTTGCTGGCCGTAGGGCCCAGGAGCGTCGCCACCGTGAACGGCGATCATCGTCTTGTAGCTCGGGTGGCCGACGACGTCCGCGAGTTGGAGCCCGGCGATGTTGTCCCGCTTCGTGGCCACCTTGAGCTCCTTGCTGGTGATGCACTTTTGCATCTGGTCGGCGCCCATGTACTCGGTGCCCTTCTGGTAGAGCCCGGCGAACGATGCCTTGAGGCGCATGTCCTCCTTCTTGCCGCGCGACTCGGCCATCACGTCGCCGTGCGCGCCCAGGGCGCTCCGCGTGTTGAGGAACATCGCATATCGCTCCATGAGCACCGCGAGGCAGTAGTGGTAAGGGTCAGCCAACCAGACCTTGTAGCGGTTTTGATGCTCAAGCTTGTCGATCACCGCGGTGACGACGCGGTACTCCCACTTCGCCAGGAGCGCGATGAGCTCCTTGTCGAATGCTGCGCAAACCGCTGCGTCACGGGAGGGCCTCGAACGGGTGCCGCTTGTTCATCATGTCGGCACGGTGCAGCACGATCGGATTGTCGGGATGCGTCCCGAAGGTCTTGGCCTTGAGGGCCTCGAGCTCCGGTGCGATCGTCGCGGCGACGGCGTCCAGCGCGCAGATCACGCCGGTCAGCCCGAGGTAGCGGTGGTTCGGATCTTCCGACGCCCCCAGATCGTTGTTCCCGTTCTCGTCGACGTACATGCGGTAGGTGGGCTGCATGCATGAATGCTAGAAGCGATCTCTACTCGAAAGACGACTAAAGGACGTCTCGCGGCCCGTCTCGCGCGGGGCGTCGTCATTGGCCACGGGATCTGCCCGGCCAGAACAGCGCTCGGACCTTCGGGCTGTCGCTCGCAGATCCCTGTCGCCGCGTGGCGCTCGCTGGATTCGCTCTTGTAGTCACCCTCGCGATGTTCAGAATTCGCGCTCCAGCGCCAACGCCGGTGGTCACCTAGAACGTGGGCAGCGCGAGCAAGTTGTCGGTCCAGACCCCATCGGCGTACGTCTGGATGTAGGGCGGTGTCGCGCGCACGACGTGGACGCGAATCTGGCGCTGGCCGTCCGTGACGTAAGCCTCGCCCTTGTTGTTGATCCAGTCGACCATCTCCTGTCGTGAGTTCTCGCCGGTGGCACCGTCGCCGGGATTCCGCCAACGTACCCGAGCGATGTGCTCGTGCCGGAAACCGCCCTCCATGTGCCGAGCAGTGATGTAGACCACTCCGGTTCTCCTTTTCGCTATGTGTTGTTCGCAGTGTTGGGTGACTCAGCAAGGAGGTAGTAGTCCTCGGTGCTCTCGGCGAAGCCTTTCAGCTTGTTGACCGACCCCAGGACCGCCGCCTCCGCCTTCGCGCCGAAGAGCGTCTTGGCGTCGAGCGCAATGCGGCTCCCCTTGAGCGCCTCCTTCTGAAGGCGCTCCGATAGGTTGATTGCCAAGCCGGTGTAGCGCCGGCCTGCGGTCTCGACCGCGCCGGTGGCGAGGCCGATGCGGATCGAAGCGTCCAGTCGGTTGTGCTCGCTCGAGCGCATGAGCGCCTGGAGGGCTCGCGCCGCGGCCACCGCGTCCTTCTCCCTGTCGAAGAAGGCGAACCCGCCGTCGCCGGTGTCCTGACCGAAGTGGCCGCGATACTCGCGCGCGAGCGACATCAGGCCGTCGCGCAGCGTCGCGAGCAGCTCCGCGTAGAGCGCCTTCTTGTGGCCGAGGGCCGTGGAGTTCTCGATGTCCACCATGAGGACCGTGTACGTACCGTCCGGCAGCAACGGTCGCTGCTGGTAGAGCAGCTGGGTGCCGCGGACCCAGAACTGCTCGCCGGTCCGCTCGTACACCTCAAGCCGCATCTGCACGAGCATCAGCGAGATCCAGCCGAGCAGCTCGTCGGCGGGCTCGAAGGTCAGCGTGTTCGTCAGCGTTGCCGCCGGCAGCTCGTGGCCCTGGTAGCAGGTGAACGTACCCCCACCGCATCGCGCGCAGCAGAGCTCCTCCGCGTAGTTGAACTGGACTGCGTGGTTCCGGCAGTGGTCGCACTTGGCGAGCACCATCTCGCCGCAGAGGACGCAGTCCGGGCGCGCTGACAGCGACCCGGATTTCGCCGGCAGCTTCGCCACCAAAGTCATGGCGTCCTTCTTCATCGCGATCCGCTCATGGCCCGTCTTGCGGCAGGTCGCGATCGCGACCGCAAGATCCGCGACCGCCTCGTGGTGTGCGTGTGGTACGCCGTCTACGACCCGCTTGTGGATGCCCACGAAGAAGGCAATCGGGTCTTCGTCCCGCAGCGCGAGCTGGCTCCGGGCGAGCTTCGTCAGCTTGTCGCTCGCCCAGTCGCGGAGCCCCGACGCCGGCACCGGTCGGGTGGTGTTGAGGCGGCTCCGCTCAGCGTTCACCGAGACGTTGACCGTGCCGACGCCCGTGATGTCCTCGCCATAGAGCGCCCGCAGACGCTGGTTGTCGACGTCGCGAGCAACGACCTCGTCGTACGCCGCGGGATCGCCCTTCAGTCCTTCGCGAGAGACCCGCCGGCGCGTGCCGGTGAAGAGATCGAGATGGAGGATGCTCGAGATCGTCTCCATCTTGAAGTTCGCGTCCATCGTCGCCTTGCCGAATGCGACCCGCACGGCGCCCTTGCCCAGGACTGCGGTGACCGCGCCAATCATCTCGGCCACGACCCGCTCCTCACCACTCACGGCGATGAACTGATCGCGCGCGCAGATCCAGGCGAAGCCGAAGCGGCTCTCGATGACCGACCGCGAACGCTCCTCGAGGTCGAGGTACTCGTGGTGGTGGCCATAGCGGAAGCTGAGTTCGATGATCTGGTCCTCATCGAAGCGGTCGTCACCGATCAGGACGATGGCGAGCTCACGCTCCGTGTCAGTGGCCTCGCGCTCTACGAGCGCCCGCTCGAGCTCCTGACCGACATCGGAGAGGAATCCGGTAGCCGGCTTCTTCGGGCGGTCCTCGAAGATCGCAAGCGTCAGGGCCACGCGGCTGCCGTAGCGCCACTGCTCCCAGAGCTCGACGATCTGGGCGGCGGTCAAGGTCCGGTGGGCCAACACGTGCTTGCGCAGCTGCATCCCGCCCATCGTGGCCAGCCCGCTCGGTGCCTTGCCGGTCGCGGCGACCGCGTCCTGTAGCGCGTTCATCGGGATGAACCCGATGACATCGCGGGCCCGCTGATCGAGCTTGCGGTTGTCGGTCACGCATCCTCCGCGCACTGGACCCTTATCTCTCGACGGTCGCACACCCACTAGATGTAGGTCAATGGCTTAGGTCGCCACAACATCATGTGTGAACCGCAATGCTCGGCTGGCTAGTAGCTTGGTAGGCTGCAGCGCAACTTTTATGCTCCTCGCGCAAGTGAAAAATTTGCCGGCCAAACACCTCACGGACGAACGCATGCGACAGGTCATGGGCGAGCGGATCCGCGTCGCGCGCACGCAGCGCAAGTTCACGCAGTTGCAGGTCGCGCACGCTTTGAAGATTGACAAGGGACAGATCTCCCGCTGGGAATGCGGCAAGAATGCCCCATCGGTGATGCAGCTCCTGCATCTCGCTCACTTCTGCGGAGCTCGTCCAGAGACGTTCATCGAGGGGCTGGTCGAGATGGACTGGGAGCAGCTGGCGCATGGCCTTGACGGTCAGGCGAAGGCGGTGATCTACGACTTGGCGAAGCTACTCCGGAATCGTCCCGCCGCCGCTAATCCGCCGGCGCCTCCGGCGCAGGAGTCAGCCCCAGCCGTCTGATCCGCCCGTTGTTCATCACGTCGGCGAATCAGAGGGGGAGCCGCTGCGCCAAACCTTCGTCTCCAGTTCATCTGCGACCACGTACGGTTCCACGCGGATCGACGGCCAAGCTTTCGTGTTCACTGTCGATTTGAACACCGAATTGTGGCCGATAGACGCCTGGATGAAGCAAACTCTGGCCGATCAGATCCGTTGGTTTTCGAGGGATTCGGGGACGCTCGGCTGATAGGACCCGTTCGACTAGGAGGGTGCGGAAGAATGGCGGGTAGCGGCGCGCTTCGCCCTGCGTCGCCCCTACGGGCGTTGCATTGCAGGCCCCCGCTATCGCGCTGGCAGGGGCGTCGATCGTTCTCGGGCGCGCGGCGTCCGCACCATCACGTGATCACCGGCAGCAGCGTTCGCATCCGCACCAGGTCGTACACCGCCAGGGTGAAGGTGAAGGCCCAGCCG
>Ga0137369_10002659_pt1 | contig 18344 bp, 13 predicted proteins | sample SagtaG_12_FD_104918 | JGI IMG/M metagenome (GOLD analysis project Ga0137369, IMG submission 104918) | Vadose zone soil microbial communities from Sagehorn Ranch, Mendocino, California, USA - Sage1_L_113_16 metaG | ecosystem: Environmental > Terrestrial > Soil > Vadose zone | place: USA... | reverse complement strand
TGGATGCTTCGCCGACGATGTCAAAATCAGGCTCCTTTTCGAGCAGGACCCGAAGCCCCTGGCGAACCACGCGATGGTCATCAGCGAGCAGGATCGTGATCTTGCCCGTCGGCTTCTTGCCAATCGGTGCTGCGTCGTTCGAAGTCATCGCGCGCCCCATAGTCGAACGGGAGCATGATGCTGCCATCGACATCTCCGGTCCTTGAGCGCGGGTGAATGCCTCGCCATCACAGTTCTCGCCGCGCCGGGTTTAATCGCGCGCTTCAGTTCCACTCAAAGGAAGTGTCGCGATGATCGATGTGCCCCGTCCCACCATCGAGTTAATCGTCAAATGTCCCCCCAGTTGCTCCGCCCGTTCTTGCATTTCTAGTAGGCCCGAACTCGCGTGCGAGCGCAGGATTATCTCCGGCTCGAAGCCTTTTCCCTGATCGCTCACCTCCAGGTGGAGCTGTTGTGGATTGGCCGAAACACACACCGTTGTCTCATTGATGGCTGCATGACGCGCCACGTTGCTCAGGGCTTCTTCCACAATGCGGTACGTCGCAGTTTCGACTGACGGTGGAAAGCGACCTGCGATGCCGTCGTGAACGAATTCTACCGCAACCCGAGTCTTGACATGGTAGTGTTTGAAATACCACAGCAGTGTTGACAGCAGTCCCAGATCGTCGAGCATCGGCGGCCGCAGGTCCAGAGATATACTGCGGGTCTTGTCGATCAGCTCGTCTAACAGCGCGACGGCGCTGGTAAGATGCTCTTTGAGGCTCTCGTCGGCCCTGCCGGCGATCGTTCCCAGAGTCAGTTTTAGACCCGTAATCGTTTGGCTGAACTCATCGTGAAGCTTCCGAACCAGGCGGTGTTTCTCGTCTTCATGCAGTGTCAGAAGTCTGCGTAATAGGGTTCGCAGGCGGTCAGATTCCGCCATCGCAAGTTCGGCCTGTTTACGGTCAGGGATGTCGTGCATCGCCTTTGCCAAAACCTCAAGGTCAACTCAGCCGTCTGAACTCCGGTTCGACAAGAAAATTTGTCAGCCGATCCCGTGTTCCGGCAAAATAGAAAGGGAGAAACGACCACGTCTGACGAAGCGCGCGGAAGAGTCGGTAACGAAATCCATCGTCCTGGGCGTAACCGATATGACAGAGACCAATCGCCCGGACGCGTTCGGCTTGCGGCAAATATAGTCTTCACGTTGCATAAACTTCACTAGGTTGTCGCGGGACAGCTGACTTTGAGTAACCAGTTCGCGGACTGGGCATGGATACCTATCAAACTCGCGAAGATTGGGCAACCAGAATTCGGCCGCTTCTCGCGGCTTGCGACTAAGACCTCGCGGCTGGCTGGAGAATCTTAAATTACCTTTCGAACAGAATGCCAGGCGGTATCGGCGAGAAGGCGTACTGACGTGCTAGGCGATCTTACGGCTCTGATAGGTCTTGGGCGTTTGCGGCGCAGGCTTCGTCTAGATTCTTGTCCCACTGGGAAATCTGATACTGAGTTCGTATGCGAGTGAGGAAATCTTCGATGTTGATGGGCTTAGCGAGAAAATCGCAGACCCCGAGGTTCATTGCCGTGGTCCTGGTAACGATGTCATCTTTGGCCGTCAGTAGGATTACGGGTAAGGATGGGCGTGTGCGTTTGAGTTCGCGGCAAACGGCCAGTCCGTCCATTTTCGGCATCATCACGTCAAGAATCACGAGATCGACGGGCTGATCATGTACGCTTACCAGGGCATCCGCCCCATTGAATGCCCAGCGGACATCGAAGCCTTCGTGCGAAAGTAAAAATCTGAGGAATTCAACGAAGTCGCGGTTGTCGTCGACGATCAAGATCGCGAACGGAATATGGGATTTAAGCGATTGGGATTCGGCGCTGGTCATGGCCATCCTTTCGTGTCGATCGGCTGCGAAGCTTGGCGACCAAAGTTGTGCGCTTGAGCTTTAACATTCTCGCCGCCAGCGCCTTGTTGCCGTCGGCAAGCCGCATTGCCTCGTCGATCAGCCGCTGTTCAAATTGACGCAGCGCTAAGCGAAAATCCAGTTCCTTGTTGACGAGTGTCGGCTGCGGGATTTTCTTCTCCGAGACAAAGCCGCAAATGTTCGGTGGCAGGTCGGAGAGACCGACTTGGCCATTCTCGCATAGCACCACCAGGCGCTCCACGACGTTTTCCAGCTCTCGGACGTTTCCCGGCCAATCGTACTCCCACAGGTAAACGCTCGCTTCGGATGAGATTTTTGCCGCCATGCCGTATTTGCTATTGGACTTTTCCAGAAAGTGGCTGATGAGAAGCGGAATGTCGGATCGGCGCGAACGCAGAGGCGGAAGATGAATGGGGATCACCTGGAGACGATAAAACAGATCCTCCCGAAACGTTCCGGCTTTGAGTTCTTGAGATAAATCCTTGTTAGTGGCAGCGATAACTCGAACGTTGACCACCACCGACCGGTCCGCGCCCACGGGTCTCACCTCGCCGTTTTGCAGCACGCGCAAGAGCTTGGGCTGCAGTGTGAGCGGGATCTCACCGATCTCATCGAGAAAAACCGTGCCACCGTCGGCGAGCTGAAACATGCCCGCGCGCGCCGTATGCGCCCCCGTGAACGCTCCGCGCGCGTGTCCGAATAGCTCACTCTCCAGTAAATCGTGCGGGATGGCGGCGCAGTTTATCGGCACGAAAAGGCGATCGGCGCGCGGACTTAGATTGTGAAGAATACGGGCGACGACTTCCTTTCCCGTGCCGCTTTCGCCGGTGATCAGCACCGTTGCGTCGGTTACGGCAATACGCTGCACCAGCGCATGAATTCGGCGCATGAGTGTATGATCGCCAATAAAATAAACCGAATGTGGAGGCTGACGCGACGAAACGCTTAGGCTGGAGGAGCCATTTGAGGGCGGCGGCAGAATTCCACCCGGAGCCCGACTGGAATACAAAGAATCGGTTCTCCCTTGATCTACAAAATATACTTCCTTTATATTTGTTGAGAAGGATGGTGTAAATGCGATTATGGCTGATTTCCGTGTCAGTTTATGTCCTACAATGACGCAGAATTATCAACCTTCGCGTTTTTTGACCGGATATTGATCGATCAGATTGTTTTGAATAGCGTAATAGGTGAGCTGCGCACTGGTTTTCATGCCCATCTTTTCAAGAATTCGCGTGCGATGCGTGCTGAAGGTTTTCTGGCTTAAGCAAAGTTCTCGGGCGATTTCGCTGACGGTTTTCCCGGACGCAATCAGACACATCACTTGATATTCGCGATGGGAGAGCGTCTCGTGCGCGGGCAAGCGAGTGTCGGTTGCCAGGTCCGCGGCGATTTTTTCAGCTAGGTTGGCGCTCACATATTTGCCGCCGCCGTGTACTTTCCTAATCGCGTTGACCAGTTGATCGCAAGCCGTTTCCTTGTTCATGTATCCGGCTGCACCCGACTTCAGCACCCGCAGTCCAAATTGATCTTCAGGGTACACGCTGAGAACAAGGACGGGGATTTTGGGATAGTGTCGGCGCAGTTCCGCGAGGATATCCAGTCCCCCTCTGCCCGGCATGCTCACGTCCAACAGGACAACGTCGCAGTCTACCTTATCGAGCTTGTCCAGAAGTTCCTGACCGGAAGCGGCCTCGGCGGCCAACGCCATGTCCGTCTCCTCGGCGAGAATGCGTATTAGGCCCTGGCGCACGACCGGATGATCGTCTGCAATGATGACATGGATCATAGGGCCCTGATCATGTCGGACCGATCCGTCAGCGATTCACGCCTGTCAACCGGAATGCAGGCGGTGACCGTGGTGCCTTTCTTCTCATTCCGCCGCACGACAACCCAGCCGCCCAAGGCATGGGCTCGTTCCTGCATTCCCAAAAGACCGAGGGACTCCGAATCGGCGAGCTTTTCCGTGTCAATCCCAACGCCGTTATCCTCGATAAGCAGGAAATCCTGATCATTTTTTTCATCGAGTCTAATTTGGACTCGGCTAGCCCGCGCATGGCGTGCTACGTTGGTCAGCGCTTCCTGTAGGATGCGGAAGAATGCCGTTGAGTGGGGTTCACTCAGATGGAGATCGCTTGGCGACGATGCAAAATTGCACTCAATTCCTGTCCGTTTGCGGAATTCCAGAAGATGCCATTCTATGGCGGGAATCAGTCCCAGTTTATCGAGCACGTCCGGTCGGAGCTGCGTGGCAATTTTTCGCACGGTCTGGATGGTGCTGTCCAGCATCTCCGATATTTCGCCGATTATCCGTTCCAGATCGGCATCACTTCGGAGCCTGGTGCCCAACAACGAAACCTCGAGTTTCAGCGCCGTCAGTGCCTGGCCCAGCTCGTCATGAATCTCCCGTGAGATGCGGGTTTGTTCTTTCTCTCGAATCGACTCCTGGCGTAGGGCGTAATTTCTCAACTGCAAGGCTTGTCTTTTGGTCTGCTCGTAGTACCGGGAATTTTCGAGCGCAACCGCGATCTGACTCGACATGGAGTTTATCAATTGAATTTCCTGGGCGGCGAGTTGGCGCGGTTGCCGGCCGACGCAGGTAATCGCGCCCAAAGTTTGGTCTTTGTATTTGATCGGAAAGCTCGCGAGGAATTTCTGCCCCGTTTTAAGAGCGGTCTTGGTGGTCGTTAGCTCCAAATACCGCGGATCCGTGCTCGTGTCGCTGATGACAATCGGTTCTCCCGTCGCAACCACGGCGCCGGATATGCCTTTTCCTCTCTTTAGATGGGTCACCCCGGACGCTAATTCGGGGTGGGTTTCATAGGTGGCCTCGACGCGCAGCTCGTCCTTGGCAGCGTCGTAGAGAAAAACTCTCGCTGCGTCAAAAGCGAATATCTCGGTGATCTTTTGGGCTACTTCGCGGAGAATGCGGTCGGTCTCCAAGGATTGGCTTGCCGTCGAAGTCACCTCGAAAAGTGCGGAAAGCTCCCGGGTTTTCTTTTCCACTTCGGCGTACAATCGGGCGTTGTGGATAGCGACAGCAATCTGGTTGGACATGGAAGTGATCAATTGAATTTCATCAGCTGCGAACTCGCGAGCTTGTCGTCCCACGCAGGTTATTACGCCAAGAGTCTCGTCGTTGTATTTGATCGGAAAGCCTGCAAGAAACTTGTGCTGGGACTTCAGAGCGAGCTTCGTGTCACTGAGCTTTTCATATCTCGGATCCGTTTCGACGTTACTGATGATTACGGCCTCTCCGGTGACTCCTACTGTTCCGGTTATTCCTCGTCCTTTTTCGAAGTCTCGGAAGAGTGCCGCAAATTCGGGGTGCGTTTGATAGATTGCCCGCGCATGCAGCGTTTCCCTACGTTCGTCAAACAGGCAAACTCTCATCGCATCGAATCCGAAGATCTCGGTAATTTTCCGTATGACTTGTTGGAGAATGCGTTCCATTTCCAGTGACTGACTGGCGATCGCGGTGACGTCGAACAGCGCCGAGAGTTCCTTGGACTGCTTTTCTACCTCCGCATACAGACGCGCGTTGTGAATCGCGATCGCGATCTGGCCTGACATCGAATCGATCAACTGAATCTCATGAGCGGTGAGCTCACGGGCGTCTGTGCCCATACACATGATTACGCCCAAGGTCGCGTCTTTGTGTTTGATTGGAAAACCGGCGAGAAATTTACGTTCGGTGGAGCGCGCGTGTTTCGAGGACCTGAGCGTGGCATACCGGGGATCAGTATCGATGTTGCTGATAATGATGGCTTCCCCGCTCTCTCCCACTGTACCGACGATTCCTTGCCCTTTCTTGAAGCTCGGTGAGGCGAGTGAGATGTCTGGGCGCGTCAAATAGGACGCCTTAGCGTGCAGTGTCCCCCTCTGGTCGTCGAAGAGAAAAACCCTTGTGGCATCGAATCCGAAGATCTCGGTAATTGTTTGTATGACTTCTTGGAGGATTTTTTCCATCTCCAACGACTGGCTCGCCGCCGAGGTCACGGCAAACAGCGCCGATAGCTCCTGGGATTTTTTGCCAAGCTCGGCATAAAGCCCGGCGTTTTGAATTGCGATGGCGGCATGCGAGGCCAGGGACGCGAGATAACTTACTTCCTGTTCGCTGAATTCGTGCTCGGTTGTCGTGATGATATCGAGGACCCCAACGGGCTGTTCCGCGACTCTCAGCGGAATGCCAAGATAGGAAACCAGTCCGTATGCGCGTCTAAACTCCCGATGGCGCACCCGAGGATCATCTTCCAGCCGGAGAATTTGTAGGGAGGTCGAGCTGTTCAAAACTTCCCGCACGAGACCGCTTTGGTTTATTGGCAAATGTCTCTCGTGCTCACGCCGCCAAAGATCCGTATCGATGTTCCGACAGACAATGGTGCCAAATTCAAAACTGTTCGGTTTTAGCAGCTGAGCGGCGATGACGACCTTAAAAGAAAATACGGATTCGATCTTGTCTAACAACACTCTCAAAACGTCGTCGAGGCTTAATGTCGATACCATTGCTTGCTCGATTTGACGCATCGACTGAATGTGCGCCAGATGCGCGCGAATTTCCTCGTACAGCTTGGCCTTTTGCAGCACGATGCCGATTTGACTCGCAAGCGTTTCCAACAATTTTACTTGATCGGGCTGAAACTTCGTCATGCGGCGATTGCCGACCTGTAACACCCCGATAGCTTCATCGTTCATCGCGATCGGGACTAAAATGACGGATCGGACCCCTTCGCGCTTAAAGACGGGAAACCCCTCATGGATTTCAATATCCTCAAATACATGAGTCTCCCTCGTGGAGATCACTCGGGCTTGATTCCGCCAACGCTCGTCTCGGGGCCGGGCAACCCGATGGTTCAGTATCGCGCGCATTGATTCCGGATCATGGTAACCGCGAAGTATGACATGGTTGTAGCCATTCGCGGGGCTCAAGAGCCGGATGCTGCCAATATCGTAACTGCCTAGCTCCACGGCCATATCGAGAATCTTTTCCATAGCGTCGCGCACGTCGCCCGAGTTTAAGACTCTCTGGCTCACCTCTTGGAGACTTTGAATCTCCAGAGAATGCTTTTGGAGCTTCTCCTCGGCTTCCCGTGACTTCGTGATGTCGATCAACACACCGCGTAGGCGAATGGCTTTACCATTTTCATCGATAATGACCCGAACCGTGTCCCGTAACCACACGGCGCGGCCGTCGGCTGCGATGGCTCGGTATTCCAGTTCGTGATCATTGCCCTTGGCGATTTCCGTCCGGCATCGATGAACTGCGGCCTCGCGATCATCAGGGTGAAGCAAGTGATTTGCCCAAAAATTTGGCGTATGCAGCCAGGTCTCAATCGGATAACCTAAAATTGCCTCGGCGGCTTTGCTCACGAAGGTGAACTGCCAGGTTACCGGATCGGCTTCCCAAACGATCGCATTGATGGTTTCCAGGAGCTCGGTGTATTTGCGCTCGGTCGCTCTGATCTCTTGGTTGGCGTACTCAAGGCTAACCGCCTGGATCTGGGCGCGCTCATACATCCGTGAGTTGTATATGGCCACAGCCGCCTGTCCGGCCAAAGTGGTCAAGAACTCCACTTCCTCACCATTGAACTGACCGCGTTCTCGAGAAAAAAATCCAATGATGCCGAGCAACGCGCCTTTAAAGCGCAACGGCACACCGAGGTAGGAAACGAGCTCGTTGTGCCGGAGCATTTCCGGATTACTGGCGCGCGGATCGTTGGCGACATCATGGATGATCACGGGCGTTCCGGCCGTGACGACTGCTTTTACCAGGCCGGATGCCGAGCCATTCCAAAATCGCGTCCAAATTTTCTCGTCCAAATTCCAACAAGCGACCGAATCCCAGTCGCCCAAGTCGTTGACCGGCATCCAGAATGTAACCGCAAATTTCGGCAAAAGTTCGCCGAGCTTGCCGAGAAGCTCATGCAGCACCGACTGGAAATCGAGTGTCGAAGTGATCGCGAGATTGATTTCATGCAGTGCGCTTTGTTTTTGCCGGTGATATTCGAGCCGCACTTCGGTTTTTTTGCGCTCGATGGCGTAACGAATGGCGCGGCCGAAACCCCTTCGATCAATTTCTCCTTTCACCAGATAGTCTTGCGCCCCTTGGCTTATTGCCTCAATCGCCAGTCTCTCATCATCATTACCGGTGAGCACGATGATCGGCGCGGTCGCCGCGTGCTGTCGGACCTGATTCAGAGTATCGAGACCGCGGCTATCGGGAAGGGAAAGATCGAGGAGAATTACGTCGGGTGTCCATTGAATCACCCGATCGAGGCCTTGATCCAATCGACTGGTCCACTCGAAAGAGATGGATTCCTGCTTTAACGAGCGGAGCATTTCCCGCACAATGACGGCAAACCCCTCATGGTCCTCGATCAACAATACTTTCATTGCCGGCTCCCGCCGATCGGGCTCTTGGCCCTTACGGGACATCCATGAGCTAGCATAATTCTGTGACGGTTGCCGAGGGGGTCCAGTCCCGCGCAGGGATAACTGGAACCATTGAGGAAAATCGTCCTTGATGTTTTGTGCGACAACGCCCCAAGTGTTTGCTTCGACTGGGATGAGAGTCGGAGCCTAGCGGAGGGCGACTTGCAGCTGCCTTGTGAGATATTCTGCGGCTCAACTCTTTCGTGGTAGTCGAGCGGCGCAACGCTTGGGGTCCCGGACTCTGCATCTGAAATGGACTCTCTCATCGGTGCCAAGATCCTATTTCAGCAAAGCTTGTCGCGATCAGTCATTCATTAAGAAAATTTTGCCACAGTGGCGGTTTCTGCGGTACTGATCGCGCCGAGGCGAGGCCCTCGTGAAAATTTCACAGGTGCGATTAATTGGCGTCTAAATCTCGATTCGCGTGATTAGAAAAAAATATGGACAGCTCCAGAAAATCGCGCCTTCGCACTCATAATGCACTCATTTAGTGACGGCTGTAAACAAGAAGAATTAGGTGAATCTACGTATTATTGCAAGAAAAACTACGTATGCTGCACGCCGGGAAAGTGACTGATCCATGCCGCTTCGATCTTCGCGCCTAACTCTTTATGAGCATCCTGTCGCCGAACACCGTCAAAGTTTACACAGCCGCGAAACACCAACCTAATTCCGAAATACACGTTTGACAATTTCGTTATCGGCACCAGCAACCAGTTTGCTCATGCCGCCTGCGTCGCAGTGCTCAGACGACTTGCCCGGCGGCTTCATAGACTCTAGTTGTCTCGGCGGGATCACCCCAGTAGATCTCACAAACGCAATTCAGCCTCGGTGACAAAATCTCCACGTCAATTTTTTAACACATCCGCAGGGAGCGTTAAAAAATTGCCGCTCGAAATTAAATTCTGTGACCGTCAATATTCTAACGAATCTACCAGTATTTCATCGCCTTAGACGCCGCCGTAAGAATCGAGATGCGAGTGGCATTCCCTTTGCTGCCCGCTCGTGCAATGGCCTTGTCACAACGAGAAGCAGAGAAAAGGCAATTGGAAATCACCCGAGATGATTCGGCAGTTTCCCACCGTTTAGATGAGGTTACTCATTCCATCATTGGATCGAGCCCGCGCATGCGGGTCGCGCGCGCGCTGATCTCCAAATTCGCCAACGATAGCTCTACCGTTCTCATCACCGGCGAAAGCGGCACTGGCAAAAAACTGTCGGCACTCGCGATTCACGAGCTGAGCTCACGCCGGGATCACGCTTTCGTGCCGGTGAATTGCGCCGCGATCCCAGAAGAATTGTTGGATCGTGAATTATTCGGTCACGTTCGCGGCGCGTTTACCGGTGCCGCAAATGGCCGCCAGGGCCGTTTCCAGCGCGCCAATGGCGGCACGTTATTTCTCGATGAAATCGGCGAGATGAGCCCAAAGCTTCAAATCAAGTTATTGCGCGTGCTTCAGGAACGTCAATTTGAGCCAGTCGGCAGCGATCATGCGGTGCTAGTCGATGTTCGGGTCATTGCTGCGACCAATCGAGATCTGCAGGTAGCGGTTCGAGAGGGTAAATTCCGCGAAGATCTGTTCTATCGGCTAAATGTACTTCCCCTCGAGCTACCGTCGTTACGGGCGCGCGTCGGCGATATTCCGCTGTTGACTCATTATCTTTTACAGGTTCACGCGCGCCGAAAAGGCAAGGGTATGTTGCAGATCGAGGCTTCTGCGACGGCCATTTTGGAAGGATATAGTTGGCCGGGCAATGTTCGTGAGCTGGAAAATCTGATCGAGCGCCTGGTCGTGCTCAACGATGACGCCCTCCTCCGAAGCAGCGATCTGCCCGATTATATCGTCAAAAATTCGGTTCCGCCGCACCATAGAAGCAACGAAGTTAGGCTGCCCATGGAAGGTGTCGATCTCGATGGCATTCTTGAAAATATTGAAAATGGTTTTATCGAGCAGGCATTGCAGCGCGCGGGCGGCAACAAAACCAGGGCCGCGGAGCTTCTCAATCTCAATCGTACGACTTTTGTAGAACGGCTGCGGAAGAAACGCATGCTGCAAACGGCCAGAGCTGATGGCAGGCGATCAAAATCCGTCGAAAAAATGACAGATCAAAACTTTCTTGGCCGCATGGTTGAGGGCGGAAAGGCTCAATGATGAAAGCACCGCATAAATGTTCGTCAAAACGCCGTGCCGAAAGGGTGGAGGAGGCAAAAGAGCAGATGATCGATAAGTATCTTCCGTTGGTGCGATTTGTCGCGGAGAAGATTCATCGCCGCTTGCCGCCGGGAGTCGATTTGGAATCGCTGATTCATTCCGGTGTGGTCGGACTGCTGGAGGCCCTGGCGCGATTCGATCCGAAGCGCGGTGTCGAGTTTGAAATATATGCGCGTTATCGCATCCAGGGAGAAGTCATGCAGTGTTTAAGGTCCCTCGATTGGGTGAGCCGATCGGTTCGTTCCTGGGGCCGCAAGATCGAAGCGGCAAGGGTGAAACTCGCCGGCCGGTTTATCCGCGAGCCGAGCGCGGAAGAAATGTCCAAAGAGTTGGAGATTCCCCTCGAAGCCTACTACCGCCTCGATCAAAGAGTGAACGAGGGCACTCTGCTCAGTTTGGAGGATCTCTCGGTCGCTGCGGAAGTTGACTGGGAGGGAGCTCATCAAAACCTCACCCAAAACGTCTTTCTCGAACCGCTGAGCTTCGTCGAAAATAAAGATTTGGTGGATAAACTGGCCGGGGCTGTCGACCGCTTACCGGAGCGTGAGCGCATGGTGGTGACGCTGTATTACCACGAAGAGCTGACGCTCAGAGAAATCGGCGAGATATTCGACCTGAGCGAGGGGCGCATTTGTCAGATTTTCGCCCAGGCAGTCGGACGTTTGCGTGTGGCGCTGGGCGTCACCATCAAGCGGAAAGACGGATTGGCGGCCAAGCCATCGGCGGACACGCGCAAACCGCAAATCTCGATGAAACCGGTTCCAGTTTGATCGTAGGAAGCCACTGAATCTCGGCTGGAAGCGCGGATCGGCAGGTTTATTGCAAATTCAAGTTAATTGGGTCGTCCCACTTTTCCTGTCATTCGACCGGCAGTTTTTTAGAGATTGGAATACCTTCGAGCCAATAAGGCGTTGACCAATGAGGTACCTGTAATCAAACGAACTAGATATCCGAGCCTGCGGTTTCAACCCGACACATGAGCTTCGCTGATTTTAACTTCGCTATTGCAATCGGCACCGACCGAAAACGGGACTTAGTTCCGATTCAATGGTTCGCGGTCATCGCGTGTACTTACCTGCTCATCGTCCAGGATGGTCGCATCGCGCAGGATCCGGTGAGCCTTTTGATGTTGCTCGGGCCCCTGGGATCCATGTTGATTTTTTTGCGCCTTCCGGAAGCCGTTTTCACCCACCGCTTCTTTCCCCACACCATGGCGATCGTCGATACCATTCTCATTTCCACTGCAATCGTGTTAAACCGCGAAAGCCCGTGGGATCTTTTCCTGGTGTTTTTTTTCGGCGTCTTGATTGCGGCGATCGGCGAGAATTTTCTCCAAGTCATCGGCGGATGCTTGATTGCCGGTGTCCTTTCGGTGGTTATTATCCCGGTTTCGACCGGTGCCAGTTTTTCAGTGGACGCGAATATGTTGCTCAGAATTCCATTACTTTTCGGCTCGTCGCTGCTGTACGGCTATTTGGCCGATCAGGTCAAACGCGAGAAAAGAAAAACCGCGGACCTGGAGAATGCCCGCAGGCAGCAGCTTTTGATGAAAGATCAGTTTTTCTCCAATGTCTCGCATGAACTTCGAACGCCTCTCACGGCGGTTTATCAGTTTGTCACGATCGTCTTAGACGGACTGGCTGGAAGTCTCACCGCGGATCAGAAGGACTATCTTGGCATCGCGCTGCGCAACGTTAAACAGCTTCAGGCAATGGTCGGCGATCTGTTAGAGGCAACTCGGGCCGAAAGCGGCAAACTGGCGATTCACCCACGCGGTGTTTCGTTAAATCTATCGGTTTCCGAAATCCTCAGAACGTTCTCGGCAAACGCGCGGCATAAGGGAATTGAACTGACCCAAGATCTGCCGGGGAACCTACCGCTTCTCTATGTGGATCCCCGCAGACTCATACAGATCCTTACCAATCTTGTCGATAACGCGCTCAAGTTCACTCAGAAAGACGGCAGGATTTCGATTCGTGCCGATGTATTTGAAGAAGACCGAGGCTTTGTACGGGTATTGGTCACCGACACGGGTTGCGGAATCGATCTAGATGACGCGGATAAAATTTTTGATCGCCTCTACCAAATCGAGAAGTCTCTCGAAACCAACCGAAAGGGCCTCGGACTGGGGCTGCATATAACAAAAGAGTTGGTCGTGAGGCACGGCGGAAGGATTTGGTTGGAAAGGGAATCCGGAAAGGGCGCTACCTTTCACTTTACCTTGCCGGTGTTCTCGCTAACACGCCTTCTGCGATCTTTGATCGACAACGGGGGACCCCCGATAAAGTCTTTGTCGCTCATATCAGTAGAGTTACTGCCGGGCCCCGACACCCCAATGGAAGTGGCCAAAGCGATTCAGGAGATGACCTGGCTCAGCCTTAACCAAATGGAGTTGCCTCATCGCACTGCCCTGGTTCCTAATATCGTGCTTTCCGAAGGACGGGGACTTTTCTATTTAGTCCAGGCGAAAGATCTGGAGACCAACAAAGAACTGGCTGCACGCATTGAAAAAGAAATCGCTCTTGGCAAACAATTTCGCAACGCAAACTGTCGCGTTCATACCGGAGTCTCGGTGATCGACATACCGCCCGCGCCGCAGGAGATCGATGTCGAAACGCTGGCGGCGCAGATTGATACCCGCATTTCACAAGCTGTATGCCGTCCGGAGCACAAAGATATTGACCATTATCAGGATATGACGGGAAGTCGTGCCGCGCTCTGAGCGCCAGTCGTTCGGAGGGCGAAAGGATTTTAGAAAGGAGCGTGTATGGAAGCTAAAACTATTCTTATCGTCGAGGACGATAAGGATTTGATGTTGGCGATGAGCGTGCGCATGATCGCGCAGGGCTTTAGAATCCTATCGGCGCAAGATGCAGCGTCGGCGATCCAGTTGTGCGCTATGAAGACGCCGGATTTAATTCTTCTCGATTTAGGCTTGCCTGATAGCAACGGTTTCATTGTTATGGACGTCGTAACACAATTAAGGTCAGCCGCAACCGTTCCCATTATCGTCGTTAGCGCTCGTCCGGCCGACGTATATAGGGAAGCAGCTCTCTTGGCTGGTGCAAAAGAGTATTTCCAGAAACCCTTCGATAATGACGCCCTCATGAGTTCTATTCATCAAGAGATCGGCCACAACAGCCCACCCCCGGGCTTTAAGGAATTTAAACTCCATTGAAGGTATCAACCGGCTGATATCGCAACGACGATCGGCCGATAAAGAAGGAGGGAAGCACCGATGGCGAAAAAAATCTTGATTGTTGATGATAACGAAGACGTAGCGAAGGGGTTAAGAATATTTTTGCGAGCCCAGAACTACGCCACTGTTATTGCGAGCGATGCTGTCGCGGCCATAAGCCAAGCGAAAAAGGAGAATCCGGATCTGATCGTATTGGATTTGGGTCTCCCTGCGGGCGACGGCTACGTAGTCATGGAACGCTTGAGCAACGTAGAGTCCCTGGCGTCGATTCCCGTGATCGTCTTCACTGCGCAGGATGAAGAAGCGCACAAAGAGGAATCCCTTAAAGCGGGGGCGAAGGCATTCTTTCAAAAGCCGGTGGACAACGCAGTGCTCTTATCTACAATTCGGCAAATATTGGAAGGTCCAAGTCGTATGCAATTGGCAGATCTCTGATCTTATGAACAGCGGACATCGTCCAAAGCTGCTAGACAAAGCCTAGTCGCATGTTCGCTCCGGTGGACCGATCAGTTGTTGGAAGAAGTCTCTAACTTAAACGTTATTACCACCGCAAACACTCCGGACTGGCAGATCACCCGGACGGCAAGGATCAAGTTCCGCGCCGGCTTAATCAAGTTCCGGCTTAGCTGCAAGTTACCAAGAATTGCCAAAGTCAGTTTACAATTGGTTCTCCGCGGCGCGCGGGGACTAAAGAATCCTACTGTCTTTCCGATAACTTGAACGGAGTGAACGATCTAACCGCGGCGGAAGGCCAGCGGGACGGAACTCGGCCAGCGGAGAGGAACGGAGGGGAAGTGAAACGAGCTTTAAAACACCAACCGCAGAGGCAATCTTCTACGCGCACGGAAAGCCAGATTCTCGCCGGTCCAATACGTGTATCCGAAGTGATGACCGTAGACACGATGACGTTACGCCCGAATCAGAGTTTTACCGATGTCGTCGCGCTCATGGCCAACCGTTCTTTTCACCATGTTCTGGTTGTCGATGACGACGAACGCCTGCGTGGGGTGATATCAGATAGAGATGTTTTGCGTGCGCTGTCGCGTACGCCGAACTGGAACAAAAAAAGCGTGAGCGAGATCATGACCCGCAAGTCAGTGACGACAACGCCTGACAGCCTGATTTCCACTGCTGCGCACGAAATGCTTGCCAAGCGCATTAATTGCCTGCCGGTGATCGATACCGAGGGGCGAGTCTGTGGAATTTTGACATCCACCGATCTGTTAAACGCGTATGCGGCCATTCAGGCTTTGGTGGAAAAAGACCGTTCGATAAGTGAGCCGCTGTAAAGCCAACGGGCTCAGCGCTCGGTCGCGACCATGCAGTGAAGAATCCGCCATCCATCGCCGCTTTTCTCCAAGGATTCCGACATATCTTCACGGTTGCCGCGCTAAAGTTAACGGCCTCATTTGACCGCGCATCCGCATACCCATCCCGATGCTCGCTGGACCCTTTCAAGGGCTCCCACTCCCACAAGTTCCCAAATTGCATGAATTGCTCAAGTTTTTCCGGTTAAGACCGATTTATTCAGGGTGAGGTTTCGGCCGAAGGCGGGCGCCGCAGCCTCAAGAGATCGCCGAAGGAGCTGTTGCCACGGAATTGAATCATGTGATCCGACAATGGTGACGATGAATCCACAACCGATTGCGTTGATCGTCAATGACGATCCCGCGCAGTTGCACATAGCATCGACGATTCTCTCCCATGACGGCATTGAGGTGATATCGTGCAGCGGCGCCGAACAGGCGCTCGAAGTGCTGGCCGAAGGTGCAGCCGTCGACGTGATCGTCACGGATCTCTACATGCCGCGCATCGATGGCTGGCGCCTATGCCGGTTGCTGCGCTCGGATGCCTATCGGCAATTCAACTCCATCCCGGTTCTCGTCCTGTCGGCGACATTCTCCGGGGCCGATGCAGAGGAGATCACGGCTCAACTCGGCGCCGATGCGTTTCTATCGTCGCCCTATGAGCCGCGCGTGTTGCGGCAAATGGTGCGCGATCTACTTGGCAATACCAAGCCAAAGACATTGACGCGCGTTCTGATCGTCGAGCCCGATCTATTCGAAGCTGGGCAGTTGATCGATACCTTTAAAGCCAGCGGCTATGCGGTGGTCCATGCAGCCAACGGTGAGGAGGCGTTAATCCAACTACGCGGCAGCCGCCCGCAAATCGTGATTCTTGAATCCGAGCTGCCCGACATGAGCGCCGAGCGGTTACTCGACCATATTAAGGCGCCAGCCGCGGCGACAGTGGCTCTGGTGATGACCACGGATAGCTCCGCAGCTCGCGCGCTGGAGCTCATTCGCAAGGGCGCCGACAACTACGTGCCCAAGCCTTTCGTGCCGGAGTACCTGCTGCATCTGTGTGAAACCGCTCTGCGCCAGCGCGCGCTCACCCGCGTCGAAGAACTGTTGGAGCTGCGCACGCACAAACTGCGCGAGAGCGAGCAGCGCTATCGAAACCTTTTTGAGAATGCCGGCATCGCCGTCGCCATCTACGCTCTGGACGGCACGGTGATCAGCGTCAACCGCGCTTTTGAAACCCTAACGGGACGCTCGCGCGACAATCTCGTGGGGAGGTCCTACGTGCAGTTTCTTATTCCCACGGCTCACCGGCAGGTCGCTGAAATGCAAGACCAGGCTCGCGAGCAAAAACTTCTCTCGTGGATCCATGAAATCGAACTCGCACACTCGGAGGGGACTGCAGTAATCGTCGAAGCGCGTTACCGGTTCTTGCAGGGCCGCGACGGTCAGCCGGGCGTGATCATGGCGCTGTACCGTGATCTCACCGCGGAGAAAAGACTGCAGCGCCAGAGAGCGGAGTTTTCCGCCATGTTGGCCCATGACATCAGAAACCCGGTGGGATTGATCCTCGGCTGCATTTCTTTGTTGCTCAATGACACCCATGAGCCCGACCCGGACCTCGTCAAAACTTTTCATCAGCGGATCATGGACCACGCGCGCTTATTGCAATCCCTGGTCAATAATTATCTCGACGTCTCGACGATCGAAGCCGGCCAATTGGTACTAACCAAACGACCTGTCCAATTGCATGACTTGCTGCGCCGACTGATCCAGCGATTTGAGTTGGAAGCGCGGCGGCGGGGTATCGGCCTGGTACTTGCGCCGAGCGAGTGTCCCGGGCTTGAAGCCGATGCGCTGGCTTTGGACCGGGTCGTCGGTAATTTGTTGCAAAACGCTTTCAAATTTACTCCCGGTGGCGGCCAGATCACGGTGAGCGCGGAGCTGCGCGGGAAGGATGCGGTGATAACGGTCCGCGATACCGGGCCGGGCATCGATGCCGAAAAGATCCCGTCATTATTCCAAAAGTTTCATCGTTTCGAGACTTCCGAACCGCATGAAGGCATCGGCCTGGGACTTTATATCGTCAAAGAACTCGTCGCGGCCCACGGCGGGCGGACCGAAGTTGACAGCGTCATCGGCAAGGGCAGCGCGTTTTCGATCTTCTTGCCACTGACGGTGACCTAGCCGGATCATGATCAGCGGGTGATTGAAGTTAGCGCGATTGACTCGCTAGTCAGGAGACAACCACGTGGCGGAAAGCGTCATCGAGAGAAAAATCAAAAACAAGGCGAAAGAGTGGGTCGACGAATATGGGGAAGATTTTCTCGTCGAGTTGATTGACGTGTATCTCAAGGATACGCCCAGCCGCGTGACGCAACTGCACCAGGCTCTTGACGGCGGCGACAGCGAAACCTTCGTTCGCGAAGCTCACACCCTGAAATCGAGCAGCGCCAACGTCGGGGCGATGGGGCTTTCCGCTTTGGCGAAAGAAATGGAAACCGCCGGCCGCAGCGGCAAGATCGAAAGATTGGCGAACGAAGTGAAACGCTTCGAAGAGGAATTTTCCCTGGTAAGGGCGACCCTTGAAACTTTGCGGGGCGCGCCGGAAAAGTTCGTCAACGAGGAAAGATAGCGCCCCTCGGCCCGCACGCGACTCGGCACAATGGGCGAGTAAAAAACAGTGAAGAGCGAGACGGCCTTGGGTTTCAGCGCGAAATCGCCACGGTAGGCCAATGAAGCTCAATATCAAACAAAAACTGATAATCTTTACGTGCTGCCTGGTTTTCCTCGTCGGCATCGCCATCGCGATGTTCTCGATCTATGAAGGTCGCAAGCAAGTCATGGCCACTTTCGCCGAACAAAGCCGTGGCATGGCGCAAATCTTGGCGAACGGCCTGGTCCAGGATATTCACGTCACCAACATCGAGGCCTTGAAAGAGCGCATTCGCGCCACGTTGGCGCATCCGAGCGTCGCCCACATCAATGTGTTCGACGGCGCCGGAAACCTTCTGTACGCAGCGGACAAGACAAAAACAGCCGGGTCTCCCCCGGCACCACTTTACTTGCCCAACGAATCGCTCGCCGGCGTGTGGAAAACTGCTCCGAAAGGTCGTTTTGTCCGCGTCGACGGGCCGATCTTGCTGCAGCAGGGGAAGATCGTCGGGTATGTCAGCGTCGCGTTTTCGAGCGACGCAGCAAATAGGGCAGCCCAAAAAATCTTCGCGGATAGCGCTCTCGTCATCCTCCTGTTCCTGATCGTCGGTTGCGCGGGCGCTGTCGTTGC
>Ga0137369_10002653_pt1 | contig 18355 bp, 16 predicted proteins | sample SagtaG_12_FD_104918 | JGI IMG/M metagenome (GOLD analysis project Ga0137369, IMG submission 104918) | Vadose zone soil microbial communities from Sagehorn Ranch, Mendocino, California, USA - Sage1_L_113_16 metaG | ecosystem: Environmental > Terrestrial > Soil > Vadose zone | place: USA... | reverse complement strand
GTGAAATAGTCCACGACCACCTTCTTGACGTAGGCGACCTTCTCCTCGTCCTCGCGATAGTGGAGCTCCTGGACTTCGAACGGCTCGCCCTCGACCATATAGATGGCCTTGGGGTAGATCATGGCGAAGGCGCTCTTCCAGTCCACCTCGGCGATGATCTGCCGGCGCTTCACCTGCTTCTCGTCGCGCGCGGTGGTGTCGATCACGAGGAAGTTGTCCGAGGTCACCGTGCGGAGCGAGACGTGGTCGGCGGGATACGTCTCCGACGTCCAGTGGAACTGCTCCCCCGCCCGGTGCAGCAGCCCTTCCTCTTCGAGCGCCTGGAGGTGTGCCTGCACGTCTCCTCCAAAGACCTCCTGCCGTCCGAAGGGCAGCTCGAACGTCGCGCACTTGAGGTGATTGACGAGGATGAACGGGTTCTCGGGATTGATGCGCGCGTGCTCGGGCGAGGCGCCGAAGAGATAGTCGGGATGCGACGCGAGGTACTGGTCCATGGGTGACGAGGTTGCGACCAGAATGGCCGCCGACAGCTCGCTCCGCCGCCCCGCGCGCCCCGCCTGCTGCCACATGGAGGCGATGGTGCCGGGGTAGCCCGCGAGCACGGCCACGTCGAGGTGGCCGATGTCGATGCCGAGCTCGAGCGCGCTCGTGGCGACCACCCCGAGCACGTCGCCCGCGCGCAGCCCCTGTTCCACTTCGCGCCGCCGCAGGGGCAGGTAGCCGCCGCGATACCCGCGGACCATGCCCGCATCCCCCGTCTTGTCCTCGACACCCCGCTTGATGGTGGAGAGCAGCACCTCCGTGGAAAGCCGACTCTGGGCGAAGACGATGGTCGCGATCTTTTCCTTGAGGAGCTGGATGGCGAGCCCCGCCGCCTCGCCGAGATAGGGCGCGCGAATGCCCAGCTCCGGATTGATCACGGGCGGGTTGTAGCAGAGAAAGAGCTTCTCTCCGGTGGGCGCGCCACTCTCCGTCACGTCCCCCACCACTTCGCCGGTGAGGCGTTCGGCGAGCTCGCGCGGGTTGGCGATGGTCGCGGAGGCCATGATGAACTGGGGCGAGGCGCCATAGTGACGGCAGATGCGCTTGAGCCGCCGCAGCACGTTGGCGAGATGGCTCCCAAACACGCCGCGATAGGCGTGGAGCTCGTCGATGACGACATAGCGGAGGTTCTGAAACAGGTTCACCCACTTGGTGTGGTGCGGCAGGATTCCCGAGTGGAGCATGTCCGGATTGGTCAGCACGAGGTTCGCGCGCGCGCGCACGGAGCGCCGCGCGTCCTGCGGGGTGTCCCCGTCATACGTGTACATGCGCATGTCGGGCAGGGCCTTGCTGAGCTCCGTCAGCTCCGCGAGCTGATCCTGGGCGAGGGCCTTGGTCGGAAACAGGTAGAGCACGCGCGACTCGGGTTGCTGCACGAGAGCCTGCAGCACGGGCAGGTTGTAACACAGCGTCTTGCCCGAGGCGGTGGGCGTGACCACCACGAGGTTCTCACCCTTGGCCACCGTCTCGAATGCGCGCGCCTGATGCGAATAGAGCTGCCGCACCCCTCGGCTCCGCAGCGCCTCCACCAGACGCGGGTCGAGCGAAGACGGAAACGGCGCATAGACGGCAGGTTTGGCTTCGAAGTGTCGGGTGGCAGTGATGAGGGGGCCGGTGCGCGCGGAGGTCAGGAGGCTGTCCAGGATCTCCTGCAGCGACATGGCTCATCCTATGTTTAGTGTGGGAAGCTTGTCAACTTCCGGCGACCATGCCACGGTGATGCCATGCTCTGGTTCCTCGCGCCGCTCTGCTGGACCGGGCTGATCATGTATCTCGGCGGCGGACAGTGGAGCGGAGAAGAGACCGCGGCATGGCTCGGGCCCCTGTTGCGGGCGCTTCTGCCCGGCCTCTCTCCCGAGTTCCTCAGCGCAGTGCATTTTCTCATCCGCAGAACCGCCCACGTGTCCGAGTATGCCGTCCTCGCCATTCTCTGGCGGCGCGCCACCGGAGGCACCTGGATCGCCCTCGCCCTCTCGATCATGACCGCCTCGCTAGACGAGTTCCGTCAATTGTTCACGCCGGGACGGGAGGGAAGCGTCTCCGACGTGCTCCTCGACGGAACAGGCGCGGCCGTGGCCCTCGCCCTCATCTCCGCTCTCCGCACCCGCCTCGGAAAGGGTGCGTGGGCGTGGTGAGACCGGGCGTCGAATGGCGGCAGGCGGATCTGCCCCAACCCCCGCCCTATACGCTTCGCAATGTCTTCCGCGTCATCGGGCCCGGGGCAATCTTTCTCGGGCTCTCGCTCGGGTCGGGAGACTGGATACTCGGCCCGGCGGCCACCACGCGCTGGGGACCGGGCATTCTCTGGATCTGCACCCTGTCCGTTCTCCTCCAGGCATTGCTCAACACGGAGATGGCCCGCTACACCCTCGCCACGGGCGAGCCCATCTTCGCGGGGTTCATGCGCCTGACTCCAGGCCCGCGCGTATGGGGTCCCGTCTACGCGCTCCTGCACCTGGGCCAGGTGGGGTGGCCGGGCTGGGCTCTCGCCGCCGCCTCGGCCCTCACCGCGGCCTTTCTCGGACGCGTGCCTCGCCCCGATGACCGTGCCGTCATACTCGGATTGGGCTACGCGATCTTCCTCGGGGCGGTGGCTGTCACCGTACTCGGCGGGCGCGCGCGCAAGACCGTCGAATGGGCCGAGTGGCTCCTCATGGCCTGGACCCTCCTCTTCCTCTCCGTGCTCGCGTACGTCCTCGTGCCGTGGAGTGTGTGGCGCGCCGCGGGCACGGGCTTCGTCGTGCCTTCCCTGCCCGTCGACCGGGACGTGCGGAACTGGGTGCTCCTCGCGGCTTTCGCCGCCTACTCGGGCGCCGGGGGCACCATCAACGCCGCCCTGACGCAGTGGCTGCGCGACAAAGGCTTCGGCATGGGGGGCACCATAGAAGGACAGACGGTCGAGCTCGGCGGCGAGATCGTGCGCTTCGCGCGGGACGGCAAGACCTTCGCAGTCACCGACGCCAATCTCGACAAGTGGCGGCAGTGGTGGCGCTACCTCAGGGTGGACTTCTGGTATCTCTGGACGGCCGGCTGCCTGGTCTCCATGGCCCTGCCCGCGCTCCTCGCGGCGCACTTCGCGGGCGCGGGCGCGTCATGGTCCGGATTCGGCGCTCCCACCTGGCTCGCGCAGGCCATCGGCTGGCGCTCCGGGCTCGTGCTCTGGACCCTGGCGCTCCTCACCGGTTTCGCCATCCTCGGCTTGACGCAGGTGGGAATCGCGGTGGGCTTCGCGCGAAGCGTGACAGACATCTTGTGGACAGCCATCGCCCGCAGCCGCGCCCCCGGCCGGGAGGTGGCGGCGGGGGGGCTCTACTATGCGGTGCTCGTGGCGTTCGCCATCGCGGGCGGCATCGCCATGACCCTGGCCGATCCGTTGCGCCTCATCGTGATCGGCGCGAACGTGGCCGCGCTCAACTTCGTGGTGCTGTCCCTGCACACGGTATGGGTCAACCGCGCCCTCCTGCCGCGCGAGCTGCGGCCATCGCTGTGGCGCGAGATCGGCGTGCTCGCCTGCGGCGCCTTCTTCGCGGCGCTCTTGGTCCAAGTACTCAAGGACCCGGCGAAACTGCGGGCACTGTGGGGATAGCTGACCCAGCCTGAAGCTGGTTCAACCCGGAGTCAGTTCAGATCGAAGAGCAGGATCTCGGCGCGATCGCTCGCCGTGACCTCGATGGCCTGTTCATCGCTGAGCGCGGCGCCGTCGCCCGCCCGGAGCTTCACGCCATTGGCCGTGACCGTTCCGACGGCCACGTGGAGCCACGCGTGGCGCCCGGTCTCGAAGGCGTGACGCACGGACGCAGACGGTTCGAGGAGAGCGGTCCAGAGGTCGGCATCCTGATGAATGGTGACGGCGCCGTCCCGCCCGTCGCGTGCCGCGATGAGGCGGAAATCCCCACGCCGCGTCTCGGGTGCGAAGCGCTTCTCCTCGTAGCCGGGGGCGAGCCCACGCTGACGCGGCAGGAGCCAGATCTGGAGAAGGTGCACGGGCTCCTCGCGCGATGGGTTGAACTCGCTGTGCGTCACCCCCGTGCCCGCGCTCATCCGCTGGATATCCCCGGGCCGGATGATGGAGCCGTTGCCCATGCTGTCCTTGTGCTCGAGCGCTCCCTCGAGCACCCAGGTGAGGATCTCCATGTCGCGGTGGGCGTGGGTGCCGAATCCTTCGCCCGGCTGTACCCGATCCTCATTGATGACGCGCAGCGATCGAAAGCCCATGTGACGGGGATCGTGGTAGGAGGCGAAGGAAAACGTGTGGTAGGTGTCGAGCCAACCGTGGTCGAAGTGTCCGCGTTCCGCGCCGGTTCTGACAATCATCATGGTGATCTGATGATAGCCCCCCGCGCAAGCACCAGCCGTACGTCGCCCAGCGCGCCGATCCGCTCGGCGGGATCACCGGTGACGGCGAGGAGATCGGCGACATGGCCCTCCGCGAGCCGGCCCGTCTCTCCGCCAAGCCCCAGCGCCTCGGCGGCCACCGACGTTGCCGAGCGTATGGCCTCGAGCGCCGTCATGCCGTATTTGACCATGAGCTCGAGCTCGGGGAGCAGGCTGCCGTGGAAATTGAGAGGTGTGCCCGAATCGGCGCCGGCGGCGATGTGCGCTCCCGCCTGGTGGGCGCGCCGGAAGCTGGCCACGTGCGCCGTGACGACCGCGTCGGACTTCCGCACCATATAGTCGGGAATGCCCGCGGCCAGCCCGCCCGAGGAGATCGCGGCGGGGGCGGCCAGCGTCGGCACGAGAAAGACACCCTTGCCCTTCATGGCCGCGATGATCTCGTCGGTGAGAAAGATACCGTGCTCGATGGTCGTGATGCCGGCTTCGATCGCGTCGGCGATACCGGTGGAGCCCTGCGCATGGGCGGCCGTGCGGCGGCCCGCCTTCCTGGCTTCCTCGATGGCCGCCCGCATCTCCTCGAGCGTGAGCTGGGGCGACCCGGGTTCCACTCCCGGCGTCATCACCCCGCCCGTGGCGATGAGCTTGATCACATCGGCCCCCGCCTTGAGCTGCTCCCGCACGGCCTTGCGCACGTCGTCGGGACCATCGGCCTCGCGTCCGATCGAGTTCCCGTGGCCTCCGGTCATGCACACCGGACGCCCCGCGCCGAGGATGCGCGGCCCCGGGAACAATCCCTCGGCGATGGCCCGGCGCACCGCGAACTCGGCATAGTCGCGGCCACCCAGGTCGCGCACGGTGGTCACCCCGGCCTCGACCGTCTCCTGGGCGCGCCGCAGCATCTTGAGCGCGGTGAGCGCGTGAGGCTCGTCCTTCATGACGCGGACGGGATCCGCCTCCGCGCCGAAGCAGAGGTGTACGTGGCAGTTGATGAGACCGGGCAGGAGCGTGCAGCCGGAGAGATCGATGCGCCGGCCCTTCGGCGCACGCGCGTCATCCACCACCTGCGTGATCCGGTCTCCCTCGACGACCACGGCCCGCCCGCGCACGGGCTCCGCGCCCGTTCCGTCGATCAGCGATGCGCCCACCAGCACGAGTGTTCCCATGGGGAAGAGCCCTCTACACCTTCAGCCGGGGATCCAGGGTGTCCCGCAATCCGTCGCCGAGGAGGTTGATGCCGAGCACGGTGACGAGAATGGCGAGGCCGGGAAAGGTCGCGAGCCACCACGCCGTAGACAAATACACGCGCCCATCCGCAAGCATGCCACCCCACGTCGGGGTGGGGGGCTGGACGCCGAGTCCGAGGAAGGAGAGCGCCGACTCGATGACGATGACGCGCGCCATGTCAAGGGTGGCCACCACGAGCCAGGGCGTGAACGCATTGGGCAGGACGTGGCGAACCAGGATACGCCCGTCACGGCTCCCGAGGGCAATGGCCGCCTGGACGAAGTCGCGCTCACGAATCGAGAGCACCTCGCCGCGCACCACGCGCGCGTAGATCACCCACGAGGACACGCCGATGACGATGATGATGTTTCGCAGGTTCGCCCCCAGCACGCCGATCACGGCGATGGCGAGGAGGATGAAGGGGAAGGCGAGCTGAATATCGGCCAGCCGCATGAAGAAGTCGTCCACTTTGCCCCCGAAGTAGCCGGCGACGAGGCCGATCATCATCCCGAGGACCCCGGAGATCAGCACCGCGGAAAGCCCCACGACGAGGGCAATGCGGGAGCCGAAGATCACGCGGGCCAGGATGTCGCGCCCCAGGTGGTCGGTGCCGAGCGCGTGCATCTGGCCGGCGGCGTTTCGCCACCCGGGCTCCTTCAGACGCTGATTGATGTCCTGCTCGAGCGGATCGAAGGGCGTGAGCCACGCGGCGAAGGCGGCGGCGAGGAGCACGATGACCACCACGGCCAGACCGAAGAGCGCCGTGCGGCGGCGGGCCAGGCGCTTGAGGGTGGACAGCCAGTAGCGCTCCTCGTCCGTGGGGAGCACGGGCAGGGCCACCGCGGTGGTCCCGTTCGGAGGCGCCATCAGCGGAACCTGATCCGTGGATCGAGCCAGGTGTAGGCCAGGTCCACCACGAAGTTCAGGAGGACGAAGGTGCTGGCGAGGATGAAGACGGCGGCCTGCACCACTGGATAGTCGCGATTGAAGATCGCCTGCACGGAGAGGCGACCCACGCCGGGCCACGCGAAGATGGTCTCGGTGATGACCGAGCCACCGAGGAGGGTGCCCAGCTCTATCCCGATGATGGTCACGATCGGAATGGAGGCGTTTTTGAGCGCATGCTTCCAGACCACGGGCTGCTCACTGACGCCCTTGGCCCGGGCGGTACGGATGTAGTCCTGACCGAGCACCTCGAGCATGCCGGAGCGCGTGAGCCGTGTGATGCGCGCGGTGGTGAAGAGCCCCAGAGTGATCGCTGGCAGGACGAGGTGCTGCAGATCACCGCGCCCCGACGAGGGCAGCCAGTTGAGCCGCACCGAAAAGACCAGGATGAGCATGATGCCGAGCCAGAAAGTCGGCATGGCCTGCCCGAGAAGTGCCACCACGGTGGAGAAGTAGTCGATCACGGTGTTGCGCTTCACCGCTGAAATGATGCCGGCGGGAATGGCGAGGCACAGAGCGAGCAGGAGCCCCGCGCCCGCGAGCTGGAAAGTCGCGGGCAGGCGCTCAACCACCAGGTGCATGGCGGGCTCGCCGTGGCGGAGCGACTCGCCGAAATTTCCCTGCAGCGCGCCTTTGAGGAAGCGCAGGTACTGGACGATCCACGGATCGTCGAAACCCATGGCCGTCCGAAAGCGCGCCACGTCCTCTGCCGTCGCGTCCAGGGGCAGAAGCAGCGCGGCCGGATCGCCGGTCAGGTGGAGGATCATGAAGACGACGAAAGACACCCCGAAGAGAACGAGCACGGCCTGCCAGAGCCGGCGGAGGACGTAGGATTTCATTTAGCTGTGGGGGCCTCGAAATGGCCCCCGCACTCCCCCATTCTTGCGTTCGCGCGCCCTCCGCGGGCGCGCACCGCGCTCCGGGCGCGTGGTTACTCCCTCGCCCCCCATTTCTGGATCCACGCTCCCTGTCATGTTTGGGGTATGGGGGTGAGGAACAGGCGCGCGACTGCTTCGATATGGGGGGTGTGGGGGAACATGTCGACGGGCTGCACCCACTCCACGCGGTAGCCGCCGCGCACCAGCTCGCCCAGGTCGCGCGCGAGTGTGGCGGGATTGCACGACACGTACACGATGCGCTCCGGCGCGAGCTGGGCCAGCGCCCGCAGCGCTTTCGGATGAAAGCCCGCGCGGGGGGGATCCGCCACGACCACCTGCGCGCTCACGCCTTGGGCGATGAGCTGCGGCAGCACGAAGCGGACTTCCCCGGCGAGAAACGTGCAATTGGCGATACCGTTGGCGGCGGCGTTGCGGGCCGCGTCGGCCACGGCGGCGGGCGCCAGCTCGACGCCGTAGACGAGGCGGCAGCGCCGCGCGAGCTGCAGGCTGATGGCGCCCGTGCCGGCATAGAGGTCGAAGATGGTCTCGCCGCCCGAGAGGCCAGCCGAGTCGAGCACGAGGGCGAACAGCCGCTCGGCCTGGGCGGTGTTGGTCTGGAAGAAGGAGTTTGCCGAGACCTGGAAGTCGATCCCGCCCAGGGATTCCCGGATGTGGTCGCGGCCACCGAGCAGATGCTCCTCGACTCCCACGGCCACGCTGGCCTTCTTGGGATTCACGTTCATCATGACGCTCGTGGGGCGTGGAACCATCGCGCCGAGCCGCTCGGCGAGGGGGGCCAGCTCCGAAACCGCGGGAGAGGACGTGACGACATTGACCATGGTCTCGCCGGTCCGATAGCCCTCGCGCAGCATGAGGAAGCGCAGAAGCCCTTCGCCCGAGTCCTGGTCCCACGCGCTCAACCCGCTCTCCGCGAAGAAGCGGCGCGCCTCGTCGAGCTGGGTATTCATGCGATCCGACTGGAGGAGGCAACGCTCGACATCCAGGACGGAGTCGTAGCGCTCCGCCTCGTGCAGGCCTACGGTCAGGCCGTCGCGTCCCCTCGCTCGGGCCACCGTGAACTCCATCTTGTTCCGATAGCCGTAGGTGAGCTCGGCGGGGACGATGGGTCGCACCTCCACGGTTTCGAGTCCGCCGATGCGCTCGAGCGAGTCCACGACCTGCTTGGACTTGAAACTGAGCTGTGCCTGGTAGTCCACGTGCTGGAGCTTGCAGCCGCCGCAGCGCCCAAAATACGGGCAGGGAGCCTCGACCCGGAACGGCGACGCCTCCTCGATCGCCTCGATGATGCCCCGTCCGAAGCGGGAACGGGCCTGTTCGAGTCGGACGCGCAGACGATCACCGGGAATTCCCCCTCGGACAAAGACCACATAGCCATCGACGCGGCCCACGCCTTCACCCCCGAATGCGAGGTCGTCGATGGTGACAGACAGGCTCTGACCACGCTGAGGGCGCGCCATGGCAGCGCCATGATAAGGGCCGCCCCAGGGGGAGTCAATTTGGCGCCTATTTACCCCCGCTGGTATCCGTGTGGCGAGGGCGGGGCGCCTCAAGTATGATGTCCTTTACGATGGGCACGCGGGGCAGCGGCCGTAGTCCTGTGCGAGTCGGCAATCTGCTGAGCCGAGCTGTACCTGCGCTGGCCGAGCGGCTACTCGAAGAGTCCATTCGCCGGGACTGGGCGCAGACCGTCGGCGCCGACGCCGCACGGCGGTCCCGTCCCATAGCTCTCCGCCAGGGCACGCTCCAGGTCAGCGTGGACAACTCCCCGTGGCTTCAGGAGCTGACGTTGCGCTCCGCCGCGATCACCGCGAAACTGCACGAGCGGCATGGCTCGGCCCTGGGCGATGTGCGGTTCGTGCTCGCGACGGCGGCTCCGAGTGCTCCCTCTCGCGATCCTGCTCAATCACGGACTATCGTCCCCTCGCGACAGCTCAGCGCCGAGGAGGCGCGACAGGTGGACGACGCGGCCCGACGGCTCGCCGATCACGGGCTCGCCGCGTCGTTCAGACGCCTTCTGACCAAGGACTTGCTGGCGCGTGGGGAGCGTGGCTCTTCCGCCGCTTCGGAGCACACATGAGCCGTGCGTGGATAGTCCTCGCTGCCGCCATCACGCTGTCGGGCTGCGTCTCCATGGATCCCCAGACCGCCGCCGATTCCTTCGAGACGACGACGGAGGCGGTGGTCGTCCCCATCCGCGATCCGCGGGCCGCCGCGTACTACTACTACTCCATCGCCCAGATGAACGCCCGCGCGGGTCGGAACCAGGAGGCCATCGCCGCCCTCCGCCAGGCCATCGATCGGGATCGCGACACGGCGGCCCTGTGGGTGCAGCTCGCGCAGTGGCTGGCGCGCGCCAACGAGCCGGCGAAGGCCGTGGAGGCGGCGCAGAAGGCCATCGCGCTCGAGCCGACCAACGCGGCGCCCCACCTCACGATGGCGGACATCTTCCGGCGCCAGCGCCGGTTCGCCGACGCCGAGGGCGAGCTCGAGAAGGCGATACAGCTGGCGCCCAAATCGTCGGAGGCGTACATCTCGCTGGCCCAGCAGTACATCGAGCAGCGCCAGTACGACAAGGCGCGCGCCGTCCTGCTTCGGCTGGTCGCCGTCCAGCCCAACTCGGCGCAGGCTCAGCATCTCCTGGGCCGCGTGGCCATCGAGAACGAGCAGTGGGACGAGGCGATCACCCGGCTCAAGCGCGCCGTCGAGCTCGATACCGACATGGACGCGGCGTGGATGGCCCTGGGCTTCGTGTACGAGACGCGCCAGCAGCCGGAGGAGGCGCTCAAGATCTACCGCCAGGCCCTCCAGGCGAATCCGGACAATATCGCGTTCGTGGAGCGGCTGGGCGACGTACTGGTACGGCTCGGCCGCTTCAATGAGGCGCAGCAGGAGGTCGAGGCGCTCGCGGAGTCCTCGCCGAGGGATCCGCGCATCTGGATCAAGCTCGGCGCCATCTACTACGAGCAGAAGCAGTGGGACCGCGCCGTGTCCGCCTTCCAGAACGCCGTGGGCATCGAGCCCACCAATCTCCGGGCGCGCTACTTCCTCGCCACCGCGCTCATGGACGCCAACCGGGACGCCGAGGCGGTGGTGGAGCTGGAGAAGATCCTCGCCGCCGATCCGCGCGCGGTGGACGCCCGCGTGCAGCTGTCCTTCCTCCACGGGCGCGCCAAGCGCCACGAGGAGGCGATCCGGCTCCTTCAGGAGGCCGTGAATCTCGAGCCGAAGCGGGCCGAGGTCTTCCTCTATCTCGGCACCGCCTACTTCCGCGCCCAGCAGTACGACCGAGCGCTGGCCGCCCTCCAGGAAGGGCTGAGCCTCGACGACAAGAACAAAGACCTCGTCTTCCAGACGGGCGTCGTCTACGAGAAGCAAGGACGCTTCGACGATTCCGTGACCGCGTTCCGTCGCGTGCTCGTCCTCGATCCCAAGCACGCCGAGTCGTACAACTACATCGGCTACATGTACGCCGAGCGCGGCCAGAACCTCACCGAGGCCGTCCAGCTCATCAAGCGCGCCCTCGATCTGGATCCCCAGAACGGCTACTTCGTCGATAGCCTCGGCTGGGCCTACTACCAGCAAGGCCGCTATGCGGAAGCCCTCAGCGAGCTTCAGCGCGCGGTCAGCCTCGCCAAGGAAGATCCGGTCATTCTCGATCATCTGGCCGACGCCTATATCAAGACCGGCCGCACCGACGAAGCCATTGCCACATGGGAGCGCGCCCTGAAGGTGGACAAGCCGGATACCGAAGCCACCGTGTACGACGCCGTCAAGAAGAAGCTCGGCGAAGCGCAGGAGAAGCTGCGGCGGTCCAAGGGCGGTGACCGTCCCAAGGCCGAGCAGAAGTAAGCTCGCCGGACTGCTGCTGGGCGCGCTGCTCCTCTCGGGCGGCTGCGCCTCGCTTCCGCCCCGCCAGCCGCTCCCGCCCGAAGTTCTCAGCACCCGCGCCGAGCTCGAGGCCCGCTGGCGCGAGTTCCGCGACCTGCGCTCCCTCACGGACATCACGATCCGCCGCGCGGGCCGCGTCGATCGTCTGTCCGGCGTCCTCTTGCTTCGTGCGCCCGCTTCACTCCGCTTCGAGGCGTTGGCGCCCTTCGGGCCGCCGCTGCTCGTCGTTTCTTCGGATGCCGAGACGGTCACGCTCTGGGAGGTCGCCCAGGAGCGCGCCTTCATGGGGCGCGCCACGCCCGACGCGAACCGGCGCTGGCTGGGACTGGCCCTGGGATCGGAAGAGCTGGTCGCCCTGCTCGCGGGCTATGCGTTGGCGGCGCGCGACCCCCTCTCCGGCATCATGCTGCCGCCGGACGACATCGGCCCGTCCGTCATGTTCGAGACCGCTGATGGCCGCCAGCGCATCTGGCTCGATCCGGTATCGGGCGACTCGCGCCAGGTCGAGTGGACGGGCGGCTCCCAGCCCGCCCGCGCCATCTTCGTGGCGAACGGCGTCCGGCTCGCCACACTCGACGGCAGGCTTGACGTGTCCGTGTCCTACCGCGACCCGCAACGCGATACCGGTTTCGATCCCGAGCTTCTCAAGCTGACTGTGCCGCAAGGTGTGAGAATCCTAGACTTCCGTTGACCGTTTCCGGCCGGGCGTGGTAAGGTTTATCGCTTTGTTGACGCGGTCGAGGAGACCCTTGGTGCTGCGAGCCTCGGCCAAAGTCAACCTGGTCCTCGAGGTCCTGGGCAAGCGTCCCGACGGCTACCACGAGCTGTCCACCGTGATGCAGGCGGTGGATCTGTTTGATCGTTTGACGGTGGAGACGGCGGGGAGCATCACGCTCGAGACGAGCGCGCCCGGCCTGCCCACCGATGATGGCAACCTGGTCGTGCGCGCGGCTCGCTTGCTGCGCGAGACGGCGGGTGTCGATGCGGGGGCGCGGATCGTGTTGGACAAGCGCATTCCTGTTGCGGCGGGGCTTGGCGGCGGATCGAGTGATGCGGCCGCCACGCTCCTGGCCCTCAACAGGCTCTGGGGGCTCCGCTGGCGCCGCGAGAGGCTCGTGGAGCTGGCGATGAAGCTCGGGATGGACGTGCCGTTCTTCCTCGGGCGCGGGCGGGCCCTGGGAACGTCGCGCGGTGAAGTGCTGTCGCCGCTCCCGGGGGTAGGCGGCTATGCCATGGTGCTCGTCAATCCGGGGGTGGGGTTGTCGACTCGAGAAGTGTACGGACGCGTGCCCCGGGGGTGGCGGGCCGAGGCGGACGCCACGGAGCGGATGCTGGACGCGCTGAAGAAGCGGAGCGTCGTCCGGATGGCGGGGGCGCTGACGAACCATCTGGAGCACTGGGTCGAGCCGGTCATGCCCGTGATCGGCCGGATGAAAGCGGCGCTTTTCGCCGCCGGGGCACTGGGAGCGGCAATGTCGGGGAGCGGACCGACGGTGTTCGGTCTCGCCCGATCGCTGGATCAGGCCAGGCAGATCCAGCGGCGGGTGACTCGCGGGGGCTGGTCGGCCTGGGCGGTGAGAACGAACTCAGGCGCAGCCATCCGCATGGTATGAGGAGCACGGTCGAGAGACTTGAGCTGTCGAGCAGGCGACCTGTCGAGAAGTCTACGAGTCAAGCTGTGGAGCCAGTGATGCTAGAACGCGCCCCGACAAGGGCGCGCTAGAGCAAAAATGGGGGAGTGCGGGGGCCATGTCGAGGCCCCCGCAGATAAATTGGGGCGTCGTCCAGCGGTAGGACTCGGGGCTTTGGACCCCGCAACGGAGGTTCGATCCCTCCCGCCCCAGCCAACACGTGGGGTGGTTCGAACACGGATCGTACGGAGAGAGGCGAGATGAGCTACGGGCTCAAGCTGTTCTCGGGGAATGCGAACCGTCCCCTGGCCGAGGAGATTGCGAAGACGCTCCAGCTCCCGCTGGGCGATGCCGACGTCTCGCACTTCTCGGACGGCGAAGCCTACGTGCAGATCAACGAGAACGTCCGCGGCCAGGACGTCTTCGTGATCCAACCCACGTGCCCGCCCGTGAACAATCACCTGATGGAGCTCCTGGTGATGCTGGACGCCTTCAAGCGCGCCTCGGCTCGCCGCATCACCGCCGTCCTGCCCTACTACGGCTACGGACGACAGGATCGCAAGGTGATGCCGCGCGTGCCGATCACCGCCAAGCTCGTGGCCGACCTCATCACCGTGGCGGGCGCCCAGCGGCTCCTCGCCATCGACCTGCACGCCGGGCAGATCCAGGGCTTCTTCGACATTCCGGTGGACCATCTCTTCGCCGCTCCGCCCGTCATCGTCGACTACCTGGCGAAGAAGGACCTCAAGGATCCCGTCCTCGTCTCTCCCGACGCGGGCGGCGTGGAGCGCGCGCGGGCCATCGCCAAGCGTCTCAAGGCCGGGCTCGCCATCATCGACAAGCGCCGCGACGGCGCCAACGTGGCCGTCTTCATGCATCTGATCGGCGACGTCCAGGGCAGGGACGTGGTGATCATCGACGACATGATCGACACCGCGGGGACCCTGCTCCAGGCGGTGGACGCGCTCAAGCGCGAGGGCGCGCGGCGTATCCTGGCCGCGGCCGTCCACGGCGTGCTCTCGGGCCCCGCCATCGCGCGCATCGAGCAGTCCGAACTCGAAGAGGTCATCATCACCAACACGGTGCCCCTCACGCCTGAGAAGGCCAATCGGAAATTCCACGTGCTGTCGGTGGCTCCGCTGCTTGCGGAAGCCATCCGCCGCATTCACGACGAGGAGTCGGTGTCGACCCTCTTCGTGTAACTCGAGAACGAAGGAGCGAAACGCATCATGGAAATTCGTGAGCTGACCGTGGCGCCCCGCGAGGGCGTGGGCAAAGGCGTGGCCAAGAGGCTACGGCGCTCGGGCAAGACCCCGGGCATCCTCTACGGGGGGACCAGCCCCGTCAACATCGTCGTGGACGCGCGGGAAGTCTTCCGCATCATTCACGGCCACGAAGGCAGCACCCAGCTCTTGAAGGTGTCCTTCGCCCAGACCCGCGAGTCGCGGATGGCCATCATCCGCGACATGCAGTTCGACCCGGTCTCCGACAACCTCGTCCACCTCGACCTCCAGGAAGTCGCCATGGACAAGCCCATCCAGGTCACGGTGGCCCTCCACCACGTGGGCGAGGCGATCGGCGTGCGCGACACCCAAGGCATCCTCGAGATGGTGCTGCGCGAGATCCAGGTCTCGACGTTGCCCGGCAACATTCCCGAGGACATCAAGGCTGACGTGTCGGGCCTGGCCATCGGCGACGTGCTCACCGTGGGTGACCTCATCGTGCCCGAAGGCGTGCGCGTCCTCACCGACCGGGCCCAGGCGGTGGCGACGGTTGCTCCGCCGGCCGCCGAGGAAGTTGCCGCACCGGTGGTCGCGGCGGCGGGGGTGGTGGCGGCAGCGCCGGCCGAGCCGGAGGTGCTCACCGAGCGCAAGCCGAAGGAAGAGGCGGAGGCCGACGACAAGAAGGGAAAGAAGTAAGCGCAGGTGGCGCAGGCCATCATCGGGCTCGGCAATCCCGGCCCCGAGTACCGCGATACACGTCACAACATGGGCGCCCGCGTGCTGGATGCGCTGGCGAGGAAGCTCAGGGTACGCTTCCAGCGCTCGGGCGGGCATCTGGTCGGCCAAACGAAGTGGCACGGCCAGGTGCTCTACCTGATCAAGCCCCAGTGCTTCATGAACGTGATGGGACCGCCCGTGACGCGTCTCACGCGAAAGCTCAAGCTCGTGCCGGGCGACCTGATCTTCATCTACGACGACCTCGATCTGCCGCTGGGCAAAGTCCGCGTGCGCCTGAGGGGGAGCGCGGGAGGCCATAACGGCGTGCGATCGCTCATCTCCAATCTCGGGACGGACAAGTTGCGCCGGGTCAAGGTCGGCATCGGCCGGCCCCCCTCCCCCGAGCGGGCCCGTGAAGAAGTCGTCGACCACGTGCTGTCCGTCTTCGAGCCCGACGAGCTTCCCATCGTCGCGGCGGCGTGTGCCGAGGCGGCCACCCAGGCGCTCAAACAGATCGAAAGCCACGGCGTGCGTCGCTTCTAGCCGGAGCACGCGTGTCTCTTCCCGTCCTCGCTCCCGTTCTTGGTGTCGTCGGGCTCCTCGTCGCTTTCGTCCTGTACCGCTATGTGGTCGCCCAGCCCTTCGGCTCGGGCGCCATGATCGGGATCGCGGAGGCGATCCATACGGGAGCGATGGCCTTCCTCCGCCGGGAGTACTCGATCCTCGTGGGGTTCATCGTGGTGGTGGCCGTCCTCCTCTCCTTCGCCATCGGCATGCGGACGGCCCTCGCCTTCGGGGCCGGGGCGCTATGCTCGATGCTGGCGGGCTTCGTGGGTATGAAGGCCGCCACTAAGGCCAACGTGCGCACCGCCGAAGCCGCGCGGGGCAAGGGGCGCGACAAGGCGCTGGCTATCGCCTTCTTCGGCGGCTCGGTCATGGGACTCACCATCGCCGCCCTGGGCATCCTCGGCCTCGGTCTCTTCTTTCTCCGCTGGCCGGAGCCGCTCATTATCAACGGCTTCGCCATGGGCGCCTCCTCCATCGCGCTTTTCGCGCGTGTGGGCGGCGGCATCTTCACCAAGTCGGCCGACGTCGGGGCGGATCTCGTGGGCAAGATCGAGGCGGGCATCCCGGAAGACGACCCGCGCAATCCCGCCGTCATCGCGGACAACGTGGGCGACAACGTGGGCGACGTCGCGGGCATGGGCGCCGACCTCTTCGAATCGTATGTGGGCTCCATCGTGGCCGCCATCGCCATCGGCTCGACGCTGCCCAACCCCATCACCATGATGCTCCTGCCCATCGTCATCGTGATGGCGGGACTGGCCTCTTCAGTGCTCGGCGTGCTCTCCATGGGCTTCCTCCAGCGCATGGATCCCCAGGCGGCCCTCCGCAACGCCACCCTCATCGCCGCGGGCATCCTCATCGTCCTGAGCGGAGTCGTGGTGCACGTGGTGGACGTCGGATGGGCGCCGTTTCTCGCGGTGGTCGCGGGTCTGCTCGCGGGCGCGGCCATCGGCTATCTCACGGAGATCTACACCTCGGGCAAGCGCGTCCAGGAAATCGCCGAGAGCTCGAAGACGGGCTCGGCGACCAATATCATCGCGGGCCTCGCGGTGGGATTCGAGTCCACCGCCCTTCCCGTGGCGGCCATCTGCGCGGCGATCTTCGTCGCCCACTATGCCCACGGCCTCTACGGCATCGCGCTGGCCGGCGTCGGCATGCTCGCGACCATCGGCATCACCATGAGCGTGGATGCCTACGGCCCCATCGCCGACAATGCGGGCGGCATCGCCCAGATGGCCAAGCTCGGCCAAGAGACGCGCGCCATTACCGACCAACTCGACGCGCTCGGCAACACCACGGCGGCCATCGGCAAGGGCTTCGCCATCGGCTCGGCCGCGCTTACCGCTCTCGCCCTCTACGCGGCCTATACGGAGGCGGTCGGGCTCAACAGCATCGACCTCACCAACGCCAGGGTGGTGATCGGCCTCTTCCTGGGTGGCATCATGCCCATGATGATCGCCGCCCTGACCATGCGCGCGGTCGGGCGCGCGGCCTTCGGCATGGTCCAGGAGGTGCGGCGCCAGTTTCGCGAGATCAACGGCCTCATGGAGGGCACGGCCAAGGCGGACACGGACCGCTGCGTGGAGATCGCCACGGGCGCGGCCCTCAAGGAGATGATCGTGCCGGGGCTTTCTGCCGTCGTGATGCCGCCCGTGATCGGCTTCGTCATGGGCAAAGAAGCACTCGGCGGGTTCCTCGCGGGGGCCACGCTGATGGGCGTCTTCCTCGCGCTCTTCATGGCCAATGCGGGCGGGGCGTGGGACAACGCCAAGAAGCATATCGAGGCGGGCAACCTGGGAGGCAAGGGATCGGAGGCCCACAAGGCCGCCGTGGTGGGCGACACCGTCGGTGACCCCTTCAAAGATACCGCGGGGCCCAGCATGAACATCCTCATCAAGCTCATGTCCGTCGTCGCCCTCGTCCTCGCTCCCCTCTTCCGCTAGCGCATGGCAATTAACCGGCGGGCGGGGGCGGGGGCTGCCTCCGCGGAGCACGCTGAGCCGCGCTCCCCGTGGCCACTCGGGCCCGCCACGAGAATGTGGTTTGGCGCTTCGAAGAATCTCCCCAGAAGATACGGCTCCGCGGAGGCAGCCCCCGCCCCCACCCACCTCCCCGCGCGGTGAATCGAGCAAACCAAACCCAAACCCTGACTGGAAGGCTGGGCCGGCTGTCCCACAGCGGAGAGGGCGGGGTTGGAGGGGGTGCCCTCCCTGGACCCGTATCTTCTGGGGAGCTTCTTCGAAGCGCCAGACCAAAATCTCGTGGCGGGCCAGAGTGGCCAAGGGGAGCGCGACTCAGCGTGGTCCAGGGAGGGCACCCCCTCCAGCCCCGCCCGGTGGCCATCCCTCGCAGTCGTCCGTCGGGGGGTCGTCCACACGAGGGAAGGCGGGTTGCGGCCTGAGGGAGCGCGTGGTATACAGTCAGAGCTTCAGGTACATGCGAGAGGGGTGAATTCCTGGTGACCAAGGTAATCGTCGAGCCCGACGAGAGCTTCGAGAACGCGCTCAAGCGTTTCAAGAAGCAGTGCGAAAAGGCCGGGCTCATGTCCGAGCTCAGGAAGCGCCAGCACTACGAGAAGCCCAGCGTCAAGCGCAAGCGCAAGACCCTGGCTGCGCGGAAGAAGGCCAAGAAACGGGAGCGGTTCTTCGACTAGTCGCGGCCGGATGGGGCGCCGAGTGGAGCCGGGTCAGGGAGCTGCTGGCCCGGCACACTCACTCCCCGATGGGTCGCGAGCGGGCGTCAGGTCTCGAACCCCAGACTGACCTGGGCGCCATCAGATCGGCGCTCTCGGAAACACGCGAAGGCCGCCAGGCCTTGGCGGTTGCAGGCAGCCCTCCCTGGGAATCCGTTCCCGACGTTCGCGAGCTCCTGGAACGTTCCCGCG
>Ga0137369_10002631_pt1 | contig 18429 bp, 18 predicted proteins | sample SagtaG_12_FD_104918 | JGI IMG/M metagenome (GOLD analysis project Ga0137369, IMG submission 104918) | Vadose zone soil microbial communities from Sagehorn Ranch, Mendocino, California, USA - Sage1_L_113_16 metaG | ecosystem: Environmental > Terrestrial > Soil > Vadose zone | place: USA... | reverse complement strand
GCTAATTCATTTAGACTGACACCCTGCGCAAAACATTCGTCAATATAACGGCGTGCCTGTTGTATTGCTCTTTTCTCTTTACCTGGTTGCTTTTCGGTGGAAGAGATATCAGCATATCGTTTGATAAGTTGAGCCATGGTCCGGATAAAGCGCGACTCACACTCCAGCCTACTTGCCCCCTCAGATAAAGCTTTGTGAAGAGATAATACACTTTTCGTTGCCCAACGATGGTCAACTCGAACTTCGTTGAAAAAGGGTAACATCTGATGACGGCCTGTCAACTCATACACTGCGATTTGCATTTGAGAAGTTGTAGGATATAGAGAACGCAGTTCAAAACCCTGCTCATCAACAGCTTCCCCGGTATGAACCGCCCCTGGATTGATCAAAATGACACCACCCGGCGGAGTGAGATACTTTGTACCTTTGTGCGTAAAAGACTGACGACCTCGCTCAATTAAGCTAATTACGTAATAGTCGTGACTATGACGTGGATACGCGTGCTGAACATAATAAGCATGCAAAAGCCCAACGTCGAGCTGGGCGTTATGCCAGATTTTCGTCCATTCCTTGGTCTGCATGATACCTCTATGTTTGTTTTGTACCATACCTTAACATTTGTTGTCTTGCAGAATATTGCCCAATTTATGAGATGCTGCATAAACGCCATGCTGAAGTGTATTCCACACATAGGGAGGAGTATGAGCGTGGAAATATATCCTTATTGTATGGGTATAATGTCTGAGACATGAAACTCTATTCCTACACTCTGCTCTATGATGATGGCGCGGCTCCCAATCCGTTTTGGGGCATTTGTACACTTGCTATCCGCAAACCTGCCATCCGTCTCGCGGCCGAAGTTGATGATTGGATCGTGGGGCTGGGATCGGTCAAGTCGCCCCTCGGTGATATTTCTGATCACCTTGTTTACGCTATGAAGGTCTCAAGCAAGTTGACGCTGAAAGATTATGATCAATTCTGCAAAACATTTTTACCCAAAAAAATACCGGATTGGCGAAACCGTGATTATCGCAGACGGATGGGTGATTGCATTTATAACTATATTACAGGTTCAGACCCAAAAATGCGCACAAGCATTCATACTGAAGAAAACCATGAGCGAGATTTGAGCGGAGAATATGCACTTCTTTCAAAGCAGTTTTATTATTTTGGGAACAAGCCTGTCAAATTGCCGGATGAGCTGCGACCGATCATGCATACGTCGCGAGGACATAAGTCTGAATCCAATCAACCTTTTATCGAGTCATTTGTAGAATGGATTGAAGGTCTGGATTATCGTCCGAATAAGGTTATCGGTGAGCCGCAGCTCAAGAAAGAATATGAGCGGGTTAAGAACCTTCAAGCCAAGTGTTCGATGAGAGATGTGGAGGATGATGAATAAGAGGAGAGTTTTTACATATGAAAATCACAGATAACGTGTATGTTGTGCCCAATGTAGTAGCTAACCCATACATCATCGTCGACCCCGACGGATTGACGGTTATTGATGCAGGTTTGCCCCGCAGTGAGAAAAAGATTCTTGGCTATATCGCTGGCCTGGGTCAATCCGCACAGGACGTCAAGCGCATCATCCTTACTCACTCTGATCTTGACCATGTAGGTGGTCTCGCTGCATTAGTCAAGGCGACGGGAGCGCGTACATATGCAAGCCGGGTTGAAGCCGAGGCGATTGCCGCCGGAAAACCGTCCCGGCAGATCATACCGTCAGGGTTCTCCCTACGTAGGATGTTATTTACGCTTCTTAGTCCATTCTTCAAGGCCGAGCCTTTTCAAGTGGATGAGAATTTATCGGATGGGCAGGTTTTACCGGTGGCTGGTGGATTGCGTGTGGTGGAAACGCCGGGGCATACACCAGGTCACATTTCTTTATACCTGCCAGCTCTTGGAGTTTTGTTCTGCGGCGATTCAATGGTATCTGAGCAAGGACTGAAAGCCTCGCGTCCTACCTTGAGTTGGGATCTGACAAAAGTAAATGAGTCTGTGAAGAAACAGTCCATGCTCGGTGCGCGCATCGTTTGCTCAGGTCACGGGTCGGTGGTGATAGAAGCGGAAGGCAAGTTCCCGAATGTTTAATTGAAAATCTTGAAGAATGATTCCGCGAATACTTTTCGGCGATCGTGCGTAGATAGAATATCGCCGCGTACGTCATTTTGCAAACTAAGGAGTTATTTCAATGGAAGAACCAATTCAACCGCAAGAAACGAATTATTTGGCAACCCTGCCCTCCAGCACGCTGGCAATTGTTAGCTTGGTCGCTGGAATAGCAGGATTTACCATCTTTCCAGTCATCGGCAGCATTGTCGCCCTCATTACCGGCTACATGGCACGCCAAGAGACTCGCGCAGTGCCACCCAAGGCATCTGGAGATGGCTTGGCTACAGCAGGGATCATCATGGGATACGTCCAGATTGGCCTATTGGTTGTTGGGATCTGTTGCTTTGCCCTCTATTTTGTTTTTGCACTTGGATGGGTAAGCACCAATCAGTGAATTAGCCCCCAGGCCCCACCTGACCGGAGTTTAACCTGCCTGCAGCGCCCGTGCCTACCGGCAGGGTAGGTGTGCGCAGGCTCACACGTGCCTGCGGCACGAACGGTGTCGAAGGGGTCACCCTTCCCAAATACGACTATGTAAATTTCGCTTGATAAGAAAAAGTCTTTATGTCGTATTTGGGAAGGGTCTGGGCTACGTGTAATCCAGCGTAGATGTGATATCTACGTTAAGCCCTTCTCGAAGAATGTTGGAAACGGGACAGGTATTCTTAGCTTCCATTGTGAGCTTTTGAAAAGTGGCCTCATCAATATCCGGTACCTCAGCACGGACATGCAGTTGTATACCGGAAATCTCAAAGCCTCCATCTTTTGAGGCAATTGTACACGTCGCGTTGGTATCAGTCTTTCTCGGATTGAAACCGTTCGCCTTCAATGTATTTGCAAGGGCCATGCTGAAGCAGGCAGCGTATGCTGCTGCGATCAACTCTTCTGGATTGGTCCCCGTTTCATTATCAAAGCGAGTCTGAAAACTGTAAGGTACCTCGAAGAGCGCCTGGCTCTCCGTACTGATTAAGCCACTGCCATCTTTCAAATCACCTGTCCAGATTACACCTGCTTTTCGATTGAACTCTGTCATTTCTACCGTCCTTTCTTTATTTGACGGGTCATATCACCCGGGTTGCCTTTACCTCAACTAACTTGATTAACGGGCATAGATAAAGGGTATTATGATTTTTATGCTCAATCGAATCAACAAATCCAGATATATCAAAAAATCATTTCGAGTATTTATCCCATCTTTTCTAAAATCTCAATTGCCTTTTGCACCCTTTTCAAAACTTTTTCTTTCCCAATTATTTCCATGCTTTCGAACAACGGTGGGCTTACCTTCTGCCCTGTAGTGGCTACGCGCAGGATACCAAAGACTTGATTGGCGCTGTAGCCGCTTTGTTCAACGTAAGCACGCATTGGTGGCTCGGCCGTGGCATGAGTCAATTCAGGTAAAGCCGCGAGAATTTCGTATGATTTGCGTGCGATCTCAGCGGATTGTCTGGCATCCAATCCCTTGGCGATCAGATCTTCAGGATTTGGTTCTACATCCTTTTTGAAGAAGAACGCACCGAATGCAATACAATCATCAAGCGTGACAAGCCGCTCCTGAATCAGAGGCACGACCTTGAGCAGAATATCGTTATCTACTTCGAGACCCTCTTTGAGGAAGTAAGGTTTGAGGCGCGCGGCCAGATCCTCGGTCGAAAGGCGGCGGATGTGCGCCCCATTGAAATGATCCAGTTTCTGGAAGTTGATCGCAGCCGGCGAGGCGGTCAGGCCGTCGATATCAAATCGATCGATCATTTGATCCATCGTCATGACGTCATTTTCGGCCACGCCCCAGCCCATCAAAGCCATCCAATTCAAAACGCCCTCGGGCGTAAAGCCAAGCTCCTGCAGGTCTTTGACAAAGACCGAGTAACCGTCCTTGATGGCAGTTGCGGCATCGCGCTTGCTGAGCTTGCCCTTACCGCTGGGCTTGAGAAAGAGCGAAAGATGGATCCAGATCGGCTCGTCCCAGCCGAAAGCGCGCACAACGTTGACGTGCAGGGGAAAGGTTCCAAGCCACTCGGAGCCACGAAGGACATGCGTAATGCCCATTTCGTGATCGTCCACCATCGCGGCGAGATGATAGGTGGGCAGGCCATCTGATTTCAGCAGAACGTAATCGTTAATGAGTTTATTCTCTGTGACGATGTCACCGCGTAGATGGTCGTGTGCAACAGTTATTCCTTCGTGCGGCATCTTGAAACGAATCGTGTATTTTTCTCCGCTGGCGACGCGGCGTGCAGCCTCATCGGGACCAATATCTCGGCATGTCCCATCGTAGTGTGGATTCTCTTTTCGCTTCTGTTGTTCCTGTCTTACGCGCTCCAACCGTTCGGGTGTGCAAAAACATGGAAAAGCATGACCTCTATCCACGAGTGTTTTTGCGTGTACTTGATACAGCTCGCGTCGATCCGTCTGGCGATATGGGCCGCGTGGACCACCGATGTCTGGGCCCTCGTCGTACTCAAGCCCCAGCCAGCGCAGCCCGTCAATGATCTCCTGCTCCGCGCCAGGGACGGTTCGCGAGATATCGGTATCTTCGATGCGCAGGATAAACTCGCCGCCCGTCTTTTTGGCGAGGAGGTAATCGTATAATGCAGTGCGGGCCGTGCCAAGATGCATGTGCCCTGTGGGAGATGGCGCAACACGAGTTCGAACTGGTTTGGCTGTCAATGAAACTCCTGCGTCTCCCTCATCCCCGGTACTTCTCCTTTAAAGGGAGAAGGGAGTTCCCTCTCGCACTTTGGGAGAGGGTTAGGGTGAGGGTCTAAAATTCCAACTGCTTATGCCTCATCACCACGCTCTCAACAAGCCCAATGCCAAGCATAAGCGAAGTGAGGCCGCTTCCTCCATAACTGACGAATGGAAGCGGGAGCCCGGCTACTGGTATAACATTCAAATTAACTGCAATATTGACCGCGCCCTGAAAGAAGATCAGTATTGCCACACCGTAAGCGAGCATCGAACCAGAAACATCGCGTGCCTTTTGCGCGGCACGAATACATCGCCACACGATGAACGCCAGAACGAGGATCACAATGATTGCGCCAATCAAGCCAAATTCTTCTGCGACTGCCGAGAAGATAAAGTCCGTATGGCGGACTTTGAGAAAACGCAATTGAGTTTGCGTACCATGGCCATAACCTTTGCCGAACCATCCACCGGAACCGATGGCGATCAAGGCTTGAGTTACATTGTATGTTGCACCATGTGTGGCATTTGGGTCCGGCAGAATGAAATTTGTAATGCGTTGCTGTTGATAATCCTGCAAGAAAGGCAAACGGATCCCCAAAATAGAGATAGCAACTAGGATTCCCAAAGCTAAGACACCAATTCCGGCAAATACGAATAGATGCTTCAATTGTAAACCACTAATCCACAGCATCGCCCCGAAGACCACCATAATCACAATCACATTGCTTAGATTTGGCTGGAGCAAAATCCAGATCATCAAACCAAATGCCCACATGAAACCGCGAAAAATCCACAGGAAATCGCGTGGCTCGTTCTGGCTTTGTTCAAAGTATCTTGCGAGAATAATGACGACCACGATCTTTGCAAATTCTGTTGGCTGGATGAATAAGACACCCACAGTGAACCAGCGCTGCGCGCCAAATGCAATCTGACCCAAGCTGGATAGCGCAATTAGAAACATCATCATAACGAAATAGATTGGGCGATATAACGCCATCCAGTAGCGATAGTCAATGGTCGCGACAAAGAAGATCAAGACCAATCCGAGCAGAGCAAAATAGATCTGGCGGTTGATCAACGGCAAAAGCCCTTCGTTCCCCGCGACAGCAGAGCGAATCATGGCTGTACCAAATGCAGAGGCCAGCACAATCGCGCCTAAAAGTAGGAAATCAAAGTTACGCCAGGTAAGTCCACGAGTCATAGTAATTATTTTCGCGCTGAGCGGAGCGTAGCGCAGTCGAAGCGCGGGTAGCATGAAAAGGAAAATTTTTCATAAAACCTGTCCTTCGACTTCGCCGCCATAGTCCGGCGGCTCCGCTCGCCTGTGCCTGCTGCATACCTACCCTGCCGGTAGGCACGGGCGCTGCAGGCAGGACGAAACAATTCTAACAAAAAAAGACACGGAAGCCTCGGAGAGGATTTCTTCGGGCTAAACCGTGTCCTCCTAATCCAAAATCAAATCAGCTCGCGCGACGGTGAGTCACACTCCTCAGAGGGATATCCGCCACCAAACGCTGTGAGCGGCCATCGCGTTCAAAGCCTATCTGCACGCCATCCGGCTCAATATCAATATGCCGTGAAATGGCCTTGAGTAAGTCGTCCTTCAAGGCTTCCAATTCGCCAGGTGAGAGGTCCGTGCGATCATGAATTAACACCAACTGCAAGCGTTCCTTGGCGCTCACGGCACTGCGTTTACGAGAAAAGAAATTAAATAAGCGCATTTTACTTCCTCCCCGTCAATCGCTGAATGGATTGCCATAGTCCGCCGCGATGGTCAAGCTCCATGAAAGGCACATCATATCCCTGCAGACGCTTGGCGATATTGCGGAATGCCTGCCCGGCGCGGCTTTTCGTTTCGGTTACGACCGGTGTGCCGCGGTTCGACCCAACAATCACCGATTCATCTTCCGGCACAATCCCGATCAACTTGATACCCAACAAGTCAAGAACATCGTCAGCAGAAAGCATGTCATTGTTTTTGACCAATGCTGGATTCAACCGGTTAATGATCAGGGCTGGCGTCCCCTTCTCTTCCGCTTCGAGGATACCCACTACCCTATCCGCATCCCGCACAGCACTGACCTCAGGGTTGGTAACCACTAAAACGCGGTCCGCGGCGGCGATAGCATTCCGGAAACCGCGTTCGATGCCAGCCGGTGAATCGATCAGAACAAAGTCATAGTCGGGGCGCAGATCGTTACATAGGCGAGTCATATCGGAGGGCGAAACAGCACTCTTATCGCGCGTTTGAGCCGCCGGGATCAAATAAAGATCGGGATAATGCTTATCGCGAATCATAGCCTGTCGAAGTTTGCAACGGCCCTCGATGACATCTACAATATCATAGACAATACGATTTTCGAGACCCATTACCACATCGAGATTGCGCAGGCCAATGTCGCCATCAATGCAAACAACCTTCTGCCCGTCTGCGGCCAACGCAACGGCAAGGTTCGCGACAGCAGTGGTTTTCCCCACCCCGCCTTTTCCAGATGAAATCGTAACGACTTGAGCGGTCATGTTAATTCCTGTAAAAAATTATTTCACGCTGAGCGGACACTGAGCCCGTCGAAGTGGAAGTCGAAGCGCATCTAACTCGGAAACGTAAGCTTTGCACATAGGTCCGTCCTTCGACTGCGCTCGTCGCTAAGAACGCTCCTCTCTCCGCTCAGGACGAAATTATGCAAGATTCCACACTTCGGCCTGCAAACGTCCTTCACTATTAATGCTTGCAATCTCCGGCTTCGCATCCTTCTGTGGTTTGAGTGTGGCCGAAACCTCATCTGCAATCCGCAACTGGGTAGCTGAAAGGTCGAGGGCACAAATGACGGCCTCACGCTTCCCTTTGCAACCAGCGTGGATCATCCCGCGCACGCGTCCCCAGACAATAACATTGCCTTCTGCCACAATCTCAGCACCTGGATTTACATCTCCAAGCACTACCACATGGCCGGAGAATTCAATCCGCGTCCCAGAACGAATGGTCTTATTCAAAAAGAGTGCAGTCTCTTCACCCAGATTTCCAACCGCGAATTGCCGTCCTTCTTCAGGTCGCGGCTTTGATATGCGGGTTGCCAGTCCGAGTAATTGGGATGTCTTTTCCGTGGTCGGCGATTCGCTGATAACTGCCCAGAGTGATACATTCCTCTCGGAAAGCCGGTCACGCAACTCGACGAGGTCGTTGACCTTGAGAACTTGAGAACCGACATCCATCGCAAGCCGCGCACCCTGAAAAAAAGACGGGCGTTCATCAATTTGCGCGAGCAATGCAATCCGTTGATCTTCCCAGGGCGCGTCAGACAGTGTGGCCAAGAGGCCATCGCGTAATCCCTTGATTTGAACAAGAGTGGTTGTCTCTTCCATGAGTTACAAGCAATAATTCCGTTGAATTATAGCAGAAGTTTCCTAGTAAAAATGTTGCTTGCCACAATGCAATTCTGTGGCAAGCAACTGTTAATCACAAAACTTTTAGCGTTCAATTTGGAATAAGATTTTATGGAGATGTTCCCGGATTTGACTGAGCGATATCAATGGCCTTTAACTCGAAGTAAGCCTGAACGACGCGCGCGACAATCGGCGCGGCCACGGTCGCGCCTTCGCCGCCATTGTAGCAAAAGGCCAAAACCAAGATCTCCGGGTCCTCATAGGGTGCATATGCCAAAGTCCATGAATGTGTAGGCCATGAACCAAACTGACAGCGATTCGCCTTGCTGGCAACATCATCGCAATATTCGGCAGTACCTGTTTTGCCTGCGACCGCAATCGGGAAATCCAAAAATGCTCTGTGTAGCGTACCGCGTGCATCGGTAACCGCAAGACGTGTCCCTGTACGCACCGCCTCTACAGTTTGGGGTTTCACAATTTTCAATTCTTCTTCGTTTAATTGGCAGTATCCCTCATCACAACTGTAGGCTTCGATCATAGGAGTTTTGGTAATGTCCCATTTCATATTGGGGACAAAGGGAGAGATCTGATAACTGCCCTCCGGCAGAGTATTCACGACTTCATTGGGATTTGCAGGATTAGCCCATACGCGACGCTCACGGCCCTGAGCATCCAAAGTATCCTTAGGAACCCAAAGTGAATAATTGGACGGAGTAAACCAAACCTCACGTACCTTTCCCTCGCCATCCGTCACATTACGGACAACGGTAGGTTGCATCAGTTTTCCGTTGTTGGCAATCGTAGCTCCGGACATGAGGACTTGAAGCGGTGTAGCCAACACATATCCCTGCCCCACACTGGCAATATACGTATCACCCGTAGACCAGTTCTCACCTTTATTGATACGCTTCCATTGCGGCGTAGGGATTAAGCCATCGGCTTCACCTAGCAATTCAATGCCAGAGCGTTGAGCGTAGCCAATCGCGCGGGCATACTGTCCCAAACGTTCGATACCTAACCCTTGCTTGATCTCGTCTTCAAAACCTCCACCAAGCTTATAAAAACAAACGTTGCTTGAATAGGCAATACAATGTAAGAAATCGATCTGGCCAAAACCATCTGGGTTGGTCTCGTAAATCCAATCTACGAAAGGCCGAACATTTCGGCCGGGAATACATGGATCGCTCGGCGAAAACTTTTCGCACAATTCCAATTTTCCAGGCGCTGAAATGATCTTATCTAAAGTGACCACACCTTCATTGAATGCACCTGTGGCCGTGGATAATTTGAAAACAGATCCGGGAGGGAATTCGGCTGAGATGGCGTTATTCAATAATGGATGGGTTGGGTCCTGGCTCAATTGATCGTAATAATAGGCGGGGATGAACCGCGCCATACGATTATTCTCATAAGTAGGCCATGAGACCATAGCCAGGATTTCCCCTGTCTTTGGGTTCATTGCGATCACCACCCCACTTGAAATACGGACGCGCCCAAAGTATGTATTCCAGAAGTTGATCTCCTGTAACAAGGAAGCCTCAGCCGCACTCTGTAAGCGCGTGTCGATAGTCAGGGTCACGTTATATCCAGGGACTGGGGCAATCGGTGGTTCGAGGTTGCGTAGCTCCTGCCCGGCGACATCGATTTCTACCACGCGACGTCCATTCGAGCCCGCTAGGACTCCTTGCAGTGAGGCTTCTGCTCCTGCATATCCGATCTTGTCACGGTTGGCAACGAATCCACGCTCGCTCAACTCCTGCTCGAGAGAAGCCGGGATGGGTCCTAGGAAACCGACCAGATTGGCAGTCAAAGATCCGGTTGGATAATCACGAATCGGGTCGATCTCGACCGCTACACCAGGCCAGTCTGTTTTCTTTTCTTCAACAACCCGTGCAACTTCCGCTGAAACGTTACATTTGATCCTTACTGGACCATAAGGAGCATTCGAATCCTGCAATCCAACCAATTGTGTAATGGTCGGACCTTCCACGCAAGAAGCATATAATTTAGCTTCCTCCAAAGCTTGATCCGTCAGCGGGCCACCGACCGGAACGCCTGTCAGCTGTGATACTTCCCGATAAATGCGTTGAATATCTGAATCATCATCAGGCAACTGTGCAGGGGTAATCACAATGTTGTAAGAGGCCAAGTTGCGCGCTAGAATGTATCCATTGCGATCATAAATGATGCCGCGCGCGGCCGGGATGCTTACCTCATTGGTGAAATTGTCAATAGCACGTGTGATCCAATTCGCGCCTTCATAAAGCTGCAGGTTAATCAATTTCCAGAGCAAACCTATAAGAACCAGGATGACAATGATATAAACAGCAACCAGCCTCCAGGTTTCAATCCTGGCTGGCTTTGGTATGGAACCAGAACTCATTCAGCCTCCACAGAAGGATAGACCCAGCGCGCCAGATCGCGCATAACCGTATAAACTGGAATTGCAAGCAGCATATTCAATAAGAGACTCGGCAAAGTAATCAACCCGAGGATATCCCCAATATCCATTGACGTGCCCGTAAAAGAGAGGAATCCAAACGATAGTAGATGAGTGAATAAAGTACCCATGAACGTGACACTAAACATCGCCAATAGTGGGGCTTGCCAAACGCGCCGTTGTAATATTTGCGCTATGTAAGCGACTCCGAAATACCCGGCCAGTACAATTGCCCAGGGCATACGGGTTACAAAACCAACGAAGAGGCTCGCCAGAAGTGCCCAATGCCATGCAGATGCCACCCGCTCCTGTAAAGCCCATGCAGCCAGAATCACCAAAACCAAATCCCCCGAACCAGAAAGTAAATTGACCTGGCTGACAATCGCCGATTGAAGCATAACTGCCAACCCAAGCAGTGGGAACGCGACTAGATTACGCATCTTAGATCAGGGGGACGTTGTTTGCGGAACGAGGGGAGTAATATCCACAGGACGGAAGTTGGTGATCACCAGGACTATGGCCAGACGGGTAAAGTCTACTGCGGGCTGAACAGTCGCTTTCTGGAATAATTCATATTCAAGACTGCGTATCGTCACAACCTGACCAAGAATAAGATCGGCTGGATACCCACCGCCCAATCCCGAGGTCAGGATAAGATCGCCAGGCTCGACCGTTACGTTTTGAGAGATCATATCGACAGTCACATCACCTGTAACCGAACCAACCAAAACTGCCTCGGTATCGGCATTTTGTAAACGGACATTTACCGCTGACGCCGGATCAGTAATCAACTGAACGCGTGCTGCATCCGCGATGACCGAGTCTATGCGGCCAACCAGACCTTGATTCGTAACTACCGGCATTCCACGCCGGATATCATCGTTCGAACCGCGATTGATAATGATGTAATGCAGGAATGGGCTTGGATCACGGCCAATGACAGCTGCAGCTTTATAGGTGCTTTCTGGGCTGGTGCGCGAGAAATCCACCAGCGCGGCAAGGATTTCCGTCTCACTGACGCGTTGTTGCAACTCGATCACCTGAGCTTGAAGCTGAGAGACCTGCGACTCAAGTTCTGCATTCCGGTTGCGCAAGGAAACGATATCGCGCGGTGCAGTGACAAAATCCTGAATACCTACAAAACGGGTGGAAATCCAGGTTTGAATCGAAACAAGGCCCGTAGTGAATTGGTTGGAGGCAGTACTAAAAAAGCCACCAAGCGCCAGAACAAGGATCCCCCCAACCACTAAAAAGATAATTGTGGTTTGCAAAGAACGGGAAAATAAATCTCTCATATAGACGTACTACCAGCAATTCAGCGCGTCGCTAACGCGTCATAATGGGCTGTGACGAGTACTGCCGCGCTCCAAACCCACCAAGTAACGTAACAAGCCTTCATCTTCGAACACCATGGCCGCACCGCGCGCTACACAAGTAAGCGGATCTTCCGCAACCCATACGCGTAATTTTAAATCATCGGTCAGGCGTTCGGCAAGTCCTTGCAGGAGGGCACCGCCACCAGCCAGACAAATTCCAATATCCATTAAATCTGCCACAATTTCAGGGGGAATCTCATCTAATGCATCGCGGACGGTATCAAGAATTACCTGCACAGAACCGGAAAGTGCTTCACGAATTTCTACGGATGATACTTCGATCGTTTCCGGTAAGCCGGTGACCAGGTTGCGACCGCGTACTTCCATTGTCTTTTCAGGGTGCAATGAATACGCAGAGCCGATCTGCCACTTGACCTGCTCAGCAATCCCTTGACCAATCAAAAGATTATATTTATTTCGCAAGTACTGCACAATATCCTGATCCATCTCATCGCCAGCGACGCGCAAGGAACGCGAAGCAACCACGCCACTCATGGACATGACCGCCACTTCGGTCGTTCCGCCACCAATATCAACAACCATAGAACCACGAATTTCACCAATAGGAAGTCCAGCACCTAACGCAGCTGCAATAGGTTCTTCGACCAACATTGCCTGACGCGCTCCGGCTGCCATGACAGCATCATACACTGCCCGTTTCTCCACTTCGGTCACGCCTGTCGGAATACCAACCACCACACGTGGACGGGGTAAAGGGACCATGCTTTGCTCATGAACCTTACCAATGAAATATTCCAGCATGACCTGGGTCACATCAAATTCGGATATCACACCATCGCGTATAGGACGCACCACCATCACGTTGCTAGGAGTGCGGCCTACCATTTCCTTGGCTTCCAAGCCGATAGCCAAAGGCTGGCGTAATCTCTTGTCAACAGTTACCCAGGATGGTTCATTTATTACGATCCCCTTGCCACGTACATGGACGAGTGTGTTCGCGGTGCCAAGATCAATGGCAATATCCAGAGAGAAAAGGCCTAGCAGCCAATTGAGAGGGTTGAAGGCCAAGATGGGCTCCTCGATGAGATTTTAAGCAAAACTAGCCTTATACGGGTTATTATACCATGAGCATTAATACACTATTTTTGAAACCTTGTGTACTTTTTTGGGTTATTATGATAGGCACATTTCATAAATCCGCCCGGGAGGTATCATGTCTAATCTTGCGATCGTGACCGATAGTACAGCAACTATCCCTGCTGAGTTTGTCAACAGGTACAGCTTGACGGTTGCGCCTCAGATACTCGTCTGGGATGGTCAGACTCTTCAGGATGGAGTGGATATTCAACCGGATGAATTTTACAAACGCTTGACGACGGCGAAAACCATGCCTTCCACTTCTCAGGTTTCGCCCGCCATGATGCAAGAGTCATTTCAGCCACTTGTGGATAGAGACTGTGATGTTATAGGGATTTTTATCTCGTCCAAACTTTCCGGCACAATCCAATCCGCCTTACAAGCCAAAGAATTGATGGGGAACGCTGGAGAAAAGGTTAAAATTGTAGATAGTCGATCCACCACGATGGCTATGGGATTCCAGATATTGGCTGTAGCGCGCGCAGCAGAAGCGGGAGCGAGTCTTGCAGAATGCGTGGCGCTTGCAGAAAAGGCCCATCAATATACAGGGGTTTTCTTTGCAGTTGATACGCTTGAATTCTTGCATCGCGGCGGACGAATCGGCAGCGCACAACGGTTTATCGGTTCAGCCTTGAACCTTAAGCCGATCCTGGGTATCATAAATGGCCGCGTCGAAGGACTCGAAAGAATCCGCACCAAAAGCAAGGCACACGACCGTGTACTTGAGTTGGTTAAGGAAAAAGTAAAAGGAAAGTCAAATATCCGTCTCGCTACGCTGCATGCTAATGCTGCCGACGACGTCAAAGCCTTGTTGGATCGAGCCAGCAAGGAATTGAATCTCATTGAGACAGTTTTTACAGAAGTCAGTCCAGTGGTCGGGACTCATGCTGGTCCTGGCACGGTTGGTTTGGCCTATATGGTTGAACTGTAAATCTTGCTAACTTATTTCCAACACGGAACTGAGCCACCCCGAAATTAATCTTTCGAGGTGGGTCTTTTAATTTAAGCCTGATGGGACGCTGACCTACGCTGATTCCGCTGATTCAAAGTTTGTTTGCTATAATCGCCGCATGCGTCACTCCGGTCGACTTGTCATTGGAATTGCTGGCGGTTCCGGGTCCGGTAAAACAACAGTCGCCCAAGAAATTCTAAACCGGGTTGGACCGGATCGAATTGCTTTCATTCAACACGATTCATATTACAAGGACTTATCTGGATTGCCTCCGGTACAGCGTGCAGAGGTTAATTTTGATCATCCCAATTCCCTGGAAACTGAGCTGTTAACCAAACATATCAAAACATTGCGGGACGGCAAACCTGTGGAGGTGCCGATTTACGATTTCTCCAATCACAGTCGCACCTCTAAAACCTTCACCGTCGCGCCTCATGGCGTGATCGTCGTAGAGGGAATTTTGATTTTTGCGGAGGCTGCTCTTCGCAAGTTATTCGACGTGAAGATCTTCGTAGACACTGACTCAGATATCAGATTTATTCGCCGCCTGCAGCGTGATATTGCCGAACGCGGGCGAACGACCGAATCAGTGATCAAGCAATACATGGCAACCGTGCGCCCGATGCACCTTGAATTTGTTGAACCGTCAAAAAGATACGCTGATGTTATTATCCCCGAAGGCGGGTTCAACACCGCCGCATTAGACATGGTTGTGGCACGAATTGAGGCTTTGTTGGCGTAGTGATTTCGTCCTGAGCGAAGCGCAGTGTAGTCGAAGGACGATTTCAAGTAAACTTAAAATTTTCAAGTCACCCGCGCTTCGACTGCGGGACTGACGAACAGAGTCCCTCCGCTCACCTGTCCCAGCACCAGGTGCCCCGTCCCCTGGACTGTCCGGACGACAGTCCAGGGCAGGCAGCGCGAACAACATAAGGAGAAAACAATAATGGCTAAACAATGGACAAACCCACCTGCAATGCAGATTGACCCGAAAAAGAAATATAAGGCACGCATGGAGACCGATAACGGTACGATGGTCATTGAGTTATTTGCGGATAAAGCCCCAAAGACCGTGAATAATTTTGTCTTTCTGTCACGTGAAGGATTTTATGATGGGATTATCTTCCATCGAGTGATTTCTAACTTTATGGTGCAGGGCGGCGACCCGACGGGCAAAGGCAGTGGCGGTCCCGGATATAGATTTGGTGATGAATTTCATCCAAGCCTAAAGCACGATAAACCAGGTATGCTTTCGATGGCGAATGCAGGGCCAGGTACGAATGGATCGCAGTTCTTTGTTACTCATGTTCCCACTCCCTGGTTGGATGGCAAGCACAGCGTCTTTGGGCAAGTGGTAGAAGGAATGGATGTGTTAATGTCCATTCCGCCGCGCGACCCTATGAAACCCGAATACCCAGGCGTAAAGATTTTGAAAGTGACCATTGAAGAAACAGACTAAGGCAAAAGCAAAACCAACTAAGCAGCGCGCAAAATCATATCCTGCAAGGTCAGACCACCGGGTTAAGGGTGAAAGAGTAACGAGAAACAAGAAGCGCGTGGAAGTTGAACCTCAGAAAAAACAAACTTCCAATGCTTTGAAAAACGTTTTGCGCGTGCTGGCAATATTAGCTGTGATCGGAATCACAGTTTATATTTATAGCATCCGCAACCGTGTTAGTGAGTTTGCCGCGTATGGGTATCCTGGCATTTTTATGGTTGCCTTGCTTGCCAATGCAACCGTTTTCCTACCTGCGCCGGGTGTGGCAGTCGTCTTCGCGATGGGTAGCATTTTCAATCCGGTTGGTGTTGCCCTCGCAGCAGGGACAGGTGGTGCGCTGGGTGAACTCTCCGGATATCTGGCAGGCTTTAGCGGACAAGGAGTTGTCGAACGCACTGAAATTTATGACCGCTTTTTACCAATTATCCAAAAATATGGCGTATGGGCAATCCTTGTGCTTTCAGCGATCCCAAACCCGCTTTTCGATTTAGCAGGAGTTGCCGCTGGTGTAACCAAGATCCCAGTCTGGCGATTCCTGCTTTTTTGCTGGATCGGTCAAATTATCAAAATGGCAGCGTTTGCCTTTGCAGGCATGTATTCCATTGATTGGGTTTCAAATCTGTTTAAGTAACATATGTATCAGTTCTTTTTCATTTTGTCATTCTGCCTGCACCGTGCAGCAGGCACGTGTGAGCGACACTTGCACCCACTGCGTCAGATGCAGTGCGGTGAGCGAAGAATCTCTACTATGCTGAAATGAGACTCTTCCCTGGACTGTCCGTCCAGGACAGGCGGTCGCAGCAAACGCTCCCTCACCTGTGCCTGCCCTGTCCCAGCCAGTCCAAAACGGGACGGCAAGGTGCAGGCAGAGTGACACACTAAACAGGAGCACAGATGAGCAATTACAAAGAAATAGACTCATATCTCGAAAAAAATCTAGATCAAAGCCTCGAAGAGCTCTCGCGCTATGTTGCCCAACCAAGCATCAGTGCACAGAATCTTGGATTGAGAGAATGCGCGGAATTAGTCGCGAAAATGCTTGAGAAACGAGGCTTCAAAGCAGAGATCATGGCAACCGATGGCGCGCCCGTCGTTTTCGCCGAACGCAAAGGCAAGAGAGATAAGACATTACTTATCTACAATCATTATGATGTCCAACCGCCGGAGCCGCTTGAATTGTGGAACACTCCTCCATTTGAGCCAAGTCTGCGGGATGGAAAACTTTATGGCCGTGGTGTGAGTGATGATAAGGGCCATCTCACGGCGCGTCTCTTTGCAATAGATGCTCTCCTTGAAAAGGAAGGTGATCTGCCTTGCAATATCAAATTCATCATTGAAGGTGAAGAGGAGACGGCCAGCGCTCATTTGCATGATTTTGTAAAGAATCATAAAGAGATACTGGCTGCAGACGCGTGTATCTGGGAATTCGGCGGTGTAGATCATCGTGAGGTCCCGATGCAATTTCTTGGCCTGCGCGGGATCTGTTATGTTGAACTATCCGTCGAGTCGCTTGCAATCGACGTTCATTCTGGGCTGGGTGGCGGTATCTTCCCCAACGCCGCCTGGCGACTTGTTTGGGCATTGAACAGCCTCAAAGGTCCAGATGAACGGATCCGCATCCCCGGTTTTTATGATGACGTCAAGCCTCCGTCCGCGCGCGATCGTGAGTTAATAGAAGCGCTACCGGATGTCGAAGAAGAATATAAAACGCGCTTCGGGGTCAAAGAGTTCATCAAAGGTTTAAAAGGCGGGACGGATCTAAAGATGGAGGAAGTCTTTACACCCACATGCACGATCTGTGGACTCACCAGCGGATACCAGGGCCCTGGTCCGAAGACTGTCCAACCTGCGCATGCATCTGCCAAAGTGGATTTCCGCCTCGTCCCGGACCAGATGCCTGACACCGTTTTGAAACAGCTTCGCGCTCACCTTGACGGGGAAGGTTTTAGCGATGTACAAATCGAATATCTGGGTGGTGAGCCGCCTGCCCGCACTGACCCCGACGACCCGTTTGTAAAATTGGTCGTCGATGCCGCAGAAGAAATCTACGAGCTTCGGATGCAAATCGTACCAACTGTTGGAGGGTCCGGGCCGAGTCACCCGTTCGTACATGACCTGGGTTTGCCCGTCGCGACCGCCGGGCTGGGTTACGCGGATACAAAAGCCCATGCTCCAAATGAAAACATCCGCGTGGACTTATATCTCAAACACGCGCGGCATATGGCAAGAGTGATCAAAGAGTTCGCGAAGGAAGGAAGGTAGACAGTACAGAAGTACACAAGTAGACAAGTACACAGATTTATCGCGTTTACTTGTGCACCTGTTTACCTGTGTACCTATTTACGTGTTTACTTAACACATGAAACGCTGGTTGACTCTCTACCGCGATCTGGGCTTGCAACTTCTGGCTTTATACCTGCTATTGATCGTGCCTTTCCTGATCACACTGCTGGTGTTTAACCGTCTTGTCGGCCAGCGCATTCGCGCGGATGTGGAAGCCAACGATCTTTCATTAGCGCGTGCCATCGCACAAGAGACCGACATCTCAATCAATAATGCACTGCAGGCTGTGACAGAACTTTCCGGCTACCCAGAAGTGATCGAAGCAGATATATCCCGAATGGAAAACCTCTTCAAGGTTACACTGGACACGCGTCCCGATGCAAATCTCATTTATCGTCTGGACGAAAACGGCATAATGTTCTATCACTATCCAACAGGACCTAGCTCAACCGTTGGTGATGATTTTGCTTTTCGCGATTATTTCCAACGCGCCCTGCAAACAGATCAGCCGCTTGTTTCAGAAGGACGCATTTCACCGACCACGAATCAGGCCGTGGCAACCGCGGTCATGCCGATTTGGTCGAAGGACGAG
>Ga0137369_10002602_pt1 | contig 18538 bp, 20 predicted proteins | sample SagtaG_12_FD_104918 | JGI IMG/M metagenome (GOLD analysis project Ga0137369, IMG submission 104918) | Vadose zone soil microbial communities from Sagehorn Ranch, Mendocino, California, USA - Sage1_L_113_16 metaG | ecosystem: Environmental > Terrestrial > Soil > Vadose zone | place: USA... | reverse complement strand
GGGCGGTGGCGACCATGCCCCGCTGGAAGCGGTCCATCTGCTGGCGGAACTCCGGCTCTCGGGCGGCGTGGTGGAACAGCAGCCGGAACCCGTCGGGGTCCTCGGCGGCCGCGCCCAGCAGGGCGTCGATGCTGGCGTAGGTGTAGTCGCGGGTGCCGACGGCGGCGGTCAGCCGCCCGACCGCGCGGTCCAGGACCGCGCGGTACAGGTCGGTCTTGGAGTCGAAGTGCCGGTACAGCAGGACCCGGCTGATGCCGGCCTGCTCGGCGATGTCGTCCAGGCTGGTGGCGGCGAACCCGGTCCGGGCGAAGGCCTGGGTGGCGGCGGCCAGGAGCTGCTGGCGGCGTTCAGCGCGGCGCAGCCGCCGCACCGAGGGCGGCGCGGTGGCCGTGGCCGCAGATTGGTCGGCGCGTTCTCGCTTGGTCGCCATGTCTCCATCCCGCTGCTCGTCTTGTTGACACGAGAGTGTACAACATCTATGGTTAATTCCAAAATATACAACTTGGAGTACACAGACGGAGGCTGCACCGATGGATAGCGCGATCATCGAGGCCGAGGACTTGGTCAAGGTGTTCGGCGGCAAGGTCCCGGTCCGTGCGCTGGACGGCCTCGACCTGACCGTGGAGCGCGGCGGCGTCTACGCGCTGCTCGGCCCCAACGGGGCCGGCAAGACCACCCTCATCCGCGTGCTGGCTACCCTGCTGGAGCCCGACCGGGGCAGGGTGCACGTGGCCGGGATCGACGTGCGCCGACACCCCGCCGAGGTCCGCGCCCGCATCGGCCTGGCCGGCCAGTACGCCGCGGTCGACGACCACCTCACCGGTCGGGAGAACGTCGAGATGGTCGGCCGCCTGTACGGGCTGCCCCGCCGCCAGGCACGCCGGCGGGCCATCGAAGTGCTGGAGCGCATCGGCCTGACTCAGGTCGCCGACCGGCAGGTGAGGACCTACTCGGGCGGGATGCGCCGGCGGCTGGATCTGGCCGCCTCCCTGGTCGGCCGCCCCCAGGTGCTGTTCCTGGACGAGCCGACCGCCGGGCTCGATCCCGCCAGCCGCCGCGAGCTGTGGGCACTGGTCGGCGACCTGGTCGAGGGCGGCACCACGGTCCTGCTTACGACCCAGTACTTGGAGGAGGCCGACCAACTTGCCGACCGGATTGCGGTCATCCACAACGGGCAGGATCGTGGTCCCGGCGCCACATGGCTCGGCCACCCTGGCGGAGGCGCTGCGCCGGCTGCACGCCGCCGGCGTCACCCCCGAGGACGTGGCCTTGCACAAGCCGACCCTGGACGACGTGTTCCTCGCCCTGACCGGACAGCTCGCCACCACGCCCAGCGGCAACGGCCACAACACCCCTGACGGCGGCGGCGATCGCCGCGGCCAGCAGCACCACGAAAGGGCGACCCGATGACCGCCACCGCAACGACCCCCACCATCCACGGCTGGCTGGCCCGCTCGGTCAGCGACATCGCGGTCATCACCCGGCGCAACCTACTGTTCACCGTCCGGTTGCCCCAGGTGCTGGTGCTGTCGAGCGTCATGCCGGTGATCTTCATCTTGATGTTCACCTACGTGTTCGGCGGCGCCATCCAGAACGCTCTCCCGCCAGCCGCCGCCGGCCGCTACGTCAACTGGCTGCTCCCCGGCCTGCTGGCCCAGTTCGCCCTGTTCGGCGGGGCGACCACCGCGTCCGGCCTCGCCGAGGACCTCGCCAAGGGCGCCATCGACCGGTTCCGCTCGCTCCCGATGGCCGGCGCGGCGGTGTTGGCGGGCCGGACCCTCTCCGACCTGGTCCGCCTGGCGCTCACCCTGACGCTGATGCTCGCAGTCGGCTACGGCATTGGCTTCCGCCCCCAGACCGGCCTGCCCGGTCTGCTCGGGGCCGCGGCGGTCGGCCTGCTGTTCGGCTACGCCTGGTCGTGGGTGATGGCGCTCCTGGGTCTGCTGGTGCGGACCGCCGAGGCGGTCCAGGCGGCCACCTACCTGGTGGTGTTCCCACTGGCCTTCACCAGCTCAGTCTTCGTCCCCACCCAGACCATGCCCGCCTGGCTGCAGCCGTTTGCCACCAACCAGCCCGTCACCGTAGCCACCAACGCCCTGCGAGGCCTGGTCCTGGGCCCGGGCGCCCTCCCACCCGGGCGGACCGTCGCCAGCCAGGTCGTCCTCGCCCTGCTGTGGGCGGTCGCCATCACTGCGGTCTTTGTCCCGCTGGCCGTGCGCGCCTACCGCCGCACCGTCCGCTAGTACCCAGCACCTCGCAGGCTCGGAAGGATGCCCATGCGCACGCTTGCTCAGCAACGAGCGGTCCACCACCCTCTGTTCGCCCGCGTCTATGCGCGGGTCGGCCACCTCATGGACGCCGAGACCGGCGACCACCGCCGGCGCCTGCTGGCCGGCCTCACCGGTCGGGTCCTGGAGGTCGGCGCCGGCAACGGCCTCAACTTCCCGTACTACCCGGCCACCGTCACCGAGGTCCTGGCCATCGAGCCCGAGCCCTACCTGCGCCGCCAGGCTCTGGCCGTGGCCAGCCAGGCGCCAGTCCCGATCCGGGTCGTGGATGGCACTGCCGAGGCCCTACCCGCCCCCGACGCCGGCGTCGACGCGGTGGTGGCCAGCCTGGTCCTGTGCACCGTCACCGACCCGGAGGGGGCCCTGGCCGAGGTCCGTCGGGTGCTGCGCCCGGGCGGGAGGCTGCGCTTCTACGAGCACGTGCGGGCCACCGACCCGCGGCTGGCCCGCTGGCAGGACCGGCTGGAGCGCCCCTGGGGATGGCTGGTCGGCGGCTGCCACCCCAACCTCGACACGGTCGCCGCCATCGGTGCTGCCAGGCTGCGGCTGGTCCAGCTGGACCGCTTCGACCTCAAGGCCATGCCGCCGCTGGTCCGCCCGCACGTCCTCGGCGTGGCGGAGCGCGGGTCCTAGCAAGAGGCGCAAGGAAGGGAGGAAACGATGCAGATAACCAAGCCCAAGGGCCCGCAGCTGGTCCGGCCGGGCCCGATCGGCCTGGGGATCCGGGTACTCCTCGGGGCGACCGTGATGTACTGGTTCGCCGCGCTGTTCACCAAATGGAACGGGTTCCTCGAGCGCGACCCCATCGCGTCGGGGCGGCTGTACACGCTGTTCACCATCTGGTGGCTCCCCGAGGTGTTCGCCCTCACCTTCCGACGACGCTGGGGGCTGTGGCCGGCCGTGGTGTTCCTGGCCGGAGGCGCGGCGATCGGCCTGGTCGGCTCCCTTGCCGGCGGCGGGGTGTGGAACCCGGTGCTGGCAGGGTGGACCTACGCCGGCGATCTGCTGGTCTGGGGCGCCTTGGCCGTCTCGTTCCCGGTCGCCATCTTGACCCGCAGCCCAGGGTGCGAGCTTGGCGCACTCCCCTGGCTCCTCGGTGGCCGAAAAGGGGAGGCCGCGCCGAGGCGGGGCTGTGCCGTGGGCCTGGACCGCCTCGATGCCTGGGAGGCCTCACGGAGAAGGTGAATGGCGACCCTGCTCCCCGGCAGGGGCAACCGCTGGCCGCACCGACCGGTGAGCTCGCTGCTCGGCTGGTGGTTGACGTCCCTGGTGCGCAGCATCACCACCGAGCTGGTCCGTGCGGTGACGTCGGCTCATGACCCTCAAGTACCTCACCGCCCTGCAAGGGCTGCTGCGGTCGATCATGGACGCCGAGGAACTCCAGCAGCAGGTCGAGCGTGAGTTCCAGAACCCCGGTCGCTGGGGCCTCACATTGCCCACTTTCAGTGCTGGGGCATGCGTGGAGCCTAGGATGCTCGAGCACTCGGACCTGACGAGGCAGGAGGTTCCATGAAGGTTGCTGAGCTAGTCACCACGGTCCGCGATGCGATCACCGTTAGTAGGGTGTTCGCCGAGCCCTACGAGCAGGACGGCGTCACTGTCATCGCTGCCGCCACCGTGGTGGGCGGCGCGGGTGGTGGCGGGGGCCACGACGAGCGCGGCCAGGAAGGCGAGGGCGGCGGCTTTGGGGTGAGCGCTCGGCCGGCTGGCGCGTACGTCATCAAGGACGGCAGGGTGTGGTGGCGCCCGGCGGTCGACGTCAATCGGCTCGTCGCCACCATCGGCGCCGTCGCCATCGCCTACCTGTTCACCCGCGTCCGCATCGAGAAGGCTCGCGCGGCGATCGCCAGCAACACGCCTGACCGGCCTTGAGAGGTTGTCGTATGAGGCGGTCTGCCGATCGTCTTCTTGATGAGGCACATCTCCAGCAAGGAGGTCAGATGGCACCGACGACCAAGCCGAAGCCGATCCCGGACGCCTACCGCCGCGTTACGCCCTGCCTGGTGGTGCAGGGCGGCGTCAAGGCCCTCGAGTTCTACGCCGAGGTGTTCGGGGCGACCGAACGCATGCGCTTCCCGGGCCCCGACGGCACCCTCGCCCACGCCGAGATCCAGATCGGGGACTCGGTGGTGATCGTGGAGGACGAGGTCCCGGAGCGGGGCACCAAGGCGCCGCCGCCCGGCGGCGTTGCCGGCTCCCCGACCTCGCTGTTCATCTACGTCGAGGACGTCGACGCGGTCGTCGGGCGAGCGGTGGAGCTTGGCGCGACCCTGCAGCGTCCGCCCCAGGACCAGTTCTACGGCGACCGGGACGGGTCCATCGTGGACCCGTTCGGGCATGGATGGACCGTCGCGACGCACGTCGAGGACGTGACGCCGGAGGAGCTGGCGCGCCGGATGGCCGAGCTGTACGGCCAGGCCTAGCCTGCCGGACGGTTGCAGCGTTGAAGCGAGGAGCGTGTGGCCGTGAAGTACGTGCTGTTGTTCGTGGACACCGAGCAGTTCGCCAACGACCTGCAGGCCATGGGCCCGGCCGAGCGCGAACGGGCCTACCAGCAGGCCGACAAGTGGTTCGCCGACCATGCCGACAAGCTCCGGGGTGGCAGCAAGCTGCAGGCACCGGAGACGGCGACCACGGTACGGCTGGAGGGCGCCGAGCCCGTCATCACCGACGGCCCGTTCGTGGAGGGCAAGGAGGTGGTGAGCGGCTACGCCGAGATCGAGGTCGCCGACCTGGACGAGGCGCTGCGCATGGTCCGGACCTGGCCCGGTTGCCCGGTCGTGGAGATCCGCCCCCTGGAGTCATGAGCCCTGCGCCTGATGCGTCGCATGCCGAGCTGGCCCGCGTGGTCCGGCAACACGCGGGCCAGCTTGCCGCCTCGCTGATGCGGGTGACCAGCGACTTCGCCACCGCGGAGGACCTGGTTCAGGACGCCGTGGTGGCTGCCCTGCAGCACTGGCCGGTGGAAGGGATCCCCGAGCGACCGGACGCGTGGCTGTTCACCGTCGCCCGCCGCCGCGGCCTGGACGCCATGCGGCGCGAAGGCACCTACCGCGCCAAGCTCGCGCAGCTGCAGTGGCCGGTCCAGCCCGACCCGGACGAGCGGCTGCGGCTGATCTTCACCTGCTGCCACCCGGCGCTGCCCCGGCAGGCCCAGATCGCGCTCACCCTGCGGGTGGTGTGCGGGCTGACCACCGCCCAGATCGCCAGGGCGTTCCTGGTGCCGGAGGCGACCGTGGCGCAACGGATCACCCGCGCCAAGCGCAAGATCACCGACGCGGGGATCCCGTATCGGATCCCGGCCGACGACGAGCTCGGCGCATGCCTGGCCGAGGTCCTGGCGGTGATCTACCTGCTGCTGAACGAGGGCTACCTGGCCACCGCCGAGCAGGCGCAGTCACGCGACCTGGTCGATGACGCCGAGTGGCTGGCGTCGCTGCTCTACCAGCTGATGCCGACCGAGGCGGAGGTGGCGGGTCTGCTGGCGTTGATCCGGCTGCACCGCGCCCGCGCGGCCGCCCGCTTCGACCCCGACGGCGGCCTGGTGCTGCTGCAACACCAGCAGCGGTCCCGGTGGGACCGGGAGGCGATCACCGAGGCTGCCCGGCTGCTGGCCCGCGCCGCCAGACAGCGGCGCCCCGGCCCCTACCAGCTCCAAGCCGCCATCGTGGCCTGCCACGCCGAGGCCGAACGCTTTGAGGACACCGACTGGGAGCAGATCGTGCTGCTGTACGACATGCTGCTGGCGCTCGCGCCGTCTCCCGTGACCCGCCTGCACCGCGCCATCGCCCTGCGCTACAGCTCGGGGCCCCGGGCCGCCATGAGCGAGCTGGACACGCTGTCCGGCGCGTTGGGCCGCTATCACCTGTACTACGCCACCCGCGCCGAGCTGCTGCGTGAACTCGGCCACCCGGATCAGGCCCGCGTCGCCGACCGCTTCGCCCTGGAGCTGACTGGCAACCCCGCCGAGCAGGCCGTCCTCCAGCAGCGCCTCACCTGGACCTAGCCCGGCGGTCGATCCTGCCATGCGACGGGCCGATGGCGCGTCTTCGGTCATGCTGCGTCCTTCCTGGGTGTCGGGTGGCCTGCCCGCCAACCGGTCGGGCATCGCATCTACGCCCTGGCGTGATGTCCTCGTGCGGTTGTCGTACCGGGCGGGTCGCCGATCGTCCTTCTGGTAGGAGGTCTGGCTGGGCCAAGCCCGGCCCGCATGACAAGGAGATCGGCTTCCATGCAACGCAAGTGGTGGACCCTGATCGTGGTCTCGGTAGCGACGTTCATGCTGCTGCTGGACATCACGGTCGTGAACGTGGCGCTGCCGTCGATCCGCCAGGACCTGGGCGCCAGCTTCACCGACCTGCAATGGGTGGTCGACGCCTACGCGCTGACGCTGGCCGCGCTGGTGCTGACGGCCGGCTCACTCGCCGACCGGCTGGGGCGCCGCCGGCTGTTTGCCGCCGGGCTGGCGATCTTCTCGGTCGCTTCCCTGCTGTGCGCGCTGGCGCCGGATCCGACCCTGCTCAGCCTGGCCCGCGCGCTCCAAGGCGTGGGCGGGGCGGTGCTGTTCGCCGTCTCCCTGGCCCTGGTCGCCCAGGAGTTCCCCGCCGGGCGCCAGCGCGGCACGGCGATGGGGCTGTACGGCGCCACCATCGGCATGGCGGTGGCGATCGGTCCGCTGGTGGGCGGGGCGCTCACCGACGGGCTGGGATGGCGGTCGATCTTCTCCCTCAACGTCCCGGTCGGGACTGCGGCGCTGGCCGTGACCTACAGGAAGCTGCGCGAGAGCCGTGACCCCAACGCCACCCGGATCGACTGGGCCGGCGTGGCGACCTTCAGCGGTGCGCTATTCCTACTGGTGCTGGCCCTGGTGCGCGGCAACGCCGAGGGCTGGGGCAGCCGCCTGATCGTGTCGCTGTTGGCCGGCTCCACACTCCTGTTGGTGGCCTTCCTCATGATCGAGCGGCGGGTCAGCCAACCGATGCTGCCGCTGGAGCTTTTCAGGCGGCCGTCGTTCACCGGGGTGCAGCTGGCGGCGTTTGCGGTGTCGGGGTCGCTGTTGGCGATGTTCCTGTACCTCACCCTGTTCCTGCAGAACTATCTCGGCTTCTCGCCGCTGGCGGCGGGGCTGCGCTACCTGCCGATCACGCTGCTGGCCTTCTTGGTCGGCCCGCTCTCCGGCGCGCTGGTCTCGCGGGTGCCCGCGCGGCTGCTGCTGAGCCTAGGCCTTGCCATGACCGGGGTCGGCCTGCTGTTGATGTCGGGGATCCGGGCCGGCTCCGGGTGGACGACCCTGCTGGGCGGGTTCCTGGTCGCGGGCGCCGGGGTCGGCCTGCTGAATCCGGTGATCGCCAACCTGGCCGTGAGCGTGGTGCCCAACCAGCACAGCGGCATGGCGGCCGGCATCAACGACACCTTCCGGCAGGTCGGCATCGCGGTGGGCATCGCGGTCTGGGGGGCGATCCTGGTCGGCCGCGGCGCCGACAAGGCCGCTGAGCTGCTGGCGGGGACTCCGGCCGCCAGCGACCAGCGCTCCCGCGAGCTCGTGGAGGCCGCCTCCTCGGGCAACCTGGACCAGGCCCTGGCCGCGATTGCCCCGCCGGCCCGGCAGCTCGCCGCCAACGCGGCCGCCGAGGGGTTCCTCACCGGCCTCAACGCCGTGCTGACCCTGGCCGCGCTGCTCAGCTTGGTCGGCGCAGTGCTGGTCCTGTGGCTGGTTCGAGAGCGCACCATCCAGCACCCGCCGCTGGAGCCGGAGCGCCAGTCCGCCTCCGAAGCCCTGCCGGAAGCCGCCGACGCCTGAGGCAGGTCGCAGGTGCAACTCGCTGGCGTAGTGTGGGCTATACGCCATGGATGCGAGCGTGCTGTAGCTGGCCGTACCGCCGGAGACGACCAGCCACGACCGGGTGGGAGGCCGGGCAAGGGTGGGGGACTGAGCTGTGAGGATCCGCCCTGAGGGTTGTGTGAGGGGCCGAAGTGAGGTTCCCGGTTAGGACTCCAAATGCGGTCTGATGCCACCGGGTTCACTGGCCGGTGCTCCTCCCCGGCGGGCCCGGGGTGGAGGTCTAGTCGGCGGCCCCGATGGGTGCTGCCTCCGCTGCTCGAGCTGCCCACTGGGCCCGAGTTGGGCTGCTCGGCAGGTCAGGAGCGAGGTCACGGGTACAGCTGCTCCTCGCCAACTGCCTGGCGCGGGGGCCGTGGCGGCATCCAGGCGCGGGTTAGGCCACGCTGTGCAGCCGGCGGAGGCGACACGAGAAGATCGTCGACGGAGATGGCGGCATGACCCTGGTCTCGTTCATTTGTCCAGGTCAGCGGCTAGCAAATTGACAATCCTGCTCCTGCGGTCATCCATTGGGTGTCGCCGTCGGTGATGAGCCCGCCGCCGCCGTTGGAGTCCTGGTGCTGGAAGATGCCGTCGATCATGTAGGTGACGGTCTCGAAGCCGCGGTGGGGGTGCCAGGGCGTGCCCTTGGGCTCACCGGGGGCGTAGTCGACCTCGCCCATCTGGTCCATGTGCACGAAGGGGTCCAGGGCGGCCAGGTCGACCCCGGCGAACGCGCGCCGCACCGGGAAGCCCTCGCCCTCCAGGCCGGAGGGTGCATTGGTGACCGAGAGCACGGGGCGGTCGGCCGCGGTGGGGTCCGGGGCGGGGATGCGTGGCAGGACCATGGTGTCGGCGCTGATGGCTGGCATGACGCTCCTTGCGTGCTGGCTCAGGTGGTGTCACCCGCTACAAGGATACTTGCGCCTGCAACATTCCCTGGGCAGCTCGGTGTAGGTTCGGCTCCCCGGTAGGACGCTTGAATAGCACCTCCGGGTGTTGTACGTTGTCAACATGGCCCGGGCGCGGCATCCCAAACCTGAGGTCGAAGCTGCGCTCCGCGAGGCCGAAGCAGCAGGCTGGACCGTCTATCCGACCACCGCGGGGCACCGCTGGGGCTACATGCGCTGCCCGGAGCGCAGCCGAGCGGGGTGTGAGCAATCGATATGGTCAACTCCACGCAATCCCGGCAACCATGCTAAGCGGCTGCGTGCCTCCGTGCGCAACTGCCCACATCATCGGAAGGACGGGCGGCTATGAGGACCTACGACTTCACCCTGCTGGTCGAAGGAGCTGACCTCCAGACCGACCAGGCACAAGACGCGCTATTCGAGGCTGGTTGCGACGACGCGACCATTGGGGTCGTTGCCGGCGTACAGCGGCTGGCGTTTGATCGGGAGGCGAGGTCACCTGCCGAGGCCCTGGTAAGCGCGATCGTAGCGGTGGAGCGGACGGTGCCTGGTGCGCGAGTCGTGCGGGTTGCACCAGATGAGTACGTCACACTGGCGGAGATCGCACGGCGCACTGGCCGCACCCGTGAGAGCGTCCGGCTACTCGCCAGTGGCGACCGCGGGCCCGGCGATTTTCCACCGCCGGCCGCCCGCGCGGCAGAACGAAATAGGCTTTGGCGCTGGGCGGAAGTAGCGGGGTGGTTTGCCGCTCGGCTGGGGGAGCGAGTGGCGGTACCAGATCCAGCCCTGTCTGCAGTCAACGGGCTTCTGCAGGCAAGAACGGCGCTGGCACAGCTGAGCGCTGAGGATCGTGATCTGGTGCTGACCCTCCAGCCGGCGGTCCGTGCCCAGCTGTTGGCGCTAGTGGCGGCGGTCGGTGCCGCGCAGGCGAAGAGTGGAGCCGCTGATGCTGCCGCGTGATCTGCACGAGCCATTCAACGACAGCGACGAGCGTGCCCAGGTTGTTGCGCAGTTGCTCGACCGTTGCCGGCAACTGGAGGCACTCGAGAAGCTAGCCAGAGTCCCTACGGAGCGGTGGCGACCTGAGGAGGTTGAGCAGCTTGTAGGACGACGGATGGCGGAGCATGGCGCGCTGCGTCCGCAGTGGCTGACTCGTTGGCAGGAGCTGTACGCCGACGAGTTGCGACAGCTCCGCCAAGCGCGCGCTGCGGCCGTCCACGAACGGCTCTCTGACGTCGAATTGCGAGCTGCGGCGTATCTAGCCGGGCGTCTCCTCGCCGCTGCGCTCGGAAGCCTTGACGATCTGCAGCGCTGAGCGGGCTGTCGCTACGTCGACAGTGAAGGCGATTACCTCTCGACCGCCGTCGCATCTTCAGTCGTGTTCGAGGTCGGCGAGGAGTTCTGTCAGGCGGGCTTCTTCGCTGACCCGTCGGCGGCGTTGGCGCATGGCGGGGGCGAGTTTTGGGTCCCAGGCGTGTCTGGCACTTGTTCTGGTGGAAAGGGTTCGCCTTCGGTTGTTGCAGCGAGGTAGTCGGAGACGGATAGACGCCACGGTCGTCCTGAGGATCCGGCCTGACGCAGGAGGGTCGCAGCGCCGTACAGGCCGCCGGGCTCGAAGTCGGACGAGACGGCGATCTCCCATCCCACGGCAACGGCAGCGTTGATTAGTCGAGTGACGGCTACGGATGGTGTGCCGCCTCTGCAAACGACCGGGACGGGGACGCGGCGAGCTGCGGCGGCGACCAGGACGCTCATCCCTTCGACCACCCAGATCGTGCCGGTGGGTGGCGGTGGAGCAACCAGAGGGCCGCGAGTCGCGGCGATGATGCCGACAGTGAGCAGAGCGGGCTCCCTGGCGGCGTGGTAGGCCGTCGCTACGGGGGCGGCAGGGTGAGATGGGTCGAGGGGCAGTTGCCAGCCGGCGACCTGGCTTGACACTCGGTCGACCCATACGCCGACCGCTTCCCACGCGTTGCGGATGTCGGCGGCTGCGGTAGGCGGTGGGAGGCCGGCGATGACGGCGGCAAGGCGGCCGCCGAGGCGCCCAAGGCTGGTGTTGGGATTCAGTCCGTGCGTGCGGTGCACCACACGGTCGGCAAGGACGGACAGAGGAAGGCCTTCAGCCGGCAGGCAGGCGGCGAGAGCACAGAGGTCGTCGACCACGGAAGCGCGCGTCACGCTGGAGGTGGACGCCGCGCCGATCAGCCGAGGGGCGTCATGCACCGCCCAAGCCTCGGCGGCGGCTGGTAGGGCGTCGACGAGTCGGCTCGTAAGGCGAGCGTCGAGGACGTCGAGGTGGGCCAGCCAGGTGTCGAGGATGGGTTGGGCAGCTGGTCGTGGTTCGACCCACACCAGTCGTCCCAGTCGGGACTGGGCGGTGGATAGGTCGAGTTCGAACAGCAGCCGGAACAGGCCCGAGGCTGCAGCTGCGTCGGCAAGCGCCCGGGCGCGCTGACCTCTACGTGGCCGCTCGGCCAGCCAGCGCAGGTCGCGTTCGGCCAGTCCGCCGGCAGTCTCCACCGTCGAGGGCGGGGGCGTCGGCGAGTAGACCCACACGTGGTCGAAACGCAGCCGGCCACGGCGGTCGACGCGGTCACGGGTTCCGCCGGCCGCATCGGGCAGTTGCCGGATTGCCGCGAACGCGGCTTGGCCGGGAGGGAGGCCGCCGACTGCGACAGGGTGCCCCTCAGCCAGCATTACGGTGGGCGCGTCGCGCGGCGGTGTTGGCTGCGGCCGCGGCGTCATACACGGCAAGCAATGATGACCACCGAGGCTCCCGGCCGGCGCTAAGGAGGTCGGTCAAGGGGACCAGCGCCGCTTCGCCGTCGCCGCGCAAGTCGCCGGCGAACATGTAGGTCGGCTCGTTGAGTAGTTCGACCTCCGACGGGTACCGCAGCACCAGTACTTCCGTGCAGCGCGCGAACGCCTCGTGCTGCATGTCGTCCTGAATGGTAGCCAGCACCGTGATACCGGTCTCCTCGGCAGCGCGACGCAGGGCATCGAGGACTCGGTCACGGTGTGCATCGCCGAGCCCGTCCCCGAGTTCGTCGAGGATGAGCATGCGTCCGATCGGGTCCTCGTTGGCAAGGAGGGCGGCGAGCACCAGTTGGACGGTGGCCAGCTTGTACTGGGCGGTGTTGGCCTGCTCCCGATACGAGATGTGCTCGACCCGGGTGTCGTCTGGCGGGCGGCGCGCCCATCGGGGCGTGGCCGTCAGGACCCACGTCTTGCTCGTCGTGCTGGCCTCGGATGGTAGGTCGAGGCTTGGGGGCACGATCTCGAAGGCAAGTTCACCGCCGTGGCCGCCGTCGCGGTAGCGGATCTCGTTGAACCGTTGCGACACGCGGGTGAACAGGCCTCGGACTTGGTGCTCGAGGCCCGCTGGATGTTGCGCAGGTTGCTGTCGGTGGCGTGCACCTCGTCGTAGGCCGATTCGTACTCGCGGCGCAGCCTGTTGCGCTCGGTCTCGGCCCGTTGAAGCGCAGAGCGTACGCCTTGCACTTGCCGCGCGATGGCGGTGCGCAGTGCGGTGACCGCGGCGTCGAGCCCGGCGACTTCGCGTTCCTCGCTGTCGCGAGTTCGACGGCGGTCGACGCTGGCCACCTGTTCGTGGTACCGGACGAGCGCCTCGTGGGTGACCGGGTCGAGGGCGCCGTCTCGGCTCTCGACGGTGGCCCGGGTCGTCTCACTGCGGCCGGCGGTCACCGTGACGTCGATGCCAAGGTCAGCTTCGAGACGAGCGAGGAGGTCGCGGTGGCCGATGCCACTCGGCCGTTCCGCCAGCACCGCATCGGCCCGAGCTCGGATGCCGTCGGCCAGGGCGGGAGGCAGGTCGAGCGGGTCATGGGTGGCGACCTCTTCGACGAGCGTGCGGGTAGGCGGCGGCGTGCACGTGTCGAGGTGCGCCACCCATGCGGACAGCAGGAAGCGATCAGCCAAGCCGACCAGATCACGTAGCCTCTTTTGGTGCTGGTCAAGCTGCATTTGGCGGGCTTCCAGGTGGGAGGCGACTTCGACCTGGCGTTCCTTGAGGTTCCGCTGACGCGCCTTGGCGTCGCGGTGGGCGCCGTCGGCTCGCTCCACGGCCTCATCCAGTGGATGTAGCTGCGCGGTGACCAGGGCGGCCTCGGAGCGTAGCCGGTCGCGTTGCTCGACCAGCTCGGCACGGCGTTCCTCGGCCCTTGCGGCCTCTAGCTCACTTGCCAGCGCCGCCAACGTCTCCTGCGCTTGGGTCGCCGACTGCTCGGCAGTCTCGGCCTCAGCGGTCGCCTCCTCCAGGGCGGCAAGCGCGGCCGCCTCGCGGGCGGCCCGCCCCGTGCTGGGCTCGGCAAAGCCGCCCACAATCGTGACACTCCCGGCCAATCTGGCAGCGCCGCCGACATCGCGGCCTTCCGCGGTAAGCCAGCTCAGCAAGGCTCCGGCTCCAGGTGGAGCGGCGATGACCCCGGCGGGCAGCGGGCCATCGCCCGACACCAGCATCGTGCCCGGTAGGTCAGCTATGGCGGTGAGTGCGGTCGCACCGTGGTCCGAAGGCACGCAGACCGCACCCTCGAAGGGGGCAAGCAGCGGCTCGAGCAGCGCACGGGCCTGGTCGGCGACTTGGACGCCGTCGTGGAGGAGCTGCCAAGGGATGCCGGCGTCGTCGAGCCGACGGCCGACCAGCCCGGCATCGCCACGGCGCACGGCATCCAGGTGCTCGCCTGCTGTATCCCGCCGCTGGGCTGCCACACGGGCCGTGGCGTCGGCCCGGCCCGCAGCCGCTTCCACCTGAACGTATTCGGCTTTGACGAGGAGGGAAGGCCGTCCGGACCAGCTGAGCGCCGCCGAGCTGACTACTCGGAGCTCACGTTCGGCAAGCTCGAGATCAATCCGGAGCTGCTCGGCCCGTCGGCTGATCGGCTCGCGCAGACGGCGCGCCTCCGCGAGCCTCTCAGCCGCAACTGTGACGTCACGAGCGACGACGGCAGGATCCAAAGCGTCGAGCCGCTTCCTCACCACCTCCAATGCTTGCTTCGCGCCCTCCACCTCCATGACGGCGGCGTCTCGGTCGGAGCGCAGCGCGTCGAGGTCCTTGAGCGTCTGGCGGGCGGTCTCCGCAACGTGGTGGTCACGTGCGGCACTTGCCTGATCCAGTAGTCGGAGCCGGCCCTCCGAGGCGCCGACCTCTCTTGCGTAGCCAGCAACAGCAGCGTCCGCCTGCTTGACGGCCTGCTCCTTAACCCTCAGCTGCTGGGAGAGGCGAAAGAACTCCACCCGCTGCGCGGCTTCGTTGTCGAACAGGTGGTGCATGGCGGCCAAGTCGATGAGCTGCCAGGCGATCTGTTCGGGGTGAGCTGAGAGACCTCGGAGCCGAGCAGCGTCGTCCGCTGCTCGCTGCGGCCTCCGCGGGTTGCCACATATGAAAGGCAGCTCACGCCGGACCCGTATAGCTCGCGCGCATAGCGCTGCGGTCCCCACTTCGGGCCGCGCAGCGTCGACCACACCCGCTTGGCGTCCTCAACCCGCTCGCCGTGGGTGTCACCGCACGCCAATCGCACACCGGGCGTGACGGCCACCTCGAACGCGGGGTCGTCGTGGCGGCGCAAGCGGACCCACACGCTCACCGGATCGCCGCCGCCCACCAACCGCCCAGAACCGCCGCCGGCGGCGTCGGCGAACACTGCGACGATGAAGCCGACGTCGGCCCGAACCTTCGCGTTGGCGGGGGCGTTGGGCGGGTTGAACAGGAGCTGGGCGGCGTAGCCCGAGAACTGTGGCGAATCCTGCCGCCAGCCGGGGTCGCCGTGCACCAGACTGAGCGCCGCCTCGAAGGTGGTCTTTGACGACTCGTTGGAGTCGATCGGGCCTTGCCCTGTGACGGCGATGAATCCGCCCGGCACCAAGTAGACGGGGTCGGAGGTGAGCCGGCCGATGTCGATGGTCTGCAGACACGTCAGCACCCGCCGGCCCACCATGCCACGAGAAGCGGTCGGTGCGCTCCTCATTGTTGCCCGTGTTCTCGGTGTCGTCGCTGCAAGGCGACAGCAACAGGGTCGGAAGGCGCAGCGAGCACGAACAGATCCTCCTCGATCCGCTGGCGCTGGGCGGTCGTAAGTCGATCGAAGGCCGGGCCGGGCCGGATGCCGACGGCGCGGCCGTTGACGAGCACGTGCAAGTCGTGCAGGCGGTTGACAGCGTCGCGCACGATGGCCTTGCCGAGCCGTCGGTTGTCATGCAGGCGGGCGAGGCTGACCGGCGGTGCAGCCGACCACCGATGCGGCGGCCGCCCCTGGACAGTGGGCATGGCAGCGCAGCGCAGCAGCACCAAGGCGACCACCGCACGGTCGATCGGTGTCAAGATGCCCAGCCCCTCGGCCGCCAGTCGTTCGGCGACGTCGTCGGCGTAGCCGCTGCTATAGCCTTCCACCCTGCCGTTGGGACGATGGACCTCGACCACGACCCGTCCGACGGCATCCAGCTCGGCGTCCACCACCGGCCGCAGATCCGGATGGCTGAGTACCGGCAGCATCGCCGCATCGATCACCCCGTGCACCTGCTCGAGCACGGCCACTGCGCGGGCGACTGCGGCCGCGTCGGTCTCGGAAAGGGCAGCCAAGCTCACTTGGACCTCTGCCGTTGCTCGACCACTCGCGCGACCAAGGCGGTGGGCTCGGCGATCCACGGACCCGACCACGAGGCGACCACAGGTCCAACGCGCACCGCAGTGGTGCTGTCGATGTCGGTAACCTCGTCTCCGTCGCAGCCCAGCCTCGCGAGCCGCCATAGGTGCAGCTTGTTCAGCGAGCCTTTGACATGCGCCGCAGCTGACTCGCCCAACAGTGGCCAGTGCAACACCGCGAGCACGTCGCCGACCGTGGTCAGACCACCAGGGTAGGGATGCGAGGCGCCGGTCGCGGTGGCCACAAGGACCGCAAGCAGCGTTCTGGCCTGGGTGGCCGACAGGCGGATCGCGGGAAGCTTGGTCAGGTCGTCGTTATGCAGTTGCAGGTCTGCGGCGACGGTCAACATGCGCTGTTCGCCGGCCTCCACAACCCGCCACAGGCCGGGTTCAAGGGCGGCCAACTCGCCGATCTCGTCAGCCTCTACGCCGCGGCGGGCCCGAGCGCGAGCCGCTGTCAGCCGGGGACCGCTCACCGGGCTGCATCCCTGGTGATGCCCGTCGCGCCGAGCCACTCGACCGGTCTTGGCTCGACAGGCAGGCGGCGCAGGCGCAGCGGGTGGCGGACAGCGACCTCCGCCCCTGGCTCCACGAGTGGTGGGTCGCCGATGTCGGCCGCCATGGCCACGACTGGATCGCGAGATAGCGCCATCGCATCAGCCAGCAACCTCGCCGCATGCGGCCAGGTGGTGGCGTGCGAGGTGACATCGACGTCGTCGTGCTCGGCAAGTAGCCGTGCGGCCCAGCTTCGGCGCACCTCCGCACGCTGTTCGGCACGCCGTCGTCGCTCAGCCAGTGCGTCGCGCGGATCCAGGCTCGGGTCGGCCTGGGGCGGCACTGGGACTCTCCGGACCTGGGGGGCAACGTCCAATTCGGCAGCCGCCTGCGCCAAGTCGGCCAGGTGCACCACCGGCGGGGCAGTCTCCAGCGGGATCGTGGCTCCGACCGCGGCCAATTGGTCGAGGTTGCGCGAGATGGCGGCGTGAAGATACTGCTCGAAGTCCGCCAAGCCGAGCACGCCGCGGCCTTCCCCACTGGTTGCCACCTCCACCAGCCGCTCGGTCAGCTGCTCGGAAGCGGCCACGAACCGTTGGCCAGCGGCAAGCAGTCGGTTGGCGTCGTGGAAGAGGTGACCATATGGGCTGTCATTGCGGTTGATCGCTCGGCACACTCGCTCGATCTGTGCCATCTGTCGGCTGGTTGACGAGCCTGTACGCGCCCGAGTCAACTCCTCGTAGGTACCGGCGGTGGACGCGGCCTCCATGCGCTGGGCATAGGCGTGCAGGAGCACCGACAGCTTCGCGACCAGCGCTGCCACTTCCTCGGCGGTAGGAGCCGGAGCGTCCAGGTCGTCGCGGAACGCCGCCTCGAGTCGGTCAGCGGCAGCCACCAGCAGACTGTGGAGCTCCTCGGCGCCATGGTCACCGCTGAGCCTGGCGAGGATCTCGGCGGCGAGCAGTGCGACCGGGTCCGGCAGGTAGCGGCTCTGATGCTTCTTGTCACCTCTGAGGTGCTGCAGGGCTCCCGCCCGGGCAAGCATGTCGAACCGGGCGGCAAACCGGGGATCGGCCGCATTCAGCCCGGCGCGCGCCGCGATCTCCGAACGGGTCAGGCCGATACCGTCGGCCGACTCGGCAGCGACCAGGATGGCCTCCGCCAGGTCAACATCCGCAGGGTCCTCGGTGACGCCGTCGATGCGGACCAGCACAGGCGCCAGTAGGACCAGATAGGTATCCAACCGCTTATCTGCCACGAGGGCTTCCTCTCGCCATCGCGCTTATGGAGGTGCATTCTGCCCGTCGGGTGTGACAACCCCAAACCCGCCGGGCAGGCATCCCCACTCGAAAGGGAGCTGCCGCCGGCGCTGTGTTTCGCCGGCTTGTCCAGGTGGAGGAGGCCCCTCTCCTGCCTCCGACCTGGTTCCAGCTGCTCACCTTGTGCCGGATGGACTGACAGCTTCGTTCGATGCACGTGTTTTGGCGGCGAATTACCGAAACGGCGATGTCGAGCTGCCTGTCGAACACGTGTTCGATATGATCTCGCGACCTCGAAGTGCCCGCAAGTCAACCCGAGGAGATAGCGTGCGAGCGGCCCAACTCAAGGTCGGTGGGGAGTATGCCCGATGGCGGGAATGGTCCATGAATCCCCCTGAGCGGCTTGTGCTGCTGGAACTCCAAGGGAAGGGCTGGGTCATGGTTCGACGCGACGACGGCCAGCAAGAGCGGATCCGCACAACCGACCTGGCCGGCCCCTTCGACGTGGTGCAGCGCCAGTACGAGACGCGGAAGGCCGAGCACCAGCGCACGATGGAACTGCGCCTGACCTGGGAGCAGTTCAGGGCCGGTGAACCCTGCCCGGGTTGTGGACGCCCCTATCGGGGTTTCCGGGTCGACCTGCCCGGTCTTGCCATCCAACTGCTCGACGCCGGAGCGGAATCAGGGACTCTCGTTCCAGCCCTCAGCTTGGGCGCCGCGCCTCTTCATGCTCGGATGGTCGGCTTTGCGATCACTGACCGTGGTCGCAGTGTACTTGTCGACCGACGCGAGGACGAAGCCGTCCTGGCCGGACACCGTGGCTGCCATGCGATCCGGCATGGCGTCGCCGGTGGGCCGGTGCATTGCGGTCAGTGCTGCCCGCCACCACCGCTCAGCCCTGAGGTGCTCGCGAAGTGCTTCCTGGGACCGAGCCTGGCTCATCAACGGTCCGGTTGCGACAGACCTGGCTTCGTGATCATCCGCGCAGGTCAGCGGCGCCATTCATTCTGACAGAATGACAATCCCGCTCCTGCGGTCATCCATTGGGTGTCGCCGTCGGTGATGAGCCCGCCGCCGCCGTTGGAGTCCTGGTGCTGGAAGATGCCGTC
>Ga0137369_10002599_pt1 | contig 18551 bp, 23 predicted proteins | sample SagtaG_12_FD_104918 | JGI IMG/M metagenome (GOLD analysis project Ga0137369, IMG submission 104918) | Vadose zone soil microbial communities from Sagehorn Ranch, Mendocino, California, USA - Sage1_L_113_16 metaG | ecosystem: Environmental > Terrestrial > Soil > Vadose zone | place: USA... | reverse complement strand
GATCATTGCGGCCCGGACCCGCCATCACCCTCCTCCTCGCAGCCTCTCCCAGCGGACGCTACCAGGCTCACCAGACACAGACACACCCGGCCACCAACGACCCACGGAAACACTGGAAGAGCCGGATTAGCTTTGGCCAGCCGGACGACCCTGGTCGCAAGCGGCGGTTCTGCTCGAACGCCTGCCGGCAGGCTGCCTACCGCGCGAGGGTCCGCAACGGGCGCCGAGCTCGGGAGGAACGCGAGCGGGAGGAGGCGCGTCACCGAGCCGAAGAGGAGGCTCGTCGGGCGCGGGACGAGGAGCGCCGCCGGCGGCGGGCACGCCAAGACCACCAGCCGCCTCCACGCACCGGCACCAGTCAGCCGCGTTCGTGGTGTGGCGCGTGCGGCGGCTACCGCGGGTCGCACACGACGCACCATGACGACGCGGCACACGAGCGCGCACGGCGCCGCTACGAGGCCCTCCGCCGCAAGGCTGCGGGTACGAATTTCGTGCACGAGGCGGAGGCGTGCCAGGCGAAAGCCGAGGAGCTACGTGCGAAGTACGGCCTGTAACGCTGGACGGCCAGCAGCACCGAACAGAACGTAACGCCTGGTTCGGTGCTGCTGGCCCTTCTCGCTACGAACGGATCGTCACGCCGCGCGGTCGAGCCGATCGTGACGCTTGCGCTGCTCGGAGCCGGTTACGATCCGGTCGTCACGACGCTCGGGACGCTTGTTACGAACCGTTGTGCACCGGCCGTTACGAACCGTCTGTCATGCTCCGGGCAGTTGCTCGCCTTGCTGTTGCGAACCGTTGGTGAGGTAACGACCTCGGCGGAACGTAACGACGGACCTCCTCGTCACCCAGGGTCTGGTACGCGGAAGGCGGCCTGGTCGTAGGCGTCGCCGTACAGCATCCGTGGGTGCCAGCCGAGGACCTCGTCGCAGAACCGCTCGAGGGTGACCAGGCTGACGGTGCTGGAGGCGTGCGCGTTGCAGTAGGCGACAAACAGCTCCGGTCCGAGCAGCTCGCGCAGGGACTCGTGTCGCAGGTGCGCCAGCCGCCGGATAGCCTCGAGCAGCGGACCCGAAGGCAGGCGGTTACGATCCGCGCCCATGGTCGGGCTGGCCTCTCGGCTGCGGAGCTCCTCGGCGGGCTCAGGCATCGCGCTCGCGTTCCCCCGGGTCGCGTGGTGCGTGTGGTTCGGATATCCCCGGATCGGCAGGGACCGGACGCAGCGGGATACCGCGGGGATGGGCCAGGCCGGTCCGTTCCGCTGAGGCGAGTGTGCGTCGGGTCTGAGCCGGCTCTTCCTCCAGTAGCCTGGAGGCCTCGGCTGCGGCGAGGAGACATGCCTCGACGTCGGCGCGGTCGAGGACGCCGCCGGCGACCAGGCTGTAGAGGCGGATGCCGGCCTGGTAGAGGGTGTGGTTCCGCGTGCCCTTGGGTGCGCCGGCGACTGCGGCGAACTCGCGCTCCAGCACCTTCCGGCCGTAGGGATGGCCGCGAGATTCCGCGCGGAAGTTCCGGTCCGCCGGTCGTTCCGGTTGCGGAGGAAGCACCAGGCCGCGCAGCGCTGCCGGGACCGGCGGTAGTTCCACGTTGAGCGGGCGGACCCAGCGGTAGCGGTCGCCGTTGGCGTGCCGCGAGGGTGGCGCGACGACATAGCCGCCAAGGCCGCGCCAGTCGACGTGGTCGAGCAGGCCGATCCGGTTGCGGGCGCCGCTCGCGCGCAGGTAGTAGTGCCAGCCGGTTCCGGTGCGGACCATGGGACCGTCGAGGCGGAGGTGATGCTCTGCTGCCCACTGGCGGATCGCGTCGCGTCCGGCTGGGCCGTCGACGTCGAGCACGTCGGCCACCTCGCCGGTCAGTAGGCCGATGTTGGCCTGCGGCCAGCGGCGCCAGTGCCACTCCAGCCAAGCCCGCTCGCGGCTCGCGTCGCGCAGACCGTGCGGCGTGAGCGGATGCTTGCCGATCGCCGCGCAGGCCCGATCCCCGCAGGAACAGCTCATCACCGGAACCCCGTCCCGGACTCGTTCGACCGGAAAGTGCAGCGGCACCACGCGGAAGCCCTGCGCGGCGTAGTCCAGTGCCGCCGCCCGGAGGCCTGCCGGCCGGGTCATCCGGCTTCTCCTTCCGGTCCCAGCCGAGGCCCTGTCTTCCGGAACCTCGCCAGGAGCAGCCGGCCGTAGCGGTCGCTGGTCCCGATGGCGGCGGCAAGCTCCGCGCCGGTGACGTCCCGGCCAGCGGCGAGGGCTTCCTCGTAGATGCGCCGGGCTCGCTCATGGGCTTCCGGGTCGCGTGCGGCGGACTTCCGCGCAGGCGCGACGGCGCGCTTGGTTGAAGAGATGACGGCTGGTGGTGCGGGATCGCCGGGAGCCGGCGGCGTGGCGACTCTGCGGCGGCGGATCTCGAAGGCCAGCAGCAGCGCTACCGGCGGGACGGCGTGGCCGATACGGCTCAGGGTGGTCGGCGGGGCGGTGGCGACCTGGAACGCGGCGGAGCCGCCGGTGGCGCACAGCACCAGCACCCAGGCGTAGGCGGCTTGCCAGCGCTTGCCGGTGCGGGCGCGGTGCAGGGCTTCGTCGGAGGCGTAGACGATGAAGCCGTCGATGATCAGCGGCCACAGCCACGCGAGCCATCGTGGGAAGCCGATCCGCAGGGCGAGCCGGTAGAGGGTGTCGTAGGACAGCACGAACGCTGCACCGCCGAGCACCAGGACGCCGGCGCCGTTGATCGTTGGGCGCCGCGGCCGCCTGCTGGCGGTCACGGTTGGCGCTCCTCACCCTGGTCGGGGTGCGACTGCTGCGAGGAGCCGCGCTCGTGCGCGCGCTCTCGCTGCTGGCGGCGAATGGCCCGCAGCCGGGCTGGGCGCTCGGCGTCGGCGAGGAGACGGCGCGCCTCCTTGACCGCTTGGTCCATGCGATCGATGACGTCGTGAGCTTGCCTTGTGACCTCGGCCGCGTCGTCCTCGGGCCATGGCGCCCAGCCGTCGCCGTCGTGGTGGTGGCGTACGAGGTCGTAGGCGTTGCTGAGCAGGTGTGCGCCTGCCAGATAGGTCAGCTCCCGATCGGCCTCGTCGAAGTCTTCGTCGCGAAGGTCGGTCATCGCTCGCGCTCCCGGTCCTGGTGGGCGCGAGCGCGGCTCCTCTGCCGCTGGGCGGCCTGAGCGACGTCGAGCCGGGTCGTCTGGTCGATACGGCGATGGCGCGGGCGGTCGCCGGATTGGGTCTCGAGCCCGTGTCGCGCCGCGGTGGCCGTGGCGCCTGGCCGGCCGAGCCCCCAACGCTCCCAGGCGTCATCGAGCAGGCTCCGGTCGATGCCGAGCCGCTCGGCAGCCTCCTGGAGGCCAACCTGCTCGGCAAACTGGAAGGCTCGCTGCGCCTCCAGCGGATCGAGAACAGGCTCGGCGGACACCGCTCGGCCTCGCCAGTTCGGCCGGCCGAGGTACCACCTGTCCCAAGCGCGAAACAGCCGGCCGGAGTCGACGCCGAGCTGCCGGGCAGCCCGCATGGTGCCGATCCGGCGGGCAAGCTCGAACGCCTCGGCGGCCAGTGCCGGGTCGTTGATCAGGGAGGGACGGTCGCGGCGGTCGTGCTCTGCCCGCCCACGGATCTGGACACGCTGTTGCGGGGTAGTCCCGCCGTAGATCCCAAAGTCGCTGTTGGCCGGGCGGGCAAGCGCATCCGCCAGGCACGGCGCCTTGACCGGACAGTCCGCGCAGATCCGCTTGGCCTGCCGGGTCTTCCCCCGATCATCCGGGCCGGGGAAGAACAGCTCCGGATCCACCCCTGGTCGGGCGCACGCGGCGAGGTGGCGCCAGTCCCGACCGTGAAGGCCGGTCACCGCTCCCGCTCCCTGGGCTCCCTGCGCCGCTCGCGGCGTTGCCGCCCTCGCTGGGCGGCGCGGCGGGCATGGGCCCGGGCGAGCCGCTCGGCTGTCTGCCGCCGCTCCTCCGCCGACGTGACAGCGGGATGCTCCGCGGCGGCGGCTTGGGCTCGCCCGGCGGCTTGGCGTGCCCGGCGGGCGATGAACACCGTGCGGACGACCGGGCGTGGGACGTTCTCGTCGTGCAGCTCGGAGCGGACCCGGGGCGTCAGGGCTTCGAGCTCCTCCAGCCGCCGCAGCCTTGCCGCGGTCTCGGTCCCGGCAGCGCGCCGAGGCAGGGTGGCGGCCAGCGCGGGGTTCAGCGCGAGGAACGCGCGGTCCAGCGCTGGCGCCTGCTCCTGTGGGCCTGGACGGCGGCCCGACGGCAGCGACGGGCGTTCCAGGCCCCAGCGCCGCCAGGCCGAGTCCAGCGCGATCCGGGAGACGCCGGCCTCACGCGCGGCGGCGGCAATCCCGACCTCCTTGGCGCGAGCCAGGATCGCCTCGGCCGCGGCGCGGTCGGTGTAGAACCGGGTTGGCGGGAGGCGTCCGCCAACCCGGCGGGGTGGCAGCTCCAGCCCAAAGCGCTGCCATGCCTTGGTCAGCGCAACCCTGGACACGCCCAGCTCGCGCGCTGCCTCCTCGCGGCCGACCGCTCGGGCGCGCTGGAGCGCCTGGGCTGCCAGGTCGCGCTCGCGGGTGACCCGGGCGGGCGCGCCCCTCCAGCTGCGGCGGCGCAGGCCGCGACGCTCCCTGGGCGTGGTGCCGCCGAAGATGCCGGCCTCGTCGCCGGCCGCCTGCGGCCCGTACAGCGACTCGTGCAGGCAGGCCCCCTGTACCGAGCAGCCCCGGCAGACCTGCTTGGCGCGCTCGGCCTTGGCCCACTCGCCCCGCTCGGGGAAGAACAGCTCTGGGTCCTCGCCCAGGCATGCGGCCCGGTCGCGCCACAGCGGATCGCGCTGCCCGGCCTTGACCAGCGCTGAGCCGTTGGCACCACTGATCCCGCGGATGGCGTGCAGCTCCGGGTCCAACGACCGGGCCAGGCGCAGATCGCGGAGCAGTTGGCGGGAGTGATCCACGCCGATGGCGAACTCCGCCGCGACCTCCTGCGGGGTGAGCTGCCGGCCGCCGTCGACCTCTCGGTCCAGCCAGGCGCGCTCGACCCGCTGGCGGGTGGCCTGCGGGCGCGGCTGCAGCTCCGCGCTCATCGGCGCGCGCCTTGTCGCTCGGCGCGGGCGCGGCGGCGCTGCTCGCGCGGCTGGAAGTGGGGGCGGACGCGGAGCTTGGTCGGGCGTAGGTGGCCGTACAGGACGATGCCCTCGCCCGGGCGCAGACGGCGGAGCTCCTCGACCGGGACCAGCGGCCGGTAGGTCCTCGACTGCGAGGTCGAGACCCGCCCGTAGTGGTCGGTCGACAGGTTGGTCTCGGTGACCTGGCGCTCGCCGATCAGCTTGGAGCCAAGCTCCAGCGCGCCGACGTCGGCCAGGCCCGACAGGAACACCTTGGCGCGGTGGCCGTTGAGCACGGTTGCGGCGCGGTCGCCGTAGCGGTGCGCGAGCTGCGCCTGGTCGTGCCACACGCTGAGCAGTTGGATGCCCTGCCCGCGGCCGGTGGTGGCCCACTCGGGCAGTAGCTCCAGCGCCGCGACGTTGCCGGCCTCGTCCAGCGCCGCCAGAAACCGCGGCCAAAGCAGCCCGCCGGGCGAGCGCGCGGCCCGCTCCTGGGCGGCCTGGACCAGCTGCGTGGTGACGGTCTCGAACAGCGGACGCAGCCGGCGCTGCTCGTGGACCGGCGCGTACAGGTAGACGGTGTTGTCACCCGACAGGAAGGACTCGACGTCCAGGTCGTGGCCCTGGGTGAAGGCTTGGACGCGCTCGTCGGCGTAGATGGCCAGCAGGTCCTCGGCGGTGCCGTAGACCGAGTCGCGCGCCCGCTCGGCGCGTGCCTGGGAGGCCTCCCAGGCGTTGATCGCGCCGTCGACGCCGGTGTCCACCAGGATCCTGGTGACCTCCTCGTCGTCGCGGAGGTCGATCCAACCCAGGACGTCGGCCATGGTCCGGCCCGACTTGGCGGCGGCGAACAGCAGCGGCGCCAGCAGCTTGGTGCCCAGCGTCTTCCAGTACTTGTGCTCGGTGGTGGTGGCGTGGCCTGAGTCTGCCGCCTCGGCGATCGAGGTGGCCGTCTGCTGCGCACCCGTCCAGGTCCCGCATGCCGCCAGCGGGGTCCATTGCGCGCCGGGCAGGCCCGAGGCGCCCAACGGGTCGATGACTACGACCTCGCCGCGCCGCTCGCGGTGCGCCCGGGTCGCCCTGATCACGTCGGGCTTGACCGAGGTCGTCAGGACCGGGCCGCGCCACTCAAGGATCGTCGGGATCACCAGCCCGGTGGTCTTGAAGCTCCCCGGCGGCCCAAACACCAGCACCGAGTGGCAGTCCTCGGCCGCCAACAGGCCCGGCAGCAGCCCACCCTCGGCACGGCCGAGCACGACCCGGCCCGGCACCGGGCGACGCACCCGCAACGGCCGCAGCTCCCGCTGGCCCGCCCACGCCGCGGACCCTTCCGGCTGGCGCCTCGACCAGCCCACGCCCGTCGTGGGCCGTGGGCTCGGCCCGGCGCCGCGCCACAGCCACAGCACCCCGCCGGCGAGCACGCAGGCCACGGCCGTCGTGACAATGAAGCAGGCGTACATGCCGACCGGGCCGGGCAGCGCACGGCGGGCGTCAGCCGGCCACGCGAGCGCCGGATCGTGCCAGTGGTGCGGCAGCCTCCACAGCACCTTGGCGACCTCGGCTGGGTCCGCGTGCAGCCAGATGTGGCCGAACACCAGCGTCGCAAGCTGCCCGGAGGCCCACACCAGCCCGGCCGCTACGCCCACCAGGACAACGCATGCCGCAAGGGCCCGGTCGCCCGGCGTCAGCGTGTCCAGCGGCTCCGCCGGCCGCTGGCGCTCAGGCCACATCCGGGCCGCCCTTGGGCTCGGTCGGCGGCTTGCCCTGCCTGGCCTGCTCCCTACGGAGCAGCGCCTCGTACTCGGCTTGGTGCGCCGCGATCAGGTGGGCGATGGCCGCTCGACGGCACGCCCTGGAGAACCGCGCGGGGCGGCGGCACCGCCGGCACACGGTCGCCTCGTCGCTGGAGAAGTCGCTGGGCGGCTTGGCCTCGCCGCAGCGCTCGCACGTCCTGTCGGCGGACGCGCCAGGATTGCTACGCTGGTCGCGCATCTCGGGGTGCTCCCTCGTGGTGTGTTGTGCGGGCCTGGGCGCGTGGCTAGACGCGCCCAGGCCGCTCGCTACCGGGGCTGACCGGTCGCTTGATCACCCCCTCGCGCGGCCCGCTTGCGGGTTCGACGGGCCTTGGCCGACGCCAGCGCGAGCCGAGCGAAATGCGCGCTCCGCAGATGCTCTGCGCGCCGCCGGCGCTCCTCGGGCGGCAAGGTCCCCTCGGGATCGGCCTGGTACTCGAACTTGGCGAGGAACGCCGCCCGAGCCTTGGCAGTGATCTCCACCGGGTCGTTGCCCGCGTGCATGGCGTGCGCCGCGATCCGTGCGCGGAGGCTCCGCTCGGCCGGGCTCATCGGCTCGTGGGTGGCCATCTCGCTCCTCGAGGTCGTTAGCGATCCGTTCCTGGCAGAAGGGAAGCTTCTATTCGGCCAAGCCGTCGATAGTGAGCGGCACTCACTCACGGCTCACTCACAGGCTCAACAGGGACCGAGGCATGCCGTCAGGAAATGAGCGTGACCCGACCGCGGAGGCCGTGCGGCAGTACGCCGAGGAGCTGACGCACTGGCGCGAGCATCGGGGCCTGACCAAGGGCGCGCTCGCCACCCTCATGACCTACGACCGCTCCTACGTCAGCCAGATCGAAGGCTGCCACCTGCCGCCCACCGAGGACTTCACCCGCCGCGCCGAAGCCGTCCTCGACACCGGCGGCGCACTCTGGCAGCGCTGGGAGGCGTACAGCCTCGCCAAGGTTCGGGGTAACCGGCCCCTCAGGCGATCCTGGCGCAGCGGGGAGGAGCCTCGAGAACTCAGGACTGGTGAGTTTATTGCCTGGGTTGCTGACCATTCTCAGATCAGCTTTGAGGAGGCGTACGAGGCGGTGGCGGCTCGCGTCGATCAGCTCATGGTCGAAGCGCCGTCAAGGCGCCACGCGGAGGCTCACCGGCGCAGCCGAGTCACCAGAGAACAGTTCGCGCAGGCGCTCGTCGCCTACTACGGCGACCCGTCGATCGGCGAGAATGGCGCCACGTTCTATGGAGCCCGTGTTGGCGAGGTCCCGCTCACCTTGAGCATCCTGTCGCGGCCGGATTGGCTGGAAGCGGCTGTGAGATTGGAAACCGACCAAGAGCGGTTCCGCCTCGCCACGCCGGTCAGTGGCATTCCTGGCAGTCCACTCGAGGATGCTGCCGTCGAGGCGGCCCTGCGTCGTCTGGCCTCGGTCGAGGTCTCGGACACCCGATTCGTCAACAACCCCTTGTACCGACTGCTGGACGTGGCGATCGAGCGGCACCGTCTGACAGCGACTGTCGCACTGACCGACTTCGCCGCCTACGCGCTGACGATCGACCTCCTCGAACTCGAGCTCCTCGACGCACTGACCGCGCCACAACTGTCCGACCGCGACAGCGCTGACTCCAGGAACATGACAACGAGGATGCCGCTGCGCGACATCTATCTGCCGACAGTCAATTCAGCTCTGAGTTTGGACCAGCGATTGTGCATTGGCGGACCAGTGTGCCTACTGGCCATTGCACGGACGGGCACGCGGTTTGGCCAGCGCGACCCGGACTTCCTCCTGGTCGTGCAAGAGCGCTCCAGAGGGGTCCTCAACGTCATGGGCAAGCTCGCGGTGATCCCCAAGGCCTTTCACGGACCCATGGTCGATGCCGGCGCGGAAGTCGCTCTGTCCGCCTCCCTGGAGCGCGAGCTCGAAGAGGAGCTCTTTGGACGTCAAGACCTCGAGCAGCTGTCCGAGGACTCCCACCGGCGAGGCGATCCCCTCTACCCGGACCGTTTCTCCGAGCCGATGAAGTGGCTGGCTGAACGGCGCCGGACGGACGCCTACCGCGTCGAATGCACCGGCTTCGGGATCAACACGGTATCGGGGAACTACGAGTTTCCATGCCTGATCGTGATCAACGACGACGAGTGGTGGGCGCGCTACGGCGGCCAGGTCGAAGCCAACTGGGAGGTGGCTCGAATCCGCCGCTACTCCTCACGCGACACGGCTGGCCTGCAGGCTCTGGCCACCGATCCGAGATGGAGCAACGAGGGGCTGTTCGCCTTCCTCGAAGGTCTGCGGCGGCTCGCCGAACTCGATACTGTGTCCCGACTCGCCCTACCGAGGATTCGCGTGGAGCTGTGATGGCAGACAACTGGCACGTGGGCAACGCGGTCACCGACAGCAAGGACTGGCGCGGATGGTTCGTCGGACACTTCCTGGACGATGCGTCTAACATCCGCGCCTCCGACGCGGTCGAGATCAAGTGGGGCGTCCACCCCAAGGGCGAGGGCCGCGATTCGTGGCACACCGGCGAGCAGCGGACAACTGTCGTGCTTCTTGTCAAGGGCCGGTTCCGTATCGACCTGTCGACCGGCAGCTTCCTGCTCGAAGAAGAAGGCGACTACGCCATCTGGGGACCCGGCGTCGACCATTCATGGCGCGCCGAAGAGGACTCCGTCGTCATCACCGTCCGATGGCCGTCCAGAGTCGAATGAGACGACAGCGCTCGTTGCGGCAGTCAGGCCACGGTGTTGAGCTGTTCCGTGAAGTCCCGGACTGGAGAGAGGTCCATCCACTTGCTCAGTCGAGTAGCGACACCGCGCAGGAGCCGCAGGTTGCGCGCGGAGCCCGTTTCGCTGACGAGCTGTAGCGCCTCCCCCGCAACAGATGTGGCCTGCTCAGGGTCGCCGGCGCTTGCGTGCGCAGCCGCCTCGCGGGCGAGGAACTCGCCACGGTCTCGCTTCTGCTTCGGCGGAAGCGCCTGGAGGGCCGCGGAGAACTCCGGCAGGGCGAGATCTGGCCGGCCGATATGGTCGAAGCACACCCCCGCTGTAAGCGCCGGGCCGGCCTCGTTGAACCAGTAAAGCCAGCTCGGCTCCTTCGCATGATCAACCGAGTTGACCAGAGCCTTCGCGTCCTCCACCTTCGCGCGGCAGTGGGCGAGGTCGCCGGTCAGCGCGAGCGGCCGGGCGGCGCGCATCGCGGCAAATGCCCGTACGCCCGGAGTGGTCTGAAATTCGGGCCGAAGCGCTGCCTGGGCAGCGTGCCAAGCCTCAACTGGGGTTCCCCCGTTCGTCAGGATTTCCGCCGACTTGAGGGCGAAGAGGTAGCCCAATAGAGAGTTGTCGCCCGTGTCCAAGGCCCACATTCGGGCGCGGTCGAAATGCTCAGCGGCGGTCGCCCGATCCTCGGTATCGTGCGCGAGCCACCACGCGAACTGGGAGTACTCCGCGCCGACGCGCTGAAGCTCGTGCTTCACCTTACTGTCCTTGGCGACCCCGAGGAACTGTTTGACCATGGCGAGCTGCACAACGACGGGCACGCGAAGGTATTGCGGGCCGATCAGGTCATCGGCCCTCCGATGGTCAGCCAGGATCGCGCGGAAGTAGCCAACGATCGGCATATCGACCCGCTCAGGTGTCTCGATGGCAAGCTCGAGCCGCTCAAGATCGTCGGCGTGGAGACGACCGCTGGTCAACGAGGCGGCAAGACCGAAACCGCCAGCAGCCAGGAACGCACGTCGAGGGATCTGCATGTACTCGATCCTCCCATCACCGGTCAGGACCGGCACGAACAACACCTCAGCATCGTCGCGCCTGCTCGGCGTCAGCGCCACCGGTAGGCCGAATCCGAAGGCTCCACGCGCCTCAACCGGCGAGGCGACATCTCCTGCCAGCGCGACCGGCGGACCCGCGGCCAACGATCGCTCGCGCGTGCGGCCTCGCGGTCGTTGCGCAGCCTGCCTTCTGCCGTCGTGCCGCTCCTGGTCGACCCACGACCAGAGCCGCAGCAGTGCGCCGCCAGTGTCCAGGATCGCGTCCGCGCCTTCGGCCATGCCCCTGGGCGGCGGCTTGCGGCCCGCTTCCACGTGTGCGACGTAGCTCTGGCTGCACTCCGGTAGCCAATCGGTCTCCACCAGCCGCCGCGCGAGCCCGGCCTGCGTCTTGCGGCGCAGCTCGCGCCAGTGGATCAGCTCGCGACCGAATGCCGCCCGCGCGGGCGTGCTGCTATCCGTTCCCTGCTCCGATGCGTCATCCATGCTGCCGCACCCTCATGACCGACATGACTCCCGGTCATCCGCTGTCATCTCTTGCCCTCTTCTCACCGCGCGCCGACCTCGCTTGGATCGAGCCGAGCCGGACGCGCTACGCGGAACGTAGCACGCCGGTCGGTTCGGCAGATAGCGGCACCAAGAGGACCGAAGCCAGGAAGGGAGGCGCGAGGATGCCGGAGGTCGTCACTGTTGCGCCTCGCGCCGACCACCCTGGCACGCAAGCGTCCGGACGCTCGCGCCGCCGACCACGCCCACACCGGGCCACGCGAGCACGCCCCGGACGGTGCGAGCGCCCGGAGCCCGATCGATCCCCCAGGCTCGGGCTCCGGGCCTCCACCCAATTAGCCGCATCCGATGATCACCGCGCAGCTCGATCGAGGATGCGCCGACCGCGGCCGCGTCCGGGCTCCAGGAGTGGACGCTGATGCTGGCCGACCTCCTCACCTGGACGCGGCTCGTCAGAATCGCGGTCGTGCTCATCTCCATCGCGGTCGGCGCGTCCGGCGAGCGGCACGGGCCGGCGCGGCTGTATGGCGCGCGATGGCGGACCGCTCGGCTGGCTGCCAAGGTCGCCTCGATTGACCCAGAGCTTGGCAAGCAGTTGCGTCAGGTAAGCGCACGCGTCGCCCGCCAGGCGCGAGTGCTGGAGGATGAGTTGCACCGCCTTCGCCCGCTGGAGGCGCGTCTCGAGCAGGTCGTTCGCCAAGTCGAGGACACCTCTGACGAGGAGGTCGACGACGAGCTGTTCGAGCGGCTCGCCGAGCGATTCGGGCTGCTGCGCGTGCGGCCTGCCTTGCAACGGCTCGAGCAGGCACACCCCGACGCCCCCGACGACGAGCCCTGACCCATCCTCCCCGGCCCTCAGTCCACCCTGGAAGGAGCCTCGATGTCCTACGGCCAATCCCCCGGCAGCGCCGCACTGGCCTACCCCGGCCGCGGCCTTGCCGTCCTGGCAGCCCACTGGCCCGCCCCCGCCGACCTGCCACAGTTCTGCTCCTGCGGCAACCTCGACTGCCCTCGCCCCGCCCACCATCCCGTGGGCACCCTCGCTGCCGCCGATGCCACCCGCAATCTCGCTCAGCTCTCCCGCTGGTGGGCTGCCCACCCCACTGCCAACGTCGCCACGTTCACCGACGAATCACGTGTTGGCGTGATCGAGCTGCACCACCCTGCCAAGGCCGATCACGTCCTCCGCCTGCTCAACACCCACCGCGCCGACCAGGGCCCAGTCATCCAGGCCGGGCAGGGCCGCCTGCTGTTCCTGGTCAAACCCACCCAGCCACACCCCGACCACGAGCCCACCGTCGCCGGTCACTCCTCCAACAGCGGCGAGGTCTCCAGTCTTGCTCCGGGAACCCTGGTGCTGCTACCGCCCAGCCGCCTGATGAACGGCGAGCGTCTGCGCTGGATGCGCCGGCCGTACCACACCACCCGATTCCCCGAGGCCGCGCCGCTGCTGGCCCTGCTCAGCGACTTTCTGGAGTCCGGCACCCTTGACGACCTGCACCCCCTCCTTACCGTGTGACTCGATCCTCGCGCCCACGACCAAGGCCGGCAGTCTCCACGACTGCCGGCCGGTTCATTGCACCCGTGACACCAGCGCTGGCGCCGAGTTCACCGTGATGCTGCCGCCGGTCCGAGCCTAACGCCCCTGGGCCTGGAGCGCTTGGAAACGCAGCTCCAGCCGGTCCGCTGATGAATGACCCGGTGGTGCACTTCTCGGGCAAGGCGTCCGCCGTATAAGCGATCAGGAACAATCGGCGATTTGACCGTCTCGGCGATCTGCTGTTCCCTTATCGACCATACGATCAGCGAGAAGCAGCAGTGCGGGTAAGGGCACCTGCGATCAAAGTCCGGCGCTGATGCTAGCGCCTCGGCTGACTTGTTCGCGCCGCATTGCACCTGAGCCCGCTGATGAAACTGTTGATGACTGTTCACAGCGGCTATACTATTGTCAACGACAATGAATAGGTGCACACTGAGGCGGGATGCATGGAACTCCAAGACATCATCAAGGAAGCGAGGGCGCAGGGCTGGAGAGTCGAGCGGACCAAGAGCGGCCACTGGAAGTTCACCCCGCCAGACAAGACCAAGAAGCCAATCTTCACGGGCGGCACACCGGGCGATCGTCGGGCGCTCCGGAACCACTTGGCTCAGATGCGCCGCGCAGGGTTCCGTTGGCCACCAAGCAAGTAGGGAGGCCAGCACGAAGCGGGACACCACGGGAGGGAGGACTTATGGAATGGGTTGTGACTGTAGTGGCTGCCGGGCCGCCCGACGCCTCGGAGCCTGACGATGACCAGCTCGAAACGCTCCTCGAAACGCTCCTGGTTGAACTGAGCACGGACAGTCCGGTCGTGACCGGCGGGCCTGCTGGCCTGCCTGGATGGTCAGCGACGATCACCGTTCCCGGCGAAGACGCGCGTTTTGCCGCCGAGCAGGCAACGTCCCTGGTGGAAACGTGGGCCGCAAAGAGCGGCCTGCCGGCCTGGCCTGTTGTCAGGGTCGATGCTGTGGAAGCATCAATCCTGGACAGGGAGCTTGCCGACCCGAGCTACCCTGAGTTGGTGGGGATCGCTGAGTTGGCCGAGCTTGCCGGAGTTTCGCAGCAGCGCGCCTCAGTGCTCGCCTCTCGGCCAGACTTCCCCAAGCCCATCGCCCGGCTGCGTTCCGGCCCGGTGTTCGACCTGCGCCAGGTCAGCAGCTTCGTCGAGAAGTGGCCACGCCGTCCCGGCCGTCCTGCCAAGGCCAAGCAGCGCGCTCGCGTCTGACTGAACAGTTACTCTGGTACCGTGAGAGCAGTTCGTTAACTTCGTCTCTTACGGGGAGACCCAGATGAGCCGCCGCACACCGCGCCTGCCGGTCGTCATCGCCCTGCTCGCCATGGTCGCCCTGCTCGCCGGCGGGGTCATCACTGCCCCGGCCGCCCACGCCGTCGGCTGTTGGGGGACTGGTGCTCGGGCCAGGACCCGCAGGTGACCGGCTGTGCCGCTGACGCGCAGACAGTCCCGTGGGAAGACCTTCCCGGCGCCCGCCTGGAGGTCCGCTGGTCTCCGACCTGCAAGACGAACTGGGCTCGCTACCAGCAGTACCCGCGCGGCTGGTACATGGGCAACGTGCCCGTCACGCTCCGCGCTGTCCAGGACACCGGCTACATGCAGTCGCACGTGTACGGCGAGAACAACCCGCCGGCGGAGGGAACCACCACCTGGACGCCGATGATCTACTCGCCGGTCCACAAGGTCCGCGCCGAGATAGTCGTCTGGTGCGGCGACATGACACTGTTCAAGGCCGCGATGGATTGCGCGATCAACGGCGTGGTCAGCACCGACGCCGTCTGACTAAATATTCAACTAGAGCCGATCTCCGGGTGAGAACCGGCGATGTGCCTCTCGGGCACGGGCGTCGGCTGCGGAGGCACCGTAGCGGCGCAGCATGGCTTCGGAGCGCCAGCCGGCGAGGCGCATGAGGTCGGTCCCTTCGCCGCCGGCGGCGCGCCAGAGGTGGGCGAAGGTGTGGCGGAACTGGTGTGGGTGCAGGCCCTCGATGCCGGCCTGGCGGCCGCGGCGGCGAACGAGCTGCGCGATGCCGGAGTCGGTGATGGGACCCTTGGGGCCGATCCAGAGGGCCTCTGAGGCTGCCTGACGGTGGCGGGCACGTGCCCGTAGATACCGGTCGAGCGCTTGGGCGGCCTTGCGGCCGAACGGCACGGCGCGGTCCCGGCTGCCCTTGCCGCGCACCCAGATCACGTTGTAGTTGAAGTCCACATCCTCTACACGCATTGCGGCGACCTCGGCACGGCGGGGGCCGGCGTCGAGGAGCACCAGGATCAGTGCAGTGTCGCGGCGGGCCTCGAAGTCGCGGCCTGCGCAGACATCAAGAAGCCGGTGGAGCGCTGCTTCGTCGAGGACGGGAACAGGCTGTTCCGGAACCGCTGGCGGCTTGAGCCTGGCCATGGGGCTCGCGCGGATCTCACCCTCGTCCTCCAGCCAGCGGTAGAAGACACGCAGGCTACGGTAGCGGTTGGCGGCTGTCCCGGGCTTGCAGCGGACGAGCAGCGCGCCGAGGAACTCTTCGATATCTTCAGTGCGGGCGCTGGCAAGCCCGTCGCGCTCCGCGGCTTGGAGGTGCGCGGCGAGCTGGCCGAGGGCCTCCAGGTAGGTGTGGATGGTGCGCTCGGCCTTGTTCTCGGCCCGCAGATGTCGTTCGAAGGAGCGGGCGAGAGGGTCTATGCTGTCGCCCATGACCGGATGATAGCACGGCAGTCATGTGCTCTGGCAGTGTTGTGCTACACTACGGCCGCTCGACAAGAGAGGTAAAACTGCAGGTCACAGGCAGTATCACAAGCGCCGCTAGCTCAATTGGCAGAGCAGCTGACTCTTAATCAGCGGGTTCGGGGTTCGAGTCCCTGGCGGCGCACCCTTCATCAGTGCCCCCGACCTGCAGCTTTGCGGTGCCCTGGTCGAGGCGGGCCGTCGTTCGCGCGTGGTGGTGTGTCCGTGGTGTGTCCATGGGTACGCGATGCGTTCCCGGAGCGCACCGTATCCCCCGCTGGGACGGGAACTGGGCCCGATGAGCGGCGGTGCGATTCTCCTGACTTATCGACACTTCGGCCGAACCTGCTGCCCCAGCTGTCGCCGTGATCTCGGCCTCCCCGGAGTTCAACCCGGAGCGCGCACCGGGACCTCCCTCACCGAGATCAACGATCAGGTTAGGGTCGAGCTGCCGTCACGCAGGTTGCCCTCGATGACGCGCGGAGCGGCCGGGCTGCCCCAAGCGTGCGGCTGCCACTCCACCCGAACGCGCCGGGGGCCCCGGCGCCCAGGACCCAGCCGCACCGAAACCCTGGTTGCATGCCCCTGCCCGACGAGTCCCTCGACCAGCAGGAGTTGGGCCACCGACCCGGCCACCTCCGGCGGCAGGTGATGGACCGGGTCCAGGGAGACGGCAGGGGTGAGGAACCCCATTCGGTCAAGCTGAGCCGGCAGCGGCTCGCCGAGCAACCGGTGCCGCAGCCCGCGCTCGACCACGTCATCGGCGTCGAGCCCATTGACCGCCATGCGCATCGCCGACGACGAGGTGGGCTGGGTCTCGGCCGCGAGGTCGAGCACGAACCCCTGCGCGGACCGGGCCGTGCTGGTCGCGGTCACGCCCTCGACCCGCACCCGCCTGCTCGTGGTGTGATCGGTGAAGGCCACCGGCTCGGCACGCCGCCACTGGTCGGACCGCAGCGCCACCAGCGCCTCGGCGACCGCCGGGTCGCGCACCGTCGCCTCCACCCGCACCTGGCTGCCGCGGTCGGTGACCCGGTCGGCGCGGAACACCACCATGCCCAGCTTGACCCAGGGCGCGAGGTCGTCGGCGGCGATCTCGACCAGCCGGGCCCAGACCCGACGCACCAGATCATCCGCGTTGGCGAACGAGCCGGTGGTGTGGAACACGCGCACCTCGTCGATGAAGTCGCGGGCATCCCCCTGCCGGTTGGCGCCGCCGTCCCGGACCCAGACAGAGATCCGCTTGTCGAGCCGGACCGCCTCCCGGTATTCCTCGTGGGTCGCCGACCGGCCCGTCGGGGTCATCGCGCCGTAGCGGTCGGCGACGATGCCAAGGTAGACATCGCAGCGCGCAACCCCGGAGAGGAACGCCTCCTGCGCGCCCTCGTCGCGGCCGCCGAAGTCCTCAAACAGCACCGGCCTGGCCCCCAAGACCCTCGATCATCGTGGCCAACTCCCGGCGCTCGGCGGCCAGCTCAGCCATGACGCTGGAGATGAACAACACCCCCTGGGTCTCCGCCCAGTCGCGCAGCTCATCGTCGGCGAGCCGACGGGCCGACGACATCCGGTCGATGACCAGAGTCGGCTGCGCTCCCGTGCCGTGAATGGACAAGTCCTCACAGCTCTCGTGACCACGGACCCACGCGCCGACAGGCGCCCGCGTCGCCACCGGGCGCGAGCACTCGGCTCGGGGTACTGACCGCGGTACGGTAGCGGCGCTCTGTGACACCTGCCACCACATCAGCCGATGACGCGCGCCAGTGCGGAGAGGATCAACGCTGCTCTGGCCGGTCAAAGGCGATGATCAACCAGCAGCGACGGCCCTGGGCTGGCCAGGCCTGCCGCTGCTCGCCCGCCGCGATGACCCCACGGGTCGCGATCGAAGCCTACTCGGGCCGGTGCCAGCCCTTCTCAACAAACAGCGGCACATACTCGGCGGGCACAAACAGCCGATCCTCCGGAGCGGCCACCTGGAAGTAGGCCTGCGGAGCGATCAGGGTGTCGTCGTTGCGGCCAAGGTCGATGACCCACCGCTCCGGCGCAGCCCGGCGGGCCAGGAAGCGCAGCTCGAACGGCAGCAGCCGCAGTGGGTCAGCCCCCTCGAACAGCCCCAAGTGCTGGGTGCGAGCGTCGCGCACGAACTGCCGGGCCACCTGCAGCGCGCCCCCGTGCTGCTCGGCGAGAGTGTTGGCGGTCCCCGGCTGCGGGACCGCATCGATCAGGGAGCCCTGGCGGCGGAATGGGTCGATGTTGGGCCATATGAAATACGGCGTGACCCAGCCGGCCTTGAGCATCCGCTCGTTGTAGGAGCGGGGCCGCGGCTCGGGGTCAGTCGCCGAGGGCTGCTGGCGGTTGAGGAAGCACAGCAGCCGCCCGAAGCCGTCCATCACCTCATGGGCGAACGCGCAGAACAACCGGAAGGTCGCTTCGGTCTGCCCAAGCGCGCGACGTCAGCGCGGACAAGTTCACGCAGCACACCGGTGGCAGCAGTGCCCAGCCGGGCGTGGTTGGCCGCCGTGCCGGGGCCGACCCGACCGGCGAGGAAGGCCTGCAGCTCAGTAGACAGTGGCGGGGCGAACGGCGGCAGGCTGGCAGCGAACGGGTCAGTCAGGAACGTCTCCCAGGCCGGGTTGGAGATGGGGTGAAGCCCTCGTGGCCGGGCAGGGTGAAGCTGACCTCTGGGGCGTCCACGCCCAGAAAGCGGACCCCGACATTGCCGTTCAGCAGGGCGGTCACGGTGTCGGCGTCGTGGACCTGCTGGTTGATGGTGCCCTGCTGGACGCCGTGCATACCGAGCTGTGCGTGGCCGATAGTGAGCCCTGATGGGAGCTGCTCTATAGCGCTGGCCATGTGATCCCCCTGCGACGATGGCCGCATCCTGTCGATGTGTCGATCTTGCGGCACACTGCCACACAGCAAGGCAACAAACCATCCCGAGGATCGAGACCAACGCCGTTGGTTCAGCGACCGTCCGCACCCAGTGGAGGATGACGAGGGATGGGATGATGTGCCACAGGAGAGTCACGGGGATCGGGTCACCTGGGCGGCGCAGGCCAGCGATTTTAGGCTCTTCCAGTGTTTCCGTGGGTCGTTGGTGGCCGGGTGTGTCTGTGTCTGGTGAGCCTGGTAGCGTCCGCTGGGAGAGGCTGCGAG
>Ga0137369_10002598_pt1 | contig 18551 bp, 18 predicted proteins | sample SagtaG_12_FD_104918 | JGI IMG/M metagenome (GOLD analysis project Ga0137369, IMG submission 104918) | Vadose zone soil microbial communities from Sagehorn Ranch, Mendocino, California, USA - Sage1_L_113_16 metaG | ecosystem: Environmental > Terrestrial > Soil > Vadose zone | place: USA... | reverse complement strand
CGGGTGGATTTCAACCGCCTCCGGGATGGGGAGCGCAACAACCTGGAGGCAAGTTTTATCAATACGGTGGCGGCGACGGCGGGGTCCAGTTCGAATTTGACGGAACTGGATTCAGCGACTTCTTCGAAGCGTTTTTCGGCGGCGGTCGCGGCCGATCTGCTTTCGGCGGATTCGGCGGACGTCAGGCAACTGCTGAACGTGGGGCCGACGTCGAAGCCGATATCATGGTCACTCTGGAAGAAGCTCTCCACGGCTCGACGAGAACCGTTTCCCTGCGCCGGGCTGGTTCGAACAAGGTGGAAAAATATCAGGTCAAGATTCCACGTGGCGTTCACGAGGGGCAGCGAATCCGCTTGGCCGGCCAGGGCGAAGTGGGCGTTCGCGGCGGGAAAAGCGGCGATCTCTTTTTGCGCGTGCGTTTGGCAAAGCATCCCGATTTCTCGGTCGACGGCAGCGATCTGATTTATGAAGCGAAGATTGAGCCGTGGCGCGCAGTGCTTGGCAGCGAATTACTCGTCCCAACTCTCGAAGGTAATGTCCGGCTGAAAATTCCTCCAGGTACCCAGGGCGGACAGCGATTTCGGCTGCGCGGACGGGGGCTACCGAGTAGTTCGGGGACGCGCGGCAATCTTTATGTCGACGTTCAGATCAACGTGCCAAAGAAGATAACCGAGCGCGAGCGGGAGATCTGGCGCGAACTGGCGAAACTGCACGGCGGGTAGTTGTCCTCGACAATGGTCACGCGTCTCGATTAACAAATTCCCTGCATGAAGATCTCGCTCGGCACGGACCACGCCGGTTTTCACTACAAGGAAAAGGTGAAAGAATTGCTTGGCACGCTCGGGCACGAAGTGAAAGACTTCGGCACCTTTAATGAGGAACCCGTCGATTACCCGCTTTTCATCCGGCCCGCGGCGGAAGCGGTAGCGCGCCGTGAGTGCGAGCGCGGAATCGTGTTCGGCGGATCGGGCAATGGCGAAGCGATGGTAGCGAACAAAGTGCATGGCGTACGCTGCGCGCTTTGCTGGAATGAAGAATCGGCCCGCCTTTCTCGGCAACATAATGACGCCAACGTCCTTTCCATCGGCGAACGCCTGATCGCCGAAGATCTGGCGCTCAAGATTGTGCAGATCTGGCTCGAAACCGCTTTCGAAGGCGGCCGGCATGAGAGACGCGTAGCCCAATTGAACGCGATGTGATCGGTCAAACCAATCGATCGACACACACTGCAATCAGAAAAACGGCGCTCACAAACGCGTTGCTTTGGAAAAACGCACGATTGATCCCAGCCAGATCGAGCTTCTCGGTTTTGTGTTCGTAAAACAGAGCAGCGGCAACAAGAGGCATCCCACAATAATAAAAGAAGCCAAGATTCGCGCTTAAACCGAACGCGATCAACGCGCCAAACATTGCGAGGTGCAGTAGCTGCGCCAGACGAAGACTGCGTGTAATCCCAAGTTTGACGACCAGCGATCGAATGCCTTCCCGCCGATCAAAATCGTAATCCTGCGTGGCGTAAATCAGATCGAATCCCGCGGCCCAGCAGATTACGCCCGACCCAAGCACAAGCGGCGCAAGATCGATGCGTCCCGTTTGCGCGATCCAGGCGCCCACCGGGGCGATGGCGAGCGCCATTCCGAGAAAGAAGTGCGTTGCGCTCGTGAACCGCTTCGTGACCGAGTAGAAAAAAATCAGAGCGAGAGCAACCGGCGCGAGCAGGAAAGTCAGTCGATTGATCGCCCCCGCCGCTAAAACAAAACCGGCAGAACTCACCGCGAGCAAAACGAGCGCCGCTGGCTTGGAAACGAGCAAGTGACGCGAAGCCGTGCGCGGATTGCGCTGATCCAGCGACCAATCCACCAGGCGATTGAAAAGCATCGCCGCCGTCCGTGCGAAAATCATGCAGACAACAACCAACAAAAACGTGCGCAAAGACGGGAGACCATTCGCGGCCACGACCAACGCGCCGAGAGCAAATGGAAGCGCAAAAATTGTGTGCGAAAAACGGATCAGCCGCAGAAATCGAGCGATTGATCCTTCTCCAAGCCGCCTCATAAATAATCTGCAGAGAGCCTTTACAGAAGGTAACGAAGAAAACGAAGTTTTTGTGGATACCGATGCTAGAGCGAAGCTTGGCTATCGATGCTCCCTTCTGTTTGATTCGCTCCGGGCAGAATCATTCGAAAAATGCCGTTCTTGAGAACCGGCTCATGAAAGTTAATTAGCAATCCGATCGGAATATCCAACAACTTCATGTAGCTAAAAAGCTGCGCTTTGCTCGAAGGATGCAAAAGTTCGACAGCCTTTAACTCGACCAGCAAACAGTTGTCCACAAGCAGGTCGAAGCGTAACGGCTCATCAAAAACAAGACCTTTGTATTCCACACGGACTATTTTCTGCGTCGTAGCTGGAATCGAACGCAACTCCAGCTCGCGCAGCAGGCATCGCTCATAAATTGATTCGATCAACCCTGATCCCTTGTGCCGATGGACTTCGATCGCCGCTCCAATGACTTTGCCGCTAAGCCCGTCCGCCTTCTCGTAGAATGGGTGCATCGCAGAAGCGTTTTACAGAAGGCAGCGGAGAAAACGAAGATTCAATTTGGCTTCGGACCCTTTGTTGTCTTCGTTTCCTTCTGTTAGTCTGTCTTGCCGGGCAGTCAGCGATCGCTACCCAGCAATCCCAGCAGGCGATCGCTCGCTCCAGACAAAATCGGCGTGCCGTGCGCGAAAAGGATTCGCTCCGCTTGGTAATCCAAAAGCTTTTGCAATGACCGCCGCATTTCTTTTTCGTTCGAGCAATATTTTGCAGGGAGAAGTGTGAAGCCGTACGGCTCGAAATTGATCAGCGCGTCGCCGACGATCAGCGTCCCGCTGCTCGGTGCGTAATGGAGAATCATTTCCCCGGCTGCCGCGCCTTCGATACCAATCACGCTTAGTCCATTACAAATCTCATCGCCATCGGCAACCCTTCTAAATTGTTGCGAGGCCTTATCCGGAAATGCCTCACACCGCGCGAAGATCGGAGCCGAGAACTGCGCGGCAAACTGAGCAGAGGCGCGGTGATGATTGGAATTCGTGACAACGATTCCCGGGACACGGCTGTAACCGACAAGCTCGTCAAGAGCTTCTTTCTCAAGAGGAATTGGATCGATAAGATACATTCCTTCGGAAGTCGTGAGACTAGTCGAATAACATTCCGCTTTAACACCCCTATCATAACCGTGCCAAATCGCAATGTTAGAAGCGATTCGGTCGAAATAGGAAGCTGGCCTCACACGAGACCATCATCGCTCAGCCCAGATCGCTCAAGTTCGCCGCAGGACGAATCCGTCCTCTGGCGGACCCGCGCAGGTGTAGAGGCGCTCGCCGCGGCGAGCGCCGTCTATCGGCCGTGACGGCTAAGAACGTTTACAGAAGGCAGCAAAGAAAACGAAGGTTGATTCGAAAAGCTCTTCGTTCGCTTCGTTTACTTCTGTTAGTCTGTTTTTACCTCGGGTTCCGCCGCTCCTTCTGTCCCGAACTGGCGGGACGCGTCTTTACGGTTTGTTCGCGACGACTCGCGGGGCTGGGTTGGTCGTTTCAAGTCCGCCATAGGACGGACTCGCTGCGGCGAGCTGGGCGCTCACTTTCTGGATCTTTGAATCCTGCTCGTCGAGACGCGCAGTCAGCTTCGTGATGATTGACTCCAGTTTCTCCACTTTGCGGTGCTCTTTAAGAAACTCGTTAAGCAACATCGCGTTCACCGCTTCGTAGCGCACGGTGTAGATCTCGCCCTTCTCATCGCGCACGACCAGGTCCGGGTTCACCTCGGCCACCTCCTCGGCCACGAGGCCGAACTGCGGGATGCCGGCCTTGTCCAGCTCCGGCTTGTAACGGAAGGTGACCGGACGCAGGGCGAGAAGCGCCTCGCTGGCGGCGTCCATGTCCGCGATGTCCTTCTTGAAACGCCGCGAGGAGGTCACGGTGCCCAACTTGCCGTTGGAAGCGACAAATACGGCCGCGCCGACGGTGGCTGTTTTGCCCGAAATGCCGACTATGTAGGTGGCGGTCTGGACAGTTCCGATGCGGATGGTGTTGGCCTCAGCCGCAACACCCACATTGCCAATATCGATGTTGTTACTCCCGGTGGTGAGCGCGGAACCGGCTGAACCTCCCAGGGCGATGTTGGCTCCGCCCGCGGTGTTGTTGAGCAGCGCACTCAGACCGACCGCCGTGTTGCTGCTGCCGGTGGTGTTGAGACGGAGCGCGTTGAGGCCTTCCGCCACATTGTAGTTGCCGGTTGTGTTATGCACCATGGCATTGGACCCATTGGCCATGTTAAAGAACCCGGTGGTATTGGCAAGAAGGGCGAGGGAACCATTGGCCATGTTGTTAACTCCAGTCGTGTTGCTAAAGAGCGCTTGAAAACCATTAGCCGTGTTGTTGCTGCCGGTGGCGTTGCTAAAGAGCGCTTGAACATCGTTGGCCGTGTTTTTGTTGCCGGTGGTGTTAAACAGCAGCGCAGCTTCACCGTTGGCTGTGTTGAAGGTGCCGGTGGTGTTGTTTTGGAGCGCTGCAAGACCGTTGGCCGTGTTGAAGGTGCCGGTGGTGTTACTATGGAGCGTTCGAACGCCGTTGGCCGTGTTGCTGTTGCCGGTGGTGTTGGCAAGGAGCGCCTCAAAACCGTTGGCCGTGTTGTTGAAACCGGTGGTGTTATCATGGAGCGCAAGAAAACCGATAGCCGTATTGTTGGCGCCGGTTGTCAGGCTGATAAGCGCATCAATACCCTGGGCGGTGTTGAAGTTCGTTAAGCACGTGTCTTGACAAACCGCTCGCGCTTGCGACGCAAGTGTCAGCCACGCGATGGCGAAAAGGAACGCTGATTTCGTTAATGGATATATGTTCATGATGATCTTTCTCTGTTTTATCTTAGTTGGTTCTCCGATCTTCTTCGTTGTTCAATGCCAGGCGCGATGTTGGCTTGTTTGTTTGAACCTGCGCGCTTATCTGCTGGATCTGTGCAGCTTGTTCTTTCAATGCTGACTGCAGTTGACTGATGGTTGATTGAAAGTCCCTCTGCTGTTGCGCTATCGTCGCTTCCAGTTGTTGCACTCTTTGGTCCTGCTTCCTCATCTGATTGCCTTGTTCCTCGACCCTGCGGTGCTCTTTGAGAAACTCGTTGAGCAACATCGCGTTCACCGCTTCGTAGCGCACGGTGTAGACCCTCCCTTGGTCGTCGCGAGCCACGAGATCGGGGTTCACCTTTGCCACGTCCTCAGCCACAAGCCCAAATTGCGGGATTTCCTTGGGATCAATATCCTTTTTATAACGGAAGGTCACCGGCTTTAGCGCAAGGATTACTTGGCTGGCACTCTCCATCGGTTTAATGTCGTTTTTGAAGCGTTGCGAGGAAGGCGCCACGCCCAGTTGACCGCTGCCGTTCACAACAACCGCTGTGCCCGTGACTGCTGTCCCGTTGATGCCGGCGATATAGGTGGCAGTGTGGGCGGGATGTATGACCCCAAATGGGTCGATGATCGCGACCTCAGTGCCGATGCGGATTATATTGGCCTCTGCAGCCACACCTACATTGCCGATATCGATGTTATTGTTGCCTGTGGCGAGATACGCGCCGGCACCGAAGCCCGATGCGATGTTGAGGTCGCCGGTGCTGTTAACCAACGCACCGGTACCGTTGGCCGTGTTCAGGGCGCCGGTTGTGTTGCGATTGAGCGCTGCAAAACCGGTGGCCGTGTTGTCATTGCCGGTTGTGTTGCTTTCGAGCGCAACAGCACCGGTCGCCGTGTTTTCGAACCCGGTCGTGTTGGAAATAAGCGCGGCGCGACCACTGGCTGTGTTGCGGTCGCCGGTTGTGTTCTGAAAAAGCGCTCGCCAGCCTTCACCCGTGTTCGAATTTCCGGTGGTGTTGTTAAAGAGGACGGACGTTCCATTTGCCGTGTTCCGGTCGCCGGTGGTGTTGCGATACAGCGCAACAAACCCAGTGGCCGTGTTGTCGTTGGCAGTATTGCGGTAGAGCGCAGCGTAACCAGTGGCCGTATTGTTGCTGCCGCTAATGTTGTTCGCGAGCGCATAAGCGCCAGTGGCACTGTTAAAAAACCCGCTGATGTTGCTAAAGAGCGAATAAACGCCCGTGGCAGTGTTGAAGCCGCCATTGGTATCGCTAAACAGGGCTCGAAGACCCGTCGCCGTATTTTGGTTCCCGGCAGTGAGGTGGTTAAGCGCCTCAAACCCAGTGCTGGTGTTCCAGATCCCAGCGGTGCGGCTCACCAGCACCCCAATCCCTTCCCCATTGTTGGAGCCGGCTATGGCGCCCTCCGTGTCGGGGCCCACCGCTTCCGCCATCGGCAGAAGCCCAAAACAGGCGAGCAGGAGCGACAATGGGATGAGAAACAGTGGAGTTGATTTTTTGAGTTGAATCAGGCGATTCATAGATATTTCCTTTCCGTCTCTCGGTGGGTTGACCCGACGACTGCGAGGTCTGAAAGAGGGAAGAAAACACCGAGAGAAGGGTTCTCTTACCGCAACCCCGGATTCAGATCTTTCGAACGGCTTCGAGTTTTGAAAAAACCCCGCCAGCGCGTCAAGATCAAAATCTTGCGTGTGGCTGTGTAGCGAAACAAAAAGCCCACCAGAACCGGCCGGGCAATTGAGTTGGATCGCCTGGACGGTTCAGTGAAGCGCCTCTATCTCTGGTCGTTATTAACTATTTGCGGCGCCGGTTTGTTCACTTCAACCTGCGCGGTCACTTTTTGGATTTGCGCGGCCTGCTCTTTGAGTTGCGCGACGATAGCCGCAAAGTCCTTCTCCTGCTGCACGATGGCCGCGTGAAACTCCTCTTGTTGCTGAGCGACCGTAGATTTCAATTGGGTGATCTTCGCTTGCAATTCCTCGACTTTCTGGTGCTCTTTGAGGAACTCATTGAGCAGCATCATATTGATCGCTTCGTAGCGAACGCTTTCGACTTCACCCTTCGCGTTACGCAGGGTGAGGTCCGGATTGACTTTGGCCACGTCCTCGGCAATGAGGCCAAAGGCGAGCGATTGCTTGGGATCGATGTTTTTCTTGTAGTGATAGGTGACCGGTTTGAGGGCGAAGAGCGCTTCGCTGGTTTTATCCATCGGCTTGATGCCTTGCTTGTAGCGCCGGGAAGAAGGATCGAAGCCAAGCTTGTTATTGGCACTGTCCACAGTAACAGCAAAAACGGTGCCCCCAATAGGCTGCGGGGTAGACGCAATATTGCCGATATACGTGCTATTATTGACGCTGGCCTCACCGACGACTCCTGCGCCAATGCACACGTTGCCAGTGCCGTCGATAGCCGCTCCTGCTGAATCGCCGATGGCAGTGTTCAAGCTGCCACTTACGTTGCTACCGAGCGCGCCAAACCCGAATGCGTTGTTCCAGAATCCGTCGACGTTGCTAAAAAGCGCGACCGTCCCGAATGCGTTATTGGAATTGCCGTCGACGTTGTTCGTGAGCGCTTCCTGGCCAAAGGCGTTGTTGCCATTTCCCAAGCCGGCACCAGTGGAGTCGTTGTTGATGAGCGCTGAATTGCCAAAGGCACAGTTCTCCGAGCCAATTACGTTAGAAAAGAGCGCTAAATCGCCGAAGGCGGCGTTGTTTGGGCCATTTACGTTGCTGGCCAGCGCCTCAAAACCGAACGCATTGTTCCCGGCCATGTCACTGGGTATGTCGTTGTTAAAAAGCGCGGCGTACCCGAATGCATTACTGGTATCGCCAACGGTGTTAAACGCGAGTGCAAACTGGCCAACGGCACAGTTGCCCGAGCCACTTGTATTACTAGAGAGCGCTTCCGTTCCAGCTGCCATATTGCCATTGCCGTCGTTGTTGTTAAAGAGCGCATGAGCGCCGACGGCAATGTTTTCGGCGCCGATGATGTTCTTGTAGAGCGTAGCAAAACCAGTGGCCGTGTTGCTGTCACCTTCGGTGTTGAAATAGAGCGCAGAATAACCGTTGGCTGTGTTTTGCGAGCCGGTGGTGTTGTGCGCCACCGAATAAGCGCCAGTGGCACTGTTAAAAAAACCAGTGGTGTTGCTGTAGAGCGAATAAACGCCCGTGGCGGTGTTGAAGCCGCCATTGATATCGCTAAACAGGGCCCGAAGACCGGTCGCCGTATTTTGGTTGCCCGAAGTGAGGTGGTTAAGCGCCTGGTAACCGGTGCCGGTGTTCCAAATCCCAGTGGTGCGGCTGACGAGCACGTCAATGCCTTCGCCATTGTTGGCGCCGGGTATGGAGCCCTCCGTATCGGGACCCACCGCTTGCGCCGTCGGTGCAAACACAAAACAGACAAGAACGAGCGAGATGAGACCAGCCGGAGCTGTTTTTTTGAATTGAACTAATGCTTTCATGTGATTGTTAATTTCCTTTCTTTATTTAGCAGAGTCTTTGTTTGGATATGATCTTAGCAAAAGAGTTGTGCGAAAAATCGCACTGTCAAGATCAGAACGATAAACGCGTGCCGCACCCACCTTGACCAAGGCTTCGGCGAGGCAGCCAGAGGCGAGGCTACAGAGACGGCGCGCCTGGCAGTCGCGGCCTAGCGCTCTGGGTTCACCGGGGAATGTTTGTTCTTCAGATGCTCCGGGACACGCTGGGTTTGTTCCATCTCGATCTTTTCGGTCGCGGCGTTGAGCGCGTCGTAGGCTTCGCGGCTTTTTGCTGCCCGGCACATGTAAGCGGTGGCATGCGCCAAGGGAATGCGCGCTTCGGGCATCCCGACAAATTCCACGGCTTGTTGGGTCGCAATCGCGAGTGGCAGCGCTTCTGGATCGGCCAGGCCTATGTCTTCGCTGGCAAAAATAACGATGCGCCGCGCGATGAACCTGAAATCCTCGCCGGCGTGCAGCATTTTTGCGAGCCAATACATCGCGCCATTTTCGTCCGATCCGCGCATGCTCTTGATGAATGCGCTGATCGTGTCGTAGTGCGCGTCGCCGGCGCGATCGTACACGACCGCCTTCTGTTGAATGCTTTCTTCGGCAACCGCTAACGTGAAATGAATTAGGCCACGAGACGCAGGCGACGTCGTCAAGATGCCGATCTCGAGCGCGTTTAGACATTTGCGCGCGTCGCCGTCGCTGAGTTTGGCGAGATGCCGGCGCGCGTTCTTGTCGATCTTAACGTTGTAATTTCCGAGGCCGCGCTCTTTGTCGGTCAATGCGCGATGGATCAATTGTTCGAGTTGCTCGACGCGGAGCGGTTCGAGCTGAAACACCTGTGAGCGCGAAACGAGTGCGCTGTTTACATAAAAGAACGGATTGTAAGTAGTGGCGCCAATGAGGCGGAGAGTTCCCGTTTCGACATCGGGCAGAAGAATGTCCTGCTGCGCTTTGTTGAAATGATGGATCTCATCAATGAACAGGATTGTCTTTTGGCCCGAAGTGCGGAGACGATTCGCCGCCGCAGCGATAACGCGGCGCATTTCCGCGACGTTGCTTTCGACGCCACTGATTCGAATGAATTTTGCGTGAGTTATCTCCGCAATGATTCGGGCAAGCGTGGTTTTTCCGCTGCCGGGCGGCCCTGAGAAAATCACCGACGGCAAACGATCTGCCTCGATTGCCCGGCGTAAAAGTTTTCCGGCGCCAAGAATGTGTTCCTGGCCGACGAATTCATCGAGCGAGCGCGGACGCATCCGAGTGGCAAGCGGAGCGGCGCTATCGATCGTCGCGGCAGCGTCGGGCTCTTCCCTGGCAAATAGATCGTGCACGAACAAAAATACGGCGTGCCCGCAGACTCTGCACCAGATTTTGCGCTGCTAGAGCGAGAATCGGCCGCATCCTACTCTCTTGAGATTAGATGCCGTGGCAACTAAGCTCGAACGCGCGAATATGAAACGCATTCTCGTCCCGATCGATTTCTCGGGCGCGACGCCGCGCGTGATCGATCTGGCGCGACAGCTCGCCAAAGCCCTCGACGCAGAGATTCATCTTGTTCATGTGAAAGAACTCACCGCGGCCGCGGCCCAGGGAACGCTTGGATATGGATTAGCCGGAATGCCTGAGCTTGCGCCAATGTCGGGCGTGCCGGTTACGGTGTTTGATCCGATGCGGCAGCCGAGGCCGGAGGATGAAGATAAGAGATCGAAGCTGGCTGAATGGCAAATCAAATCGCTCAAGACGGCATCAGGGTCAGTTTGCATGAGCCGACTGGGGCGGTGGCCGAAGAAATCTTAAATCAGGCGAATGTTCTTATGGCCGATTTGATTGTGATGGGCACGCACGGGCACGACGCGATGTATAACTTCCTCGTGGGCAGCGCGACCAAGGGCGTGCTCAAACACAGTACGCGCCCGGTGCTCCTGGTACCAGGCCGCCGATCTTAGTTGGACCGCAAAGTCACCGGAAGGGACTTGCATTGTCGCCGCAAAATAAACGAAAAGCGGGGCGATGAAGCTGTTGAATGCGCCGCGTCAACCATTCGTCGGATTGGCGGCGATGGCGGGATTAGGAATTATCCTGGCGGAATTCTTTGCGCTCTCTTCTGCCGCGCTGCTGGCAACTGCGATAATCATCGTGCTCTGCGCCGTCGCCATCCTGCGTTGGCCGGGATTAGCCGCGACCTACGTAATCGTTGGGGCCGGCTTCTTCGTGCTGCACAGTTTTCAAACCAGCAATACCGAAGGGCAACGGATCGCGGCCCAGCTTGGTGACCGACCACGAATTGTCACAGCGAGAGGATTTGTGATCAGCGAGCCGAAGACTGCGCCGAACGGATTTGCGACGTTCCTGCTCAAGCTCGACTCAATTGAACTCGAAGGCAGAAAACAACCGACACGCGCGGTCTGGCAGGTCCATTGGCGGGGTAATCCGGAATTCGGCGATGAATTGAGGCTTTTCGGAAAGGCTGAAGTTATCGCGCCTCCCCGAAATCCAGGCGAATTCGATATGCACTCTTATCTCGCGCGTCGCGACGTTCGCCGAATGGTTTTTGTTCGCTATCCCGAGGACGGCGCGCTGATCAGGCATGGCGGTGGAAACCCGATTTTGCGTGCAGCGCAGACCTCCCGGTCATGGATGCAAAACGCACTTTGCCGCGGGCTGGATGACTCCCCGAAGGTACGAAGTTTTCTCAGCGGAATCGTGCTCGGTCTCAGGCATGAAACGCCTGAGGACATCGAGGAGCCGTTCCAACAAACTGGCACACTTCACCTTTTTGCTGTGGCCGGTCTGCACGTAGGAATTGTCGCGGCTCTCTTGTGGATGCTGGCAACGGTCGCGCGGTTGTCGCGCAAATGGGCGACTGCGCTCATTATTCCCCTACTCTTTTTTTACGCAGCGGTTACCGGACTGCACGTTTCAAGCCTGCGTGCTGCGGTAATGGCTTCAATTCTGCTCGGTGGTATCTTTTTCGACCGAAAAGTTTTCGTCCTGAACAGCCTCGCCGCCGCAGCCTTTTTTCTTCTTTGCTGGGATACAAACGAACTTTTTTCCGCCGGATTCCAACTCTCGTTCGCGGTCGTGGGCGCGATCATATTATTCACCGATCCTCTTTTTGGATTTTTGCAGCGCTGGGGTGAACCCGATCCTTTTTTGCCGCGGAGTTTACTGCGTGGACCAAGGCGTTTTGCCCACCTTAGTTTTAAATGGCTCTGCCGCGGAGCGTCTGTCTCGCTCGCAGCCTGGATTGGCTCACTGCCATTTATCCTTTGGTATTTTCATATCGTGACTCCGATTTCATTATTCGCGAACCTGGTTGTCGTTCCGATTGCCTTCTTTATTCTCGCGATCGCGATGCTCTCGCTTCTCGCGACGCCGTTACTGACGTGGCTGGCCATAGTCTTTAATAATGCCAACTGGTTCCTGGCACGGGTTGTTCTTGGGATCGTGCAAATGTTCGCGCAAATTCCCGGCGGAAATTTTTATGTCGCTTCGCCCCATTGGCCCGAAAAACTCACGGCAAAGATCACCGTGCTCGATTTAGGCGCGGGCGCGGCTGTTCACTTGCAGACGCAAGGTGCGAATTGGTTGTTCGATTGCGGAAGCGAACAGAGCTATCAACGTGTGGTTCGCGAATATTTGCATTGGGCGGGGGTAAACCGGCTCGATGGCCTGCTGCTTACTCACGGCGATTCGCTCCATATCGGCGGCGTGGCGGAATTGCTGCACGATTTTCCTGGCGTGCGATTGATCGACAATCCAGCGCCAGACCGCTCTGGCGTTCACCGGCGATTGCAACGCCTCTTTCAGGAGCGCGCAATTACCCCGGATGGTCTGGCCGCGGGAGCCAGGTTCCGATTGTCACGTGAAGTCACCGCGGATGTTCTTTTTCCGCCACGCATATTTTCTGCGAGCAGGGCGGACGACCAGGCGGATGTTATCCGGGTGTTCATTGCCCGATTGGCATCCGTCTTATTCACGTCGGATAGCGGCCTGGAAACTGAGCGTGCACTCCTGGCTTACGGTTTGAATCTCCGCAGTGACATCGTCGTTAAAGGACAGCATCACCTTGGAAATTCCTGCTCCGCGCCCTTCCTCGATGCTGTGCGGCCGCGTCTGATCATTGCCACTTCGCGCGATTTTCCTCCGAACGAACGAATCAGCGACAACTGGGCGGAGGATTTGCGAGCGCGCGGCATCAAACTCTTTGGCCAGGATGAGACCGGCGCGGTAATGGTGCGCTTTGGCCGCAATGGTTGGGAAGCGCAGAGTTATCTCACCGGCGAAGTTTTTCGAAGCTCAAACCAATGAATCGCCGCGCCTCGTGCTCGAAATTGTCGCTCAAATTTCGTTAGCGGAAGATCGATCAAAGCAGGATCGCCGATTGTAAAATCGGGATTTGCACGCGCGGTCGCTTTGATTTTTCCAAAGTAATCAAGATGATCGGTCGCGATAAGGAGACTTCCATTTTCAACCAACGCATCGTTAACTGCGCGCAAGAAATCTTCGGTGACGATCCTGCGCTGCCAATGGCGGCGTTTGGGCCATGGATCGGGAAACAAAAGATAAAATGTTTCCACAGACTCGGCTGGCAGCAAATAACGCACGGCATACGAATTTTCCATGCGCAGCAGACGCACATTCCCAACCGTCGCAGCTTTTCGCGCGGCGCTGCGGATTTGACCAAGCAACCGCTCGATTCCGAGAAAATTTCTCTCCGGCATGCGCTCTGCCAGCGCGCAAATAAACGAGCCGTCGCCGCAGCCAAGATCGACCTGCAACGGCGCGTTGCGTCCGAAGATTTTTTCCAGATCGAGGCGATCGATCACCGAATCGAGTTCGATCAACCGGGAACCCCGAAACCTTTTGGGGCGGTGAGCCGATTCAACCTCGCGCACAGGCACGCCGAGGAGAAAACTAAGCAGTGGCCGTCTAAGCAAGGCCAAAAAGAGCGGAACGAATGGCGAGCAGCATTGTCTAAGATCGGGACTTTATGAAAAAAATCCCAGCTCTTGCTCTGCTCTTAAGCGTCCTCGTTGCGCTTCTTGTCGGTCCTGGTCGCGCTCAAAATTCGCCTGCTCCAGTAACCAGGATCGCGATTTTTGCTGGCGGCTGTTTTTGGTGCATTCAACCCGCATTCGATAAAGCGAAAGGCGTGATCAAAACGGTTGTTGGTTATTCTGGCGGAACCGAACCGAACCCGACTTACGAACTCGTTACCTCGGAGAAGACGCGATACCGGGAATCCATCGAAATCACGTACGATCCGACGAAAATTTCCTACGACCAGTTGCTCGACATTTATTGGCGACAAATCGATCCGACGCAGGCAGACGGGCAGTTCACCGATATCGGGCCAAGTTATCGCGCTGCGATCTTTTATGGCAACGATGAGGAAAAGAAAATTGCCGAAGCTTCAAAAGCAAAACTCGCGAGCTCAGGCAAATTCGATAAACCGATCGTGACCGAAATTCTGCCGACGACGAAATTTTATCCGGCCGAGGCGTATCACCAAAAATACTATCAGCAGAACCCGGAGCATTTCGACGCATTCGAAAGAGGATCGGGGCGAGTTTCCTTTCAAAAGAAAACCTGGGACGATAAGCGCTAACCTGCCTGGGGGTTCTTGCGCCGGCGTCATATGGACAGTATCCTGTCCAAGTGAAGTCCATTACGTATACCGCCGCTCGAGAAAATCTGGCGAGCACGATCAACCGTGTCTGCGAGGATCACGCGCCGGTTGTCATTACCAAGAACCGGGATCAAGTCGTCGTGATGCTCTCGCTCGAGGAGTATGAGTCGCTTCAAGAGACGGCATACTTGCTCCGCTCGCCGGCAAACGCGAAGCGTCTGATCGAAGCAGTGGATGCGCTGGAACGCGGCAAAGGCCTCAAACGCAAGTTAAAGCTCTAGGCGTGGATCTCGTCTTCGCGCCGCAAGCTTGGGAAGATTACCTGCATTGGCAGCGAAGCGACCCTGCAATCCTTTCGCGGGTTAATCTACTGATCAAGGAGATCATTCGGGATCCGTACGCAGGCATTGGCAAACCCGAGCCGCTAAAGCACGCATTTCAAGGATATTGGTCACGGCGGATCACTTCCCAGCATCGAATTGTTTACAAGAAAGGCGGTGATCAACTCTTTATTGCACAACTCCGCTATCATTATCGATAGGGAGCTGCACAACTAAACGACCTGAGTCCCTTGGCCCGCCGTGCGTTGAGCGTAAAGATCGCTCAGGCGTTTTGTGACCGGGCCGAGTTTGCCGTCACTTATGACGCGATTGTCGATCTTTACGACGGCGGCCAGTTCACCCATGGTTCCCGTGCAAAACATCTCATCAGCGCCGTAAACATCGACAACTGACAAATCCGTTTCGATGCAGCGAATTTTGTCGGCTGCGCAAATCTCCATAACTGTCGCGCGAGTAATTCCTTCGGGGCACGCCACGACGCGACTCGTCGCGAGATCGCCGCTTGCTCGCGATTTATCGGAGTTACGCACGATGAATACATGGGTCGCGTTTGTTTCGGCGACGAAACCGCGCGTGTCGAGCATGAGCGCATCGTCCGCGCCGGCGTTATTTGCTTCGATCTTCGCGAGAATCGAGTTGAGCAGGTTCGCGTGATGAATTCGTGCGTCGAGAATGTCCGGCGATGGGCGGCGAATTTTGCTCGTGATCAGAGTCAGACCAGTTTTCGTGTAAACCGGAGCCTTGTATTCAGCGAGCACGATCAATGTCGGTCCGCTCTGATTCAGCCGCGGATCCATGCCTGACGTGATCTTCACGCCGCGGGTGAGCGTCAGGCGAATGTGAACGCCGTCTCGCATCTTGTTTGCAGCGAGCGTGCGCTTGATTTCGTCGATGATTTTCTCGCGGGACGGAATTCCTGCGAACGACAAGGCGCGCGCCGAACGCTCCAGTCGGTCGAGATGTTCGTAGAGCTTGAAAATCCGGCCGCCATACAGACGCAACCCTTCCCAGACTGCGTCGCCGCCTTGCACGGCCGAATCGAACGGGCTGATCCCGGCTTTGTCACGATGCATCAGACGTCCGTTGATGTTTACAATCAGGTCGCGATTTCGCTCATCGAATTTCTGCAACATTTAGAAGAGACAAAATTAATCAGGAACCCAGGAAAGCAGGAAAGAATTTTTCAAATCATCTTGCTGGCTTCCTGTTTTCCTGATTCACAACAACCTATGTCGGTACAGATTTGCGTAGCATTCGCGGCAACGCTCGTGAATTTCGAACAAATGCTTCGGCACTTCTTCGCGTCGCGGGCGATATGGTTCGAACGATGTCGATCTTGCCACTTCGCCGTACCAATATTTCGCCCAGATTCCGTCCGTTTCGCGTAATCCCGGCGGCCAGGAAAGCATCGACTCGTTAAAGTCTACGCCGACCGCGTCGCAGAGCAGGCGCAAGATTCGTTCAGGATTTTCCAGCACGTCTTTTGCATCGACAATCGGCGGAATCGCATTCGTGCGTTCGCGGACGAAATCAAAGATCTCCAATTGCTGCATAAAACCGAGGTCCTCCAGAGCGGGGTCATCGCGTTTCTTGACGTATGAAGCAATTACTTCGCGCGGGTCGCGAATGAGTAAACAATTCGTCACGCCGCCGAGCCAATCCCGATCCACCTCCGGCAAGAGATGATGTGCCATCTGTTTTTGGAAAAAAATGCGCTTGCCGTTTGGGAGAGGGCCGGTCAGTTGCGTGACAACTTTTCGCCAATCGATTTCGCCCGTGGCGATGACTTCATCCGCGCCGGGGTGTTTCTTGCCGGTCGCTTTTAGATAGTAGGCGTAGAACGGCTCATCGATAACAAAAGTGTCCGGCCGATTCCCCCATGCGCGCATCATCGCGGTCGAGATGGTTCGCGGACCCGACCACATCGCGATGGGAATTGGGTCGGACAACTTCATGCTCACAAGAGCCTTCGCAGCTCATCATGCAGCGTCCCCCGTGCGATCTCAAGGTGCATTGGAACGATCGTCCGCCAGTGACTGGCCGAATCAATTTTTTCCATCGAGACGTGACTACCCTTTTGGCGGAGGATGATGAACCCAGCTTTCTGGAGCGCCTTGACGAGTTCTGTGCCGGAGACGTCCGGTAGTTTGCTCATACCGCGACTTCGACTTTCGCGAGCTTGGGTTCGCCAATCGTGCGCTCGACGTCATCAATGCCCCAGGTATCAATGTATAGTTCGATTGCTTCCTTCAGATTCGCCCTTGCGATCTCCGTCGTTTCTCCTTGGGAAGTCACCGGCAATTCAAGACAGCGCGCAGTAAACCATTTGCCATCAAACTGAATCGCGGCGTTGAGCTTTCGCATGGCGCAAATTATGCGCCACGAGGTATCGCGTCAATTCGCCTGGATCGCCTCGAGCCGCGCGAGCTATGCCTTCGCGAAGACGCCGATCAGCGGACGACGCGATGGCGTCTTTGAGCGAAAATCGCTCACGAACCCGTCCTGGGTGCGAATCTCTACGTGACCGGCCGCGCGTTTGGCGCCGTAGACCAGCACCGCGCCGACCGGCGCTTCATACGGATCAGAAACCGGAAGCTTTTTGAACCCATAATTGTTCACGAGTTCCTTCCCGGCTTGTTTTGCCAACAGCGTTGTCGGTCGCGAACGAATCACCCCGGCGGCAACGAGAGCTTCTTTCACGAATCGCCAGCACAGAGAATGCGAGTGAGCGTTTGCGCGTTCTTGGGCAATCGTGGCAGCCCGACACAGTTTCGGGTCAATCTTGGAATCGATTTTGGCAAGCGGGCGCACAATTTTCTTCGGCTGATATTTATCCACCACGTCAACAGACTGCTTTCTGCCGGAAGCATCTGTGTAAGCAAACTTCGGTTTTGGCGCGGACATGATCAACGCCTGGGCTGGACGCGGGTAAAACGCGAGGCAACCGAGACCGACAACGAGAAAGGGGGATATTTTTCGCATAAAGAGCGCGTCATATCGATCATCTGGGCGGGTTCTGCAAGCGATTTTTTAAACAAAATGACAACTTTTTCTGATCGACGTTATATCACTGGCATTGAGTTACTTACGCGTATGAGAATTAGGCCAGCCTGAGTAAAGATTTTGTCCAGGCAACAGCCATCAAAGCGAGCCGACAAATTCGACCATTCGCTGACGCATGCTTGTGTCAGGAAGCCGTCCGATTCCCGCCTCCATATTGTCTTCGAGATGGCGCACTTTGTCAGTCGCTGGAATGGCGCAGGTCACCGCTGGATTAGCAACGATCCATTTCAGAAAGAATTGCGCCCAGGATCGACAATCGAATTCGGCTGACCATTCGGGCAACGATTTGGAGCGCACGCGATCGAAGAGATCGCCGCCTCCGAACGGCCGATTAACGAGCACCGCGATTCCGCGTTCCTGGGCGAGTGGCAAAACGCGCTCTTCCGCTTCGCGTTCCATGATCGAGTAGTTAATCTGGACAAAATCGAGCTTTTCGCTGCGCATGATCTTTTGTACTTCATCGAAAGCGCCGGATTCGTAATGTGTGATCCCGATGTAGCGAACCCGGCCCTGCTCCTTCCATTCACGCAACGTCGCAAGATGTATATGAACATCGATGAGATTGTGCACCTGCATTAAATCGATTTGTTTGCTTCGCAATCGGACCATTGAGCGTTCCATCTCGCGAATTCCGTTCTCCGCGCCTCGGGTCCAAACCTTTGTCGCGAGAAAAAGGTTGTCTCGAATTCCAAGCGTGGCCGTGAGATCGCCAAGCACATCTTCGGCTCGCCCATACATGGGCGACGTGTCGATTACACGGCCACCGAGCTTCATGAAAAGCGAGAGAACGTCCCCGAGTTGTCTCCGGTTATCTGAAGTGAGATCGACGTCGAACGTTCGCCACGTTCCCAAGCCAATCACAGGTAACTTTTCGCCAGACGAGGCAATCGGGCGCATCAGCATCGTTGATGATTCGCTTTTGGCCTGTGCCCGCGACGCACGAACCGGCAAAAGCAATCCCGTTGCGCCTGCGCCAATCAACTTGGCGGCTTCGCGGCGCGTCATCGGGTGCACTTTTTTCCTTGTCATGTCGAGCGGAGTCGAGACATCTCTAATTATTCTTTGCATAACAACAAGAGATTCCTCGACTCCGCTTTGAATGACAAAAGATAAT
>Ga0137369_10002573_pt1 | contig 18630 bp, 16 predicted proteins | sample SagtaG_12_FD_104918 | JGI IMG/M metagenome (GOLD analysis project Ga0137369, IMG submission 104918) | Vadose zone soil microbial communities from Sagehorn Ranch, Mendocino, California, USA - Sage1_L_113_16 metaG | ecosystem: Environmental > Terrestrial > Soil > Vadose zone | place: USA... | reverse complement strand
GCGGCGGCGCGATGATGCTTGCTCCGGCTCTCGCCCTGGCGCTCGCCGCCCAGGCGCCGGCGGACAGCGGCGCGGCGCTCTTTCAGGCGTGGTGCAAGTCGTGCCACGGCGCCGACGGGCGCGGCACGCCCGCCGCGAGCACCCGGCTCGAGGTCCCGCCGACGGACTTGAAGGCGTGCAAGGCCAGCACGGCGGAGACCGAGGAGCGCTGGGCGGGCATCGTGGCGCGCGGGGGCGCGGCGTTCGGCCTGTCGCTCGACATGCCGGCGTTCGGCGACGCCGCGACCCCGGAGCAGATCCGCGCCGTCGTGCGTTACACCCGCTCGCTGTGCGGCGAGCCCGGCTGGCCGCCCGGCGAGCTGAACTTCCCGCGGCCGTTCCTGGTCGAGAAGGCTTACCCGGAAGACGAGGTCGTGATCACCGACCACGCGCGGGGCCAGGAGCTCCTCTACGAGCACCGCCTCGGCAAGCGGTTCCAGCTGGAGGCGAGCGCCCGGTCGGCGTTCGACGGCCGGCCGAACGCCTTCAACGGCGTCACGGGGGCGCTCAAGTACAACGTGTGGCACAGCCTCGAGCGGCGCGCGCTCGCGAGCGTCGGGCTCGAGGTCACGCCGCCCCTCGGCCGCCAGGATCTGTGGGAGGTCGAGCCGTTCGTCGCGTTCGGCGCCGCGCCGGCGGGCGGCTTCGTCGTGCAGGGCGAAATCGTGGGCACCTGGGAGGAGTCGGAGGGCATCACAGGGTTCTCGTACCGCCTGGGGGTGGGACGGCAGATCGGGCGGGTGGTCCCGATGGTGGAAGCGGGCTGGACGGTGCCGACCGCAGGAGAGCGCGAGCTGTCGTTCTATCCCCAGCTGTGGGTGCAGCTCTCCCGGCTGGGCCACGTGGCGGCCTCGCTCGGCGCGGAGCTTCCCGCGGTGGGGCCCGAGCCGCGCCGCCCGCGACTCATTGCGTTCGTGCTGTGGGATTACGGCGACGCGCCGCTGTTACGGGGGTGGTAGGGAATCACGCCTTGCCGTTCACGTTGAACCGCTGAATCGTCTCGGTGAGCTTCGCCGCCGCCACCAAGAGGTGCTGCGAGGTCGTGGTCAGCTCGCCGAGCGACGCGATCTGCTGCTCGGTGGCGGCCGACGCCTGCTCGGCGCCCTGCGCCGCCGTCTCCGCGATCCCCGCCACTTCTTCCATCCGCCGCACCACCTCGCGAATCCGGCGCGTCTGCCCCTCCGTCTCCCCGGCGAACGTGGCGGCGAACCGGACGGTGGCGTTCAGGTCCGCGAAGATCGCGTCCAGCGCCCGCTGCACGGCGGCCGACACGGTGCCCACGCCCTGCGCCGTGCGCCGGCCTTCCTCCATGGCGGCCAGCAGCTGGGCGATCTGGTCTTGCGTCTGGCGCACGCGGCCCCGCACCTCCTCCGCCGAGCGGGTGCTCTGCTCGGCGAGCTTGCGGACTTCGTCCGCCACGACGCGGAAGCCGAGCCCGTGCTGGCCGGCGCGGGCCGCCTCGATGGCGGCGTTCAGAGCCAGGAGGTCGGTCTGGCTGGCGATGCGGGTGATGGAGTCCACGAGCTTGCCGATCTCGCGCGAGCCCTGCTCGAGCGTGCCGGCCGCCCGGGACACCTGGTCCAGGTGGCTCACGAGCGTGACGAGCAGCTCGCTCGCGCGCGCGATCTCCGCGCCGTGCCGACGTGCCTGCTGCGCCACCCCGGCGATCTGCCGCTCGGCTTCCTGGGCGCGGACGTGGAGCTCGGAGGCGACGCTCGCCGCGGCTTCGGAGTCCTCGCGCCCGTGGCCGATGAGCTGGCGCTGCCGCTCGGTGCCCTGCGTGAGCTGCTGGGCGGTGGCCGAGATCTCCTGCGAGGCGGCCTGGAGCTGTTGGGCCGACGCGGCGAGCTGCTGGGACATCGCCGCCAGCTCCTGGGATTGGTGCTGCACCTGGCGCACGATGCCCGCGATCCCCTCGGTCGTGCGGTTCAGGCTCCCGCTGAGATAGCCCAGCTCGTCCAGCTCCGCGTCCTCCAGGCGGACGGTGAGGTCGCCGTCCTCCACCTGCGACAGCGCCTCGCGGGCCGCGCGCAGCCGGTCCACGATCCGGGTCAGCATCGGGATGAGCGCGACGCAGGCGAACAGGAGGACCAGCGACTCCTCCCCGAAGAGACGCCAGCTCCAGCCGCCCCCCCCGCCCCCGCCCCCGCCCGTTCCGACGCGGATCGCCGTGACGAGGGCGAACCCCGTGACGTTCAGGATCACCGCCTGCCAGGCCTCCGTGCGGCCGAGGAACAGGGCCGCCTGCAGCGGGGCGATCAGGTAGGCGACGTACAGCACGTGTCCCGTGGGCCCGACCGCGAACATGACGGCCGCGATCATCGCGCTGCCGATCCCGATGTTCAGATGGGCGTACCAGGGACGGAAGGGCGTGTCGCGCACCATGCGGAACATCGCGTAGTTGACGCCCACGAACGTGACGGCGAACCCCGCGACGAACCACCACGCGACCGGCACCAGGCCGGTGAGCCGGACGATCGCGAGCAGGGCCACGCCCACTCCCACGAACATCCAGCGGGCCCGCGTGTTCGTCAGGACGTACTGGCGCTGCTTGGCGCGGTCTTCGTCGGCGAGCTGTCTGGTGAGATCGGCCGCGTCGGGCATGAGGGATAATCTAGGGCGGTAGAGGGCGGTAGAGGGCGGTGGAGGTTGGGGAGGATGGTGGAGGTGAGGGCGGTCTACATTCTGAACAGATAGCTCGCCTTCAGGAAGAATCCGTCGGACGTCCGCCTCAGGCTCCGGAACTCGAACGCGTTGGGCTCGGCGAGCGACGTCCCGTACCCGAAGAAGAACACCGTGCCCGGCGTCGGCTTGTAGGAGAACAGGAAGTCGTTGCGGAAGTCGTTGGTGATCGTCGGTCCAGCCGCGCTCCCGTCGACGAGGAGCGGTTGTCCGGTCCGCGGGTCCGCGAGCCCAACCTGATCCTGCGCGAAATACTGTCCCACGTACCGGAAGAAGATCGCGCGTGACAGCTGGTACTCGAGCTTCAGCCGCGGGATGTTGGCGGTAGAGAACCGGCTGCCGTCGCGAGCGCGGGTCAGGCGCAAGTGAATCCAGCGCGCCTCGCAGCGCAGGGACGGCGTGGGGCGCCAGGTGGCGGTCGTCGCGACGCTGAGCTGCCGGCCCTCGGACGCCTCGGGAAAGAGCGCGGTGGCGCCGTAGGTGACGTTGGCGCTCGCCGTCACCACGCGGTTGGGCGTGCTGCCTCCCAGCGCGATACCCGGGAGGCGATACAGGCCGTGCGGCACCAGGAAGGCGATCGTGTCCACCGACTGATCGACCTCGTAGCCCGCGTACGCGGCGGGCTCGAAGCCGAAGTGGTTCAGGCTGAGCGTGAGGTTGAGCGCCCACCCCCCACGTATGGTCGCGATCCAGAAGTTCTGCAGCGTGTCCTCGACGGTTCGCCCCAGCCGGCCGAAGTCGTCGTAGCGCCAGATCGGCGCGAACCCGACGATCGCCGTGAGCTGCTCGAGCCACGCGCCCGGCCGGCCGTACCAGGTGAACCGGTTGAACGTCCTCCCCGCCACCAGGTCCACCCGGTTCACGAAGCCGCTGGTGTCCTGGAAGCCGCGCTCGATGCCCAGCAGCTCGAAGTGGTTGCCGTAGGCGCGGCCGGTTCGGTCGGCGAACGTGACGTTCCACAGCTTGCCGGCGCGCGCGCCCGCGGCATCGCGCGTCCACGCACCCGCGATCTGCACCTCCGAGAACCAGATGCCGCGCCACACGACGTGGGCGTCGATGCCCAGGACCCGATTGTACTCGTCGCCGTCGCTGCGGTCGGTGTAGGCGAGCCCCACGGTGGAGGTCGGCCCGAGGTCGCGCCGCACGCGCACCAGGTTGTACACGGGGTTCGTGCCGGTCGCGGATCGATCCCGGTTTTCCACGGCGCCGAGGTAGGCGATCCCCGTACCGCCGATCTTGCCCGCGAGCTTGGCGCCGAACACGGGCTGGGCGATGCGCCGCGTGTAGATGAGCCGGTTCGGCGTGTCGAACTGCTCGAGGCCCTCGAGGAAGAACGGCCGCTTTTCCGGGTAGAACAGCGCGAACCGCTCGTTGACCGTCACCTGGCCGATGTCCGCTTCCACCTGGGAGAAGTCGGGATTGGCGGTCGCCGTCAAACCCAGGTTCTGCGTGACGCCCCAGCGCAGGTTACCGCCCAGCTCCGGCGTGCCCGTGTAATCGTAGCCGGACGGGGCCGGGGCCCCGTCCACTTTCGTGGTGAACTCCGGAGTGAGATCGAGCACCAGCCCGCGCTTCAAGCCCGTGAGGCCGACCAGCCGCCCCGACTGAATGAGAAAGCTCGCGTTGGCGCGCACCGCCGGGGTCCAGGTCTCCTCGTAGCCGGTGTGTTGCACGACCCGCACGATCTGCAGGCCCCAGTCCTGCGGGTCGGCGCTCTGGTAGCGCAGGCTCTTCAAGGGGATGTGCACCTCGACCTCGTACCCCCAGTCGGTCACGCGGCCTCGGGACTCGTAGACATAGTCGGGATTCAAGTCGATAGTCGCGTCGAACCGCCCGCCGGCGCTGGGACCGCCGGCCGCGCCGGCACCCACGCCGTCGCTCCAGACGCCATCCTCCTGGACCCCGTAGGGGTTGACGGCGAACAGCGTCGCGCGGCGGTGGTCGAGATACGCGTCGAGCAGGATCTCGACGCGGTCATCCGCATCGATGTTGTCGCGGTCGGCGAGCGTGGCCCGCACGACGTGACCGTGCGGCTCGAACGCCCGGATGCCGAACCAGATGGCGTCGGGGGAATACCACACGAGGACTTCGGTCGAATCCTCGGCGGGACGGCCGTCTACCGGGCGGTACTGGGAGAAGCCGGTGAGCACGGCGGCCTGGCCCCAGACGGTCTCGTCCAAGGCGCCGTCGATCGTGATGCGGGCCTCGACGCGTGGGATCCGGACATCGAGCTGGCGCGCGCGGCCGCTGTACACGGGGCCGTCACCCGCCTGGAGGACGAGGAGGAGGGCGAGCATGGGAGCAAAGATAATTGCGGATTGCGGATTGCGGATTGCGGAATGGATCGGCGGGGGTCGGACCGTGACCTACGAATCGTCAGCCCGCCTTGCAAATCCGCAATCCACAATCCGCAATCCGCAATCTATTCGTATCTCAGCGCCACGATCGGATCGAGGCTCGCCGCCCGCCGGGCCGGCCAGATCCCGAAGAACAGCCCGACGACCGCGCTGAACACGAAGGCGAGCAGGACGGCGAGCGGCGAGATCAGGGTGTTCCAGTGCGCCAGCCGCGACAGCACGACGGCGCCGAGCGAGCCGAACAGCACGCCGATCATCCCGCCCACGAGGCAGAGCACGAGCGCCTCGACCAGGAACTGGAACAGGATGTTGAAGCGGGTGGCGCCGAGCGCCTTGCGGACCCCGATCTCCCGGGTCCGCTCGGTGACGGACACCAGCATGATGTTCATGATCCCGATGCCGCCCACCAGCAGGCTCACCGCGGCGATCCCGGCGAGCAGATACTTGAACGTCTCGGTGGTTTGCTGCAGCGTCGCCAGGATGTCGGTCTGGTTGCGGATCTGGAAGTCGTTGTCCTGGCCCGGGCGGATCTTGTGCTGGCGCCGCATCACCCGCTCGATCTCGATCATCGCGAGGTTCATGCTGTTGACGTCGTTCACCTTGACGACGATGTCGCGCAGCCGGTCGGTGCCCATGACGCGGTAGCGCGCCGTCTGGAGCGGGATGAGGATCTGCTCGTCGGGGTTGAAGAACGAGCCCTGCGAGCCCTTTTCCGAAAGCACGCCGACGACCTCGAACGCGATCCCGCGGATGAAGAGCTCCTGGCCGATCATCGCCTGGCGGTTGGCGTTGAGCATGTCGGGGATCGCAGCCCCGAGCACGGCCACGCGGCGCCGCGCCGCGTCGTCCCCGGCGGTGAACATGCGGCCGGCGGTGAGCGTGTAGTTCTTGACCGGGACGTAGTTCGGGGTCGTCCCCACCACGCTCACGTTGAGGTTCTGGTTGTCCTTCTGCACCTGGAGGTTGCGGGTGAGCTCCGGCACGACGTCGGTGACGTAGCGGGCGTTGTTGGCGAGCGCCGTGTCGTCGTCCATCGTGAGGCTCACGCGCTGATCGCTCGCGACGCCGCGCATGAAGCTCTGGCCCGGATAGATGCTCAACAGCGTCGGTCCGAGGGCGGTGATCCGGTCCTGCACCGCCTTTTGCGCCCCCGAGCCGAGCGCGATCATCGTGATCACCGCGCCCACGCCGATGATGATCCCCAGCATGGTGAGGAGCGAGCGCAGCTTGTTCGCCCGCAGCGCCTCGAGCGCGACCTTGATGATCTCGCCGAGCAGCATCGCTACCGCGGCGTGGTGGACTGCTGCTGCCGGACCCCCGGCAAACCGCCGCCCGTCACGTTCTGAATGCGCTGGCGGAATTGCTGCTGCGACTGCACCAGCGACGCGCTCGGCAGCACCAGCACCGTGTCGCCGTCGGTGAGACCGCTCGTCACCTCCATGTAATCCTGGTCGGTGAGTCCGGTCCGGATCGCCGTCGGCACGATCGTGCCGTCGCGCAGGGTAAAGACGATGTAGTTGCTGCCCCCGCCCCCGCCCCCGCCCCCGCTCCCGTTCTCACCGCGGTCTGGGCCGCCGGCGCCGCCGCCGGACTGGCTCCGCACTTGCGCCAGCATCGCCCGCTCGGCCGGCGTCAGCTCCGCGCCGCTCATGCGCTTGGCGAACGCGGCCCGCACCTGCTCCGGCGTCACGCCCGGCGGCAGCGTGATGGTCCGCCCGCTCGGCGTGGTGAAGGTCGCGCCCTTGGGCTCGGCGGCGTGCAGCTGATTCCCGTCGCTCCACGCCGCGGTATCGCCGCCGGCGCGGGGCGCGGCCCCGCTCGCCTGGGCGGCGAGCTGCCGCTGCACCTGCTGCGGGTCGAGGCCCAGCACGGTCGCGGCGGAGGCGACGTCGCGCGCCGTCCGCAGGGCCGCGTTCGGGATCGCCAACACGCCCTGCCGGTTGCCGATGTGGATCTCGACCTCGGTGTTCATCCCCGGCTTGAGGAGGTGCTGCGGGTTCAAGATGTTCACGAGCACCGGGAACATCGTCACGTTCTGGTTCACCTGCGCCTGCGGCTCGATCTTGAGGACCCGGCCGTCGAAGGTGCGGTTCGCGTACGCGTCCACGGTGATCGTCACCGGCATGCCGGGCTGCACTTTGCCAACGTCGGTCTCGTCCACGAGTGCCTGGACCTGCACAGTGTCGAGGTTCGCCATCTTGAGGATCACGGTGCCGCCCCCCACGTCGTGCGTGGGGCTCGAGATCACCGTGCCGAGCACGGCGTCGAGCTCGAGAATCGTGCCGGTGATCGGCGAGCGCACCTGCGTGTCCTCCATCGCGTCCCGGGCGGTCTGCAGGTTCGCCTGGGCGTTGAGGACGGCGGAGCGGGCGGTCGCGTAGCTCAGCTTGGCGGACTCGTAGTCGGTCTCCGCGATGGACTTGCTCTGGTACAGCGTCTCGCTGCGCTTGAGCTGCGCCGTGGCGTTCTCGAGCTGTGCTTCGGCCACCGTGAGGTTCGCTTCGGCCTGGGTGAGATCGTTGCGCGGGATGCGCGGGTCGATCTTCGCGAGCAGCTGCCCCCGCTTCACCTCGTCCCCCGTCTGCACCGGCATCTCCAGGATCTCCCCCGAGGCCTTCGACTTCACGCTGAGGGTGAGGATCGGCTGGATCACGCCGGAGGCGGACGCCGTCACGACGATGTCCCGGTGCTCGACGGGGATCTTCTCGTACAGCGGCGCCGGCTGCGCCTTCTTGCAGGCGGCGACGCCCAGCAGCAGGGCCGCGGAGGCGGCCAGGAGGTCTCGCTTCACGGGTTCAGCCTTTCATCTGCTCGTCGCGCTCGACGACGCCGTCGCGCAGGTGGATCTGGCGGCGGGCGTGCGCCGCGATGTCATGCTCGTGGGTGACCAGCACGATCGTCTGGCCGGTCCCGAACAGCTCCTCGAACAGCCGCATGATCTCTTCGCCGGTGGCCGAGTCGAGGTTGCCGGTCGGCTCGTCGGCGAGCAGGATCGACGGGTCGTTCACGAGGGCGCGGGCGATCGCGACGCGCTGGCGCTGGCCGCCCGACAACTCGTTCGGCTTGTGGTCCATGCGGTCGCCCAGGCCCACGCGTTCGAGGGCCCGCGCGGCCTTGGCGCGCCGCTCCCGGGACGGCATCCCGGCGTAGATCAGCGGCAGCTCCACGTTGTGGAGCGCGTTGGCGCGCGGGAGGAGGTTGAACGTCTGGAAGACGAACCCGATCTCTTTGTTCCGGATGCGCGCCAATTCGTCGTCCGACAAATCGCTCACCTTCTGGCCGTTGAGCCAGTACTCGCCGGCAGTGGGCGTGTCGAGGCACCCGATCAGGTTCATGAGCGTGGACTTCCCCGAGCCCGACGGGCCCATGACGCCCACGAACTCGTTCTTCTTGATCTGGATGTTGACCCCCCGCAACGCGCGCACCACCTCGCCGCCCATGTCGTAATCCCGCGCCAGCTTGTGCGTGAGGATCACGATGTCCGGCAGCGGCGTGTCGCCGGTGCGGAAAGTCATCGGCTGGGGGAGGGCGCTGGTCACAGGGGGTGTCCCACGAGCGCCTCCACCTGCGCACGTGCGATGAGGTAGTCGTAGCGCGCCTGCACCTGGTTCACGGCAGCCTCGGTGAGGTTCGCCTCGGCGGTGAGCAGGTCGAGCAGCGTGCCGGCGCCGAGCCGGTAGCGCTCCTGCTGGACGCGGCGCGCCTCCGTCGCGGCCGCCACGTTGGCGCCGGTGATGGCGATCCGCGTGTACGCCGTGAGCATCGTCGCGAGCTGCTCGGTGAGCTGGGCGTTGAGCTGCCGGCGCGTGTCCGCGGCCTGCGCCCGGGCGCCGTCCAATTTGACGGCGTTCTCCGCGGTGGCCTGCTCGCGCTGGAAGCCGTTGAACAATATCCACGAGAGCGCGATCTGGAACCGGTTCAGGTTCCGGTTCCTGTCGTCGAAGCCATCCCACGGTTTCGTGAGCCCCTGGCTCGACATGTTGTACGTGGCGGTGAGCTTGGGCCAGAACTCCGAGCGGGATTGCCACACCGCCGCCGACGCTGCGCGCTCCTGGGCGACGGCCTGGATGACGACCGGGGCCTGCTGCAGGGCCGCCGCGCGTAGCCCCGTCGTGTCGGGAACGGCCGGCAGCTGCGAATCGGGCACTGCGCGGACCGGGCCGTCGGCGCCGATCTGGCGCGCGAGATTGGCCGTGGCGGTGGCGAGGTTCGCCTGCGCCTGGAGCAACGTGAGCCGGGCGTTGCCGAGGTCGACCGTGGCCGTGAGGGTGTCGGAGCGCGTGGCGGCCCCGGCCTGGAACTTGTTGACGGCGATCTGCAGTTCCTCCTGGGCGCGTTGCACCTGCGCCTGGGCCACGCGCACGAGTTCCTCGTTCGCGAGCGCCGTGAAAAAGAGCTGCGCCGTGGTGGCGGTTACCTGGTAGCGCTGATTGACGAGCCCCGCGTCGGCCGCCTCTTCGGTCGCGCCCGCGTTCTTGTAGTCGGCCAGACGACGGAGTCCGGTGAACAGGTCCACCGACGCGACCAGCCCTGTGCTGTACTGGTAGGTACCGGCGCCCGCGTTGAGACCGTTCACGACCGACGGCGCGTTCTGCCGGAAGGTGCTCGAGTTGAACGTCAGGGTCGGCAGGAACGCCCCGTACGCCGCGCGCTTCTGCCACCCGGCGTTCGTCACGGCGCCGCGCGCCTCTACCACGGCGGGCTGCACCTCGAGCGCGCGCCGCACCGCCTCCAGGAGCGTCACCGCCACCGGTTGCTGCGCCGCCAGCGCCGGCGCCGCCAGCGCCGACACCACTCCCATCACTGCGAGCTGCCGAACCACCGTCACTCCTTCTTTCCGCTCGAGTCCGTTTTCTCCCGTTCCCTTTGATGCCGGTACCGGGCCACATGGTCGCGGTAGCGTGTCTGCTGATCGGGGGTGAGCTGGCGGGAGACCTCGGAGTCCATGCGCGCGCGCATCGAGTCGAAGGGCGGCCGCACTCGCTCCCACTGCGCGCCCATCGCGGTCCAGTGGCGCTGCACGATCGCGCGCACCGAATCGTGCTGCGCGGGCGTGAGGCGCAGCTCGTCGTCCAGCTCGGCCATCATCCGATCGACCCCCCGCGCGCGCTCGGGCGCGGCGGCGCCGGCGCGGCGCACCCACAGCGCCCGGCCTTCCACGCCGACGGCGACGCCGGCGGCGAAAGTGGCGGCGAGCAGCGCCGCGGCCCAGGCGGTGGAGCGATTCAGCATGACGGCGGTTCCACCTTGCTCAATTGCCGAGGACGGAGGCGAGGACGATCTCGACCTCGGGCCCTCCGCCGGGCGGCGAGATCAACGCCTCGGTGACCGACGGCCGCCGCGCCGGGCCGGGCGCCGCGGCGCGCCCCACGAGATACCCGGCGGCGAGGGCGACGAGCACGGCGGCGGCGACGCCGGCGCGCGCCCAGCGGGCGAGCACCGCGTCCCATGAGGCTGGCCGGACCCCCCCCTCCTCCACCCGCGCCAGCACCCGCGCGACGAAGCCGGCGGCGTCGCCCGCGTCCAGGGCCCGCCGTAACGCGTCGCCCAGCACCGGGTGCGGCCGGTGATCGAACGGCTGCAGTTCCTTCATCCTTCCTCCTTCCAGTCCGCGAGCAGCGCCCGCAAGCGGCGCCGCGCGTGGAACACTTCCGAGCGCACCGTCCCCTCGGGGATCCCGAGGACCTGGGCGATCTCGGCGTGCGAGTAGCCTTCGACGTCGAACAGCACGACGGCGATGCGCCGCCGCTCGGGCAGCTCCGCGAGCGCCTCCCGCAGCCGGGCCGACAGCGCCCACCGCTCCGCCGCGAGGTCGGGGCGGCTGCCGCCGGCGACGAGTCCCGGGTCGAGCGGCTCGACGCGCCGCACCGCGCGGCGGCGGCGGCGGTCGGTGGCGGCGTTCGCGACGATGCGCAACAGCCACGGCCCGAACGGGCGCCGCGCGTCGTACTGTCGGAGCTTCAGCAGCGCCGAGAGCATCGCGTCCTGCGCCGCGTCGTCCGCATCGTCGGGATCGCCCAGCACCGCGCGCGCCACGCGGCGCGCGGTCGCGGCGTAGCGCGCGACCAGCACGCCGAACGCCGCGCGATCGCCCGCCAGGGCGCGGGCGACGAGGACCGCCTCGTCCTGCTCCCCTATACGCGCAACCTCCCGCGGGAGTTGGAGGGGGGGGTCAGCCATCGTCCGGCTCCCGCGCGCGCCGCCGCTCGAAGGCGTAAAGCGTGAAGGCCGCCGCCAGCGAGAACGCCCCCGCGGCGAGCACGATGCCCATGATCCGGGGGAAGGCGAGGAGCAGCGCGCCCAGCGCGGCGCAGGCGAGCGCGGCAGTGCTCGCGATGGCGCGCCGCAGCCCGCCCGCCACGCGGCGCAGCGCCACGACGGCGAACGCGCCCAGCTCGTACCCCGAGCGCTTGTGCGGAGCCGCTGCGCCTGCGCCCTCCGCGGGCGCGCCCACGAGCCGCGGCGGCAGCGGGACGCGCCGCGGCTGCAGCACGATCTCGCTGCTCGCCGCGAGGTCGCGCCGGAACTGCGACGCCAGCGCCTCGGTCAGCTCCTCGCACTCCGCCACGAGATCGAGCTCGTAGTTCGTCAGCAGGCTCGAGGCGTTCAGGTTGCTCGACCCGACGCGCGCCCAGCGCCGGTCCACGAGCATCGTCTTCGCGTGGATCATCGGGCCCTGGTACTCGAAGACGCGGACCCCGGCGCGCAGCAGCTCCCGGTAGCCGACGCGGGTGAAGTTGCGCACCACCGGCAGGTCGCTCGTCCCCGGGACGAGCAGCCGCACATCGATGCCGGCGCGCGCCGCGTCGAGCAGGCTCGCGTACAGCGGCGCGGGCGGGATCAGATAGGCGTCGGTGATCCAGAGCCGTTCCGCGGCGGTGGCCACGAGCAGCTGCACGGCGCGGTACACGCGTGCCCGCCCCGGCGCGCCGGCGACGACTCGGACGGTGGAGTCGCCGCACGGCGCGGGGTCGGCGGCGAGCTCGTCGGGCGGCAGCGCGCCGCCGGCGTGCCGCCAGATGCGGGCGAAGGCGCCGTCCAGCGCCGCGGCGGCGGGACCGCAGACCGCCACCATCGTGTCGCGCCAGGGACGGCGATGGCGCGCCGGGTCGCCTGCCCACTCGTCGCCGATGCACAACCCGCCGAGCATCGCCCGAGCGCCGTCGGTGACGAGCAGCTTGCGGTGGTCACGCGAGAGCAGATCGAAGGGACGGCGCGACAGCAGCGGATGGAACGCACGCACCTCGACCCCCGCCTGCGCCAGCCGCCGCCAGTAGCGGCGCGACGTGCCGAGCGAGCCGAGGGCGTCGTACAGTAGCCGCACGCGCACGCCCGCCCGCGCCCGCTCGGCGAGCGCGTCGGCGAAGCGGCGCCCGGTGCGGTCGTCGCGGATGATGTAGTTCTCGAAGTGGACCCACGCCGCCGCGCCCGCGATCTGGGCGAGCATGGCGTCGAGCGCGCGCGGGCTGTCGGGGAAATGCTCGAGCCGGTTGCCGGCGATCGGGCGCGCCCCCGCCGCGCGGTCGATCCCGAGCGCGAGCTCGTCGCGCTCGGCGAGCGCGGGGACGCTCACCCCACCGGCGCGGCCGGGGCGGGCGACCCCTCGCCGCTCAGCCCGAGCGCGCCCTCCGCGGGACGAAGCGCCTGGATCACGAACGCGATGTGCTCGTCGAGCGGCACCCCCAGCTCCTCCGCGCCCTGGCGCACCTCGTCGCGGTTCACCCCGCGGGCGAACGCCTTGTCCTTGAGCTTCTTTTTCACCGACGACACCTCGAGGTCCGCGAAGCTGCGCGACGGGCGCACCAGCGCGCAGGCGACGAGGAAACCGCACAGCTCGTCCACCGCGAACAGCGCCCGCGCCATCGGCGCGTCGCGCGGCACGCCCGAGTAACTCGCATGCCCGAGAATCGCGCGGCAGACCGGCTCCGGCGCCCCGCGCTCGCGCAGCAGCCGCACGCCCCACGCCGGATGGCCCTCCGTGGCCGAGTGCTCCGGGTTCGGGAACTTCTCGTAGTCGAAGTCGTGCAGCAGGCCCGCGATCCCCCACGCCTCGGCGTCCTCCCCGTGCTTCACCGCGTAGGCGCGCATCGCGGCCTCGACCGCCAGCATGTGCTGGCGGAGCGAGGGCGACCGGGTGTGCTGGTGCATCAAAGCCAAGGCCTCGTCGCGGGTCATTCCGTGTCCACGTTCCAGCGTTCAGCCCACAGCTCGGCCATGAGAATCGGCCAGAGCTTGCGGGCGTGGTTGCGCTTCCCCGCGCGGTGCTCCGCGAGCAGGCGCGCCGTCGGCGCGCCGGGGAAGAGGCGCGGCGCGGCGAGGCAGCGGTCGGCGAGCGAGGCAAGCCCCGCATTGAGCCACCGCGCCACCGGCACCGAGAGGCCGCGCTTCCTGCGGCGGATCACGTCGTCCGGGACGAGCCCGCGCGCCGCTTCCTTTAATATCGCCTTGGTGTTGAGGCCCCGCACCTTGAGGGCCGCCGGCGCGGGGAGGGCGAGCTCCAGCACTTCGCGGTCGAGATACGGCGCCCGCGCCTCGATGGAGGCGAGCATCGTGCCGCGGTCCACCTTCACGAGCAGGTTGTCGGGGAGGTAGGAGAGAAAGTCCAGCCACATCAGGCGATTGAGAGACGGCTCGGCGGGGAAGCCGCCGAGCAGCTCGGTGGCCCACGCGAGGGAGCGGGCGTCTGGGCCCAGCGCACCGAACCACGTGAGGTGACGCTCGAGCGGCGGCAGCTCCGCTGCGGCGACGAACTGCTTGAGCATGAACTCGAGCGTCACTTTGCCGGTCGAGGTGGGGAGGCGGTTCACCAACGAGCGCACGAGCCCCCGGCCGGGGAGCCGGCGGTACAGGTCGGCGGCGGTGTGGCCGGGGTAGGTGGGGTAGCCGCCGAACAGCTCGTCGGCGCCCTCGCCCGACAGCACCACCTTCACGTGCTCGCGTGCCGCCGCGGCGAGGAGATACGTGGGCAGGATCGCCGGGTCGCCCATCGGCTCGGCGAGCGAGCGCGTGACGACCTCGAAGGCGCGCCCCAGCGCCGCGTCGTCGGCGCTGACGACGTGGTGCATCGTGCGGATGTGGTGCGTCACCGCTTCGGCGTGGGGGCTCTCGTCGTAGCCCGGCTCGACGAATCGCACCGCGTAGGTGTGGATCCGCTCCCCCGGCATCACCCGCGCCGCCGCGCCGGCGAGCAGCGACGAATCGAGCCCGCCGCTCGTGAACACTCCCACCGGCACGTCCGACATCAGCTCGCGCTCGACGGCGCGGAGCAGCGTCGCGCGCAGCACGTCCGGGCCGTCGAGGCGGGAGGGGGCGCGCGCAGCCGCGGCCGGGTCCCAGTAGCGCCGCACCGCCACGCCCGCGCGGTCGGCGACGAGCAGGTGCGCCGGCTCGAGCTTCGAAATCCCGGCCAGCATGGTGCGCGGCGCGGGGACGTAGCCGAGCGCGGCGTAGAGCGACGCGGCGACGGGGTCGAGCCGCCGCGGCTGGTCCGGGAACACGAGCAGCGCCTGGATCTCCGAGGCGAACCGCACCTCGCCGTCGATCTCCGTCCAGAACAGCGGCTTCTCGCCGGCGCGGTCGCGCGCCAGCACGAGGCGTCCCCCCCGGTCGTCCCACACGGCGAGGCCGAACATCCCCTCGAGCCGGCTCACGGCGTCCGCGCCCCAGCGCTCGTAGAGGGGGACGATCGTCTCGATGTCGCCGGTCGAGCGGAACGGGTAGCCCGCGAGCGTCTCCTCGCGTCGCAGGTCGGGGGCGTTGTAGATCTCGCCGTTGCACACCATCCAGACGGCGCGATCGGGGCTCTGGAACGGCTGGTCGCCGGTGGTGAGGCCCATGATGGCGAGCCGGCGGGCGCCGAGCGCCGCGCGCTCGTGCCCGACGATGCGCTCGCCGTCGGGTCCGCGGTGGGCGAGCGCGGCCGCCATCGCGGCAAGGCAGTCGGGGTGCTTCAGGGGCCGTCCCTGGCGGGAGACGGCGCCGAAGATGCCGCACATTTACCTCACCCCCTGACCCCCTCTCCGCGGTCGCGGAGAGGGGGGACTCACAACCACGCACGGTCCATACGCCGCGTAATGGCCGTCGGCGGCAAGCAAGGGGAGCGCGGCGTCGAGCGCGGCGCGGGTGCGCCGGTCGCCGGCCGTGGTGAGGAGCACGGTGGGCACGGGGCAGCGCGCCAGCACCTCGCGCCAGTAGCCCGCAGGGAGGAGCGGCGAGCTGGGGTAGTCGCGGTAGCGCGCCTGGTGATCGGCGATGTAGTTGCTCGTCAGCTCCTTCGCGGTCGCGGTGGCGACCGCGACGGGCCTGCCGAGGTAGAAAGGGAGCGAGGGTGGGTAGGCGGCGATGCCGAGCACCGCCCCGCTGCCGCCGGCGCGCTCGAGCGCAGCGGCGGTGGCCTTGGCGACCGGGGCGGAGGAGCGGTCCTCGCCCACCGCCTGGAGCAGCCGGCCGGAGACCAACGGGATCGCGATCACGACCAGGGCATACCCCAGGAGCGTCAGCCTGGGCCGACGCCGCAGCGCGCCGGCGGTCACGAGCAGGCCGGAAACGAGGACCGCGATGCCGACCGCGACGGCGGTGGGCGGAATCGCGGCCTTCTCCGCGGGCGTGAGGCTGATCGGCGCGGGGAGCCAGCGCGTGAGCGCGACGAGCCCGGCGCCCGCGACGACGGCGACCGCGGCGTAGGCGCGTGCCGCGGTGCCGATCCCGCGCGTGACGAGGTTGCGCGTCGCGGCGAGCGCGAACGCCGGCATCAGCGGCAGCACGTATTGCGGCAGCTTGGAGCGGCTGAGCGTGAAAAACAGCAGCGGCACGAGCACCCAGCAGGCGAGGAGCAGCGGCTCGCGCGCGGCGGGCTCGCGCCGGGCGCGCCACGTCTCGCGCCAGCGCGCCACGCCGGCGAGCGCGGGCACGAACCACGGGAACGCCGCGACCGGGACGATCGGGAAGAAATACCAGAACGGCGCGGTGCGGTGGAAGCTCGGCGTGGCGAGGCGCTGGAAGGTCTCGCGCACGAACACGTAATACGGGAACTCCGGGTGGCGGATCGTGACGGCGAGGAACCAGGGCAGTGTGACCGCGCCGAACGCGGCGAGCGCGCGGCGCGGGAACAGCGGGCGCAGCGGCGCCCCGGTGGCGAGCGCGTGGGAGACCACCACGAGCAGCGGGAGCGCGATGGCGATCGGCCCCTTGGTGAGCGCGCCGACGCCGATCGCCGCCCAGGCGTGGACGGGGCGTGGAGGGTCGTCGAAGAACCACAGGATCGCCGCGGTGGTGCAGAGGGTGAGCGTCGAGTCGAAGATCGCCGTGCGCGCGTACACGAGCGGCAGCACCATGGTGGCGTAGGCGAGCGCCGCGAGCCAGCCCGCGTCATCGCCCCAGCGGCGCCGGGCGAACCTGAGGAGCAGCGCCAGCGTCGTGAGGGTCGCGAGATATGCGGGGAGCCGCGCGGCGGTCTCGGTGGGGCCGAGCACTTCCATGACGGCCGCCGCCGCGGCGAAGTACACGACCGGCTTGTCGAGGTAGGGGAGGCCGTTGAGCCGGGGGACGAGGTAATCGTTGGACCGCGCCATCTCGCGCGCCACCTCGGCGTTGCGCCCTTCGTCGGGATCGAGGAGGCGGTAGCCGTTCAGGTTCCAGGCGAGGGCCGCCGCCGCGAGCAGCACGAGCCACGGCAGTCCGGCGAGCGGCCGGGATGGCACCAGCGGGGCGGTGGAAATAAGCTTGGCGTGTGGGTGATCGACCTCGGGCGCTAAAGCTATTCGAGCGCGCGTACGAGTGCCAGTTGGCGGGCGATCTCGCGGGCGCGGTCCAGCTGTATCAGGCGTCGCTCGCCGAGCAGCCGACGGCGGAGGCCCACACGTTCCTCGGCTGGGTGTACTCGTTCGAGCGGCGCTACGAGGAGGCCATCGCCGAGTGCAAGCGCGCGATCGCGGTCGATCCCAGCTTCGGCAATCCGTACAACGACATCGGCTGTTACCTGATGGAACTGGGCCGCGAGGAGGAGGCGATCCCCTGGCTCCAGCGCGCCATGGAGGCGCCGCGCTACGAAGCGCCGCACTTCCCGCACGTGAACCTGGCGCGGATCTACGAGCAGAAGGGCCAGGTGCTGGCCGCGGTCGCCGAGTATGGCCGGGCGCTCGACAAGCTGCCGGGGTACGGGCCGGCAGTCGTGGGGTTGCGGAGGCTGCAGGCGCGGGTGAACTGAAGGGCGGCAGAGGGCGGTAAAGGGCGGGAGAAGGCGGTGAAGCGGGTACTGCCGCATTTGGACCCGCCGATGCCGCAAAAACGCCCTAGCCGCGCCCGCGGCGGCGTCGCATTTTGGCACGGCTGTTTGGGCACTCCTCTTCCTGAAAGGCTCACCGTGCAACTCGCGCTCGCTCGCCGTTGCGGTTTCGTCGCCCTGCTCGTCGGTGTCGGCAGCTTCGCCGTCTCCGGGCTCGGCCGGGCCCAGGCGCCGGCCGACAAGGCGGCACTGATTCGCCGGCTGCTGGCTCTGACCAAGGCGGCCGACCTGGCCGTGACGGCGATGGAGGCGTCCATCCCGGCGCAGCGCGCCGCGAACCCGCGGATTCCGAAGGAGTTCTGGGACGAGTTCACCGCCCGCGCCCGCCGCGACATGCCGCGCTTCATCGACATGCTCGTCCCGGTGTACGACTCGCACTTCAGCAAGCCGCAGCTCGAGCAGCTGCTGGCCTTCTACGAGTCGCCGCTGGGACGGCACCTGACGAAGGTGCAACCGGAGATCACGGTGCAGAGCGCGCAGGCCGGTCAGAAATGGGGTGCCGAGCTGGGCGCCGCGGTCGCGCAGGACCTGGCGAAGCGGGGCGTGAAGATGCCGGAGCAGTAGGGGGGAGGCGGGCTGATGTTGCGAATCCTTCGGGTCACACTCCTCTCGCTCGCGCTCCCGATCGCATTGGTCGCGCAGCAGCAGCTGCGGGACACCGTCGCATACACCACCGCCGCCATTCGACTGCGCGCGCAACCAGCGATGGGCGCAAGCGTCGTCGCCGCGCTCCCGACGGGGACGCGCGTGCACATCGCGTCCTGCTCCACCGGATGGTGCAGCATTGCCGCAGACAGCGCGGCCGGCTATGTCCCCGAAGAATTCCTCACCCTTCAAGCGCCGCACGCCCCCGCCGCGGCCGGCCGCGGCTACATCAACGCTCGCGGCCAGTGGGTCCCATCGCCGGTTCGGACTGCGAACGACAGTCCGCCGCCCGGCGCCACCGCCCGGTGCCGCGACGGCACATACAGCTTCAGCCAATCGCGCCGCGGGACCTGCTCCCACCACGGCGGCGTCGCTCGGTGGCTGACGCCCTGATCGGGGTCCCTCTGCCGAACCTCGCTGGGCACCGCCGCTATTCGTCGTTCCCCGCCGACTGGTCGAGCGCCACGGCATCGCCCAGATTCGAGTTTCCCTCCAGGAACTTGATGTCGTTGACCTCTCTGGCATGGGGTCCGGTGTAGCGCAGGATGTAGAGCCCGTTCCGGATGTCCACGACGTAGATCAGCCCATCCTTGATGATGGGATAACTCCAAATCACGACCTTGT
>Ga0137369_10002569_pt1 | contig 18641 bp, 18 predicted proteins | sample SagtaG_12_FD_104918 | JGI IMG/M metagenome (GOLD analysis project Ga0137369, IMG submission 104918) | Vadose zone soil microbial communities from Sagehorn Ranch, Mendocino, California, USA - Sage1_L_113_16 metaG | ecosystem: Environmental > Terrestrial > Soil > Vadose zone | place: USA... | reverse complement strand
CTTATCAGGGCAATCACAGGTCCTGGGGCCGCCGGTGCCAGCCGGGGCGGCATGGTGAACATCCAGGTCAACGGTGGTGCGCAACGCAACCGCTCGACTCTTCGGCACCGTCGGAGCCCAACGAGTTGCTGGGGAATTGCTGGAACAACCGCCCCATCAGCGTGCCCTCCTCCAGCACGCTGGCAGCTTCCACCTTGCCGTACTAGCAATCCCTGATGGAGCAGGAGACCTCGACCCTGACCTCCTCCGTGCGAGTAAGGACGGGGCTCACCGCTGTGTGGACCAGCGTTTCTGCAGGTCGCGGCGGACCGTCAGGGGCGAAGTTAGGCGTTCTGACGCAGGGCGGCGGGACAATCGGAGACCGAGAAGGTGCTTGCTGAGCTCTTCGAGGCGAAGTAATTGGTGCCGCCTGCGTAGTTACGATACGTTGCATTTGCCTCGGATGGTCTCAGAGCGTGGAGGGCGCGCCAATCAACAGGAAGGTGACCGCGCCTTGTTCGCTTGAGAACTCGACCACGCGGGCCTCACCACGCGCGTTGCGGTAGATGCCCGTCCCGCCCGTGATGGCTGCGACCTTGCGGGGCGGGGGCGTGTTGAGCCACTGCCCGGTGATGATCCCGCGCGGCAGCGAGAAGGTGATCATGCAGGCTTCCTCGGGCCGCGTCAGGTTGGTGAGGGTGCAAACGCCGCTAGTGTGGCCGACCTGCCGTCCCTCCTGGAAGAGGAGATCGTCGAGCACGTGGAGGTCGCCGGCGCTGGGGCCGGGGGGAGCCAGGTCGATTCTGGGGTCCTCCCCAAACCGGATGTCGAGCCGGAGCTTCGCCGGAGCGGCTGCGGCCGAGGAGGCGGTCAGGCCCGAGGAAATGGCCAGGTATCCGGCGACGGCGGCGAGCGCTGCGCCAGCGCGAGCAGCGTCCTGGGTTTCCGCATTTTGTCTTCCTTTCGGTGTCTGCTGCGTCTCATCGTTGCCGGCGACAGACTGGCTCAAGGCGCGCCCCGGTCCAGCCCAGCGCCGCGAGGGCTACGGGGCGCTCGCCAGTGGTGTACTTTGCCGCCTATTGGGCGAGCACGAAGGTAAGGACGAAGACAACGGCGAAGACGCTCTGAGCCGAGTGGACGATGATCCCCATCCATGCGCTCTGGAACCGCCGCGAGGGATAGGCGAGGGCGAGGATGTCCACCAGGGCGGTGGGGATCACCCACGGAATGTGCAGGTGGTAGACCGCGAACAGCACCCCGTTGGCGACAAAGTCGCCCCTTCCAAAGACGCCCCGCATTCGCGGCAGCAGAAGCCCACGGAAGAGCAGCTCCTCGCCGAGCACGGTGTTGAAGACGACGAGCACGACCTCTACCGCGAACCAGCCCCATGCCCCCTGGAAGAATTCCTGGCCACGGTCGCTGCCCAGGAACTCGCCGAAGTCCCTCGACACGGGTCCCGTGATTCCTGGCAAGACCTGCTCGAGGCCGAAGAGCACCAGGAACGGCAACACCCACCACCAGACCCTTCCACCCACGCGCCCGGTTCTCGGATCGCGGGGTGGCCGCAGCCACAGGGCGTCGCGCACGCGCGACCATCGGAGGCTCCCCAGCTCGTGCCGGGTGAGGATCAGGACTAACAGGAATTGCCAGACCAGCCCGGCGGTGAGGAGGAGCAGCAGCGCCTGAGTCAATGGCTCATCGCCTCCGAGCTGGTCGCTGAGCCAGGGAGCCACGACCCAGGCAAGAACGCCCATCGGGACGGCGGCTGCCGCCCACACCGCGAGGATCTGAGCGAGCGAGTATTGCCGCACGTCTGCATCCCGTCCGCCTCGTCGCTCTGGCGAGTGCTCCACCCTGTGCGGCCTCTTTCTTGCTCTCCTCTTAACCAACGCGCGCATCCTGCGCCTCCTCTCCGGTCAGCTCCAAGAACACGTCCTCCAGGCTGTGGGTCTCCCCGACCAGCTCGTGCAGCACCACCCTGGCGTCTGCGGCCAGCGCCCGACCCGCTCCGGCCCATGCCGAGCACTCGGATGGCCGCCGGTTCACGGGTTTGGACCTCGGCACCGGCCGCCACCAGCACCCGGTGAGGCGATCCGCCTGGGGCGTACGCACCCGCACGGTTGCTGCCGAGCCAGTGGTCAGCGCCCCGACGGTGGTGTGGGCGACCAGCCGGCCGCGCTGGATCACCACGACCTCGTCGGCCAGCTGGGCGATCTCGCCGAGCAGGTGGCTGGACACAGACACCGCGCCGCCCGACCGCGCGAAGCCGCGGAGGAACTCCCGCAGCCAGCGGATCCCGGCCGGGTCCAACCCGTTGGCCGGCTCGTCCAGCACCAGCAGCTCCGGCTCCCCAGTAGAGCCGCCGCCAGCCCCAGCCGCTGGCGCATCCCAAGCGAGAACTCCCCGACCCGCCGGTCGGCCGCCGGCGCCAGGTCGACGGCCTCCAGGACCTCCCCGATGCGGGCCTTGCCGACCTCGGCGGTCGCCGCGGCCATCCAGCGCAGGTGGTTGCGGGCGCTTCGCCGGGGGGTGGAATACCGCCGTGTCCAGGACCACCCCCACCCTCCGCGCGGGGTGGTCGAGCCTGGTGTAGGGCCGTTCCAGCATCGTGGCGGTGCCCGCGGTCGGCCGGGCCAGCCCCAGCAGCATCCGCAGGGTGGTGGTCTTGCCGGCGCCGTTGGGCCCAAGAAAGCCGGTCACCCTCCCAGGGGAGACCTGGAAGCTGAGGTCGTCCAGGCGCGCTCCGAACGCCTTGGTCAGGCCCCGGGCGCTAATAACCGACGTCGCCATCCTTTCACCTCGCTTCCTTCCCTTCCGGACACGATCTTCAGGTCGAGGCGGTCGGCTGTGGATGACTCTGCGGCTCTTGCGCTGGGGCGGGAACGTCGCGTGAGGGGAGGTGGCGCAGCACCAGGACCGACCCCGCGGCCATGAGGGCGGCGCCCGCCAGCATCGCCAGGCCGAACCCGTCCACGAACGCGGTCGTCGCTGCCTGGCGTAGGGCGGCCCCGGCGGGCCCGCCGATCTGGTCTGCCAGCTGTAGCGCCGCGCCGGCCGAGCGCCTGGCCACCGCCGCCGCGTCGGGGTCCAGGCGGGCCACGAAGGTGCCGATGCCCCCGGCATAGCCCATGTTGGTGAGCGCCCCGAGGGCGCCGATGCCCAGGGCCGCGCCCACCTGGCGGCCGGTGTCGTTGATCGCCGACCCCAGGCCAGCGTTGGCTTCGGGTACCGCGGCCATGACCGAATCGGTAGCTGGGACGAAGGCGGCGCCGACGCCGAGCCCGATCAGCAGCAAGCCCGCCCCGACCAGCCAGTACGAGGTCGCTGGGTCCACCTGCGCTAGGCCCACCAGCAGCAGGGCGACCACGCCGAGGCCGGCGGCCACGGTCTGGCCGGTGCCGATCCGGGGAACCAGGCGCTGGCTGACCGGGCCGGCGATCCCAAACCCGATCGCCAGCGGCAGGAACCGCAGGCCCGCCTGCAGCGGCGTGTAGCCCTGCACGAACTGCAGGTACTGGGTGAGGTCGAACGCCAGGCCGGTGAGGGCCAGCGCGGCCAGGGTGACCGCGGCCGTGCCCCAGCCAAGGCGGGGGTTGCCGAACAGCCGTAGGTCCAGCATCGGCGCACCCGCCCGCCGCTCATGCACGAGGAAGCCGCCGCCGGTGAGCAGGGCCGCCGCCAGCGAGCCGAGCACCGCTGCGCTGGTCCAGCCGCTTGCGGGTGCCTCAATGATCCCGTAGACCAGCAGGGTCAGCGACGCCGCCGACAGCGCCAGTCCCACCAGGTCCGGGCGCGGTGGCGCGGGGTGGCGGCTCTCGGGCACCAGCATCAACCCGGCCAGAAGGGCGACCAGCACGATCGGCACGTTGAGCAGGAACACCGAGCCCCACCAGTACTGCTCCAGCAGCCACCCGCCCACCACCGGGCCCAGGGGGATGCCGAGGCTGGCGATCCCCGTCCAGATGCCAATCGCCTTGACCCGTTCCCCCCGCGGGAAGACATCGATGAGGATCGACAGCGTGGATGGCATGATCATGGCGCCGGCAACGCCCATCAGCGCGCGGACCAGAATCAACTGGGTGGTGGAGGCGGCATAGGCGCCGAAGACGCTGGCCAGGCCGAACAGCACCAGTCCGAGCTGCAGGAAGCGCTTGCGGCCGAAGCGGTCGCCGAGCACCCCCATGGTGAGCAGCAGCCCGGCGAACACCACGATGTAGGCGTCCACGATCCACTGCAGCGCCGCCGCGGAGGCGTCCAGTTCCCGCTGCAGGGTCGGGACGGCGACGTTGATGATGGTGTCGTCGATGATGATGATCAGCAGGCTCACCGACAGGGTGACCAGCGTCCACCAGCGGCGCCGATACTTGGCCTCGTGCGCTGGACTGTCGTTGCCGTTCATGGGTCTTGCCGTCCTTTCCTGCTGTTGCCTGCGGCGACTGTCACGGTCGCGCCGGGCCCGCGAGCCTCCCGGTGGCCCACGGCCGGGATGATCAGTGCAGCGTCGGGCAGGTCGTCGAATCCGGGATCGACACGACGTCGGGCACGGGCAGCCCCTTGGCTCGTGCTCTGACGACCGTCCTCACGGTGTCTCGCTTGCGGTCAGGAACCTGCCCGCTCGCTGGGTCACCTGGGTGGCGTTGGCCTGAACCACGGCCGCGCGGTCATCCAGACGAACGGCCTCGTCGAGGTCGACGTGTGGCCGGCTGCGGCGGCGAGCTCGGCGGGCATGGTCTCGCCGGTCGACCTGCAGGCGTCGCATCGGTCAGCCCTCCTCCTGGAGACTCTGGGTTGCCACCCGGCAGCATGCGAGCAGGGACTCGGCGGCCACTCGGCATCGGCTTGGCGTGATGCGAGCCGAGCCGCCAAGTCGACGCCAAGCGGCGGGCAGGAAGATCCGAAAAACGACTCCCAGCACCAACTGGAGCCGACGATGCACCCAGCCCTGCCAGCCCTGTGACGGGGATCGTGTTCCGCAGGGTCCGGTCGCCCTCGGAGCGGCAGGCGGCCAGCAGGCTGCTGGCCGCCTGCGGTGTGCCTCCACCGTCGGTCCGCAGCCCTGGCAGGTCCCTGCTGTTCGGACTGTGGGATCTGGCCGCCCCGGATGGGGACGGGCTAGTCGCCGTGGCGGCCACGCGACCGCTCGATGCCGCCGGGTCGGTGGAGCTGTGCGGCATCGCCGTCCGTGCCGGGCTGCGACGGCGCGGCCTGGGACGGCGTCTGCTCGCCGAGGTCGCCGACGCGCTGCGCGCCGACGGTGCCGAGCGCCTGCTCGCCCGGCTCGAGGGTGCCCACGGTCCGGCAGCAGCCCTACTGGCGCGGGCCGGCTTTGTGGCCACCACCGAAGCCGAGGAGGAATCCGCCGGGATGAACCTCGGCTGGGTCTACCTGGAGCTTTGAGACCGCTGGGCGGCCAGGAGGCGGCCAAGGCTGGCGGCCGCGCGCTCCTCCAGCAGCTTGGCGCCCTGCCGCCTGGCCACCGCGATCGAGGTGCGGAAGGCGGCCTCGGCCTCGGCCGCCCGTGGCGGCGAGCCGGCAAGCAGGCTCTCGCCCTTGAGCCGATGCAGCTCGGCCTCGCAGTAGCGCTCACCGCTGCGGTCAACCTGGGCCAGGCCATCGTCCAGCAGGCGCAGCGCCTCGCCTGGCCGACCGGCCAGCTGCTCGGCCTCGGCCAGCAGCCCCAGCAGCAGCGGCCGTGTCGCCTGCGTCCCTGTCGCCTGGGAACGGGCGAGCGCCTGGCGCAGCAGCGCGGCCCCACCGGCGGGGGCGCCCTCGATCGCCTGGGCCCACCCAAGCGGTGCCGTCGCGGTGGCGGCCAGCATCTGGAACCCCCACCGCTCGGCCAGCGCCGCGGCGGCCGCGGCTCGCGCGCGCACAAGCGGCAGATCCCGGCGGTGCACGGCCGCAAACACCCCGATCGCCATGGCCACGGCCTTCGGGTAGGGGTGGTGGGAGCGCTGGATGTCGCGGCTGGCGGCCTCGGCGACCTTGGTGGCCTGGTCGTGGCGGCCCAGCAACACCAGCACGATCTCCAGCAGGCCGTTCGCGGACAGGACCAGGGGGGTCCCGGGCAGCTGGGCGGCCTCGGGCAGCGCCGCGGCCAGGCGCACCGCCTCCTCAAGGTGATCGCGCGCGGCCACCAGCTCGCCCTGCAAGCACAGGGTGTGGCCCAGCAGGAAGTGCCCGGCCAGCAGCGCCTGCGGGTCGCCTGAGCGCTGCGCGCCGTCCAGCACGCGCTCGGCCAGCGCCCGCGCCTGCTGGTGGTCGGCCCGCATGGTGTAGCCCGCGTGGACGCCGGCGAGCGCCGGCACCGCGGCCGGGTCGTCGGCCGCCTCGGCGGCCAGCTCCGCAGCGCGCGCGAACGCGGCGGCGGCCTCCGGCGCCCCCGGGCTGCCGAGCTGGCCGAGCAGGTTGCCCAGCCGCACCTGTATGCCAAGCTCCCGCCTGGTGCGCTCGGCCGACGGCGGCATCGACCCCAGCAACTCGAGCGCCCGGCGGAGCTGCTGCTCGGCCTGCTCGTAGGCCAGCCGCGCCATGGCGTGGTCGGCCGCGGCCAGCACGTGCGGCAGCGCCGCGCCGGGGCCCGTTACCGGCACCGCCACCCACCAGTGCTGGGCGAGCTCCAGCACGTGCTCGGGATCGTCAGGGCCGTGCAGGCCCAGCAGCGCCTCCCCCACTCGCGCGTGCAGCCGCACCCGACGCACCCGGCTGAGCTGCCCGTAGATGGCCTCCCGCACCAGCGCGTGGGCGAAGCGGTACCGCCCCGGCGCCTCCTCGTCCTCGACCACCAGTCCGGCCACCACGGCCGCCTCGACCGCCTCCAAGGCGTGCTCCCAGTCCGGCCACCACGGCCGCCTCGACCGCCTCCAAGGCGTGCTCGTCGTCCAACTGGGTCACCGCCTCGACCAGGTCCAGGTCGAAGTCGCGACCGGCGACGGCGGCGACCAGCAGGACCGCGTTGGTCTGCTCGGGCAGCCGGGCCAGCCGACGCCGGAGCACATCCCGCACGCCGACCGGTATCGCTCGCCGTGCGGCGGCGAGCGCGTCGTCGGCTTGGAGCTTGCCTTCGCTTTGGAGCAGCCGCAGCAGTTCGGTGACAAAGAACGGGTTGCCCTCGGTGCGGTCATGGACGGTGCGCACCAGCCGTTCACCAGGGCGGCTTTCGGTGGTATTGGTGATGAGGCGGGCCACCTCGGCGCTGCCGAGGCCGTGAAGGGGGATCCGCTCCACCACCGGCTCGCGGGCCAGCGCGCCGAGGGTCTCGACCAGTGGCTGGCCGGCCGCCACCTCCACGTCCCGGTAGGTGGCGAGCACCACCAGGCGAGCGGCCTTGAGTTCGCCGGCCAGAAACGCAAGCAGCCGCAGCGACCCTGGGTCGGCCCAGTGCAGGTCATCGACCACCAGCAGCAGCGGCCGAACCTCCGCCAGCCGCCGCAACAGCCCGGTGACGGCCTGGTAGAGCCGGAAGCGGGCCGCCGCCAGGTCCACCACCGGCGGCGGCTCCAGCCCGGGGACCAGCTGCTTGAGTTCCGGTAGTAGCTGGCTGAGCTCGGCGCCGGACGACCCCAGCATGCCGGGGTCCTCTGCTGCCACGCCGGTGAGCAGCTGGCGCGCAATCTGCACCCAGGGCCAGAACGCCGGCGCGCCCTCCCCCTCGTAGCAGCGACCCCACGCCACCTGAACGCCTTGTGCCGCAGCCTGCCGCGCCGCCTCCTCGGCCAGCCGGGTCTTGCCGATGCCAGGCTCTCCGGCCACCAGGACCAGCCGCCCCCGCCCGGCCGCCGCATCGGCCAGACTCGCGGCCAGCACGGCCAGCTGGGGTTCCCGCCCGACCAGCTCCCCCTCGCCCGCCGGGGGCGGCGGCGCCATGACCGGCGCGATTACCGGCGGCTCGGCCGCTGGGGCCGCCGTCCGGGGCGGCGCTGTCCAATCCAGCCCGGGCTCTTGGTGCAGGATGTCGGCCTCCAACCGGCGCAGCCACGGGCTCGGGTCGATCCCCAGCTCCTCGCCCAGGACGCGGCGGGCGGCCTGGAACGCCCCCAGCGCCTCGGCCTGCCGGCCCGAGCGGTACAACGCCAGCATCAGCAGCCCGTGCAGCCGCTCCCGGAACGGATAGCGGCCCACCAGCTCCCCCAGCTCGACAGCGGCGGCGGCATGCCCGCCACAGGCCAGCTCGGCGGCCAGCCGATCCTCCAGCACCACCAGGCGAAGCTCCTCCAGCCGCTGCCGCTCAGCCTGCGCGAACGGCTCGTCGGCCACCTCCGCCAGCGCCGGCCCGCGCCACAACCCCAGCGCCTCCCGCAACACCCGGGCGGCCGGGCCGGGTGGCTCGGCCTCAAGCAGCCGATGGCCCTGCTCGGCCAGCGCCACAAAGCGGGTGGCATCCAGCTCCCCTGGCGCCACCACCAGCCGGTAGCCGGGTGGCTGGGTGACCAGCACCCGCGGCGGGGTCCGCGCCGGGCGACCGGGCTCCAGCACCCGGCGCAGGTTCGAGATGTAGGTCTGCAGCGAGGCGGTCGCCTGTGGGGGTGGCTGCTCGCCCCACAGCTCCTCGATCAGCCGGTCCAGCGCGACTACCTGGTTGGCGTGCACGAGCAGCACGGCGAGCAGGGCGCGCTGTTTTGGCCGTCCCAGCTCGACCCGACGCTGGCCGTCCAGGACCTCCAAGGGTCCAAGGATCCGAAACTGCACCGCCCCGCCGCCTCTTGGCACCGTTCGACGTATCGAGCCGACCCGCGAACCCTCGGCACGACCCGCCCGGGCACATCATCGCGTCCGGTCCATGCGTAGACCAGCCCCGTCTCGCCGACACGCCGACGCCGCCTGGCTGGTCAGCGAGCTTCAATAGCCGGCGAAGTGCGCGGGAGGAAGGACTCTCGATTGCAGTCGGCAAGCTGGTCAACGTTGCTTGCTGGCACCGGGCCGCGCCTGGCAGCACGCACTGGGGGCAGGACGCCATCGGCATCCCGATCGGCCGGCCCACCGGCACCAAGGCCAGCACCAGCATCACCGGTGCGACCCTTCCCAACCGGCTCATCGGCAACCGCATCCCTGCCCACCAGGCGAGTCAGTAGGACGTCTGCTTACGAGAAATGCCTCCGCACCGCGGGCTTCGCTGGGCGGCACACCGTGGCTACCGCTCGTCACCGGCGCACGTGGGGCCGCGACACGACCACAGGAATGTGTCGACGGCCAATGACTAATCCAATCTAAGGGCTTCACCGGCAGGTGCGGTGACACGCCTCGCAGGCCGTGCTCGTTCACTCCTCGTTCACCGACCGCTCAGGCACCCCAGCGGATCAGGAACGCGACGCGGACCTGCGGATCCAGAAAAGCGTCGATACCGCCATCGCCGGTCAGCTCGCGGGTCGGAGCCGCTGGGCGCGCCCCTTCCCATCTGTTGGGTGCCCTGCTGCGGGATTCGAAGCGGTGAACCCCGGGGCAAGGACACCGAGAGCCAGACTTTCCTCCGTCACCGATGCCGCCGATGCTCACCCAGCAGGCGTGCGCGGCCACCGTCGGACGTTCAGGTCAGGGTCGCAGTCCCAGCCGAGCCAGCTCCCCTACCAGCCACCTGCGGCCGACCCCAAGCTCGGCCCGCATCCACTTCACCGACCACCCCTGCTCGACGTGCCGCGCCCGCAGGTAACCGGCCAGATCCGCAAAGCCCAGCTCCGCCAACCGCGCCGCCCGCCGCGCCTGCCAGCCCACCGCCTGCACCCGACGCCCCGCCCCGGCCGCCACCCGCTCCCTTGGCGTGCGCCGCACCCGGCGGATCCCAAAGCAGTCCAGCAGGCGGCGCACCGTCACCCGATGCGCGGCGAGCTCCGCCGCCACCTCGGCCAGCAGCCACCCCTGCTGCACCACCCGATCCGCCAGGTAGTCGCCCACATCGGCGAAGCCCAACTCGGCCACGCGAGTGGCGATGCGCTGCTCGGTGTGCCGCCGCCGCTGTGCTGCCAGCCGCTGTCGGCGGGGCGCCAGCCGCACCGCCAACCGCGTCAGTGCCTCCTGCACCTGCCAGTCGGGCACCCCAAGCTCTGCGGCGATCCGGGGGATGCTATGGCCGGCGTCGCAGCGGGCCTGCCGATACCCGCGAAGATCGTCGAAGCCATGCGCACCGGCGCGTTCCTGCAGGAGCCGATCGCGGCCGCCATCGACCACAAAGCCGCCCGCAAGGACGAGCCGACGACCTGTTTCCGCTGGTTGTGGGCTTGCCCATGCGTTGCCGGTCCCGCCGCTCAGGGCGACGGCGATGGGCAAGATCCTCGATGGTCTCCGCGCGGCGATCGCTTCGAGTCGCAGGAAGCAGGCGCCGAGGTGGGAACGACCGCGGCCCAGGTGACCACCAGGCCGCCAAGGCCAGGCGTGGGCACCGCCGCCGCCAGCGTGGTGGTGTGGTCGCGCTCGCGGGCTGGGCTTGGTGCCGGCCATGCCCGGTGCTGGTGGCCGCGGTGACCGCGGTGTCGCTGGCGCTCAACCTTGCCCACGCCCCGACCGGCTGGTCGCCGCGCTGCCGCCGCGCCTGTGACCCAGGCCGACCGCGCCGGCTGCGGTTCTCGGCGCGCCGGCCGGCGCGAGCACTCCGCGCGCCGCCGCGCTGGCCGCACCGGCGTCGGCGGCCGCCAGCGAGGTGGGCGCGACTGATTCGCGCACCCGGGTGCGCATCCTGCTCGCCCGCGAGCGTGCCGGCAGGCTGCGGCTGACCGGCAAGCAGGTCGCCGGCCTCACGCCCGAGCAAGTGCGAAGCCTCCTCGAGCACGCTGGCGGCCTGCTCGAGGCCCTCGATCGAAGCGACCCGGTGCTCCGAGCCCAGCTCTACGAGGAGCTCGGCGTCGACGGCCTCTACGACCACGCGATCCTCCCCTGCCATGGAGCACTGCCACGTGGTTACATCCCGAGGCCGACGCTATGACCCTCCTTACGATAAGCCACCGCACCGCATGACTGCGAAGGCCGAGGTCTAAGGAAGAGGAACGCCGTCTGGCGTGCCCCCAGAAGGGACCTATGGAATGAAGCTGAGGATCTCAGGCAACGGCCGAGCAATAGGCACCTCAAACAGTCGAGCGGGCTCTGGAGTAACGATGTTTCTGCCATTGGAGGCAAAGAATGTTCCCGTCTGCTGCTGGGCGCCACGCGAGACCGCCGCTACCAACGGAACGGGGCTCGTCGGGTTATTGAGGAACCCATGCGGGTTCTTTGGAACCCTACTGTCTTCCGCGAACGCCAGGTCGTTCCGATAGAACATGGTGCGGTTGGCCAGACCACTCGCGCGGAGGAACGCCGTCATGGCCGGGTTCGGGCTGGTCTGGTCGCCTTTGGCGAATTGCAGCAGCACCGACCTTGCGGGCACGTCCGGGAGGGGCTCGCGCCTGAGGTGCGGTGCATACGCAAGCGAGTTGCCCGGCTGGAAGGCCCATTCAGTCTCCCTCGCGGTTCGCGATGACACCGTTGCCGTCTTGGTCAATGCCCCGCCCCCCTGAGGGGAACGTCACCTCGCTTCCGTCGCCAAGTCGTACGCGCAACCTGCTCAGCGAGCCAAACCCATGCCCGACGGCGTTGATGGCCAGGGTGGCTATGCCGTGGGACGCGGCGATGGCGGCATGCCGCAGGGCAAAGTCGTCCTTGTGCTGGGTGCCCGCGTGCGCAAGGACCATCACCGGCCAGCCCGCCGGTGGCCTTTGCCCCGACGGCAAGATCAGCGTGCAATACAGCTCGTTGACCCGCTGGACGGTCGGCACGCCGGTGCGCGTGCCGACCGTGGGGAAGACGGCCGGTTGTGCCTGGTAGTCGCCCGAGGAGAACCTTCCGTATGCGATCTGCCCGACCGCCCCAGGCACGATGCCGAGCGGAGCAAGGTCCAGCCGGACAGGGCTGAGCGGCCCACTCACCAGGGTCTGCCGGTCGAACCAGAGTTCGCTGATCGCGCTTCGGGCGAACACCGTGCGGCTTCCGTCGGGACCCAAGAGAAAGTCGATGGCGGCCGGGGTGGTGGCCTTGATCTGATCGCGGATCTTCTCCACTACCGCGGTGCTGCTCAGCGTGGTGAAGACGCTGGCGCTGGCGACCTGATCGGCCGGCGTGCCGACGCGTTCAGCGGCAGCGACACTTTCCAGCAAGGCCCGCTGATAGTCGCACTCGCGTTCGCCGGCACAGGGATCAGCCAGAAAGCTTCGGAATGCTTGGCTCGCTTCGATGTGTCGGCCTTGGGGGTCGCGAATCCTCCGGGTCACGATGACCGCATACCGGATGTGCTGGCGCAGTAGGTTGTCGGATTCGACGTGGAGCGTGGTGGTGTCAGGGTCCCAGACCAGCTGGTTAATCTCCACGATCTCGTCATGGTCGATATCAACCAGGAACACGCTGCTGCTGGTGGCGGTCTCAAGGTCGATCGTGCCATCGAACGGAATCGACACCCGCGGCTGAGGATTGAAGCCATCAAGGCTGTTCAGCACCCCAATATCGTCACAGTCAGACGGCCGAACCGAGCAATCTGGGAGCGGCAGGTTCACACGAATACCGGTGAGGTTCGACGCGTCGTTGACCGTGTACCAGTTCGCCGGGAAGGGCCCGTCGCTCGGCTGCCTCAAGGCAAACAACGCGTGGACGGTTGGCGAACCGACCTGGCCTTGGGTGGCCGCCGTTCCGGCGCCCTGTGCCGTAGCCGGTTGGACCATCGCAAGGAGCATGCCGCAGGCCAGCAACGCCGACAGCCTGCCCAGGCGCACACCGCCGGCTCGGGCGTTGGAAGGCCACCTTGGAGAAGGCACCGCGATCCCCCCTCTCTGCCGCGAAGCACGTGCAGTTCGCGTGTCGGGCCAATCTGAGCTACTCGACCAAGCTGGTCAATGGCCTGGTCGGCGCACTCGCCCTACGTAGTTGCGGACGCGCGGCCTGCTGTGGTCGTCGTACTGCTGCATGGATCGTCCCCACGACGCTGCGCCGTCTCCCAACACTCACCAGGGATACCGGCGGCAAACCCCGAGGCCGCAAACGAGTTGCCAAAGCCGGTGCGCGTCCAGCCCAGGCAGGCCGACCCTGACGCCGCGATTGGAGACGACCCAGAAGACGCCCAGAGGCGTCATGGCGCCGTTACGGCCGGAGCTGGTCCTGGTGCGCGCCGGCGCTACCCTGACGGCTGCTGGCGATGGGCGCCGACCCTGCCTTGGCGTGGGCATGAGCCGCCGCTGCGATGCCAGCCGCTGCCGCCGGGCGCCAGCCACACCCCGAGTGCGCCAGGGCCGCCTGCACCTGCCAGTCGCCCACCCCAAGCTCTGCGGCGATCCGGGGGACGCTGTAGGAGGCGTCGCAGCGGGTCTGCAGGTAGGCCGGAAGCTCGTCGAAGCCCAGCACTCGAGCGCGCTGGTCCAGCCGCCGATGGCGGCGGTCATTCACCGCAAACCCGCCCTCGAGACCAGCCGACGAGGCATTCCTGCTGCTTGTCGGCTTGCCCATGCGTTGCCCGTGACCGCCAGCGCATGGGCAAGACGGGGCCACCGTTCCCTGAGCGATCCAATCCGAGGGTCGATCCCGAGGCTCGGGTCGAACTTTGGCGACCCGTCGGTGGAGACGGCGGCGAACGCAGCCCGTGCGACGGTGGCCCGCTCGACATCCCCGATCGGCTTCCAGAGCTGGCCGATCTGAGCGAGGACGAGCTCGATGACCTGGGCTTGGCCGAGACGGACCCAGCCCATGGGCGGACCGACTATGTCGCCCGGCCGGAACCTGCGCGGGCGCAGCCGCCGCCGCCAACGGCCGGCACCTATCCAGACGCCCGGCAGGTCGCTGAGGGAGCGACCTGAGGCCAGCGGCGTCCAGACCAGCGAATCCCGAAGCAGGTCGACCCGGCGCGCCACGGTCGCCGCGCCCTACGCGACGAAGTCAGCCCTGAGGCTGGACCGATGCAGCGGGGCTGTGTCCCAGCCGGAAGAACCTCCGGGCGATCAGGAGGTACCAGGCCCACAGGACCACGCCGGAGAACGCCGAGATCGCCACGCCCACGGTCGGCAGGTAGAGCCCGAACCCGACCACGTTGCCGAGGATCAGCGTGTACGGGATCGCCCTGCCGAACAGGCTGCTTCGCAGCATGACCACCCCGACCATGATCCCGGCGAGCTGCCCCACGACGTAGCCCACCTGGAAGGCGGTCCCCTCCCAGCCCGCCAGCAGCGCCTGCCCTGCGGCCAGGGCCGTAGATTGCTGCGCCCCGGTGGTCGCGGCCGCGAACTGGTCGCTGAGCGCAAGCATCTCCACCGCCGGGTTGGCGGCGATGAACATGGCGATTGCCAGCAGCCACAGGCCGGTGGCGATCGTGGTGACCGATGGACTGGTCCGCCGCAACGCCACGTACAGGGCCAAGGCGATCACCACCAGCAGGATGTTGTCGACCACCAGCAGCAGATCCAGGTCCACCAGCCCGGCGAGCGGGTTGTCCTGCAGGAGCCTGAACCAACCGGTCACCGTGTCGGGGAACGGATAGGCCATGAACACGGCGAGCTGGATCGGGACCAGCACCGCGGTGATCAGGGCCGCTGCTCCGGCAGCCCGGTAGAGGGTTCTCCAGGAGGAGGCCGGCTCCTCTGGATCGACGACGCGGTCGACCTCCGAGCTCGCATGCTGCTTGGTCATCGCCTGGGACATCACGAACCTCCCCTTCATTCAGCGAGAGCCAGCTAACGCCCAAATCCCGGTGGGGGTTAGGGCCCCCAGCCTCGTGGATGCTGGGACCTTTGGGGCAGCGCCTTCCCGTGCGCCACTCGTGCAGGGACCGAGCTACGTCCCAGGCCTCGGGGTGACCGTCGTGATGAACTCAATGCCCGGGATGGCGCCACGGTGGCGATACGGGTGGGACCCCTGTCCGAAGGTCTCGCGATCCGCGAGGCTTGAGACCCTAACCGGCACCCGAGGGTTGGCGTTGCATGGATGAGGACGAGCTGGTCGTCGCCGGAAGGGAGACCTGGGTCATGTCACAGGCGACGACGAAGGAGCAAGCGGTCCCAGACCCGACCCGAGAATCCGCCGTGCGGCGGGACATGCGAGCCAGCAGCGCCACCAGAATCGTCGTCTCGACGTTTGGAGTGCTGGCGGGGCTGGCGGGCATCAAGCATGGGGTCGGAGAGATCCTGCAGGGCTCGGTCGCGCCGGAGGGCCTCCTCATCCAGTCGTGGCCGGACTTGGAGGCCATGGAGATCCTGGTCGGGGAGCCGGCCATGACGGTCATCCCGAACCTGCTGGTGACGGGGATGCTCGCCGTCATCGTCGCGCTGGCGGTCGGGGTCTGGTCGGCCGGGTTCGCTGCCCGGCGACACGGTGGGCTGGTGCTGATGCTGCTGTCGGTGCTGCTGCTGCTGGTGGGCGGGGGCTTCGGGCCACCGCTGATCGGGATCATCATCGGCGTCGGCGCCACCAGGATCGGGGTCGCCTCCGGTCGGCGGCCGGGCGCTGTATCCCGAGCGCTGGGACGGGTCTGGCCGCCGATCCTGGGAGCCGGGGTCCTCGGCTACATGTCGCTGCTGCCCGGCATCGTCCTCCTCGACCAGCTCCTGGGGGTGGAGAACCCGGTGCTGGTGGCCGGGCTTGCCATCTGCTCCTTCGCGGGCCTCATCCTGGCGCTGGTCGCCGCCCGGGCTGAGGACCGCGTGCGAGCCGCATGACGGGTCGTCCGCCGGCTGCGCACCGGACCTTTGACCTGGCTGCTGGGGCCGAGCAGGCCCAAGGTCTAAGGGAAGGCGCGAGGGCACAGGCAGCGTCGAGCGCGAGGAGGTCGTGAGATGGTCCGCTGGGCAGTGATCGCGTTGCTGCTCGTCCACGGGTTCGTCCACCTCAACGTCTGGGGTCCGTCGAAGAACCCGTGGGGCGCCAACCCCACCGTTCCTGGCTCCTCGGCGAGCAACCCGCGGTCGCCGTCGGGCTCACGGTCGCTGCCGCATCGCTGTTCGCCCTCGCCGGGATCGGGCTGATCTTCGGCGCGGGATGGTGGGGACCGGTGACGGTGGTCGCGGCCGGCGTCTCGCTGGTGCTGACGGCGCTGTTCCTTGAGCCGTTCAAGCCCGCCGCGTGGCTTATGGCACCGGTCGCGATCAACCTCGGCCTGCTCGCGGGGGTCATGTGATTCTCCTGGCCCAGCCGGACGACCTTCGGCGGCTGAGCAAGACCGCCGCGGCTGGAAGAGGAGGAGTGGAGCATGCCGCCCCCTACGCGCATCGCCTGAGGAACGGCCTGACAGCAACCGGTACCGGGTGGTGCCGTACCCGCGCCACCGACGGGTGGTCCTGGACCTGCTGAGCTTGGCGGCCCGTCAGTACACCGTGCACGGACTACTGGAGGTCGACGTCACCGCGGTGCGTGAGCGGACGCGGTCGATGGCGTCCGCGATCGGCGCCTGCAGGACGCGCCGGTGCGCTCGGCTTCGACGACCTTGGGCCTACCTGCAGGCTCGGTGCGGTGCCGGCTACAGCGTCCCCGGATCGCTGGAGAGCTTGGGCGACTCTGACCCGGAGGTCCGACGCACGGGTGCTGGGTGGTGGTCTTGGCCGTCCATCACGCCGCGGGACGCGAGCTCAGGGGACCTCGACCATCCGATCCAAAGCCGGATGGCAACGTGCACCGGTACGAGCACCCAGACCCGGTCAGTCGCGGCTGGCGCTGAGGTCGTAGAGGAGTTCGGCGTCGCTGCGACCAGCGATGACCTGCCATCACCTGCTTGTGCTCCACGTCGATCGGCAGCGCAGAGGCGGTATATGCCTGGCGGGCGCGCTGGGATCGTCGGCCTCGCTGGCATAGACGAGGACAGGGCCGTCGCTGTCGTGCAGCAGGTAGGCGAGCTGGTGGCGGACGCCTTCTGCGCGGAGGTCGCCCGGGTCTCGTCGGCTCGCCGGGTGAGTTCCCGCAGTCAGCCGCGCAGCCGCTCGACCTGATCGTGGTGGACTCGGATGAACGCGATCTCGATCATGTCGCCTCCTCACCCTCGGTACACCTCACCGGCGTCGTGAACCGGCGCCCGGCTTACGGAAGAACGACCAGAGGTGGTAGTCGTCGAAGTCGAAGGCGAACGGGATCGCCCAGCCAAGGCTCGCGAGGGTCTGGTTGCCGGTCAGCTTGATCTCGCGCCAGGTCTCCTCCTCACAGGCGGCGGGTACGGGCCGCTGAGGACGCGGACGCGAAACGTGTCGGTAGAGCTGCACGGGACGGGTGCCGTGCGGGTCTGGGCCATGAGGCGGGCCTCCTGGTCCTGGTCGGTCACCATGGTCGTGCGGCTGACAGGCGCAAGCGCTGCTGCAGCTCCGCTGTGGCCGCGGTGACCTCGGCGGGGTCGGCACCGAGCGCGTCGACGGCCGCTTGGACGGGATGCCAGGCGCCGGCGCACCTGCCCGTGAGGATGGCGAGCGCCGCCGCGAGCGCCGCCGGCGCGTGCGACGCTGATCCCGGTGGGTCCTGCAGCCGCCACCACGCCGCCAGGCAGCGAACCGCCAGCGGCAGGCCCAGGTGGCGGGGCCCGGCATCCCAGAGTGCCGCGGCGACCGGGTCGAGTTGGACGGGCGTGCCCGGGACGTCGTACAGGCGCTCCGCGATTGCCGGGTGCAGGGCGTGGTGAGGCAAGAGGAGCGGGCCGCCCGCGTCCCGGAACGGCAGGACCTCCTCGACCACCGCCTTGCCGCCCTCCAGCAGCCAGCGCAGCGTGTACGGGTAGCTGGAGCCGTCGTCGAGCTCGACGGTCCCGCTGGTCGCCTCGACCCGGCCGGAACCCTGGCCCGCCGTCATCATGCTGATCCTGGCCAGCCGCCAGCTCTGGCCGGGCAGGATCCCCACGCCGCAGGCCGGCCCCTCGGCCCCGTACAGCCGGTACAGGACGCTCAAGGGTGAGCCGGACGCCACCTGCTTGCGCGGCCAGCGCTCGCCGCTCGCCACTGCCTCCCAGAACCTGGTCGGGAGCTTGCTCGCGAAGCGCCGGACCCGGTCGCGGTCCCGGTCGGCCGCTGCGGTGGGCGACCGACCCGGCTTGCGCGCGGGATGGGCGCTCCCTGGCACGGGCCGCCGCGGCGGCTTGGCGGGCACCGCCTGGGTGGGCGCTGGTGGCGGCTGCGGCGCGGGCTTCGAGGGCGCCACCTCCGCAGACGCCTCCACGGGTGGCGGTGGCGCCGGGGAGGGGGCGGCCACAGCGGGTCTCCCGAGGCAGGCGCGGCAGCCGAGCCGGTCCCGACCTGCCACCAGCCGGTCGGCGGCGCCGCAGTGGGGGCAGCGGATGTCGGTGAAGCCCGCGCGAGGCAGGACCCAGGTGAACGTCAACGGGTACGCGGTCGCGCCGCGGCGGACCTGCACGGGCAGCTCCAGCGCAGGCACCAGCAGCAGGTGCAGCCGGAACGGGTGAGCGTGGTGGCTCGGCCGGAACTTCTCCGCGATCTCGGCCTGCCGGCGGGCCCGTTCGACCCTGGTCGCCTCCGCCTGGGCGTCCAGGAGCCGCTGACGATCGGGTGGCGCCTGGGCCCGCCGCTTGGCGAGGGCGGCCAAGGCGGCCTCGTAGTAGGCGTCGGTCCTGGCCGACTCCTCACGCAGCGGGCCCTGCGCCTGCCTGGCCAGCGCCTCCCGGCGTGCCAGCGCTCGGTCCTCGATGCCCGCGTGCGCCCCGGCGATGGCCACGCCCAGGTCGGGCGCGAGCGCCCGGTGCG
>Ga0137369_10002564_pt1 | contig 18658 bp, 15 predicted proteins | sample SagtaG_12_FD_104918 | JGI IMG/M metagenome (GOLD analysis project Ga0137369, IMG submission 104918) | Vadose zone soil microbial communities from Sagehorn Ranch, Mendocino, California, USA - Sage1_L_113_16 metaG | ecosystem: Environmental > Terrestrial > Soil > Vadose zone | place: USA... | reverse complement strand
TTTCCGGAACAAGCGGTCGGTGCTCGCGCAGCTGATCGACGTGTCGATCGCCGGGGACGACGCCCCAGTGCCTATCGTCGAACGCGGCTGGGTCCAGGAGATGCGGGAGGAGCGAGATCAGCGGCGCGGGCTGCAGATCCTGGCGAGGAACGGACGGCTGATCCTCGAATGGTTGACCCCGATCTACGAGGTTCTGCACGGCGCGGCGGCCGCGGAGCAGCAGATCGCTTCCCTCTGGAGGCGCTACAAAAGACAACGCCTCGAAGGCCAGCGCGCTTTGCTACGCATCCTGACCGAGCGCAACCCCTTGCGGGAGGGGCTCACGGCGAAGGCAGCCGGGGACATCCTCTTCGCCATCGGAAGCCCGGAGACATACGGGCTGCTCGTCATCGACAGGGGCTGGTCCGCGGATCGATTCGAACGCTGGTACGCGGATACCCTGGCCCGGCTCCTGATGGCATAGAAGGCGGGATTGCGACCGAGGCATCTGGATAGCCTTCGGGCGCTATTGCCGGTTCGGGCCGTTTTCCGAAACCCTATCTTTCCTGATTCCCGGACCGCGGTCGGCCACCAAAAGGCAAGTGCCTGGGTCGCGTAGTGCGCAACCCCAGGCACTCGTTCCTTGCAAGCGGACGGATCAGCAGGCCGCTTCTGCCAGTTTCTGATTCACGGAATGGATCGCACCATTCCTGACCGTGATTTGGTAGTAGTACAGGCTGGTGAACTTGGCTGCTGCCTTGGCCAGCTCGGTCAGTGCAGCCTTCCGATCGCGAGGTGCGTCGCAGCCATCGGCGAATGAGATCCGCAGATGGCGGGCGACCAGGAGCGTGCGCAGCCGGCTGTTCTGGTTGCGGACGTAGATATACAGACCCTGCGCCTCGCTGGGTGACCGGCCATCCTCGATGGCGGCGGTGACAGCCGCGTCGTTCTCGAAGACCTGGATGACATCCACAGTGATCCTTGCGCTTCGGACGTCGACATCGCGGATATAGGTCGGGTAGGTGCCATCGGCCAGGATCGGGCCGACCGGGGTGATCGGGTTGACCGACCGGTTCACAGGCGACTGCCGCGTCACGGCGGCGACTCCCGTCCGGGAAGGCACTGCGATCGATGGCTTGTGCGCCTGCGCGGTGGGTGACGACCGACCCGCAAGGGCGGCCGTGATGCCTGTGGCAGCCAACATCAACGCCAGGCTACCGGCACCGAGCAAGACCAGGCCACGGTGGCGCCTGGGGGTGGCCCGCGCGAGTGGGCGAGCCGCCTGGTGGAGTTCGGAATTCTGCATGGTGTCTCCCGTCCGTCACGCCTGGACCGACCAGGCTGGGGTGCTTACGGAGGAGAGACTGGTCGGCTCCGGTTACCGACAGCTCTCCGACACGTAACGGCTTGGCGACACCAGACGAAGACGAGGACCAACAGATGCGGCGTAGAAAGCGACGGCGGAGTCAATCGACGGGACACTCACGCCTAAGGAGTTGCCCGCCCCTCTTTCCTCTTCCTCTCGTAGACCGCGGGGTCCACGGCGTGGCGATAGGCCAGGCTGATGCGCGGCCCCGCCATTGCCACCTTTGGAACTCCGTGCTCCCAGGTCCGTTGCGTCTTGCCGCCGGTCACCAGCAGGTCGCCCCTGCCCAGCAGGAAGGCCCGCGATCTCCCGCCACCCTTTGGCCTCAGGAGGAATTTGCGGGGCTCGCCGAGCGAGACGAGCGCGACGATCGGGTCCTCGATCTCCTTGGCAATGCGGTCGGCGTGCCACGCCACGCTGTCGCGGCCGTCCCGATACAGGTTGAATCCGACGGAGTCGAATTCGCGCCCATAGCGGTCGCAGAGCACCAGCCTGATCCCTTCCAGGATGGACGGCTCCAGCGGCTCGCCCGACTCGAGGCTCCACGGAGTCGTCAGCCGCGGCTCGAGAACGCGCTTGTCGTACATGTGCCGAGATCGCTGCTGCCACCTGCGGCCGTTGAGGATCTCCTCGAACAGGCGATCCGATCCGGAGACCCACTCGGGCGCATGGTCGACCCACGATTCCGGATCGACGTGGATGCGACGCAACCGCGTGAAGGACCTATCGAACTCGACGGGCTCACCGATCGAAAGCAAGGAGGGCTGCCAGACCAGATTCGGGGAAGATGACATCGACACAGAATCTACCCGTTGGCGTCAAACCGCCGTCGCGTAAGGTCTCTCACACCTACGCGCAAGTCCCCCCGTTACACTCAGGCGCACCACTCTCAGGAGGACACCACAATGACCGTCGTCCGAAGCACAGTGGTCGATCACGTCCTGTTCGTGGTCAAGAATCTCAAGGCCAGTCGGGCCTTCTACACCGCTGCCCTGGGCCCGCTCGGGTTCAAGGTCATGTACGAGCAGGAGGATGGGCTCGGTCTAGGAACTGACAACGCCGACGACTTCGCCATCTTCGAGGGCAAGCTCGGCGAGCCCACGACTACGGCGGCGCACGTCGCGTTCGTGGCCGAGAGCAGGGAGGCGGTCGATGCCTTCTTCGAAGCAGCCATGGCCGCCGGGGGCACCGAAATCCGCCGCCCCGGAATCCGACCCGAATACCACGCCGGCTACTACGCGGCATTCGTCTACGACCCCGACCGGAACAATGTGGAGGCCGTCTATCACGGCCCTCATTGACCAAGCGCCGGCCCGAAACGGCTCGGAAGGCGCCCTAGTCTGTCCAGGCGATGTCCGTCGCCCAGTGGAGGGTCTGGGCCGTCCGCCGGTCCCGGTTCAAGGCCCGATGCATCAGCCGCCACGCCCTGGCCGGCGAGTTGTTCATTCCATGGCATGGATCCCTGGACTGCCGGCAGGCCGTGGTCTGGGACATGACGCCGGCGATCCACATCCGGACCCCATGCTTGCGAAGTGAGTACAGGCTGAGCCGATACCACTGCTCGGCCATGATCCCGTTGGGTGTGTAGATCTCCGGCAGTGGCCGGGCGCTGTGGGCACCCCACGCCACGTACCAGACGTCCTCCACCGTCCACGCTCCAAGGCAATTCCCCCGGGGCGGGCAGGCGGCGGCGTCGCCGTAGTCGTAGTAGGGCCATTTGGCCACTGAGCCGTAGCCGTGGACCCACGCCTTGGTCCGCCTCGGTCCCCCCCAGCTGAGCTCGATGTCGTTGGCGCCCGCGAAGCGCACACTGTTGATGTACGAGTTGCCCGCGGCCCACTCGTTCGCCCGGTTCACCATCTCGGCCCACGCCCGGCCGTGCGAGAAGCTGACGCCCCGCCCGAAGTTGCTGGTGCCAAGGGCGACGGTCAGATGCGTCGACGCGTTATCTCCCTCCATGCAGCGCCACACGCCTCGGGCATACGATTGCGCTGCCTGCTGGATGGCCGAGGTTGGGTGGAAACCGCGGCGGAACAGGGATGCCCCCCAGCGGTGGGCCCGGCCCTTTCCCTTCTTGGTGGGGCGCCCGAAGTCGAGGACGACGATCGAGCCATCGGGGTCGGTGGAACTCCGAAGGCGTCTGCCCTCTGCGCATCCGAGTCGAATGAGCTTGGCGCGGTTCGTGGTCTTGATGTACTGGCTGAACGCGGTGCCCGGGCGACGCACGGCCGACCCAGATTTTCGAGCCCCCAGAGAACGGCCCCACACGTCCGGCTTGGTCGCGGGGGCGGGAACTGCCTGGGCTTCGGTGTCGGGCGGGCTGGCGATTCGACCCTCCAGGAGGTTTGCCGGGGATAGTTGCGCCGGGGGTACGACGATCAGCGTAGTGACCACAATGCAAAAGACCAGTGCCTGCAGCGCCGCCAGCTTCGGCGGGCGCTGTGATGCTATGCGGTTGTGACCACCGAGCCGCTCTTGATCAGACGGCACCGGGGCGCGGGTGCTGTCCATCCTCGCCTGCCCCCCTCGTTACCAGGTGAGGTCGGGGGATGCTCCCATGTGCTTGAGCCCGCGACAAGACAGTGAGGCATTGTTTGGTCGGAAGTTCACAGAATGCCCCCGACCGGGCGGCTGAGCCACGATGGTTGGGGAGATGCCGCGAGTGAAGGACTTCTCACACAGGAGAACGGGGCGACGTGGGTCGTCTTCCCCAAGGGGAGGAAGGACCTGCGCGAGGCGGACTTCATTCGTGCCGGGGTGGCCGCCGGGCTGGTCGACAACAAGGTGGTCAGGTTCTCGGACACGCACACCGCGGTGCGATTCGTCATCCCGCTCGCCCGCCGATAAGAGCTGTCGGGCCGCTCATTGTGCCTGTGGGCACTGCCTCTCCTCGTCGGGTAGCCTCGGGAGCCGTGAATACCTTCCTGGTCACGGGGGGCGCGGGCTTCATCGGATCGCACCTCTGCGATCGGCTCCTGGCCGAAGGCAAGAAGGTCGTGGCCGTGGACGACCTCACCACGGGCCGGATCGCGAACCTCGTTGTCGCCAGGGGCTACGGACAGCAGTTCACCTTCCACAACATGGACATCCGGCTGGAGGAGCTCCGAACGGTGTTCGAGCGGCATCGGCCGGAGGTCGTGATGCATCTGGCCGCTCAGGCCTCCGTCCCCACCTCGGTGGAGGATCCGGAGCGCGACGCCAGCGTCAACGTCATGGGCCTGCTGAACGTCCTGGAATGCGCGGCGGCGACCGGTACCAGGAAGGTCGTGTTCGCAGCCTCCGGAGGCACACTGTACGGCGAGCCCAAGAGCATCCCGGTGAAGGAGGGCGCCCGTAACCGGGCCAGGCCGATCTCCCCCTATGGCATCTCCAAGGCCATCGCCCTGGACTATCTGAGCTTCTACCAGCGAACCCGCACGGTGGACTTCGCCGCCCTGGCGCTGGCGAACGTCTACGGACCGCGTCAGGACCCGTTCGGGGAAGCGGGAGTGATCGCGATCTTTGCGGCGAAGATGCTGGCAGGGGAGACGCCGACCATCTTCGGCGACGGCGGGCAGACCCGTGACTTCGTGTTCGTCGATGACACCGTTCACGCGTTCTCACTCGCGGCGGATCGAGGAGCCGGCGCGGTGCTCAACGTGGGTACCGGGGTGGAGACCACGGTCAACGGACTCTTCGAGCTGATGGCGGCCACGGCTCAATTCAGAGGTTCCGCCAGCTACGGACCCGAGCGCCCGGGAGATCTTCGCCGGAACGCCCTGGACCCGTCCTTGGCCGAGAAGGAGCTCGGATGGCGGCCTTGGACCTCGCTGGAGGAGGGGCTCAAAGCCACCGTGGAGGCTCTCCGACCTTCCTGACCCCAGAGCCATGCGTCCCGTCGAGTGGAAGCTGGAAGCAGCTAGGCTCACTATGCGTTTCAACAGGTGACGGCGCCATTCATGGCGTCTCGAGGAAGCCATGAGCGAATACGAGGACATCGATCCATCGGCCCTCGGGCCGAACATGTGGCTGGTCGACGAGATGTACCGACGCTATCGGGAGAACCCCGAGGCTGTGGACGAGAGATGGCGCGAGTTCTTCGAGGACTTCCGTCCTCGCCTGGGGGATGCGGACGCCGCCACGACTGGCATGGTGGCCGAAGCGGTCCGTGAGGTGGCCAAGGCCGGAGCTTCGAAAGGGCCGGAGAAGGCCCCGAGCCCTGCCGATGGGCCTTCGCAGGCCCCAGCGGCTCCCACCAAGCCCATCCCTGAGGGTGCGGAGCGGATCCGGTTCGGGGCCGAGCGGGTCGTCAAGAACATGCAGGCGAGCCTGGAGGTGCCGACGGCGACGTCGTTCCGTTTCATCCCCGCCAAGCTCCTCGAGGAGAACCGCCGAGTGATCAACCGGTTCCTGTCGGCCGGCGGCGGCGGGAAGGTCAGCTTCACCCATCTGATCGGGTACGGGGTGCTCCGGGCCCTGGAGTCGGTTCCCGTGATGAAGTCGAGCTTTCTCGAAGCGGAAGGCCAGCTGTACGTCCTGCGCCGAGAGATCGTCAACCTCGGGCTGGCCGTGGACGTGGAGAAGGAGGACGGCTCGCACAGCCTCTTGGTCCCCAACATCAAGGCCGCCAACGACATGGACTTCTCCCAGTTCTGGGCGGCTTACGAAGACGTCATCCGGAAGGTCCGCACCAACAAGCTGTCCCCCGACGACTTCTCCGGGACGACCGTGACGATCACCAACCCGGGGACCATCGGAACCCAGCTCTCGGTCCCCAGGCTTCTCAGCGGGCAAGGCCTGATCGTCGGGGTCGGCCGGATCGACTATCCGGCTGAGTGGCAGGGGGCGGATCCTTCCACACTGGCCACCTTGGGCGTGGGCAAGTTGATCGGGGTCACCAGCACGTACGACCACCGCGTGATCCAGGGCGCGGAGAGCGGGCTCTTCCTGGCGAAGCTGGAAGAGCTGCTCACGGGCGGCGATGACTTCTACGAGGACGTGTTCGCCAGCCTCGGGGTCCCGTATGAACCGATCCGCTGGTCGCCGGACCAGGGCGCGATCCTCGGCCAAACCGGAACCGATGGCTACATGGAGAAGCAGAGCCGCGTGCTTCGACTGATCAACATGTACCGGGTCCGCGGCCATCTCATCGCCAATCTCAATCCCCTGGGCAGCGAGACGGTCCTGAAGCACGAGGAGTTGGATCCCGGATTTCACGGTCTGTCGGTGTGGGATCTGGATCGGGAGTTCTTCGCCGATGACCTTCCCGGTGAACATCGGCGTTCCCTGCGAGAGATCCTGGACCTGCTCCGCGATGCCTACTGCCAGACCGTCGGCATCGAGTACATGCACATCCAGGAGCCCGACCAGAAGCGATGGGTCCAGCAGCGCGCCGAGGGTGTTTCTCGAGAGCTTCCCCTCGACGACAAGCGGCACATCCTGGAGCGGCTCAACGCGGCCGAGGGGTTCGAGAGGTTTCTCCATACGAAGTACGTGGGCCACAAGCGATTCAGCCTGGAAGGCGCGGAGAGCCTCATCCCCATGCTCGACTTCCTGCTGGAGGATGCATCCGAAACGGGCGCCGAGCAAGTGGTCATGGGGATGGCGCACCGGGGACGCCTGAACGTTCTGGTCAACGTGGTGGGGAAGAGCTACGGACGCGTCTTCCGGGAGTTCGAGGGCGACATCGATCCTGAGACGGTCCAGGGTTCCGGCGACGTGAAGTACCACGTCGGGGCGACCGGCAAGTTCACCGGGCGCAACGGCAAGACGGTCACCGTCGAGCTGGCGTCGAACCCGAGCCACCTGGAAGCGGTCGACCCGGTGGTCGAAGGCATGGCCCGAGCCACCGAAGATGCCTTCTTCGGACAGGATCGGTCCAAGGTCCTGCCACTGCTGCTGCACGGCGACGCGGCCTTCGCCGGGCAGGGAGTGGTGGCGGAGACCTTCGGCATGAGCGGCCTGCCGGGCTTCAACACGGGTGGGACCGTGCACATCGTGGTCAACAATCAGCTCGGGTTCACCACTGCGCCGTCGGCCGGCCGGTCGAGCGTCTATGCGACCGACATTGCCAAGATGGTTCAGGCCCCGATCTTCCATGCCAACGGCGACGACCCGGAGGCCTGTGTCTGGGTGACGAAGCTGGCCCTTGCCTTCCGGCAGGAGTTCCGCAAGGACGTGGTCATCGATCTGGTGTGTTACCGGCGGTACGGGCACAACGAAGGCGACGACCCCAGCTACACCCAGCCGCTCATGTATCGAGCGATCGACGAGCATCGTTCGGTTCGGAAGCTGTACATGGAGAAGCTGGTCAACCGGGGCGACATCACCGTGGACGAGGCTGAAGCCGCACTGGAAGACTACCGGAACCGCCTGGACGAAGCCTTTGAGGAAACGAAAGAGAGTGCACCGCCCGTGAGCGGGCGACGCAGCAGTCGCTCCCGTCGGCTGGGCGTCCTGCCGCCCATGGCGACCGGCGTGGACCGCCAGATACTCGAACGGATCCTGGAGAGGGTCACGTCGTGGCCCGATGATTTCCACCCGCACCCGAAGCTGGCCAAGCAGCTCGAGCGGCGCCGAGACCTCCTGGAGAAGGACGCCGTGGACTGGTCGCTCGGCGAGGCGCTGGCGTTCGGGTCATTGGTCCAGGAGGGGATCCCCGTGCGGCTCACCGGCCAGGATTCGCGACGGGGGACGTTCAGCCAGCGCCACGCGGTGCTGGTCGACTACGAGACGGATCGCAAGTTCTACCCGCTGGCCCATCTGTCGGACGACCAGGCTGCGTTTCTCGTGTATGACAGCCCGCTGAACGAGTTCGCCGCGCTCGGATTCGAGTACGGCGAATCCGTCGTTGCCAAGGATGCCCTGGTGGCATGGGAGGCGCAGTTCGGCGACTTCATCAACGAGGCCCAGGTCGTGGTGGACCAGTTCATCGCATCCGGCGAGGACAAGTGGGGACAGACCAGTGGGCTGGTCGTCCTCCTGCCGCACGGCTTCGAGGGGCAGGGCCCCGAGCACTCGAGCGCCCGCATCGAACGATTCCTTCAGCTGGCAGCGGAAGACAACATCCAGGTGGCCGTCCCCTCAACGCCGGCCCAGTACTTCCACCTCCTCCGCCGGCAGGTGCATCGAGACATCCGCAAACCCCTCATCGTCTTCACGCCGAAGTCGCTGCTGCGCCTGCCGGCTGCCCGAAGCCGAACGGACGAGTTCGTCTCCGGGCACTTCAGGGAGCTTCTCCCCGAGGCTACCGAGTTCGCTCCTGACAGCGTCCAATCGGCGGTCCTCTGCTCCGGCAAGGTCTACTACGCCCTCGCAGAGCGCCGGGCGAAAGAGGGGCGGAAGGACGTGGCCATCCTGCGACTGGAGCAGCTCTACCCCTTCCCCCAGGACCAGATCCTGGAGGCGCTGAGCAGTTACCCGAATCTCCGCCACGTTCGGTGGGTGCAGGAGGAGCCAGAGAACATGGGCGGGTACGCGTTCGTCCACGCCAGGCTGCACTCAGCACTCTCCAAGGAGATCGCCTTCAGCCACGCAGCTCGGGACCAGAGCGCCAGCCCTGCCGCCGGCAGCGCCACCCTGCACGAGCAGGACCAGAAAGAATTGCTCACCGCGACGTTCGAGGGCTTGTAACCGGCAGCTCGAAGGCTAGGACTGCCAGGAGACCGAGGCCTCCCCGTAGAAGGGATACGGCTGGTCGTCCGAGGTGAACACTTTCGCCTGCTGGTTCGGCCCGCCCGGGAGAGAGACGACCAGTGGCTGGTAACAGTCGACCGAGGGATCCCTTTTCACCGCGGGGGCGAACGAGGGTGGGACTTTTTCCTCGATGACCTTCTCTATGTTGAGGCTCGGGTCGCCGAGCGCCGCGCCGGCCTGCTGGTTCAGCTCCGACCAGGGATCCGCGCAGTCCTGCCGCTCGGGGTTGAGCGGCGTGTACTTCGGCCCAATGGTGCCGGTGAACGCAACGCATCCCGTGTCCTGGTCCGGCGTCGCCGTGAGGGTCACGCCTGAACGTGCCGTGAAGTGATAGCTCACCGAGAGCTTCGCCCCGGATGGCTTCGGCTCCGGCGCACACACGTGCCAGGTGATGGGCGAGGCCCGGTTGGCTTCGAGCAGGTGGTGAGCCTCCAGGTGATCGATGAACCCGCCTGGCGGGGCCTCACCGACGTGGGCCAGGCTGAGCAGCTGCTGATAGAGGTAGAAGGGGAAGGGTCTCGTGTTCGGATCGGAGAGCCGAGCGTGGTTCCCGAGATCGGCCGAGAGGGCCGGGTCCGGCGTGAAGAGCTGGGTTTCGAAGTATGGGTTGTAGAAGGCGTGAGACATCGTTGCTGACCCCTGAGGATGGCCGACCGCCAGGAAGGTCGGAGGATGCAGCTCCGTGTGGAAGTCGTTGTGCCCGCAGTCGACGATCCATCGACCGTACGTAGCGATCCTGTCTCCCTGCCCCGGGACGTAGCCGGGCAGATAGAAGCCCTGCTCATTGTGAGGGAACAGGTCCCTCGAGAGCTCCCAGTGGAGCAGTCCCTCGGGCGGACCGTCGGCGTCGCCGCCCGCCTCACCAAGCCGCTGGGCCAAGCGCTGGTACGCCTTGTCCAGCTTGATGTCGGCGATGATGTCCTTGTCGAACGGGTGCGTGAAGGTAAGGTCGCCCTGAGAGAACTCGGATTTCGCCACCTTCCCCGAGACGTACATCTGCTTGCCGGGCACGATCTCGCCCCACTCGTTCAAGACTTTCGCCTGAGTCGGCGAGGAGACATGAGCCAGCTCGACGCCGAACTCCTCGGTCGGAGAGCCGCACACCACGCCCGGGTTCGGCTTGAAGAGCGGCTGGTTGGCGAGGGGTGCGACGTTCTGGTCGAAACCGAGGACGCCCCCCACAACTGGCTTGTTGGCAGCCTTCTTGCCGCAACCGGCGAGCAGCAGAGCAAGCACGAGGAGGGCACTCGTGGTCGAAGGGATCGAAGCGACCCCCCCCAATCGCTTCTGCCGAAGCACGGCGGGAGCTTAGCTCGCTGCTCCCTTGGAGTGCCACGGCGGGAGATTGACGACCCTGGACCCCGGGCATACAGTCGGGGAAGCGTTTGTTACCGAGCGGTAGGTAAATGCAAGGATGATGAACGAACGCTGAGGAAGGAGTGCCTCCCATGCCTGAGATCCGTGAAGCCCTCATCGTGGAGGCCGTCCGCACGCCGATCGGCAAGCGGAACGGCTCCCTCAAGGACTTCCACCCGGTCGACATGCTCGCCGAGGTGCTCAAGGAGGTCGTGAACCGGGCCGGCGTGGACCCCGATCAGATCGAAGACAACATCACGGGGTGCGTCTCGCAGGTGGGGGAGCAATCCTTGAACGTCGGACGCAACGGGTGGCTGGCTGCCGGGTTCCCGGAGACGATCCCCTCGACCACGGTGGATCGCCAGTGCGGGTCCTCGCAGCAATCGATCCACTTCGCGGCCCAGGGCGTCATGTCCGGCGCCTACGACCTGGTCGTCGCCTCCGGAGTGGAGAACATGACCCGGGTCCCAATGGGGTCCTCGACGATGGGCGCGAACCCCTTCGGTCAACAGCTCTGGGCGCGATACGAAGGGAAGCTCGTCCCCCAGGGCATCTCGGCTGACCTCATCGCCACGAAGTGGAACATCACGCGCGAAGAGTCGGACGATTTCGCGTACCGCTCGCATGTCCGCGCCGCCAAGGCCACCAGGGAGGGATACCTCAAGCGAGAGATGCTCCCTCTCAAAGTGACCGGCGAGGGCGGTGAGCAGAATCTCCTCGATCACGACGAAGGCATCCGGATGGAGCCGGACCGCGAGAAGATGTCCACGCTGCCGCCCGCGTTCAAGGCGGACAACTTCGAGCAGATGTTCCCCGGCCAGTTGAACTGGACGGTCACGGCCGGCAACTCCTCCCAGATCTCCGACGGCGCCTCGGCCTTGCTCATCGCCAGCCGGGAAAAGGCAGAGGAGCTGAGGCTCACCCCGCGGGCCAGGCTCCTCTCGTTCTCGCTGGCCGGTGACTCACCCATCCTCATGCTCACCGCACCCATCCCTGCCACCCGCCGGGTGCTGGAGAGGGCCCACCTCGACCTCGAGGACATCGAGGTGGTCGAGATCAACGAGGCGTTCGCCTCGGTCGTTCTGGCGTGGCAGCGGGAACTTCAGGTTCCAGAAGATTGGTTCCGGGACCACGTGAACCCCAACGGCGGGGCCATCGCCGTGGGTCACCCGCTGGGAGCGACCGGAGCCAAGCTCATGACCACCATGCTGCACGAGCTCGAGCGACGGGGCGGCCGATACGGGCTGCAAACCATGTGTGAGGGAGGCGGCATGGCCAACGCCGCCATCATCGAGCGTCTCGGGTAGGGAACCAGTTCACTCGGCTCATCGTGGCCGCGGCTGTTGACGGCCGTACCCCGCGTGCTCGCTTCGCTCGTCACGCTGTGGCCTCCCGGCCTACCCGCCGCGGCCGTTGCCCAAGTCGGTGGTTTCCAAGCCTGAGCCGTACCCTGATGGTGTGGTGGCCATTGCCGCGTGGCTTCTCTGGCTCGTTGCTGTCGTGCTGTTCATCGTGATCGCCGGGGTCGGGCTGGTCTTCCTGCGCGGGATCACCGCCGGCGCCCCGAAGGCGAGGATCGAGCCGGAGGACGTTGCGGAGCTCGACGTCTTCTTCGTCTGCCCGGAATGCGGAACCGAATTCCAGGTGACCAGGCTCGGGGAGATTCAAGTGCCTCGACATTGCGGCGAGCCGATGGCCGTCGTCCGGCGACCTCGGGTGAACCCAGCGAACAACTGAAGCGCTATCCCTCTGCGATCTCCTCGGCCTTTTCCCGGAGCTTGCGGAAGTCTTTGCGCGGACGATCCTCGGGAACCAGCGAGTCGGTTCGAGTGAATCCCCACCCCGAGAACTTCACACCGACCCGGCCATAGACCCTCTTGAGCTCGCCACCGCAGTTCGGGCAGAGGCCTGGGGGCGGAGCACCCATCGGCTGGATCTCCTCCAATCGGGAGCCACAGGTCCGGCATCTGTACTCATAGACGGGCACTTCAGCGCTCCTCCCGGGAGGTTTTCCCCAAATGTGGAAAACGACGGTGGAAATCACGCCTACGGGGTAGCCGCATCGCGCTTAGCGCCACTGTGTGGAGGCGCCGAAGCCCAGCGCGATCAGCCCCAGCCCGACGAACAGATAGAGGTTCGTTGCTTGTTTGTGGGTCCCCGGTATCAGGCCGAGGTAGTTGAGGACGATCACTATGACCCCAACGAACATGAGGAGGAGGATCGCCGGACCGAACCATTTCGGGCTCGGCTTCGGTTTCCTCTTCGGCGGGGGCTGATGCCGGCGCCGCTTGGCTTTGGATTTGGGCATGAATCAGAACTCCCGCTAGAGCCTTGGCATAGTATCAGCGCCGAGGTGCCGTTTAGCGGCTGACCTGGACGTTGGCTATCCGGGCAGTAAGTCGAGGCGGGAGTCGGTGGCGGCTTCGACAGCCGGCCTGGTGAACGGCAGCGGGTGGTACTGGCCGGTCGACCACAGCGGGAACAGATCCTTGAAGTGGGGGCTGGTCAGATTCCCCGACTGGCCGACCGTGTGCGTCCCGACAGAAGCGTCGAGGTCCGAGAGGTCGATGATCTGGCGCCAGCTGGGGACCACCACGGCGTCGTAACCGGCCCCAGGCTCGTACATTCCCTGGCACACGGTCTGCTCGTCTCCGCCCCATGCGGCCTCTCCCCCCGTGAACAGCTCAGCCAGATCCGGGATCCTGGCCAGCTGCCCGGCGAAACGGACCCGGTGGATGGCTCCCCACGACCAGGCGCTGATGTCCTCTCCCATCGCAGTGGTCAGCTCGTCCAGGGCCGTGCCGAGCGCCTTCCGCAAAAGGTCGTCCCTGGCCTTCACTCCCTCACCCCCGAACCACGTTGCGGTCGGGTAGGCAAGGATGTGGGGGAGCACCTGGTAATGGAACGAGTTGGTCCACTGGCGCAGTCCGAAGTAGTGGCGGTGGAGTTCCTCGCCGAGGCGAGGAAGCAGGATGGCGTCGCCGATCCGGCAGCTCCACACCTCATAGATCGCGGCCGCCGCCGAGTCTGCCCGGAGGTCGAAGTCCCATTCCGACAGCAGCGCCAGTGCCTCCTTCTGTCGGTCGTCGGTCGGCTCGACGCTCACGAGGTGCGGGACGATCTCGCGGGCCGGCAGCGAGACCGTGTCCGTGTGCATTCTGCGGAAGGACTCCACGTCGTGTGTCTGGGTCTCAGTGAGGAGTTCCACGACCCGGCGGGCTCGAAATGGCGGCAAGAAGTCCTTTCCGATCAGGAACGGGTAGGAGTCATCGTGGATCCGGTTGTTGGCGGTGGCCAGGAATCCCTCGTCCGGGTTGTAGGCGAAGGGCAGCTCCTCGAAGGGCACGTAGCCGTCCCACTCGTGGTCCTCCGTCCACCCGGGGACCGGGACCGTCCCGTCGCCCCTCCTACGGATGGGATGCCACCCGGTGGCCTGGTAGCCGATGTTGCCGTCCACGTCGGCGTAGACGAAGTTGCCGCCGGGCGTGGCCCACTCGGAGAGGGCGGCTCGGAACTCCTCGAAGGTAGCGGCAGTGTTCATCCGGTACACGGTGGAGGGCTTGGCCCCGTCCTCCAGGGCCACCCATCGGAGCGCGTAGGTCTCGCGGATGCCCCCTTCGACGACAGTGGGAGCACCGACTCCAATGAGAAAGGAATCGAGAATGGGGCCGTGCCGGGTTTCCCGGGCCTCGACGACCTCGGGATCCGATCGACCTCGGACCGCGACTTCCTCACGGTGGACGGTGAGGGGCTCCCAAGCTCCGTTGTGCAGCGCGGCCGTGCCGTCCTCGGACAGTCGCTCCAGATACAGGTCCTGCGTGTCCCCCCCGAGATTCGTGATGCCCCAAGCGATCCGGTCGTTGTGGCCGATGATCACGCCGGGTGAGAACGGCAGGGCCACCCCACGTACGTCGATCCCGGGTGCGGACAGATGGATCTCGTACCAGATCGAGGGGAGCTGGGCGAACAGGTGGGGGTCGTTGGCCAGCAGGGGCCTGCCGGTCGCGCTGCGCCGTCCCGCCACGACCCAGTTGTTCGAGCCCTGCCCCTTCGGGAATCGGGGTGCCTCTCGCAGAAGGTCGAGGGCGCTGCGACGATTCGCCGGGCCGCCGCCCTTTCCGGCAACCACCGCCCCGGGTTCGGGCCCAAGCTCCGGGAAAAGGGTGGTCATCGCCTCCCAGCCAAGCTGGTCGGCGATCTGCACGCGAAGTAGCTCGGCGTCCCAGTTCGTGGACAGACCCCAGGCCATGAGGATCGAGGCGGCCGCGGCGAGCTCGGCGGCCTCCCGGTCATCGGGAAAGTAGGGATCGAGCTGAAGGATCTCGTACTCAACCGGCTTGGCGGGCATGTGGGAGAGCCACGCCCGCACTCCTGCGGCGAACGCTTCCGACATCTCCCACGACAGATCGTCCCACTGGGCGCACAGCCTCCTGGCCGCCCGGTTCCAGCCGACCGCGCGGATGAAACGGTCGAGGGGGAGCGAGAGGTCTCCGAAGATCTCGGACAGCCTTCCCGATCCGAACCGCAGCATGACCTCGAGCTGGAACAGACGCTCGGAGGCCAGGATGTAGCCCTGAGTGAAGAACAGGTCGTGCGTGCCCTGGGCGTAGACGTGGGGAACGCCCCATCTGTCCCAGAGCACCTGGACCGGCTCTCTGAGGCCCGCCAAGCGCAGTTCTCCTTGCACTGCGGGCAAGGCGGCCCGGGCCCGCTCGCGAAGCATGTCCGTCAGCTCGCTCAATGAAAGGCCCCCGCTTTCTTACTGACCGGTAGGTTGCACTCTACATCGCGATGGGTGCACCCTCGGCCGGGCACGGACCCTCACCGCGAGCGAAGCTGCTCCAGCTGGATCTCCCACTCCCGGCGCGTGCGCTGGACGATCTCTCCCACTCCCGGCGCGTGCGCTGGACGATCTCTTCCGCGCCCTCAACGTACCGCTCCCGTTCGGCGTCGAACCGGCCGCAGGCAATGGCGGCCTGCCCGGCCGGTCCGACATAATGGCCGCAGTCCGAGCCGAGGAGATCGCAATGGAGCACCGGCCCTGGTTGGCCAGTTACCCGGAAGGAGTGCCGCAGTCGCTTGCCCCTTATCCGGATAAGTCGCTGTATTCCCTGCTCACCGAGGCCGCAGCCAGGCACCCGCGCGCCCCCGCCGTCGCCTTTTGGCTTCCCGGCGCTCCGATAGGAAAGACCCTCTCCTATGCACAGTTGGTAAAGCAGGTTGACCAATTCAGCCGGGTCCTGGTGTCCCTGGGAGTCCAGCGAGGCGACCGGGTCGGGCTGGTGCTTCCGAACTGCCCTCAGTACGTGATCACCTACTACGCGACTCTTCGGATCGGCGCCGTCGTAGTGGGGAACAACCCCCTCTACACCGAGCGCGAGCTCTCTCACCAACTGAAGGACGCGGGGATCGAGGCTTGTGTAACGCTCGACCAGCTCTACCCGAAGGTGGCTGAGGTCCAGGACGAGGTCGGCCTGCGAGAAGTCGTGGTCACCAGGGTGACCGATTTCGTTCGCTTTCCTTTGAATCTGCTGGTCCCCCTGAAGCTGAAGAAGGAGGCTCGGCACCACGGTGATCCGTGGCCGCCCGTCCCGCCGGGAGCCAAGGTCCGGTGGTGGAAGGAGCTCATGGCCGGTTCCTACCCGGCCGCTCCTGTAGCCGAGGTCGATCCCGTCACCGATCTCGCCGGACTGATCTACACGGGCGGGACGACCGGGTTGTCGAAAGGCGCCATGCTCACGCACGCGAACCTGGTGTCGAACGTCATGCAGGCTGCCGCCTGGTTCCCCGACATCCAGGATGGGCGGGAGGGGATCATGTCGATCATCCCGTTCTTCCATTCCTATGGGATGACCGTCGCGATGAACCTCGGGATCTACAGGGCGGCGAAGCTCGTTCTCATGCCGAGGTTCGAGCTCGAGCCAACGCTGAAGGTGATAGAGAAGGAGAAGCCGACCCTCTTCCCCGGCGTCCCTCGACTGTACATCGTCATCAACGAGGCGCGAGAGACCCCGAAGTACGACCTCAAGTCGGTGCGTGCGTGTCTCTCGGGGGCGGCGCCCCTTCCCCTGGCGGTGGCGCAGAAGTTCCTCGACATCACTGGAGCAACAGTCGTGGAAGGCTACGGGCTCACCGAGGCCTCGCCGGTCACCCACGCCAATCCTCTCGATGGACGGGCCAGGCCGGGCTCGATCGGTCTTCCCATACCGGACACGGAGTGCCGGATCGTCGACCTGGAGGACTGGACGAACGAGGTTCCGCCAGGCCAGATGGGAGAGCTGATCATCTCGGGCCCCCAGATCATGAAGGGTTACTTCAACAGGCCCGACGAGACGGCCGGCATGATCAAAGGAGCCGACGACGGCGCTCGGTGGTTGCTCTCCGGCGACATCGCGAAGATGGACCAGGACGGCTATTTCTATATCGTCGACCGCAAGAAGGACATGATTCTGGTCTCGGGGTACAACGTGTATCCGACCGACATCGAGCAGGTGATCTACAAGCACCCAAAGGTGCAGAAGGTGTGTGTGGCAGGGATTCAGGACAGAACGACAGGCGAGGCGGTGAAGGCCTACCTCGTGTTACGCGAAGGCCAGACGGCCACGCCAGAGGAGATCATCGAATGGTGCCGCAACGATGAGTTCGGGCTGACCGGCTACAAGGTCCCCAAGCTGATCGAGTTCAGAGACTCTCTCCCCGAGACGCTCGTGGGGAAGGTCCTCCGCCGGGTGCTCCAGCAAGAGGAGAGGGATAAGGCCGCCACCTCGGCCCCTGACCCGCGGGCTTAGGCGACACGGCGTCGGCTACGCGCCGCCCTTGCCTTCGTCGCGGGCAGGATCGGTTCGCACTCCGTCGCGCTCGCCGCGTTCTCGGCGGAGGAGCATCCAAGCTCCGAGCGAGACGACCACTCCGGAGACGATCAACGCGATCAGCGCCGAGATGATCGCTTCTTCCCGGTCGAGGGCCAGGATCAGCAGCGCGTCCACTGCCTCATTCTCTCAGGGAGTACGGGCAGGAGAGCCAGCAGTCCGCCCGTCTCCAGGGCCATGTTCCAGGTGATGCCGAACTCCTCACGATCGATCTCGGTAGTCCCGGTTGACCGCGCGGCGCTTGGCCTCCGTCCTCCGCTCCGCTTCCAGTCGCTCTAGCTCCACCCGACTGTGGTCGGCGAAGCGCGTGGCCTCGGCGATGGCCCGGTGTCCTGCCTGCTCGGCGATCAGCCGGTGCATCTGCTGACACACCCGCCGGTACACGGGGTGTCCTTGGGGAGTGGTCCGGAGCTCGATCAGGTGCATGGCCTCGCGGGCATTCATGTCCATGTAGAAGCGGATGCGGTAAGCCATGGAGACGGCGTACTGGGCCACTTTCGCCAGTCCGGCCTCCGCCATCGTTTCGTACAGGGCGGCCGAATCCTCCAGGACGGCATTCCAGTCCGAGAGCGCGCCTGCGGCTTCGATCTCGGGAGGCACCTCGAACCCGTGAGTAGGGGAGAGCGTCTGCCACTCCATGGTCAGGAGGCGGTGGCGCTGCAGGTCTCGGAATGCCCCGTAGTCGCAGAGCACGTCGAATCGGTATGACGTCCGTTCGAAAGCGCGCCCAGGTCTGTGCCGGCGGTTGAGCCGCTCTCCCACGTACGCCTGCAGGATTCGGGTCCGTTCCTCGAAGCTCATCTTCCGAGCCTCGTCCATGAGCTGATCATCCGGAAGCTCGCTCACGGCATAGAGGGCCGCGGCGACCACCTTGATCTCTCCGTCCGGATCGAAGTCCGACAGCGTGACCTCGGAGCGAGGCTCCGCGACGACGCCGGAGAGCAGCTCGCCGGCGACCGCCGCCGTGTCCTCCCGAGTGCGATGGATGTACTCGCTCCACAGGCCCCCACGGTCGGGGAGGTCGACTCGCGTCAGGAAAGCCGGGATGACCTTGCGGAGCTCGGCGAGGATCAGTCCGGCGTACACACGGACTTCCGAGAGGCCATCCGCCCGCATCCGCAGGATGAGCTGCTCGTATGCCTGGGCGGTGGCGAAGATGCCGACGTTGGAACGAGTGGCTGCCGGCAGGAGCGCCCGAAGCCTGTCGCAAGCCTTCGCCCTGATCGTCATCCTGTAGACGAAGTCCGACTCCTCAGGACTCTTGGGGTACAGATCGCGAAAGAACAACTGCAGGGGTCCGAGCCATCTGGCGTAGGTCTCGAAGGCCCGGTCGAGGCGGGTCCGGTATCGGTTGGCCAAGTCGGCACCCGCCGCCAAGACCTCGTCTGGGACCTGGTACCGCCACCGCCCGCCC
>Ga0137369_10002555_pt1 | contig 18689 bp, 25 predicted proteins | sample SagtaG_12_FD_104918 | JGI IMG/M metagenome (GOLD analysis project Ga0137369, IMG submission 104918) | Vadose zone soil microbial communities from Sagehorn Ranch, Mendocino, California, USA - Sage1_L_113_16 metaG | ecosystem: Environmental > Terrestrial > Soil > Vadose zone | place: USA... | reverse complement strand
GGTAATATACTCACAGGCTGGGTCGAGCATCAGATCCATGCCCTCACCCACTTGCGTACGCACCGCCCCGACCGTGGCGATCTCCTGGGCGATCGGTGCTTGGCCCCAGCCGTGGATTTTGAAAGCAGGGTAGCCCATGTCGCGGCACTGCACGGCGAAGTCCGCGTAGGCCTCGGGACTGTCCAGGCCGCCGCTCGTGTCGCCGTGATAGGTGCTGGCGTAGCAGGGTAGTCGCTCTTTGTAGCCGCCCAGCAGGCGGTAGATCGGGGTCTGATAGTATTTGCCTGCCAGATCCCACAATGCAATATCCACCGGAGCTAAACCGATACGGGCGACCTGCCGTAGCGCCCGCTTCACATCTGCATAGATGCGCTCGCGCTCGAGCGCGTGCTTGCCGATCAGGTAGTGGGCGAAGGATGGAAGGATGGCGTAGTCGGCAGCACTGCCGCCAGCATACTCGCCAACCAGGCCCACATCGGTGAGGATACGGATGATATGGTTGGTTTGCAGGACGGTGCTGCCAGGGACATACACCAGGTTGAAGCCATTATAGTCTGTGCCCAAGTCGTTGAGCGTGTAGGTGTACGTGTGGACCTCGATGCCAGTGATGCGTGGCTCAGCCATCTTGCACCTCTCACAATATGTTTGGTAAGAGTTCGAACTAGACAATAACGAAACGTGCCCATAGAATCTATGCACTTGTGTGCCTCATCCGGCCAAGGAAAGGAGCACATCGATGCTGGATCTGGACACCTTTCTGACCACATTGTACGTGCTGATCGATGATACGGTCAAGGGCGTGCTGACCGATTCCGGATTACGCACCAAGCATACAATGTCGAGTTCTCACTATCTGCGACCTACTCCCCGTCGCATCTCCGCGGAAGCATGACTTCGGCACCTGGTAGCGTACCACATCCCGGTTCTTCGGAACACGACTTCTGGTCAGTGATGGTCAACGCTGCGCGTACTCAGGCCGGCCAGCGCCTGTGCAACGGGGTCGTGAGCAGCAGCGCCTCGGTTCCATCCCGAAGGCAAACAGCACAGCGGTCTCGAACGCGCTCAACTGAAACCGCAGGTTCCACAGCGGCCGCGCGTTCCACGCCGGGAGAGCCGCTGCCCCACCACAACACTCGTGCCCATCACCGCCGTATGGATCACCGTCGCCGTGGCGCCGACGGACGCTGATCCCAGCCGCGAAACCAATCACCAAGCAGCACGGCTGATTCCGACCGTGACACTCCAACTCGTGACAGAGCTGTTCCGCTCGCCACCCTCACCGCACGCTTTCTTCGCGACCTGCCGAGGTAGGACATATAGTCCTATCCAAGAGGGGGCACTGGCCCCCTGACAGCAGGCCCAGTGACGGCGTAGGATGAGCGCATACCAGATCGAGGCTTTCCGCAGACCAAGAACGTGGTGCTTCGCATCCCAGGAAGCAACCCGATGGCGACACCGTTCGTGCCGGTGGTCATCGCGATTCCATTCCGCCGGCACGAACGATGGGCCTGGTATGCGAGCTGGATTCTGCCGATTGGGCTGGCCGCCCCCGCGTTCACCGACCCCAACATCGCACTCTTTTATTTTGCGGTCGCCGCTGTATGCGTGTTGGGGTTGCTGCTGACGATGCGGGACTTCTTCGCAAGTGATCGCCATGTTCCGCGTCATGAAATCGCTGAAGGACAGTAGTCGACCGCATCTCATCATTTCTCGCGCATTGCGTTCCTGTTTCCTTGCTACTGCGTACCTATGAAGGAGGAATCACATGAGTACACCACTGGTTGTTACCCACACGCAGGAGCGGATGCGCCTGCCAACCTACGAGTTGATACTGGGCAGCGTATGGGTTGCGCTCACCCTCATCGTCGTCGCTGCCGGCATCGCCATCCTGCGCCACCGGCTCTACGACATCGACCTGATCATCAATCGCACGCTAGTCTACGGCACGCTCAGCGCCGACATCGTCGGGATGTACGTGCTGCTCGTCGGTGCGCTTGGCGCCCTCTTCCAGTCGAGCGGCAACCTGGTGATCGCGCTGCTGGCCACCGGCCTGGCCGCCTTCCTCGTCCAGCCGCTGCGCGCCCGCTTGCAGCGCGGCGTCAACCACCTGATGTACGGCGAGCGCGACGATCCCTACACTGTGCTCTCGCGCCTGAGCCAGCAACTCAAGACCACGCTCGCACCTACAGCCGTACTGCCCAATATCGCCCAAGCGGTTGCGCAGACGCTCAAGCTGCCGTATGTGGCGCTGGCGCTCAAGCAAGGCAATCGCTTGGAAATCGCGGGTGCGTACGGTCTGCCCGCTGGCGAGCCGATGCGGCTGCCGCTGGTCTACCAGGCCGAGACCGTCGGCCAGTTGCTGGTCGTGCCCCGCGCGCCGGGCGAAGCGTTCACACCGGTCGAGCGGCGGCTGCTCGAAGATTGCGCTGCAAGCGGGCGTCGCCGCTCACGCTGTGCGCCTGACCGCCGATCTGCAGCGCTCGCGCGAGCGGCTCGTAACCGCACGTGAAGAGGAGCGGCGGCACTTGCGCCGCGACCTGCACGACGGGCTGGGACCACAACTCGCTAGCCTGACGCTTACGCTCGCTGCGGCGCGCGAACTGCTCCGGCACGACGTCGATGCGGTAGATATGCTGATCCAAGAGCTTGCCATCCATACCCAAGCCGCGATCGCCGATATCCGGCGGGTGGTCTATGATCTGCGCCCGCCAGCCCTCGACGACCTCGGGCTGGTGCTGGCCTTGTGCGAGCAAGCGGCGCAGTATAGTCACGCCGGCTTACAGATCGCGGTCCAGGCCCCGGAGCACCTGCCGCCCCTACCGGCGGCGGTTGAGGTGGCCGCTTATCGTATCGTGCAGGAGGCGCTGACCAACGTGATTCGCCACGCCCAGGCACGCACCTGCACGGTGTGCCTGACGCTCGGCGATGCACTCGACGTGGCGATTCGTGACGATGGGGTGGGGCTGCCGCCGGGCGGCCGGGCTGGGGTTGGGCTGACGTCGATGCGCGAGCGAACCGCTGAGTTGGGTGGGACGTGTCGAATCGAATCCGTGCCGGGCGGGGGCACCTGCATTCGTGTGCATCTGCCGCTGCACCAGGAGGAAGCATGAACGCCATCCGCATCGTGATTGCCGACGATCACCCGGCGGTTTGGGCTGCGCGCGCTGCTGAACGCGATGCCCGATACCGAGGTGGTGGGCGAGGGAACAAACGGGGAAGAGATCCTCGCGCTGGCGGGCTCCGTGCGTCCTGATGTCATCTTGATGAATATCAACATGCCCGGCGTGAATGGGATCGAGGCGACGCGCCGCATCCGTGAGACCAATCCTGACATCCGTATCCTGATTGTGACGATGCTGGAAGACGACACGGTCTTCGCGGCGATGCGTGCCGGCGTCCGCGGGTACATTATCAAGGGCGCGGAACCGGCTGATGCATACCGCGCCTGATCGCTCGCCAGACCTAGCTGGACACGCGTCAGCTGCTCGACCATAGCTCATCGTACATCTGCCATGTATCCATGCCCAAGTATTGAGGTCGCTCACATGCTGCGTACATAGGCTCACGCGTTCAGCTCGTTCAACATCCCCTGGAGTGCCCTCACGACCTGCTCCACACACCGTTCGGTGAACCCATCGAGGATGTCGGCGTCGCCTGCCCGCACATACCGGCACCATATCTCTGGAATCTCGGCTGCAAACTCCTGTTCGAGTTTGTCAAACCGTGCCCGCACGATCTGGTTCCGGTGCGGATAGTAGCCTGGCCGGGCCACAATCGGATCGCCTTTCACGCTGTCCATCAGCTGCCGGAACAACCACCAGTAGGATGTCGACGCAAAGGTGTCGACGGTGGCCTGCGGCGGTGGGATAATCTGCTTCCCGGCTACACCGGCCTGCGAGACGATCGCGGGCAATTGGCTGCCATGGACGAAGAAGGGCACGTAGCATCCATTGCAGGGCGGACCCGGCGTCCACCAGAACACGGACGGTTCCTCCGGCGCATGCCCTAAGACGGCCACGCACGAGCTCGCGGTATTGCCCCAGGTAAAGTCGGCGCGCGAGACATGCATGCAGAGCGAGAGGAAATCCGGGTCGGCGGCATCAAAAGCGGGTCCCTCGAGGAAGGTGCCTTCGTAATGGTCACGCGCGATGCGCATCATCCATTGGGGGGTGATCTGCCCGGCTGCCTCGGCGAGCAGCTGACGCGAGCGCTGCATGCGGATGTGCGAGATCTGGCGGGGCACGCGCTCGTCGATATACGCCCGGGCCACATCAAAGGGCGCCTGCGTCGCCGGCCACCAGGCGTTGTGCTGAGCATAGTCCACGAGCTCGGGGCTCTGGGCATCCCAAGCCGTCCGGATACTCACCTGGTTGGAGATGGATGTGCAACCCTGAATCAGGCGCCGCGCAGCCCATTGCCGACCGAACGCTTCAAAGACCCAGGCTTCGTCTGGATCGGCCACGAGAAAGGCATTATCATATCCGCCCGCGGCGTGATCCTTGGTGGGAACGCCAGAGCCGAACTGACCATAGCGCTCGATCAAGCTCCTCAGCACGTCAATCGCCTGTGCGGCACTGCGGCTGCGCTCAAGGGCAAGCCGGATAAGGTCCATTCCCAGCAACCCAACGGCAGGACTGTGCCCAGCACAGTAGGCTTCGGCTTCGGCGCGGAAGGTCTTGGTGTAAATCGCCTCGTTGCCAATCGCCACGCGATACTCATTGATACCTTCTTCATAGCCCCAGCACCAATAGGGGCTAGAGCCAAGCGTGGCAAACGTGATGTCCACCTGTGGCAGGGTGACGTACTCCAGCTGAAGCGTGGCGTACTCGGGCCAGGCAGTTCGTGAAGTGAACACGAGGGGCTGGCAGTCAAAGATCGGACGATCACTATTCTTGGCGAAGATGACGCTCTGCGTGGTCGTCATATCGCCCAGTGCTACCCAGGTATCACACATCGCCAGGCCTCCTTTGAACTGCGCCCGCCTGCAGGTCGGTGTGTCGCTACACGCAACGCCGGTACCCGCTCCACGGAAATGCCACAGAGTTCTGGTGGTGTATCGATGCGAACGACGGGCAGAACATAGCGGCAGTATAGCACGCACTCCAGATCGTTGTCAGCAGCAGAAACCGTGCGTGGTGATTGTGTGGCGACGAGCAAGCGGCTACGGTATCCTGGTGGTCCTATCCGCGACTCGTTTGCGGACAGGCACCTCACCCCAAACAGCGGTGTTGTGCTATCACATTCGATAATGTGCGCTATGATCGATCAGAAGGCTCCCGATCGCTGGCGTCCTCGTTCCTGACACGAAAACGTGCGCTCAGGCTGCGCTGGCAGCCTGGGCGTGTCCATCTGGCATCGATGGTAGCTGCAGAACGGCCGGCCAATTCGATCAGGGACCAGGCATGTCAACCGAGGCAGGGCGAGATAGCCCGAGCGCCCCGTCGGGCGGAAGCATCCCGCCCGCGACGAGGGCACAACCGACTGGCTACGCACCAGAGCGTCCTTCCGTGCTCATCACCTATGCCGGTCGCTCTGCTTGAGCTGCATTCAGGATGACCTGTCAGATGACATCCGAGCAACGATGCTCTCTATGCAATCGCTCACGTTCACGATTGTCGCGGCGATGAGTCAACCGACCTTAGGCGCTATCGCCGATCACTGGGGATTGCCGGCTGCCTATGTCGCATTGGCGGGTGCGCTCAGCGTAGCGATGGTGCTCTTTTTCTGGAAAGGCCGCCAGCATTTTCCACAGGCAGCCATGGCTACGTGCTCTGCGCAGCTGCTGGAGCCGCTGGAACCGGTGGCTGAGTGATGGGAACGAGCTCGAAGACTGGCACCAGTACTGCATTGAACCCGACCGGCTGGCTTGCAGCTGCTGGGCAGTTCTCTTCATCCCTGACCTGAGATATCGTGGAACCTGATATACTACGCGTGGCCAATCCGCTGGAAGTGGAATCCGCCTTGCATCGTACAGTCTGGAGGATCGGATGGCACACCTGATCACGACTCTCGGCCCCAAGCGTGCCGACCAACTTAGCATGATCTTACCCCACGAGCACGTCTTCGTCGACCTCCGGACCCCGGATCAACCGGGCCACGCGCAGGCAGACGTTGCGCAGGTCTTGCATTTGATGGCCCCAGAGATCGAGCGTGTGCGTGCGGTCGGTGTCACAGCGATTGTGGAGTGTACACCTCTCGGAGTGGGACGCCGTGCCGATATTCTGGCTGCCCTGTCTGCGGCAACCGACATGCCGCTGGTGGTCCCCACGGGGATTTACCGCGAACCGTGGGTGCCAACCTGGGCGCAGACGGCCAGTGAGGATGCGCTCTGCGACTGGATGCGCAGCGAATTGGAGGGCACGATCGAGCAGAGCGGCGTGCAGGCCGGCTTCATCAAACTCAGTGCCGGCGACGACGGCCTGTCGGTCTGCGAAACGAAGATCCTGCGCGCCGCAGCGCGAGCCGCAGCCGCGACCGGCGCCGTGATTGGGAGTCACACCATCCGCGGCCAGGTCGTGCGCGAGCAGCTGGCCATTATCGAAGCGGCGGGCTATTCCAGCCACCGCTTCATCTGGATCCATGCCAGTGCCGATCCCGACGTTGCCACCAACATTGAGATCGCGCGGCACGGCGCGTGGATCGAGTATGACTGGATCGGTGACCCAAGCACTGACGATGGGTTTATCGATCGGATCGGTCGGATGCTTGATGCTGGCTTGGAGCGGCATATCTTGCTCAGCCAGGATCGCGGGTGGTACGACCCCGCCCAGGCCGGCGGTGGCACGCCCAGACCCTACACGTATCTGAGTGAACAGTTCCTTCCAAAGTTGCGAGCCGCGGGCGTCGATGCGGACAGCATACGGCAATTGATAGTCGCCAATCCCTTCTCGGCATTCGCCCGCTAGCGGCCGGTACCTGGTCGCAGCGGTACGATGAGTTCTCGCACGCAGACTGGCTGGCTGGTGCGTAGACGGCTAATTGGCGAAGCTCACGATCGGATAATGTGCGATATGAGGGCTTGAAAGCGCTCGCGCCGAATGTGGTTCACCCTCACTTTCTGTGGAGCCGATTCCTGACGCAGCGTGCTGATGCCGTTGTGCAGAATCGCGAAGCCTGATTTTCGGCTTGGATCACAGAAAGTGAGGGTGCACCGATAATGTGCGGTATGCATGTTCGAGAATGGCGCGCAAAATGTGGAGCGCAGCCTAGATGAAGCGCCGGCTGGGGACGTATATGCTGACCGAGCGACCTTGTGTGGTCGAGTTCCTGCAGACCCGTCCAAATCTTCGCGTGTGAGGACGTCTTGATGGATTGGTGCGTTGTAGCGGTGTGTTGCCATCAGTGGTTCCTCCAACGTGTGATTTCATCCACCCATCAGACCTCATACCAAAGCCAACCAACCAATTATATGACAAATCATACTCAGCCGCGTCATCCGAACTGACCATGATATTGTGAAATGCAGAACTACCGCGGATACGGTAGAATAAACAGGCTCGATACACGCGCGGGACAATGAATGATAGTTGGGCGGCAATCATCAACATCGCGCGCGATCAACATCTGTTCTTCTTTTCTTCGATCTGCCCCGATGGCCATTTGCATCTCCAGTTTCTATCGACTACAATGCTGCAAGATAGAATTGGAGTATCAGCGACCAGGCACTGATGGTCCTCATCGCTGTCATCCACTACAATCGGCAGAAGGTATACATTCGGGCAGTCTTGACGCATGATGAATATGATGAAGGCAAATGGAAGGAGCACTTTGACGACCAGCGAGATGGAAACGGTGGAGCAGGTGTGGCCAAGCTTGGCCCCACTCCTGTTTGTCCCGCATACCGAACGCGAGTACGACCGTCTTGTCCAGATGCTCGATACCTTGATCGATGTAGTTGGCGAAGATGAGGACCATCCGCTTGCCTCGCTGATGGAAATCATCGGCGTGAAGATCGAGAAATACGAGGATGAGCACGTTCCCGAATTAGCATAATCGGATTGCAGCGCGTGACACAAATGCGATACCTTTAGGCTATAGAGAGACAGATACATTTCCGTCCTGTAAAGCAATATACGATTGCCGCCCAACAGGCGCGTGCAGCTGACGCCGCTAGCGGCGAGCAAGATCGTGGCGATTTTGACAGCTGGATTTGTCTCGAATGTTGTCTCGATCTATTGAGGCGGCGCGGCTGACGCGCAAGACGTTCGCGTGAATCAATATACCCCCAGCGCAGGAGAGACTGCTCACAGCAGATCCCAGTTCCGACATCCTTATGCAGCGGGCCGCGTGCAGGGAAACGACGCAGTCATGCTCCTGGGTGGTCCCCGACTGGATCTAACCTCGAGCGGTTGACCGTCTAGGAAGGAGGATCACGATGGTAGCGGACAAGCAATCTACCGAGCGGATTCCGGGTTACTGCGCCATGTGCGTCTCGCGCTGCGGCTCGATTGCCGTCGTCGAGAACGGCCGTTTCGTTGCCCTCGAGCCCGACCCATCGCACCCAACCGGCAAGGCACTCTGCGCCAAGGGGCGGGCGGCGCCGGAGCTTGTCTACCATCCAGACCGGCTGCTCTATCCGCTGAAGCGCACGCGGCCGAAGGGCGATCCCGACCCGGGCTGGCAGCGTATCAGTTGGGACGAAGCACTTGACCTGACTGCTGCCAGGCTGCGCACGATCGCCGAAGAGCATGGCCCACAGAGCGTCGTTTTCAGCGTGGTCTCCCCGTCTACGTCGGCATCGGACGACTCAGTGATCTGGATTCAGCGCCTGATGAATGCGTTCGGAAGCCCAAACCTGTGCGCGGCGATGGAGTTGTGCGGGTGGGGGCGGTTTCTGGCCACGCAGTATACCTTCGGCGCTGGTGTTCCTGGCGTCTATATGCCTGACCTTGAGCATGCCGGCTGCATCCTGTTCTGGGGCTATAACCCAAACATTGCCCGGCTGGCCCATGCCACCGCCACGGTGGAGGCGCTCAAACGCGGTGCGCGCCTGATTGTGGTCGACCCCCGCCGCACTGGGCCTGCTCAAAAGGCGGATCTCTGGCTGCGCGTGCGACCGGGTACCGACGGCGCCCTCGCGCTCGGCATCGCCCAGGTCATGATCGAGCGCGGCTGGTACGACCGTGAATTCATCCGTGACTGGACGAACGGCCCACTGCTGGTGCGCACCGACAGCGGCCGTTTGCTGACCCATAGCGATCTTTCTGCGCAGGGCAGCGCCCACCAGTACGTGGCCTGGAGCGAGGCGATCGGCCGTCCGATCATCTATGACCCGGTCACCGGCGGCTATGAAGGAGACAATCCTGAGCCGGCCCTTTTCGGCACGTTCACGATTGACACGCTGCAAGGCAAGGCCGTCTGTCAGCCGGCGTTCGAACTCACCGCCGAGCTTTGCCGGCGTTATCGACCGGAGCGAGTGGAAGCGATCTGTGGAGTCGGTCGCGATCAGATCGAGAACACCGCCCGGATGCTCTGGGAAGCGCGGCCTGTTGCCTACTATGTCTGGAGCGGCGTCGAACAACAGACGAATTCCACCCAGATCGCTCGGGCGATTGCCCAGCTCTACGCGCTGACCGGCAGCTTCGACACCCCAGGAGGAAACGTGTTGTTTCCAGCCGTGCCGACAACGAACGCAGTCGGATGGGAATTGCTGCCTGCCAGGCAGCGCGCGCTGACGCTCGGCTTGCCGGAGCGGCCGCTGGGCCCGTCCCGCTGGCAGTTTGTCACCTCGGACGAGTTATACCGGGCCATCCTGGAGCAGCGGCCATACCGGGTGCGCGGATTGGTCGGCTTCGGTGCCAACCTGCTCATCGCCCATGCTGACGGCCTGCGCGGGCGCGAGGCCCTGGCGGCGCTCGACTTCTATGTCCACATCGACCTGTTTATGAACCCGACTGCCGAACTAGCCGACGTCGTGCTGCCGGTTGCGAGCGCCTTCGAGCGCGAGGCGCTCAAGGTCGGCTTCGAAGTGAGCTCAGACGCGCAATCGCTGGTGCAATTGCGGCAGCGGGTGGCCCAACCCCGTGGCGAGGCCCGCTCTGATACCGAGATTGTGTTCGACTTGGCGTGCCGCCTGGGTCTCGGTGCCCACTTCTGGGACGGTGACATCGAGGCCGCTTACCGCTACCAACTCCAGCCATCCGGCGTTTCGCTCGACGCACTGCGCGAGAAGGCGAGCGGGGTGCGGGTGCCACTCCAGACACGCTACCGCAAGTTCGCTGAACAGAACGACGGCAGACCCCGCGGTTTCGCCACGCCGACACGGAAGATCGAGTTGTATTCCGAGACATTGTTGGAGCACGGCTATCCGCCCCTGCCCGACTATGAAGAGCCGCTGATCGGTCCGTCCTCGCGACCGGACTTGCTGGAGCGTTTCCCGCTGATCCTCACCTGCGCCAAGCACACGCTCTTCTGCGAGAGCCAGCATCGGGCGCTGCCGAGTTTGCGACGGCGTGCGCTCGATCCGGAGGTCGAGGTGCATCCGGCGGCAGCCGCCGAGCGCGGCATCGGCCCTGGCGACTGGGTACACATTGAGACACCGGGAGGGAGCGTGCGGGCGCGTGCCCGGATGAATGACACACTTGCGCCGAATGTCGTCTGCGGCCAGCACGGCTGGTGGCAGGCCTGCCCAGAGATTGGCGGGGCCGGCTATGACCCATTCGGTCCGGACGGAGCCAATCTAAATCTTATTATCGGCAACGAGGCAATTGACCCGGTGAGCGGCTCGGTCCCGCACCGCGCCTACCTCTGTCAAATCCGCCGCGCGAATTGAGGGTTGAGGCGATTACATCAGGGTTGACGGCATTCACGATATCCGCGCTGTTGAACCGCTGATAGCACGATTGCGTGCAGGTCGCGGCTGCATTGGCGCTTGCTCACATTGGTGATATGCGCGCCGTCGCTCCCATTTCGTACGTTATCATGCCGCCAGGGCATTGGGGCAGCTTGGGAGTACACATGCAGTCGAGCCGTTGATACAGACCTTACACGATCGGGTATGGACCATCCAGGTTGCCGCAGCAGAGGCATTGGGCAATGTGCGCGATGCCCGTGTTGCCGAGCCGCTTCGGGCGCTCGTGCAAAATGTGGCGCGCTTGGCGGCAGGGCCACGGGAGGACCATTTCCATTGCACAAAGCCGCCCAACACGCGCATGTAATCCGACCGCCTTCGCGCGCGAGATTGAGCAGTCTGCTGCGCAGCGCTACGAAAAGATCACCAAGACTACACGCCTGCTGGCCTATTGCTGGCGGGGCTTCGCTTTGCTCTTTGCGTGAGTACGGGCGCCTGCATGCGCTTTTGCATGCGCTAATTGTAGCGAAAAGCGCCTTCGTTTGGCACCGGATTTGTGGTGTAATAGCCACACGGTATTCGACTATCAAACTGAAAGGATGGAATAGCAATGAAGATCACGCATATCATGCTCGTCGCGCTGACGGCGCTGGTGCTCAGCCTGGCGTCGATCTCAGCGCGCGGGGAGGTATGCGTCAAGTAAGCGATGGCGAAGTTTGTTCGTCTTGAGACTCCAAAGAACTGGTACTTGGCTGGATAAGGCATTACAAACCTATCACAAGGAGAACAAGGTATGGTGACACTAAACGACGCGCGCCGGGTCATTGCCGCAGCCGAGAAAAAGGCGGCCGATCTCGGCCAGCCCATGAACATCGCTGTGGCTGATAGCGGAGGCAACTTGGTTACTCATGTGAGGATGAACGGAGCCTGGATTGGCAGTATCGATATTTCGATCAAGAAGGCTTTCACATCTCGCGCTTTTAACATTGCCACGAAGGACTTGGCTGAACATAGCCAATCAGGGGAACAGTTCTTCGGGATCCATGCATCAAACGATGGGCGTGTGATGATCTTTGCCGGAGGGATACCGCTAAAGCGGGATGGTCAGGTGGTCGGGGCAATCGGCGTCAGCGGAGGGTCAGGAGAGCAAGACCACCTAGTAGCGGCCGCAGGCGCAGCGGCGTTCTAGCTGCTGCGACGCCGCGTCTAACAATCGCATGCTGCGCTGGACTGGTGCAGCCTACGCCCTTGGTGACGAGCCAGGGGCTTCACTGTGTGCCGCTGCGAATCTTCATCTGCGACTCATACTTACGGGGTATAATAGTAATCATATTATGTCAAACACCGTGCACAAACGCCAAGCGGAGGCAGATGTCTCCAATCCGCTTTCAAGGTGGCGATTGCGTCAAGGCCCGGACTTCTCGATTGGTCCCGGCCGGCACGTGCGGCACGGTTCAGCAAATACTGCGCTCGGTCCCACATTTGTACTATGTCCAGTTTGAGAGCCTAGCTCGGCCGCACCTGATGTACGCGTGCGACCTGGAGCGCATCGAGGATGTGATGATCATCTCATGCGCCACACTCGAAGCTGCCGCACGGGTGCTCGCCGTGCTCATCCAGGCGAATCTGCGGCTCGGCCGCGACTTTCGCATCGCGCCGCTGGACGGCATCGCGTCCATCCACATTACTGTCCTGGCGGAGCTGCCGGCCGGCGTGCTGCACCAGTTGCGTGCTATCCCCAACACCAATATCACGTGAGGCGGCGCGTGCGCGGGAAAGCGCCCGGTGAACTCAGGGCACCGCGAATGGGGTGCAACTCCCCTCGCCGCCAACACGATAATCCACCGCGCTCCAACTTCTGCGCCCACCGCTGCGAGCCGGCGATACACAGTTCGTAGTACTGTTGGCTCGCAGGGTCGGCGCTGGCCAACTTTTGTTCAAGGCGGGCGATAGTTGCCCTGGTGCGCTCAATGTCGGTCATGGCCTTGTCGTTGGCACGATATGTGCTTTATGCATTTCTGACACTTCCGCTGGAGAAGAGCGGAGCGAACATAGCGGGACGATGTGAGTATACATCGTCCTGCATTTATTATCTGTCAGCAAAACTCTATGCGCTTTCAGATGCGTTGCCGCTGAAGTGGTACAGGCCGATCGCCTGCGTGTCCGCAATCGTGTGCGCACTGCCAATGGCATCACACTGCTCCGCTGGGTTCGCCCGGAAAATCTTCGCCCCCGAGCGCTAGACGAGCCGGCCGAGCCCTATCCAGAGCCGCCTTGACTACCCACGCTGATATTTTCCCATGTTCCGTGCGGCCCTCGTACCGCGATCGTCACGCTATAGCGCTCGTCGAGATCAGTGCCGAGCGCTACGCGCCGATCGCCGATCTCTTCACTGTCGACACCCGAACTGCCGCCCGATGAGCCGCTGAGCCCCAAGGAGCAGCGGATCCCTTGCCTGCTGGCGACTTTCAAGACTTTGGCCGCATCGGCTGCGGTGAGCCATGGCTGATCGTTCCTGCCGGCGATTATACCCGACTACTCTGCGATATCCGCTGCTAACTGCCTCAATTCCCTTGTCATGACCTCGTCTGCCGCTGCAGCTGTCACGTCAGCCCAAAAAAGCAGGATGTCGCGAATTCCTTCGATATCGTCCAGGAGATCAACCAGCACCTTCGAGCCGATCGATATCTCGCCGTTCTCGCTGTTGTGCTGCATAGCGTATTCGCGCAGCGAATCGCGTATGGCTTTCTTTACTTTCATGCTATCACCACCTGCAATCTAACTTCTGGCACTCGACCACCCAGCCGCCCGATATGCCGCCATTCCAACCTGCGCCGGGTCGAGTTGGTGAACGCGCGGCGTGTCGCTCTCCACTGGCGTCCATCGCCGGCCACGCCTCGGCAGCGGCCAGCACGACTAACAAGCTCACTCATCGCTTTTGTCCTCCCTCCGCTCCACAACGCCGCGTATCATGCCTATCAGAATAGGCGCCAGCATTGTGGCGTCTGTGCAATCCGCCACGACGCGCGAGAGCACCTCCAGCGCTTCAGATGGCGAGAGCTGCTCCACCAGCGCTGCTACTTCGTGGCGGCGCGCTCTCCAGAGGTCGAGCTTTTGCTCTGTCATCGTCACGGCCCTCGCTACTTATCGCCAAGATCTGGCGAATGTTCTTTCATGCCTTGATAAGCATCCGCCGATGGACTGACCTCGCTCTCGCCGTCAACATCCCCGGGCCGCACCAACGTTGAATCGATGTATGTCGCTACATCCGCTTGCTTGAAGCGCAGCCGGCCACGCTTGGCGCCGATCCGATAGGCACGCAGCTTGCCCGAGCGCACCAGAGAGCGTATGGTGCTCTGGGATACTTTTAACTGTTCGGCGACCTCTTCGATGTTGAGCATACGATCCTCTGTCAGTACGAGCATTGTGTATCCCTTCGTGCAATAGATAATAACACTAGCGCTGGTGTGAGATCAAGCTGCCTCGTTTGTCAATATAGAACAATATTTGATAACACTTGAGAGCAGCTGCATACGAGGTCTCTGAGATAAAGCAAAGCCCCGCCGCCGACGTGAAGCGCCAGATCGCGCTGAATAAAGGCCAATACGATCTGGTGATGGGCACGTAGATCGCGATTGTGCCGGGCGCATTTCTGGTGCCAAACAGCAGCCGCTCGGGCCTTATCCATCGGGTTGCCCAAGTGACCGGCTGCAGCGGCGAGCCTGGGCTCGCCGCTGCAGCCGGCACAACACGGCGATCGAGATTGTCGAGAATGCCCCGCAGCGCACCATGCCGCGCCTGGTCGATACCGACCGCGCCACCCAGCTGGAACGCGCCCGGACCGCCGCTGATGCGTTGAATGAGTGCTTCCAATCGACACTGAGCGCGGGCGGCCGGCTCGACCGCCCGTATGGAGACAGAAACGGTGACACCACAACGCGCTCTGCACACGACAATTCACATGGAAGCCGCCCTTGATGGCCTCCACAGCATTGGAGAATATACCGGCGGCCTTGCCAGCATTCCCGCTGCGGTCGAGCGCCTACGCGCCGCCGGCGTCCTCGACCTGGTGAAGCCTACCGCAGCCACAGCGCCGGCCACCAAGCCCAAAGATGAGACGGTCGAGCCGCTGTACAAGCGCGATCCGACGGCGTGTTGTCCCGTTCACAAGCGCGCGTTGAGTGATGGACAATATGGATTGTACTGTTCGGCACGCGCCAAGGCAGGAGAAGCTGCCAACACCAAGGGTATTGCGCGCTTCGATTCGCCGACTAGGAACCGCGTCCGCTGATCATCAGGATCGGCGGGGCGTTCTTGCGAGTGAAGGACCGATGAAAGAACGAACCGATTGACAGAGCGGCGCGCCGATCGCCCAACCGATCCGAGGCCGCTGGCACCGCTTCTGTGGGGATGCGTGCACTAAATATTCCTTGACCCGACGGCGCGGCAGCTACCTGCTACGGAGCCCGTTAGGCGGGCGGTAAGAAGAAGCCCCAGCGCGTGAGACGCTGGGGCTTTGCCTATCGCAGCCGCCTCCTCGCGCTAAAACGGCACCGACTCGCAGCGCCTCACCGACTCACCATGAACACATGTGTCGGTGCCCCTGCCGCCGTCCAGCCTGTCGGTGCCAGCGACGGCCGCGCCGAAATCGCCATCGACGAAGTCGTTGCCGTCACCGCCCTTCACGCTATCACTGCCAACTCCACCGAAGACACCATCATCACCGGGGCCGCCACTGATAGTATCGTTGCCGGATTGACCGAAAACGGAGTCATCACCAGCGCCGCCACTGAGGGTATCGTTGCCAGCTGCAATGCTATCGATGAGGCTACCGGCTTCATCTCCATGGATGCCGTCATTGCCGTCCCCACCCGAGATGATGTCATCCCCCGCGTCACCGAAAATAACATCGTCCCCCGCGCCGGCGCTGATGCGGTCGTTGTCACCACCGCCGCAGATCAGGTCGAAGGCGCCGCCACCGCCATTGATTGTGTCGGCGCCGCCCGAGCCGACGATCACGTCGGAGCCCGATGTGCCCTGGATCGAGCCGGCGCCGACGATCGTGGCCGGCACCCCATTGCAGAGCGGCATGCCCGCCATCGGCGCGGCCTGGGTGGCCGCCGGGGCTGCTGCCAGGGTCGTGAGCGCGAGCAGCGCCAGCAGGCTCAGACGCAGCAGCAAGCGGTTAATCGGAAGTGTAGATATGGTCATTGAGAAGTTGTTCCTTTCGATGATAATCGTAGTTGGTCATAGCTTTGCGACGCCCCGCGCGCCGCCAGAAAACACTATGCAAGGATAGCGTAAGGGCCGCGCGCCGTCATCAGCATTGTGATGGGAGATGTGCTAGGGAAAAGCCTTAGCGGGCCGAAGCGCGCGGCACGAGGGACCGCGCACAGGAGACGTAGCGCTAAGAACGCTGGGGCTGCGCTAGGGTTGGTGCTTCCCGGATAGGCAGTGGCTGAGCAGACGCACGCATACTTAGTGCCATAAGGCACAGGGCGGCGCACTGGGCGGCCGAGCGCCTGGGCGACTGCGGTGGCGACCAGGCCGGGGTCGCGGATCGGCGCCAGCGCGATATAGCACACGTCATCAGCAAAAGCGCCACGCACGTTTGCTGCGACCTGAAGACCCGGGCGCGCCGACCAGCGTGAGCAGACGCACCTCCCGACGCAGCAGACACGCGCCGAGCTCACTAACCTCCTGATCCCGACCGAGCAGCGGTGTAGCCGGTACTGGCAGCAGGCTCCGCGACACTGCTGGCTCACGCTGCGCCAGCAGCGCGGCGACCTCCGTGGGTGCGGGCAGCCAGTCGGCCTGCAATTCGGCGCGCGCCGCCTTGACGAAGGTTGTCCACTGATGGGGCGCCAGGCCCAGATGTCGTGCCAAGCGTTCGGCGATCTCCGGCGACGGGCGCCGGGCATCCGCCTCGATTTTGCAGATCAGCGCAACGGAACAAAACACCAGGTCGGCGAGTGCATTCTGGGTCAGTCGCAGCGCTTGGCGCCGTAGTTTGAGCCAGTGGCCAAAGGAGATGATCTCCTCCATCCTGGTCTCCTCGCGCGCTCAGGTTGCGCGATGGCAATACGACGAGCTTTGGCAGCTGATGATGGCGGGATGGTGGTACATGCGATGTATCAGCATTGTACCGCACAACTCGTACCAACGGAAGCCAATAAGCTGGTGTAATGCTGTAGCACAGATTTTCTGTAGGCTCGTAAAGCGTTACAATAAGAGTGAGGCACCAAGAATCATCCGTATCCGTACCGAACCAAGGAGGAGAACCTATGCTACTCACGGACAAGAACGCCGTCATCTATGGCGCAGGAGGACGCATCGGCAGCGCGGTGGCGCGTGCCTTCGCGCGTGAGGGGGCGAACGTCTTCCTCGCTGGTCGCACACAGTCAACGCTCGACGCCGTGGCTGAGGAGATAGCCGTCGCGGGAGGAACAGCCGAGGTGGCTCACGTCGACGCCCTCGATCCACAGGCGATCGAGCAGCATCTCGATGCGATCGTAAAGCAGGCAGGCCGGATCGATATCTCGTTCAACGCGATTTGGATCCGCGGCGACCTGCAAGGAACACCGCTCATCCAGATGCCCTAGGAGAACTTTACTACTCCGGTCGTGACCGGCACCAAAACACACTTCCTTACGGCCATAGCAGCGGCCCGGCACATGGTGCCAAAGCGATCGGGCGTCATCCTGACCCTCTCGTCCTCCGCGGCCGGACTGTCCGGGCGTGACCGCAGATATCATTTGACGGGCGGCTTCTCAACCGCATGCGCGGCCATCGAAGCGCTTTCGCGCAGCCTGGCGGGTGAGCTTGGTCCGCAGGGAATCCGGGTCGTCTGCTTGCGCCCCGATGCCATTCCGGAGACGTGACCTACCGACCACATTGAATCAAGGACGTACATGGAAAACGGAACCGTCCTCGGACGGCTGCCAACCCTGGACGAGGTTGCCAATGCAGCGGTCTTCCTGGCCTGCGATCGGGCCAGCGCGATGACCGGAACCATCGCGAACCTGACCTGCGGCTCAATCATGGGTATCCGTTCAGGGGGGTATCAGAATCGCGTAGTGATGCGGCCACGAAACGCAGAAATGGAGGTCGACGCTGCAAGCTGCATCTGCAATTCGGCATCAGGATGGGCGCTCATTGTCACACCCCCCTGAACGTTTACGGTCCTTACTCGCCTAGTAGGCGATACTGTGGGTCGCCTTCGACTGCAATTGCATTCCTTATTAAGGCCACTCGTCGTAGAATCGCTGTCAGGGAATCGCGCTTACCCAACGACCAAGCTCACCTGCGGCTATGAAGCGTAACGGATTAGCGGCAGGTGCAGCGCTTTGTCAGGTGTTGTTATTATGCTCCACAGTTATGACTACTTTTCCTCGGGCGTGTCCTTCTTCAAGATACCGCAGAGCTTCAGGAACCGCGCTTAACGGGTAACGTCTATCGATAACAGGGACAACTTTGCCGGCTTCAAGCAGCTCTTTCATAAAAACCAGATCATTCTTGTTTGGTTTTACAAGCATGTTACCCATTGTTTTGCTTCCGGTCATTGAAATTATTGGTCCCTGGAGCATGGCTTGGAACATTTGAGCGCCGGACCCCCCGGTCATGACATAAATTCCTTTGGGACTTAATGCACCCTTATAATCTGAAAGCGGATGATATCCGTTAGCGGCAAGGATCAGGTCATAACGCTGCCCATTTTGGGTGAAATCTTCTTGCGTGTAATCAATAACGTGGTCTGCGCCAATCGAGCGCGCCATGTCCAAATTCCTCGTGCTGCACACGGCCGTGACTTCAGCCCCGAACGATTTGGCAATCTGCACTGCAAACGACCCCACACCACCAGATGCACCATTAATCAAAACCTTTTGCCCTGGCTGAATCT
>Ga0137369_10002521_pt1 | contig 18809 bp, 16 predicted proteins | sample SagtaG_12_FD_104918 | JGI IMG/M metagenome (GOLD analysis project Ga0137369, IMG submission 104918) | Vadose zone soil microbial communities from Sagehorn Ranch, Mendocino, California, USA - Sage1_L_113_16 metaG | ecosystem: Environmental > Terrestrial > Soil > Vadose zone | place: USA... | reverse complement strand
CACGTACACCGTGACCTGCATCGGGCTCAGCCGAGCGGAGCCGCTCGCACGCACAGAACCGGCGGCAGGTGCTCGGCGACGGCGTGCCAGTTCTCGCCGTCGTCGTGCGAGGCGTACACCTCCCCGCCGCGGGTACCGAAGTACAGCCCAGCCGGATCGGCGCCGTCCGACGTGAACGCATCGCGCAGCACGGTCACGTAGGCGTCCTTCTGCGGCAGGCCGCAGGTCATCGGCTCCCACGAGGCGCCCGCGTCGGTCGTGCGGTACACCCGACAGGCCGCGTCCGCCGTCCAGCGTTTGACGTCGGCGATGAGCGGGATGATGAAGGCCGTGTCGCCCTTGTTCGGATGGGCCACGACGGGGAAACCGAAGTCGGACGGCACGCCATTGGCGATATCGATCCACGAGCCGCCGCCATCATCAGAGCGATACAGGCCGAAGTGGTTCTGCAAGAACAAACGGTCGGGATTGGCCGAGTCGCGCGCCACCTTGTGCACACACTGGCCATACTCGGGATAGCGCTGGTCCTCAGGGTTGTATTCGGCGCGCACGCCCGTGTTCGAGGCGCGCCACGTCGTGCCGCCGTCCTCGGTCAGATAGACGCCGCCCGTCGAGATGGCAATCAGCATGCGCTTTTTCGGACCGCGCGGATCGAACAGGATCGTGTGCAGGCCCAGCCCACCGCCACCAGGCTGCCAGGTCGGCCGGTGCGGGTGGTCCCACAAGCCCTGGACGAGCTCCCACGACTCACCGCCGTCGGTGGACTTGAACAACGCCGCTGGCTCGACGCCGGCATACAGCACGTCGGGCTGGTCAGGACCAGCGGGCGCGATCTGCCAGATCTGGGCGATCTTGGTGTCGGTGCCTTCGGGGAACTTGATATTGGGCGTTTCGGCCTCGACCCAGGTTTTGCCGAGGTCATCACTGCGGCGCACCGACGTCCCGAAGAAGAAGCTGCTGGCGCCGGCCAGGATGCGCTTGCGGCGCGGGTCATAGGCGACGGACGGGATGGAGGTGCCTTCGAGGAAGGGGCCCTTGATATTGTTGGCGCCGTCGATGGCGAAGAGGCCCTTGGTGGTGCCGACGAGGATCAAGCGGTCGCGGCTCATCACTTCGCACTCCAATAGGTGACCATTTAGTCACACAGGGTGAAGGGCAGCATACGCCCTCGGTTGTGCCCTCGTCAATGGGGCGGGCGGGCGGTGGTTGTTGTAAACAAGTGCGGTGCAGAAAGTCAAGCAGAATATGCTGCTCGCCGCGGCCGCCTGAGCCAACCCCGCAACCCCGCCGTAACCGCCGCTCCACATCGACGATCGCCGTCGAGTTCCCGTCCAGCGGTACGGAAGACGTGACCTTCTTCATCGACCTCGCCTGCGTCTAAACCGCATTCAGCACGCGCGTACGGGCGTCGCACTGGCCAACTGGCGGGTGCGGCGCTCGGCGCGCTTTGCCATACTCCCGAGCGACGACCAGGATGGACGCCGGGTTGAGTCTCTCGCCATTGCTGTTTGTGACCGCGCTCGCCGCGGGCATGGTCTCGTTCGCGTCGCCGTGCGTCCTGCCGCTGGTACCGGCCTATCTCGGCTTCATCACCGGCCGCTCGGCCGACGAGCTGCAGCACGCGCGCGGCAGCGCTCGTTTGGCCATCGCTACCCAGGGCCTCGCCTTCGTGCCGGCCTGGCGCTCATCTTTGCCCTGCTCGGCGCCTCGGCCTCCGTGCTCGGCCAGACGCTGCTGCAGAACCTGCCCGTGCTGTGGAAGATCGGCGGCGTGCTGGTCGTGCTCTTTGGCCTGCAGATGCTGGGCATCTTGCAGATTCCATTTCTCGCACGCACGTTTCGCGTCGCCGAAGTCACACCCAACATCCAGCGCAGTCATCTCGGCGCGTTCGGCATGGGCGCCGCCTTCGGCGCCGGCTGGACGCCGTGCATCGGACCGTTCCTGGGCGGCCTGCTCGCGCTCGCCTCGAGCCAGGACACCGTTGGCGCCGGCACGGCGCTGCTGCTGGTCTACGCGATCGGCCTGGGCGTGCCCTTCCTGCTGGCCGGCCTGGCGGTCGATCGCTCGCTATGTCTCATGCGCAGGCTGCGACCGCACATGCTGACTGTTGAGCGAGTGAGCGGCGTGCTGCTCGTCGGCATGGGCGTGCTGCTGTTCACGGAGCGGCTGACGCTGGTCACGGCGTGGCTGACGAGAGTCTTCGGGACGGGGCTGGCCATCTGAGCGACACCACGCTGCTTCGAACGCCGCTGAACGAGGCGCACCGCCGCCTGGGCGCGCGCATGGTCGATTTCGCCGGCTGGGACATGCCTGTCCAGTATCCGAGCGGCATCATCGCCGAGCATCTGGCGGTGCGCTCAGGCTGCGGCATATTCGACCTGTCGCACATGGGCCGCGTGTTCGTGCGCGGCGCCGACGCGCTGGGCCTGGCGCAGCGCTGCTGCACGCGCGACCTGAGTCGGATTCGCCCGGGCGAAGCCGCGTATACCGTGGTCTGCCAGCCGGATGGCGGCATTGTCGACGACGTGATCGGCTATGTCCTTGGTCCCGAGGAAGTGCTCTTCGTATTCAACGCCTCCAATCGCACCAAAGACATGGCCTGGTTCAGCAACCACGCCAGCGGCCTGAGCGCGACGCTGGACGACCAAACGCTGCAGACGGCGCTCATCGGCATTCAGGGGCCGGCCGCGCAAAGCGTTTTGCAAGGTTTGTGTAACGGCGACCTGGGAGCGCTCCCAGGCTATGCCTTCGCGCGCGCCGAGGTAGCTGCCAAGCCGGCGCTGGTGTCGCGTACGGGCTACACCGGCGAGGACGGTTTCGAAGTCATGGTCGCCGCCGAAGATGCCGAAGCTGTATGGGATCGTCTCATCGAGGCGGGCGGCGTGCCCGCCGGGCTGGGCGCGCGCGACACGCTGCGCACCGAAGCCGGCATGGCTCTCTACGGTCACGAGATCGACGAGCACACCAACCCGTATGAAGCGCGGCTCGGCTGGGTCGTCAGCCTCAAGAAGCCCGATTTCGTCGGTCGCGACACCCTCGCCCAGATCAAAGAGCGCGGTCCCGAGCGCACCCTGGTCGGCCTCGAAGTCGAGCCCGTGGGCGTTCCTCGCCCTGGTTTCGTGATTCAGCACGACGGCGAACCAGTCGGTGCTCTCACCAGCGGGACGCACTCGCCGAGCCTCAAACGCAGCATCGGCATTGGCTATGTACCGATCGCGCTGGCGACGCCCGGCCAGGCGCTGGCGATCGAGATGCGCGGCAAGCCGGTCGCCGCACACGTGGTCTCGCTGCCGTTTGTGCCACACCATTCGCGCCCGCGCGCCAAAATGTAGCCATGGCCGATCGAGGGGCTGGTCTCAATCCGGCGGACCGGCGGTATACGACCGAGCACGAATGGATCAAGGCCGAGGGTGACCACTACGTCGTGGGCATCACGGCATTCGCACAGGATCAGTTGGGCGACATCGTGTACGTCGAGCTGCCGAAAGTAGGAGATCGCGTCGAAGCGGGCAACACCTTCGGTGTGATCGAGTCCGTCAAGACCGCCTCGGACCTGTATGCGCCCGTGACGGGCGAGGTGATCGAGGTCAATAGCGAACTGGTCGAGCAGCCTCAAGCCGTCAACGACGATCCGTACACCGCCGGGTGGATGATCAAGATCCGCGTCGAGGACTCCACGCAGGTCGAACGCCTGCTGACGTCGGAGCAGTACTCGGAGCAGACGGGCGAGTGAACTTCACCCAGCTATCACCCGAGGAACGGGCTGAGATGCTGCGGGTCATCGGCATCGAGCGCGTCGAACAGCTCTTTTCGGACGTGCCCGAAGATGCCCGCTTTCCAACGCTGGACCTGCCCCCGGCACTCACAGAGCTCGAAGCCAGTCGCCACCTCACTGCGCTCGCAAGCCGCAACGTCTCGGTCAGGGATTGGCCGTGCTTCATCGGCGCCGGCGCCTATAACCACTATGTGCCGTCGGCAGTCGGGCACATCATGGGCCTGCCCGCCTTTTACACGTCCTATACGCCGTACCAGCCCGAGGTCAGCCAGGGCACGCTGCAGACGATGTTCGAGTTCCAGTCGCTGGTGTGCGACCTGCTCGGTTTGGACGTGGCCAATTCGTCGGTCTACGACGGCGCCTCGGCGGTCGGTGAGGCGGTGCTGATGGCGCAGCGGCTAACGCGTCGCGAGCGCGTGGTCCTCGCGGGCAGTGTCAATCCGCAGTGGCGCGACGTCGTGCGCGCGTACGTCGCGGCGCGCGGGGTCGATATGGCGACGAGCCAGATCAGCCTCGAGTCGGACGGTCTGCGCGAGCAGCGCGTCCTCGACCTGGTCGACGAGCACACCGCGTGTGTGGTCGTCCAGCAGCCTGACTTCTTCGGCCACGTCCGCGACCTCAATGGCCTTTCGGATGCGGTGCGCGAGCGCGGCGCGCTGCTCGTGGTGGGCGTTGCCGATCCGACCTCGCTCGGCCTGCTCAAGTCGCCCGGCGAGTGGGGCGCCCACATCGCGACCGCGGAGGGGCAGTCGCTCGGCCTGCCGCTGCAGTTCGGCGGACCGTGGGCTGGCCTGATGGCGTGTAAGTCCGAGTACGTGCGCCAGCTGCCCGGCCGCATCGCTGGCCAGACGCTGGACCACGATGGCCGGCGCGGCTTCGTGCTGACGCTGCAGGCGCGCGAGCAGCACATCAGGCGCGAGAAGGCTACCTCCAATATCTGCACCAGCCAGACGCTGCTCGCGATCGGCGTCAGCGCCTACCTGTCCCTGATGGGTCCGAACGGGCTGCGCGAGGTGGCGCGGCAGTCGCATGCCAAAGCTGTCTACGCCGCCGGTCGCCTTGGCGCGTTGGCTGGCTTCGAAGTGGTCACGCCGCGGCCGTTCTACAACGAGTTCTTGCTGCGCACGCCGCATAACGCCGGGTGGCTGCAGCGTGAGCTCGTCAATGACAAGCTCCTGGCTGGGGTGCCCGTGGGCGCTGACTACCCAGGACTGGACGATGCGTTGCTGCTGGCGTTTACCGAGCAGAACACGCGGGCTGAAATCGACCGCCTCGTGGAGGCCCTGGGTGACCACTGACACCACACCCACCGTGACGGCGGGCACCGGGCCCGAACCTCTCCTGATCGAGCAGTCGCGGCCCGGCACACCCGGGCATCAGCTGCCCGCCCTGGATGTGCCCGCGGTCGACGACCTCGAGGGCCAGCTCCTCAGAAGTGAGCTGCGCGTCCCTGAGCTCGGTGAACTGGACGTGGTGCGCCACTTCACCCATCTGGCACAGCGCAACTTCTCGATCGACTCAGTCTTTTACCCGCTCGGCTCGTGCACGATGAAATACAACCCCAAGATCAACGAGGACGTGGCGCGCTTGCCGGGCATCGCCCACATCCACCCGCTGCAACCAGACGCGACGGTCCAGGGCGCCTTGCAGATCATGTACGAGCTGCAGAACCTGCTCGCCTCGATCACCGGCTTCCGCACAGCCACGCTTCAGCCAGCGGCAGGCGCCCAGGGCGAGCTCGCGGGCATGCTGATGATGCGCGCGTATCACCTCGACCGCGGCGACACCAAGCGCGACAAGGTGCTGGTTCCTGACTCAGCCCACGGCACCAATCCAGCGACGGCAGCCATGTGCGGCTTCCGCACCGTCACTATAGCCAGCGATCGCCAGGGTGACGTCGACCTGAAGGCGCTGCAAGCCGAGCTCGACGACACCGTCGTCGGGCTGATGCTGACCAATCCGAACACGCTGGGCCTGTTCGAGCAGCAGCTGCGCGAGGTCACCAGCGCGGTGCATCAGGCCGGCGGCCTGATGTACGGCGATGGGGCCAACCTGAATGCGATTCTGGGCGTGGTCAAGCCCGCGGAGATGGGCTTTGACTGCCTGCACATCAACGTCCACAAGACGTTTTCCACGCCACACGGCGCCGGCGGCCCTGGCGCGGGCCCGGTCGTCGTCGGCGACAAGCTCGAGCCGTATCTACCCGCCCCGGTCGTCGTGCGCTGTGACGATGGCACCTACGCCCTGGACAACAACCGGCCCAAAAGTATTGGCCGACTCAAGGGCTACAACGGTCACTTCGGAATACTCGCCCGCGGCTACACGTACATTCGCATGCACGGCCCAGATGGGCTACGCACGATCAGCGAAACCGCCGTGCTCAACGCGAACTATCTGCGCGCGCTGCTCAAAGACCTCTATGACCAGGCCTACGACCGCTCGTGCATGCACGAGTTCGTGCTTTCGGGTCGGCGCCAGAAACAAACGACCGGGGTGCGCACGCTGGATATTGCCAAGCGACTGATCGATTTCTCGATTCATCCACCGACCATCTACTTCCCGTTGATCGTCGAGGAAGCCATCATGATCGAGCCGACGGAGAGCGAATCGAAGACGACGCTCGATAATTTCGGCGCCGTAATGCGTCAAATCGCCCAGGAATGCGAGCAATCGCCCGAGACCGTGCTCAACGCGCCGCACTCGCAGGTGGTGGGCCGGCTCGACGAAGTAACGGCGGCGCGCAAGCCGATCCTGCGCTGGTAACCATGCAAGCTCGCGCTCGGCCCTGTACACTCGCGCACAACCGCACCCGGAGGGGGGCCTACCTGGCACTGTGACGCTCGACACCTCGCAACGCCGCTTGCTGTTAGACGTCTCGGACCTCCGCACACAGTTCTTCACCCAAGATGGCGTCGTCAAAGCCGTCAACGGCGTGGCGTTCACGCTGGCCGAGGGCGAAGCGCTCGGCCTGGTGGGCGAATCGGGGTGCGGCAAGAGCGTCAGCGCCCTGTCGCTGATGCGGCTGATCCCGCAACCACCGGGGCGCATCGTCTCGGGCCACGTCATCTTCGATGGGCGCGACCTGCTCAAGCTCAAAGAAGACGACATGCGTAAGGTCCGCGGAAACGACATCGCGATGATCTTCCAGGACCCGATGACCTCGCTGAATCCGGTCTTGACGATTGGTCGGCAGATCAGCGAGGCGCTCGAGCTGCACAAGGGCATGGACCGCGGCGCGGCGCGCAAACGGACCATCGAGCTGCTCGAGCTCGTCGGCATCCCGGCCGCGCGGTCGCGCGTCGACGATTATCCGCACCAGTTCTCAGGTGGTATGCGCCAGCGCGTGATGATCGCGATGGCACTCAGCTGTGAGCCCAAGCTACTCATCGCCGACGAGCCGACCACCGCGCTCGACGTCACCATTCAGGCGCAGATCCTCGATCTGATCGGCCGCCTGCGGCGCGAACTCGGTATGGCCATCATCATGATCACGCACGACCTGGGCGTGGTCGCGGGCATCGCTGATCGCATCAACGTGATGTACGCCGGCTACATCGTCGAGACCGGCACCGTCGACGAGATCTTCCACAACCCGCGCCATCCGTACACGCTGGGTTTGCTGAAGTCCATTCCGCGCCTGGACGAGCCACGTAAGGAAAAGCTGGTGCCGATCGAGGGCTTGCCGCCCGACCTGGTCGATCCGCCGCCGGGCTGTCCGTTCCAGCCGCGCTGTCCGTATGCGGTCGAGCGTTGTATTCCCGAGAACCCCAGCCTCGAGCCGGTCGTCCCCGGCCATCGCATCGCGTGCTGGGTCGACGTCACCGGCGGTCGTGAGCCGCACGCCGAGCCCGTTGCACAGGGCGTCTGAACGCTTGTCTCGATGAGGAGGCACTACTAGGTATGGCGACGAGCGCGAGCCCCATTCAGGTCCCGGCCGACGGGACAGCCGATGGCGAGTTGCTGCGGGTTCAGAACCTCAAGATGTATTTCCCGATCACCCAGGGCATCATCCTGCAGCGCCAGGTCGGCTGGGTACGCGCGGTCGACGACATCTCGTTCGGCGTCAGGCGCGGCGAGACGCTCGGTCTGGTCGGCGAGTCCGGCTGTGGCAAGAGCACCACGGGTCGGGCGATCCTGCAGCTGTACAAGCCGACGGCCGGCAAGGTCGACTTCCTGGGCAAGAGCCTGACGACGCTGAGCGGCGGCGACCTGCGCAAGATGCGCCGACAGATGCAGATGATCTTCCAGGACCCGTACGCGAGCCTGAACCCGCGCATGACGGTCGGCAGCATCATCGGCGAGCCGCTCGAGATTCACGGTCTGGCGAAGGGCCGAGAGAAGCAGGAGCGCGTCCAGGAGCTGCTGCGCATCGTCGGGCTCAATCCGTATTTCGCCAACCGCTACCCGCACGAGTTTTCGGGCGGCCAGCGACAGCGCATCGGGATCGCCCGCGCGCTCGCGGTCCAGCCCAGCTTCATCGTGTGCGACGAGCCCATCTCGGCGCTGGACGTGTCGATTCAGGCGCAGGTGATCAACCTGCTCGAGGAGCTGCAAGGGCAGTTCAACCTGACGTACCTGTTCATCGCCCACGACCTGTCGGTGGTGCGCCACATCTCAGATCGCGTCGCGGTGATGTATGTCGGCAAGATCGTCGAGCTGACCACGCGCGACCTGCTCTACGAGCGGCCGCTGCACCCGTATACCAAGGCGCTGCTGAGCGCGGTCCCGATTCCCGATCCGGCGGTCGAACGCAAACGCCAGCGCATCATCCTTACCGGCGACGTCCCGAGTCCGGTCAATCCGCCCACGGGCTGTCGCTTCCATCCGCGCTGCCCGTTCGCGCAAGAGCTGTGTCGCGAGAAAGAGCCGGAGCTGCTCGAAGTTGAGCCAAACCACTTCGCGGCCTGCCACTTCTGGGATGAAATCCTGGCCCGCGGACAGACCACGGCCGTCACGGCGCCCGCTTCGGTCTCGCCCAATTAGTGGCTGACGGCCCGCGGCCGATGGCCGAGGCGGACATCGATGCCGCCGCGGCCATCCAGGTCGAGGCCTTCGGCGGCGTGCTGGCCGAGGCCATCGGCCGCTATCACGATGGGCCGCGCTACTCGTGGCGCGACGCGTGGGTCGTCGAGCGCGGCGGCGAGATCAGCGCTGTGGCCATCGCGATTCCGGCCATGTGGTGGTTTCGCGGCCAGTCGTACCCGATCAATGCCATCGGCGGCGTCGCGGTGCGGCCGGTCGATCGCCGCCGGCGACGTGCGCATGACCTGATGCACGCCATCCTGCGTGCTGACCAGGTGATGCGGCGGCCGTTTTCGCTGCTCTATCCGTTTCAGCACGGCTTCTATCGGCGACTCGGCTACGGCAGCGTGGGCTTGATGCACTTCTGGCGGCTGCCGCTGCAGCACATGCACGACGAGCCCGCGCTGCGCATGCGCGTCCGGCAGGTGCGCGGAGCCGAACGTGCGGAGGTCGAGGCACTCTTCGCCCGCTCCCTACGTGAGAGCACCGAAGGTGGCCTGGAGCGCCGCCCCCGCCACTGGCAGCGCCGCTGGAGCGGCGAGGACCGCTGGGTGGTCTACGACGACGCCGGCCTCACGGGCTACATGGCCTACCGCATGTTGCCAGCGACACTGGACGTGCGGGAGCTCGTCGCATTGACGCCTGAGGCCGAACGCGGCCTGTGGTCGTTTGTCGCCGCCCAGATCGAGCAGCGCGCGTCGGCGACGTACCACGGACCAGTGAGCAAGCCGCTGTGGGCCACGCTGCGCGAGCCGTATATGTTCCAGGGACCGGAACACGGCTTCATCGTCAACGACGTAGCGGGTCTCACGATGTCGTTCATGGCCCGGGGCATCGATTGGCCCATCGCTCTGCAGACGCGCGGCTTTGCCCCAGAACTCACCGGCCATCTGGCCATCGAACTCGCCGACCCCGTGTTCGGTCCCCAGGCATTCGAGGTCGACATCGCCGATGGCCACGCCACGGTCCACAGCGCTACCGGCGCGCCAGCCGTGCGCTGCGACGTCAGCACCTTCAGTCAAATCTTTTGCGGCGCCCTCAGTGCCACCAGCGCCCGCTGGTACGGCTACCTCGACGCCGATGACCAGGCGGTGGCGCTGCTCGACCAGGCGTTCCCAGCGAGCCCGCCTTTCATCGCGCCTGCTGACTGGTTCTAATCCACAACATCCAGAGGATCGCCCTCGGCGTCCTCAATCTCCTGGACCGCCTTTTCGGCCGCCTCGCGCACCACATCCTGAGATTCTTCGGCCAGGTACAGCAGCGCCTCGCGCCCTTCCTCGGTGCCGATGTGGCCGAGCGCTTCGATCACCGCCAGACGCACCTGCTGGTCGGGATCGTCGATCAGCTCGACCAGCGGTGTCACGGCTCGCTCGTCTTCGATCTCACCCAGCGCCCGCGCGGCTTCCGCGCGCATGTCCGGGTCGTCGGCGCCCAGGACAGGCATCAACCGATCGGTCCAGCGCGGATCGGCACTACGGCCCATGCCGCGGATCGCGCCGAGCCGGAGCGCGGGCGTCGTGAACGCGGCGGCGAGCCGCTCCATCATGTCCACGTCGCTGAAATAGCCGAGCGCCGCCAGCGCAGCGCTGCGCACGCGCTGGTCCTCCTGCTCGTTGCCCACGACGTCCAACAACCGCGTCCGCAGCATCGTCGCGGTCTTGTGGTCGAGATGTTCCAACTCCGCCAGCAGAACGAAGCGCGCCAGGTCCTCGGCCGCGGCCACCCTGAGCTCGACGTGGGGATCGCTCGCCAGCAACCCGAGCAGTCTGTCCAGCAGCGCGGGACTGCGGTCTTCGATGGTGCTGTTGATCCCGGCCAGTCGTACCAGCGGGTCGGGATCGTCTAACGCAAGCTGGTTGAGCGCGCTGTAGTCGAGTCGCAGGCGGGTCTCTGCGGCACCGTGGAGTGCCCGCACCAGCCGTGCTCGGGCGGGCGCCGAAAGGCCACGGAACACCTCGCGAAAGCTGGCCAGGTCGCCGCCTTCGAGCATCGACAGCGAATCGAGCTCGGCCTGGGGCAGCGGCCCTTCCTCGGCGACTGAGCGCAGGGCGTTGGCGAAATCGGCCCGCTCCTCGTCGGTATGACGTAACGGCATGCGGGCTAGTACGACTGGGCGAACCAGGCCCGTCGCGGGGCCGGCTTGCCGTCGATGACGCACTGTCCTGGGCGCTCGTCCGCGTCACCATCGGGAATGACGCGAATCGTCGCGCGTGTCTCATCCTTGATGCGTTGCTCGCAGTCAGCCGAGCCGCACCAGTAGGCACGAATGAACCCGCGCTGGGCGTCCATCACGTCTTTGAAGTCAGCGTAGGAGTCGAGCGTGTGCGTATTCGCGACGACAAACGCGCGGGCGCGTTCGAACAGCGCCGCCTGCACGTCCAGCAGCAGCTCGTCGGTGCGCGCGACGGCGCCTTCGACGCTGATCTTTTCCTTGTCGCGCGTATCGCGCCTCACGAGTGTCACCTGATCGGTCTGCAAATCGCGCGGTCCGACTTCGATGCGCAGCGGGACGCCCTTCAGCTCCCACTCGTTGAACTTCCAGCCGGGGCGTTTGTCGCTCCAGTCTGGTTCGGCACGGATGCCTTTGGCGGACAGTTGCTTGATCAGCACCGTGACGACGCCTTCGACTCTGGCTTCGTCGTCTTCGGACTTCGTTGGGATCGGTACCAGGATCACCTGGGTTGGCGCGACGCGCGGCGGCAGGATGAGCCCGCTGTCGTCGCCGTGCATCATCAGCATCCCGCCGAGAATGCGCGTGCTCATGCCCCATGAGGTCGTCCAGACCAGCTTCCGCTCGCCGTCCTTGTCGAGGAAGTTGATGTCGAACGCGTTGGCGAAGTTCTGGCCGAGGAAGTGGCTCGTGCCGCTCTGCAGCGCCTTGCCGTCGGGCATCAGCGCCTCGATGCTGAACGTCGACTCCGCGCCAGCAAACCGCTCCGCGGCGCTCTTCTCGCCGCGAATGACGGGCAGTGCCAATTCCGTCTCGGCGAAGTCGGCGTACGTGTCGAGCATGCGCATCGTCTCTTCGAGCGCCTCGTCGCGCGTGCGATGCGCTGTATGGCCCTCCTGCCACAGGAACTCGGTGGTGCGCAGGAAGAAAACCGTGCGCTTTTCCCAGCGCACGATGTTGCACCACTGATTGAGGAGCATCGGCAGGTCGCGCCAGGACTGGATCCATTTCGAATAGAAGTGCCCGAACAGTGTTTCGCTGGTCGGACGCAGCGCGAGTCGCTCTTGAAGCTCCTCGCCACCGGCGTGGGTCACCCACGCGACTTCAGGCGCGAAGCCCGCGACGTGTTTGGCTTCGCGCTTCAGAAAGCTCTCGGGCACGAACAGCGGGAAATACGCGTTCTTGTGGCCCGATTCCTTGAAGCGGCGGTCCAGCGCGCCCTGCATCAGCTCCCACAGGCTGAAGCCGTAGGGTCGGATGACCATCGTGCCGCCCACGGCCTCGAAGTAGTCGGCCACCTCGGAGCGCCGAATAGCGGTGATGTACCAGCGATTGAACGCCTCGCCGTCGGAGGTGTCCTTAGGCGGCAGCTGGCCGCTCAGTTCCTGCTGATCTTGCTGAGTCGTCGCCATCGTATGTTGGGCAGCATTATCGCACCGTGCGCCGATTAGACTTCGTCTAAGCGATGCCGCCGTGCTGGATCGAGGTCGACCTCGACGCGATCGCGTCCAACGTCCGTGGCTTGCAGGCGAGCGCTGAGCCGACCGCGGGCGTCACCGCTGTGGTCAAGGCGCAGGCATATGGCATGGGCGCCACCGCCGTGGCGCGGACCGCGCTGGAGGCGGGCGCACGCGGCATCGCCGTCGCCCGAGTCAGCGAAGCACGCCATCTGCGCTCGGCAGGCATCGACGCGCCGATTCTGCTGATGGGCGGCATCGACGGCGAAGAAGTCGAGCAGATCGTTGCCCTCGAGCTCACCCCATCGCTGAGTACGTGGTCCAGCGCTGAACGCCTCGCGGCCGCCGCGGGACGCGCGGCCAGGACGCTGCCCGTGCAGGTCAAAGTGGACACCGGCATGACCCGCTACGGCGCGCCACCTGATGAAGCTATCGCCATCGTGCGCGGCCTGCGCGATCTGCCCAGCTTGCGGCTTGAAGGCTTCTACACTCACTTCGCCGCCGCCGACGACCCCGATCCGTTTTTCGCGCACCAGCAATTGGCGCGCTACCTGTCGATCTGCCAGCAGCTCCAGTCCGAAGGCTTCGCACTCGGTCTGAAGCACGCCGCCAATTCAGCCGGTGCCGTGCGCATTCCGAAGTCCGGCCTGGACACCATTCGCGCCGGAATCGCGCTCGCCGGCGCGTATGCCACGGGCTGGGTGCCGCGGCTCGGCACGCTCAAACCCGCGGTCGCGCTGAAGGCGCATGTAGTTCGGCTACATACACCGGCGATCGGCACCTCGATCGGGTATGGGCGCACCTATAAGGTGTACCGGCCAATGCGCGTAGCGCTGGTTTCGTGCGGCTATGCCGATGGTTTGCCGCGCGCCTGCAGCAATCGTGGCCGCGTCCTGATCCGCGGTGAGCGCGCGGCGCTCGTCGGCACCGTGTCGATGGACATGGCGATGGCCGATGTGTCGCACCTGCCCGATGTCGAACCGGGTGATGAGGTCGTCATTCTCGGTCGTCAGGGCGACGACGAGATCACACTCGACGAGTTCGCCGAGTCGGCGGGCATCATTCCCCACGAGCTGCTGGTGCGCCTCAGTGGGCGCGCGCCGCGTATTTATCTGCGCAACGGATTGCCGTTCGCTAGCGCGGACCTGGAAGGAGAGGCACTGACCTTGTGATCCGCATCGCCGACGTCATCGAGAAGAAGCGCGACGGCGGCACGCACAGCAGAGCAGAGCTCGAGGCGCTCGTGATGGGCTACGTACAGGGAGCGGTGCCTGATTACCAGGTTGCCGCCTGGCTCATGGCGGTCTGTATCCGAGGTATGGCGCCTGAAGAAGTGGTCGATCTGACCCAGGTCATGGCCGCGAGCGGCGAGCAGCTCGATCTGTCGTCGATCGGGCGGCCCGTGGCCGACAAGCACTCCACTGGTGGAGTCGGCGACAAGACCTCGCTGGTGGTGATGCCGCTGGTCGCAGCGTGCGGTGTCCCCGTAGCCAAGATGAGCGGCCGCGGCCTCGGCTTCACGGGTGGCACGATCGACAAGCTCGAATCGTTCCCAGGCATGCGTGTGGATCTGCCCGCGGCCGAGTTCGTGCGTCAGCTGCGCGAGATCGGCATCGTCATTACCGGCCAGTCCGCTGATCTCGCACCCGCCGATGGCCGCCTGTACGCGCTGCGCGATGTGACGGGTACCGTCCCGAGCCTGCCACTCATCGCCAGCAGCATCATGTCCAAGAAGCTCGCCGCCGGCGCTAGTGTGATCGTGCTCGACGTGAAGACCGGCTCGGGGGCGTTCATGCGCGAGCGGGAAGGGGCACTCGCCCTGGCCCGCGCGATGGTCGACATCGGTACCGCGGCCGGACGCAAGATGGCCGCCGTGGTGAGCGACATGTCGCAGCCGCTCGGAAACATGGTTGGCAACGCGCTCGAGGTGCGCGAGGCGCTGGATACGCTCGCCGGCGTCGGCCCGCCCGAGTTCACGGCGTTTGCCGTCGATCTGGCCACGTCGATCGTGTCCCTCGCCTCCGGCGCATCGGACGCCCGCCCGCATGTCGATGCTGCACTCCGTTCCGGCGCCGCCCTGGCAAAGCTACGCACCATGGTCGTAGCGCAGGGCGGCCATCCGGCCGCTTTCGACGACTGCGCCCGGTTGCCCACGGCCAGGCTACGGCATGAGGTCGTAGCCCAGAACGATGGTTACTTGTCTAACCTCGACGCGCTCACCGTCGCGCGGGCCAGCATCGTCCTCGGCGCCGGCCGCGAGAAGAAGGGCGACTCGATTGACCTGGCGGTGGGCGTGGAGTTACTGGCCAAAGTCGGCGACAGGGTCAAACGCGGACAGCCCCTGGCGGTGCTGCATCTAAACGACGCTACGTACACCGATCAAGCCGAACGCCTGATGCAGGAAGCCATCGGTATCAGTGACACGGCGGTGGACCGGCCGCCGCTCATCCTCGAGCGTTTGGGTATTTAGACGAGCCGCGGCTGCTGATCCGCAGGTGCCTCGGGTGAGAGCCAGGCCGCGACTTCGGCGCCCGTGCGCCGGACCGGACCCTGTTTGATCGTGGCCGGCGGCAGTGAGCGGAAGAATCGCTCGCCGTAGAACCGCGTCACCAGTCGCCGATCGAGCACGACAACGCAGCCGCGGTCCGAGCTCGAGCGGATCAGCCGCCCGAAGCCCTGCTTCAAACGCAGTACGGCCTGGGGCACGGCGTACTCCATGAAGGGCTGCTCGAATTGTTCAGAACGGGCCGCATAGATCGGATCGGTCGGGACCGCGAATGGCAGGCGCGCGACGACGACACAGCTGAGCGCGTCGCCGACGACGTCGATACCTTCCCAGAAGGCGTTGGTCCCGAACAGCGCCACCTGTGAGCCGCGGCGGAACGCCTCGAGTAGCCGAGTGCGCGAGGTTTCGTCGATACCCTGGCCAAGCACCGTGATGTGCATGGCTGCGAGTTGATCGCGCAGCGCCTGGTAGGTCGCACGCAGGTGCGCCCGACTCGTGAACAGCACCAGCGTCCGGCCGCGCAATCGGGTCACCACGTCCAGAATGGCGCGCTCGACGAGCGTCTGATAGCCAGGCTGGGTCGGATCGGGCAGGTCGTTGGGCACGTACAACAGCGCGGCCTGTTCGTAGTCGAACGACGAGCCGAGCGCCGCCGAGGCCGCATCGGTCAGCCCGAGTCGCTGTTTGACATAATTGAACGATCCGCCGATCGCCAGCGTGGCTGAGACGAGGATGGTCGCCTCGGGTATTGAGAACAGTCGTTCGCGCAGCAGCGTGGCCACTTCGAGCGGGGCCGCATTCAGCGTCGCGGCGCGCACACGGCCGAGCGTACCGATCCAGTACAGCGCGCTGGGCGACGGCATCTGCAGCGCTGTCGAGAGCCGCCGCTTGACGTCGCGCCAATAGTCGAGCTGCGCGGCCAACTCGGTACTCAGATCGCGGGCCGCTTCCGGCCCGGACGGCAGCGCCTCGAGATGGCTAACGACTTCGGCAATCGTGCCCTCGATGACCTCGAGCTGCTCGCGCGCGATGGTCCACGTTGCGTCCAGCTCCTGCCACGCGGACCCCGAGCGCATGGCCGCCGTGATGCGCAGCGTGGATTCATCTGCGCGCGCACCGAGCTCGGGATCGTCGAGCAGTCGCGCCAGCGTCTCGAAGACCAGTCGGATGTGCGCCATCAGTTCGAAAATCGCGCGTTCTCCTTGCTGCAGCACGGGAATGAGCTCGGGTGGCACGTGCAAGCCATTGGCCGAGCCGATCAGGCCGAGCGCCTCGGGCACGACGCCCGTCGCGCCGTGCCCGACCGACGGGTTCCACAGCCGTTCCAGGCGACTCAGCAGCTCACGTTCGCTGAGCCGCCAGCCGAGCTGAGCGGTCGCCTCATCCTCGAGGTGATGCGCTTCGTCCACCACCAGCACGTGGTAATCGGGCAGCACGCGCGAGCGGGTGACCAGGTCGGTCAGCAACAGCGCGTGATTGGTGATGACCACGTGGCTGTCCTCGGCGGCGCGCCGTGCCCGAGCCAGAAAGCACACGCCGATGCGGTGGTACGAACAGCGCGTCGGCGTACACGCCTCGGTCACCGCGCTCAGCCGCGACCATGCCTCTTCCTCGCCTGCGGAGAGCCGTAACTCGGCCCGGTCGCCGGTGCGCGTGCGCGGCAGCCAGAACAGTGTCTTGATCAGCAGCGAGCAATCATCTGGCGAGAGATCGCCGGCGTGCAGCAGTGTTTGCCAGCGGCGCAGGCACAGGTAGTTGCCGCGACCCTTCAGTACGCTCGCCCTGACCTGCAAGTCATCGAGTGCTACCTGGACGAGCGGCAGATCCTGTTTGAAGAGCTGGTCCTGCAGCGTCGTCGTCGCCGTCGTCACCACGACCCGCCGGTTCGACTGCACCGCTTGCAGCGCCGCGGGCAGCAAATAGGCGAGCGACTTGCCAGTGCCAGTGCCGGCCTCGATCAGCAGTTCACCGCCCGCGTTGAGCTGCTGCGCGACCATCTGCGCCATGCGGACCTGCTCGGTGCGGGGCTCGTAGCCGGGCAGCGCATGCGCGAGTGCAGCGTGGGTGGCAAAGCGCCGCGCCAGATCGTCCATGTCCAGCGGCAGCGGCTCCAGCTCTGGCTCGGTCTGCTGCCGCTTGCGCGGGCCCGCTCCGCGCGCGATCCACGCCCCGATTGGCGTCGCGTTGGCCAACGCCGTCGCCTCGAGTGTCGATCGCGCCCGGCCATCGGCCAGGATTCTGAACAGGCTCTGCAGCGGCCAGTGCAAACCGAGCGCGAGTCGGTTCACGTGCAGCAGCGTCTGATTGTCGACGCCTTGGAGGAGCTCCAGCAGCGCGTGAAACACTGCCAGGCCGAGCTTTGCCCGGGCCGCCAGGCCGTCGTCGTCGGGCGGCTCGAGGCCGAGGAACGCCCCCACGTGGTCCAAACTGGCGGTCGGGCAATCGGGCATCAGCAGACCCGCCAGCTCGAGCACATCCCACATGACCGATGGCGAATGAATTCCCGCCCGTTGACACAGCTCGGCCGCCCTGCTGGGAGCGTCGGTGATCAGCGGCCCGCTGAGCAGCAGCTCGCGCAGGCGCTGTGTATCGCTTGCGCTCTCGAGCGCTTCGACAATTCCGTCGCCTTCGAAGCGCAGCGCAGCGAAGCGCCCGCTCCCGGCGCGCCCGCACGCCAGCACGACTCCCGCCAGGCGGGTGCGTGTGTCAGACCACGCGGCAACCGTCGCAGCCATCGGTTCTGGCGTGCGAGTCTACCAAGATTTCCCGCGCCGCGCGAACATTTGTTCTAAAATTGTGACCGTCAGGCGTTAGATGCGCATCCGCTTGCGCAGCTGGCCCGACACTGCCGCGAGCAGATACGAGCGCACGATCGGGTTTTCCAGCAGCTTCATGCCCAATCCCGCCAGGTCGGCCATGTCGCCCATTCGGTTCACACGTTTGTTCACACGTTTGACGACACGATCCTTGATCGGCTTTGGCCGGCCAATGCCTGCCGCGAGCATGCCGCCGATCACGGCGCCCACGACGCCTGCCAGGATGGCCGCGGCCACCGCTGGCCGCTCGCGTATCTCCTCGATCAGCGTGACGACGAGCTCCTCGAGCTGGTCGATCGCGAGCTCGAGCGTGCTCTGATCGACACCAGCCTTGCCATATGAAGCCTCCATCCAGAGGGCCCTCACTTCAGATGAGCTACGCCAAGAGTATGGAGCACACTTGCATTCTCAGTGCCCGACCTCAATGTCCAACCTGAGCCCCCAACCTGAGTGGCTTGACTTCACTGCCCGACCACCTTGAGCCGCACGTTACCCAGCGACACCACATCGCCCGGCTCGAGCGCCGCTGCGCCGTGCACCGGCGCCTGATTGACCAGCGTGCCATTGGTGCTGCCCAGGTCGGCAATGACCCACTCGCCGTCGAGCAGCGCAAAGCGCGCGTGCTCCGCCGACACCGCCGGATCAGCCAGCACCAGACTGGCCCGCTCGGCCCGCCCGAGCGTCGTCCCATCCGCGACCTCGATGACCTGGCCTGGCGGCAAGTCCGAGCCGCCCGGCTCGAGCACCAGCAAGCGCAGCCCCGCCTCAGCCTCAATAGGCCCGCGCCCAGCGCGCCGGCGATTGCCGTCTGGGGCGGTCACTGGCTCGGTCGTCGTGCGCAGCGCCTGCCACGCCGAGCGCACCACGATCCACAAAAACAGGTACAGCACCAGCACCAACGCCAGGCGCAAGGCGAGGATGGCCAGATCGATCAAGTCCACCGCTCGCCCCAGCGCTGGCCCGGCACCTCGGCTCGCCCGCCGCCCGGCCCCGCCGCGCCGCGGGCGCCCACCCTTCCACGCCGCTCAGTATCCTGAGCGCCTTGCTCAATATACTGAGCGCT
>Ga0137369_10002512_pt1 | contig 18847 bp, 15 predicted proteins | sample SagtaG_12_FD_104918 | JGI IMG/M metagenome (GOLD analysis project Ga0137369, IMG submission 104918) | Vadose zone soil microbial communities from Sagehorn Ranch, Mendocino, California, USA - Sage1_L_113_16 metaG | ecosystem: Environmental > Terrestrial > Soil > Vadose zone | place: USA... | reverse complement strand
CTTAGTGCCAAGGACGGCGGCCGAAGGCCGCCTATGCTTAGTGCCAAGGGCGGCGGCCGAAGGCCGCCTATGTCGGCGTTGCAAGGTACGCGCGTCACGCAGGTGTCATTTCCATGCTCGACCGACCCGACATCGCCGAAACCCCGCCGATTCCTCCGGAAGACCAGGCGCTGCTGGACGCCTATTCCCGCGCCGTCACCGACGTCGTGGATCGCGTCGGCCCCGCCGTGGTGCGGCTCGACGTGATGCACGCCGGCAACGAGCGCCACGGCGGCACCGGCTCGGGCGTGGTGGTCGCGCCCGACGGGCTCGTGCTCACCAACAGCCACGTGGTCGGCGGCGCCGCGCGCGTCAATGTCACCACCGTGGACGCACGCGGCCTGACCGCGCGCGTCGTCGGCGACGACCCGGACACCGATCTCGCGCTCGTGCGGGTCGACGCCCCGGTGACGCTGCCGGCGGCGACTTTGGGCAATTCCAAGCTGCTCAAGCGCGGTCAGCTGGTGATCGCCATCGGCAATCCGCTCGGCTTCGAATCGACGGTGACGACCGGTGTGGTCTCGGCGCTGGGCCGCTCGCTGCGCGCTCGCTCGGGACGGCTGATCGACGACGTGATCCAGACCGACGCCGCGCTCAATCCCGGCAATTCCGGCGGCCCGCTGGTGTCTTCGCGCGGCGAGGTCGTCGGCGTCAACACCGCCGTGATCGTGGGCGCGCAGGGCATCTGCTTTGCGGTCGCCGCCAACACGGCGAACTTCGTGCTCGGGGAATTGGTCCGGCACGGCCGCGTGCGGCGCGCGTATATCGGCATCGCCGGCCAGCAATTCGCGGTCTCGCGCCGGCGGCGGCACGCGGCCGGCCTCACCCAGGAGAGCGCGGTGATGATCGCCTCGGTCGAGGCGGGAAGCCCGGCCGAGCGCGCCGGTCTCGCTTCTGGCGACATCATCCTGGCGCTCGACGGTACGACCGTCACCGGCGCCGACGATCTCATCCGGCTCCTTGCCGGCGACAAGATCGGGCGCACGGTCGAGGTCGAGACGCTGCGCAACGGCGAGCAGCGGCGGATATCCGTCGTCCCCGACGAGCGCGCCCGCCGCGGCTGATCACTCAAGCGGCGGCGGTGGGGGCGGAGCGCCCGGGGGTGGACGCCGTCGCAGCGCCGCCAGCCACTGCTTCCCGAACAGCGCCAGCACAATCCCGAAATAGACGACGGCGCCGATGACGGCGAGCACGGCGAGCGTCGCCTCGGCGCGCAGCGCCGGCCATTCTGCGAACAGGCCGGCAACCGGCCGCTCGCCGACAAGCAGCACGCCGGCGAGCGCAATTCCAGCCAGCGCCAGCTTGCCGGCCGATTGCTTGAGACGGTCGTCGACCGTGATCAGATCCTTGCGCACGGCCAACCAGATGAGCAGCGCAAAATTGACCCAGGCGCCGATCGAGGTCGCAAACGCGAGACCGACCTGCGCATAGCGGTCCATCAGCAGGATCTTGAGCACGACATTGACCGCAACCGCCACCGCCAGCGCCTTGACCGGCGTGATGGTGTCGCCACGGGCGAGGAACGTGATGGTGACGCTGCGCAAGAGCACGAACGGAAACAGGCCGATCGCGTAGGCGGCAAGCGTGGCGGCGGCGGCCTGCGCATTCGCCGGCGTGAAGGCGCCGCGGCCGAACAGCCCGCGCATGATCAACTCCGGCACCAGCAGAAAGGCGACCACGCAGGGGATCGAGAGCAGCAGGGTCAGCTCAACCGCGCGGTTCTGCGCGTGGCGCGCGCCGCGCTCGTCGCCGGCGGCGATGCGATTCGCCATCTCGGGCAACAGCACGGTGCCGACGGCGACCCCGATCACGCCGACCGGCAACTGGTTGAGCCGGTCGGCATAGTAGAGCGCGGAGATGGCGCCGGTGGCGAAAAAGCTCGCGATGATGGTATCGGCGAACAGCGCGATCTGGGTTTCGGCCGAGCCGATGGTCGCCGGTCCGAACCGCTTGAGGAAATCCATCACCTCGTGGTCGAGCCGCGGCCAACGGAAACGCGGCAGGTCGCCGCTCCGCCAGGCATCGCCGCCGACGAGGAGCGCCTCGAGGCAACCGGCGATGAGCACGCCCCAGGCCGCCGCGTGGCCCGCGCTCGGAAAGAATACGACGAGCGCGAGCGCCAAGATTACCGAGAGATTGAGCAGGATCGGCGCCGCCGCCGGCGTGGCGAAGCGGCCGAGCGCGTTGAGAATGCCGCCGTAAAGCGTCACCAGCGAGATCAGCAGGAGATAAGGAAACGTGATGCGGGTGAGCTCGACCGCCAGCGCGAACCGTCCCGGATCTTGCCTGAACCCCCACGCCAGGACCCCGACCACGCCCGGCATGAAGGCGAGCGCAATGGCAAGCAGCACGACTTGGCTGATGAGCAGCAGCACAAAGATGCGGTCGGCGAACAGCCGCGCCGGATCGGCGCCGCCCTGCTGGCGGATGCGCGCATAAGCCGGCACGAAGGCGGCGTTGAAGGCGCCCTCGGCAAAGATCGCCCGGAAATGATTGGGAATCCTAAACGCCACGAAGAAGGCGTCGGCGATCGGCCCGGCGCCGAGCACGGCCGCCAGCACGACGTCGCGCGCGAAGCCGGTGAGGCGCGAGAGCAGCGTGAAGCCGCCGACGGTGAAGATGCGTCCAATCACTTCGCGGCCCCGCGCATGTCCGAAAGCGATGTCACGAGAATCGGTCGCAATTATAGTCGTCGCCGGGCGCAAGCCCGGCTCTGACAAGGACAGAATTGGGCCGCTCTCTCTGCCGTCCTCACCCACCCAGCGCGCGCCGGACGGCCTCGATGATCCGGTCCTGGGTCCCCTCACCGAGATAGGCGTGCATGGGGAGGCTGATCACCTCCTCGGTCAGGCGCTCGCTCACCGGGGCGCCGCCATCGACGACGGGGAAATGCCGGTAGGCCGCCTGCCGATGCAGCGGCGTGTGATAGTAGACCGCCGAGGGAATGCCTTGCGACTTGAGCGCAGCCGCCAGCGCATCACGCCGGCCGGGCGCGAGGCGGATCGTGTACTGCGCCCAGACCGAGGTTAAGCCGCGCGCCAGCTGCGGAACGGCCGCGACGTCGGCGAGCCCCGCGGAGTAGCGGCGGGCAATGCGCTCGCGCGCCGCGATCTCCTCGGGAAAGATCTTGAGCTTCTCGATCAGGATCGCCGCCTGGATGGTGTCGAGCCGGCCGTTGATGCCGATGCGCACGCAATCGTATTTGTCGCGGCCTTCGCCGTGCACGCGCAGGCTGCGCATCGCGTCGGCCAGCTCATCGTCGTCGGTCAGCACCGCGCCGCCGTCGCCGTAGCAGCCGAGCGGCTTGGCCGGAAAGAAGCTCGTTGCCGTCGCCGGCGCGAGCGCGCCCAGGCGGCGGTTCTTGTAGGTCGCGCCGAAGGCCTGGGCGGCATCGTCGAGCACGAACAAATCCTCGGCGCTCGCGATCGCCGCGATCGCGTCATGGTCGGCGGGCTGGCCGAACAGATCGACCGGGATGACGGCGCGCGGCCGCAAGCCGAGCTTGCGGGCGGTGGCGACCGCGCGTGCGAGGCTCTCCGGCGCGAGATTGAAGCTTGTCTCCTCGACGTCGGCGAACACCGGCGTTGCGCCGACGAGCGCCACCACCTCGGCGGTGGCGGTGAAGGTGAAGTCCGGGCAGATCACGGCGTCGCCGGGGCCGATCTCCTTCGCCAGCAGCACAATGAGCAGCGCATCGGTGCCGCTGGCGCAGCCGATGGCGTGGCGCGCGCCGCAGAAGGCGGCAAGCTCGGCCTCGAACGCGCGCACTTCCGGCCCGAGGATGAATTGACAGTGGCCGAGCACGCGCGCCACCGCGTCGTCGATCGCCCGTCCGAGACGGCGCCGTTGCGCGGCGACGTCGATGAACGGGAGCGGCGCGGGATCGAGGCGTGTCGGTCGGTTCATGCGGATCGATCTTGCCGGATGACCGGGATCAGCCGGTCAGCCGCCGGGGCCCCGCGCGGCGGCGGGCCGCACTCGGCAGCGTCCGGCTTTCAAGGCAGCGGATCGCGATCTCGAGGCTCGCCACCCCCTCCTCGCCGGTAACCGCAGGCCGTTTCTTGTCGCGGATCGCGCTGACGAACGCGTGGAGCTCGGCGCGCAGCGGCTCGGCATGGCCGACCGAGAGGTGGCGCATCGAATAGCTGCCGTCCGGCTGGAAGCCGAAGCATTCGGTGACTTGGCGGGTGAGCAGGTCGCCCATGATGTATTTGTTGCGCGTCGCGATGGTGACGTTGCGCGCCTTGAACGGGGTGAGCCAGTTGGTGTTGATATGGGCGAGCACGCCCGAGGCGGTGCGGAACTGCAAGAGCGCAATGTCCTCGCGCTCGGCGACCGCGCTGGAGAGTTGCGGCTGCACCTCCACGATATCGGATTCGGTGAACCAGCGGATCAGGTCGATGTCGTGCACGGCGAGATCGATGACCACGCCCACGTTCGACATGCGCGGGGGAAACGGCCCGACGCGGGTGATGGCGATCGAGAGGATATCCTCGTCGCGGATCGCTTCCTTGATCGCCTCGACCGTGGGGTTGAACCGCTCGACATGGCCGACCATCAGCGCGACGCCGGCGCGGCGCGCGGCGGCGATGATGGCGCGCCCCTCCTCCACCGACGACGCGATCGGCTTCTCCACCAGGACGTGGACGCCGCGCTCGATGCAGGCGATCGCCAATTCCTGATGCAGATGGGTCGGCGCCGCGATGGTGACGGCGTCGACGCCGTGGGCGAGAAGCCCATCCATTGCGCCGAACGTCGCGCAGCCGAGAATGCCGGATACGAAATCGCGCTGATTGCGGTCGGGATCCGCCACGCCGACGAGCTTGACGCCCGGAAGATCGGCAAACACGCGCGCATGGTTGCTGCCCATGACGCCGACGCCCACCACACCTACGCGCAACGGAGCGTCCGCACCGACTTTGGCGGATTGCACCATGATTGGACCAGTCCCCCTGCCGTTTCCGGTAGCCCGTGCCTCCCTAGCACGGTCGGAGGCGGCTGGCGATTGCAACGTTTTGAGTACTGCGACACGTTTTGAATCAGAGAGTTACAGCGGCTTGGGTGGGTCTGGCCAATAATGGGCAAGGATGCATTAAAGATGTGTTACAATCATCGATTGTAGTCAGGAAGGAGGCGCTGTCACCCATCTTCGTCAGAGTCGAAAAATCCCGCCGCGGCGGTACGCCTTCATTACACAAATCGGTGCTCCTCGCGCTCCGTCGCATCGGGTTTCCCCTCATCAACGTCTCACGCGCTGCGCCACTCACGGGCATGACGGCGACACTCCCGCTTGCGTCATTTGCTTGCTTTCGATTTGGTTGAAACGGCGAACGCCGTTTGTCGGACCGATTGGCGACCCCGGCAGGATTCGAACCTGCGACCTTCAGCTTAGAAGGCTGTTGCTCTATCCCCTGAGCTACGGGGCCGCGACCGAGAGCTTGTACCCCAAGACCGGGCGCGACTGCCAGCGTCCGCGCATCGCAAACGGCTTTGGTGCGACAGCGGTTTCGACGGCTCTTCCGGTATTTCGCTTGGCGGCACGCAGGCCCGGGATCGAGAGTCTTCAGATGTCCGATGGATGAACCAGCGTTGCAGGCGCGCCCCTCGAACGCGACGCGACCGTTGCCGCCACTTGCAAATCGCGTGTCGTGATCGTCGGCCACCTGGTGGGGGATCAGCTGTTCGGAGCCGAGCGCAGTCTCTTGGAGTTGCTCGCCGCCGTCGACCGTACGATTTTTGACCTGTCCTGCGTGTTTCCGAGCGGCAACGACGAGTACCTGCGGGCGGTCGCGCAATACACCAATAACATCACCGTCTTCCCATACCAGTGGTCACGGCCAAGCTCGACCGTCGATATGCGTTCTTCCACTCCGGGCTCACGGTCTGGCGGACGGCGGCGCCACCGCGATGGTGAAGCGCTCAGGCGGTCCCTCGAAGCCGAGCCAGCGCCGGCGTAGCACGACCTCTCTCGGTTGCGTATGCGGCACCAGCGCAAGAAAGTTGTTCATGTCCCGCAGGCAGAATTCGTCACTGCTCGGACAACAGACTGCGACGCCATCGCGCTCGATGCTCGCCCGATCCGCCCAGGGTGCGAGATACGTCGAATAATGTTCGTAGCGCACCCGCAGCTCGCGCAGATAGTATGTGAGCGGTTGCCCGGGCAAATAAAAGGACATTGCGGTCGCAAGCTCGAACGGGCCGCCAACGAACTTGAGCGGCTGCGAGGTGGTCCGCTTCCACTCGGCTTCGAGCTCGGCGGCCAGGAGGCGCGGATAATTGGCGTGATCCTCGGCGCCGGCGAGCTGCCACCAAGCGATCAACGGCGAGGCAACCAGCGCGGCAGCGGAGATCGCCATGGCGATCGCCGCCGTGTGCGCAACGGCCCGCCGCGGCACCACGATCAGCGGAGACATCAGCAACACGACCGGCATCAGCCCGAGCGCGGGCATGCTCCACAGCGAGAGCAAGCGCGTGCCGGTGATGGCGGCAGCCGCGAACGGCAGCAGCAGCGGGATCCAGAACAGGATGGCAGCGGTGCGCCGCTGCGGGTCGGCCGGCCACACGGTGTCGCAGATCGCGGCCCGAGACGGACGGACCGCTGCGACGACCAGCGCACACGCGAATGCGCCGTAGCCGGCGGTGCCGAACGCGTATTCCGCGACCGAGCGCAGCCAGTCATCGAGTGACTGGGCCGCGCGTAAGCCCGCCGCAATGATAAACGGGGAAAAATTCTCCTGCACGAGCCAGACGATGTGCGGCGCGCAGGCCAGCGCCGCGACCAATGCACCCAGCCATGGCGCCCGCGAGCGGAAATAGGCCGCACGGTTCTTGTGCGACAGGGCGGCGAGCGCCAGCGCCAGCACCAGGAACACCGACCAGTACTTGGTGAGAAGCGACGCCGCGGCGCCGAGTCCTGTAAGAGCACCCCACCCGTAGTGACGAGTGTCGAGCGAGCGCATGAATGCCCAGGTCGTGAACGCCCATAACGGAATCAGCGCCGCATTGTGGTCGAACCTCAGCGCGAGGAAGTTGTAGAATGGAACAACGCTGAGCAGGAAAGGCACCCAGGCGCGCTTGTAGCCATCGAGCCATTCGCCTGCGAGCACGAAAGAAAGATAGAGGGCGAAGCCAAGCGAGACGCCGGCCAGCAGGTAGTAGGCCCAGTCGGCCAGCGGAAAGATCGTAAACCACGAAGACACCAGCCAAACGAGGAACGGCGGGTGCTTGGGGTAGCCGAGCGCCCACTCGCGCATCAGCACCACCGTCTCGGCCATATCGGGATGCAGGTCGTGGCTCGACTTGGAGACGACCGCGTAAAGCGTCCATACCAGCGCATAGATCACGGCGACAACGGCCATGGTGCGGTGGCGGCGCGCGGGGTCCGAAAGCGCTGCGGTAAGGCGCTCGGCGGGTATGAGCGCAAAGCGGCCGAGCGCGGCGATGGTTTTCGGCAGCGATCGCGACGGTTCCAAGCAGGACAGCCCCACATGCCTCGGCAAGCGATCGCGACCTTTCACGGCCGCGGCGGCACCGTAGAGATGAGATAGCGCGCCGGCTCCCCGGCGACACCGAGATACGTCCGGACGATCTCGACGTCGACGCGGCGGCCCGCTGGAGCACGGCCCGCAATCGCTTCGATCGCCTCGATCACCGGCTTGTGGACACAGGTCCGGCCGCCTTGCAGATCGTAACGCGAATGGCACACCAACACGATCCCCTGGCGCGCGATGCGCGTTGCGTCGACCCATGGCGCAAGTTGCGGCTCGGCGAGGGGGAAGGCCGAGGGACGGGTGGGCAAATAGAATGCCGTGACATAGGCCAGATCGAGGTCGCCGCCGACCAGCAGCAGCGGCCGGTCGGTGGTCTGACGCCACTCGTGGAGCATTCGCTCGGCGAGCAGCCGGGCATGCGCGGCGGTCGGGGTAACGCCGGCGCGATGAACGGCGATCACGATCGCCGGCGCTGCCGCGGTCATCAGCGGCGGCAGCAGCACGGCGAACGCCACGATGGCGAGCACAGCAGAGCGGCCGATCACGACCAGTGGCGATGACAGCAGCACGACCGGCAGCAGCGTCCAGGCCGACATCGTCCATACCGGGTTGAGTTCGAGACCGATCGCGAGCGCGACCGGAGCCGGCAACAGGAGCGGCACCCAGAATGCGATCGCAGCGAGCCGACGCTCGGGCGCCGACGGCTTGATCATGTCGGCGAGCGCCGGGAGGTTGGGGCGGCTCGCGGCCAGCGCGAGCAAGACCGGCATCACGGCGTAGCCAGCGGCGCCGGCGAGGTAGCCGGCCACGGTTCTCGCCACCGTCGCGAACGACGTCGCCGCATGGGCGGCGACCACGTAGGAATACGGGGCAAAGTCGTGGGCAATGAGCCATGCGACATGGGGCGCCAGCACCAGCGCGCCGACGGCGATCGTGACCCAAGGCGCGGATGAGCGGAAATAGACGCCGCGCCGGGGATCCGTCAGCGCCGCCAGGCTCAATCCTGCCAGCAAGAAGATCGACCAATACTTGCCGAGCATCGCGACCGCAGCAGCGGCGCCGGCTAGCGCGGCCCAACCGATGCTGCGGGTTTCGAACGAGCGGATGAAGCATAGCGTAGCAGCGGCCCACAACGGAACGAGCACCGCGTTGTGATCGAATTTGAGGGCATGGAAATTGAAGAATGGCACCAGGGTGAGAAGCGCAAGCCCGACTACGCGCTTCTCGGCGTCGAGGAAGCGGGCGAATAGCAGCCAGGCGAGCCACAGGGCAACGGCCGCGAAGGTGATGGCGAGGAGGTAATAGGCCCAGTCCGCGACCGGAAACAGCGTGAACCACCCCCGCACCACCCAGGCGGCGAGCGGCGGATGCTTGGCGTAGCCGAGCGACGGCTCGCGCGACCACGCCGCCACCTCGGCCATGTCGTAGTGCACGTCCTGGCTCGCCTTGGCGAGCACGCCGTAGAGCGTCCACACCACGACATAGGCGGCGAGCACGCCCACGACCGCCCGCTCGCACCGCACCGGATCGGTCAACGCGTCGGTGAGACGCTCGACAGGAGCCAGCAAACGGGGGGCGGCGCTCATTGCCATGCGACGTTGCGCCGTTTCATGTCTCGCGGGAGGTCGACGTCGCTGCGCCCGGGCCGGCGCGCGGCGTGATCGCTTCGAGACGGGCTCGGTAGCGCTGCCCGAGCACGATATCCGAAAAGCTCTTTCGCATGTGGATACGTGCGCGTTCCCCGACGACTATCCCGAGCGACGGATCATCTACAAGCTGCACCAGCGTCTGAGCGGCCGCATCGATATCAGGCTCGGCCCAGACCTGCCCGGCGCCATGGGGATACTCGCCCTCTTGCACCGGAACGAGCCGATAGCCGACGGGAAAGGACACATCGGCGCTCATGTATTCCATGTTGCCGGACCAACCCGTCGCCACAACCGGTTTGCCGAAAAACATTGCTTCAGCCGGCCCTCGCCCGAATCCCTCCGATCGGTGAAGCGACAACAAGCAATCGCAGCAGCGAATGAGATTGCGGACCGTCCCGTCGATCCGAATGGATAGCCAATCAACGTCACATCCGGCACGACTTCAATTGGCGTCACTTCCTATCTCTCCGGTAGAAGGGACGCGCGATAGCCGCGGAACCAGTCGACGAAGCGACGAACCCCCTCGGCAATCGGCGTCTTGGGCCGGAAGCCGACGACCCGCTCCAAGTCCGCTACGTCCGCGAAGGTCGCCGGAACGTCGCCCGGCTGCATCGGCAACAATTCCCGAACCGCAGATTTGCCGATCGCTTCCTCGATGAGCCGGACCACCTCGGTGACCTCGACCGGCTGGCTGTTGCCGATGTTGTAGATCTGCCATGGCGCTCGGCTGGTGGCCGGATCGGGCGCATCGCCCGACCAGGCCGGATGTGGTGCCGGCGGACGGGTGACCAGTCGCGCCACCGACTCGGCCACGTCGTCGATATAGGTAAAGTCCCGCCGCATCTGGCCGTGATTGAACAGCTTGATCGGCTGTCCGGCCATGATCGCGTCGGCAAACAGCCACATCGCCATATCCGGCCGCCCCCACGGCCCGTAGACGGTGAAAAACCTCAAGCCCGTCGCCGGCAAAGCGAACAGATGCGCATAAGCGTGCGCCATCAGCTCGTTGGCCTTCTTGGTGGCGCCGTAGAAGCTCAGCGGGTGGTCGACATTGTCGGAGGCGCGGAACGGCACGCGGGTATTGGCGCCGTAGACCGAGGACGACGACGCGTAAAGGAGGTGCCGGCATCCGGTGTGCCGGCAGCCTTCCAGCACGTTGAGGAAGCCGATGACGTTGGCATCCGCATAGGCATGCGGGTCGATCAACGAATAGCGCACGCCGGCCTGGGCAGCGAGATTCACGACATATGGAAAGCGATGGGCCGCGAACAAGGCCGCCATGGCCTTGCGGTCGGCAAGATCCATCTTCTCGAACCGGAAATTCGGAAACGCCTCGAGCTCCGCGAGCCGGGCTTGTTTCAGCCGCGGATCGTAATAGGGATTGAGGTTGTCGAGCCCAACGACGTCGTGCCCGTCCGCCAACAGGCGGCGGGCCACATGCATGCCGATGAACCCGGCCGCTCCGGTGACGAGAATTGTGTCCGCCAAGGCACGTCCTTTCTATCGGCGCGGATCAGCATCGAAACCGTACGCCGGCACCGCGCGGCTGTTTGCGCTCGGCCAAACCCGGTTCATGCAGTATACATCCGAAAACGCCAAGGCTCCCTTTATCGCCAGCATCCAATGACCGTTGCATTTCCACCGGCCGTCGCGGACCACGCCCCACGGAGCGAAGCTGCATGAGCAATGCTTTCGGCGAGGCGGCGGCGCTGCGACGCTGGCTGTTCGATGCGGCGCTGCCGCTGTGGTGGGACATCGGCGCCGACCGCGTCGGCGGCGGCTTCCATGAGGCGATCGAGCTGGACGGCAAACCGCTGGCGCGGCCGCATCGGGCGCGCAGCATTACACGGCAGGTCTTTTCTTATTGCGAGGCCGGGCGGCTCGGGTGGAACGGTCCGTGGCGCGAGGCAGCACTCCACGCACTCGGTTATTTCCGCGACCACTTCATTTCCGAAAATTCGGTCGTCATCTCGGTGGTCGAGCTCGACGGTCGGGTCGGCGATCCGACATTCGACCTCTACAACCAGGCCTTTGCGTTGCTCGCCTATGCAAGCGGTCACCGCGCATTCGGCGAAGCGGGCGGCTGGCGCCGGCTGGCGATCGATCTGCGCACCACGCTCGCGCAGTCCTATGCGCATCCCGGCGGCGGCTTTCTTGAGGATCGCGCCCGCCGCCTGCCGCAGCGATCCAACCCGCATATGCACCTGTTCGAGGCCGCGCTGGCGTGGACCGAGATCGACGCCGATCCGGCCTGGGGTGCGATGGCGGACAGCATCGCAAAGCTTTGCCTCGATCGCCTCATCGATCCGCCGACGGGAGCGCTGCGCGAGCTCTTCGGTGCGGACTGGTCGCCGGCGCCGGGCGTCGAAGGACGCATCGCCGAGCCGGGCCACCACTACGAATGGGCGTTCCTGCTCGATCGCTGGGCGAAGCTCGCCCGCCGGCAAAGGCCCGACGCGGTGGCGCGGCTGATCGCCTTCGCCGATGCCCATGGCATCGACCCGCGCCGCGGCGTCGCGATCAACGCGGTGCTGATCGACGGGACCGTGCATGACCCGGTGGCGCGGCTGTGGGCGCAGGCCGAACGAATACGCGCCTATCTGGTGGACCGGCGCCCCGGCGACGATCCGCGGCTGGCCGCTGCCGTCCGAGGATTGCGGCGCTTTCTCGCCGCGCCGACGGACGGCGTCTGGTTCGACCAGTTGGGCGCCGACGATCGCTTCATCCTGGAGCCGGCGCGGGCGACCAGCCTCTATCATGTCGTGGGAGCGGTCGCGGCGCTTGTGACCGTATTCCCGATCGACTCGCGCCCAATGCTGACATAGCCAAAGCCCCGCGCGGCCATGTCGGTGGGCTTGTAGATGTTGCGCAGATCGACCACCACGGGGCTGCGCATCGCGGCCTTCACCCGGTCGAGATCGAGCGCGCGGAACTGATCCCACTCGGTCAAGATCACCACCGCATCGGCGCCGTGCACACAGGCGTAAGGGTCGGCGGCGGTCTGCAAGGCCGGCAAGAGCTTACGCGCTTCCGCCATGCCGGCGGGATCGTAGGCGATGACCTGCGCCCCCTGCCCTGCCAGCGCCGGCAGGATGACCAGGCTCGGCGCTTCGCGCATGTCGTCGGTATTCGGCTTGAAAGTCAGCCCGAGAACGGCGAGCGTCTTGCCTTTCACCGAGCCGCCGCAGGCGGCGACGATCTTGTCGGCCATCGCGCTCTTGCGCGCATCGTTCAGCGCGATCACGGTGTCGACGATCCGCACCGGCGAATTGTGACGCTGACCGATCGCGACCAGCGCGGCGGTGTCCTTGGGAAAGCAGGAGCCGCCGAAGCCCGGCCCCGCATGCAGAAACTTCGAGCCGATGCGACGGTCGAGTCCCATGCCGCGCGCCACCTCTTGCACGTTGGCGCCGACCTGCTCGCAGAGGTCGGCCATCTCGTTGATGAAGGTGATCTTGGTGGCGAGAAAGGCATTCGACGCGTACTTGATGAGCTCGGCTGTGCGCCGGCCGGTGAACATGATCGGCGTCTCGTTGATGAACAGCGGCCGGTAGACCTCGTTCATCACGCGACGCGCCCGCTCGTCCTCGGTGCCGACCACCACGCGGTCCGGCCGCTTGAAGTCCTCGATCGCGGCGCCCTCGCGCAGGAATTCCGGATTCGACACGACCGCGAAGTCGGCGTCGGGACGGACCTTTCGGATGATCGCCTCGACCTCGTCGTTGGTGCCGACCGGCACGGTCGATTTGGTGACCACGACGGTAAAGCCGTTCATTTCGCGGGCGATCTCGCGCGCGGCGTCGTAGACATAGCTGAGGTCGGCAAAGCCGTCGCCGCGCCGCGAGGGGGTGCCGACGGCGACGAAGACGGCATCGGCCGAGCGGATCGGCGGGCCGGGCTCCGTTTCGAAGAACAGCCGCCCGGCCGCGATGTTGCGCTCGACGAGCGACTCCAGGCCGGGCTCGAAGATCGGGATCGCGCCCTTCTTCAGATGCTCGATCTTGGCCGCGTCCTTGTCCACGCAAGTGACGATATGGCCGAAGTCGGAAAAGCAGGCCCCGGACACGAGCCCCACATAGCCGGTGCCGATCATGGTTATCCGCATGTCGGAAGCCTACTCCCTGTCGGCCGCCAGATCATACGACGACTCTTGCATTCGCCGGCACCGCCAATCGCATACGTTCGTGCAGGCTTCATGACCGGCGATAATCGTCTTCGATGCGCACGATGTCGTCCTCGCCGAGATAGCTGCCGGTCTGCACCTCGATCAGCTCCAGGTCGATCTTGCCGGGATTTTCCAGCCGGTGCGGCGAGCCGATCGGAATGTAGACGGATTCGTTCTCGTGCACCGTCTTGATGTCGTTGCCCACAGTGACCCGGGCGGTGCCGCGCACGATCACCCAGTGCTCGGCGCGATGATGGTGCAGTTGCAGCGACAGCCGACCGCCCGGCTTCACCATGATGCGCTTGACCTGATAGCGGGTACCGCTGTCGAGCGAGTGATAGTAGCCCCACGGCCGATGCACCTGCAGGTGATCCTCCGTGATCTTGGGTGCGACCTCCTTCAATCGGTGCACCAGCTGTCGCATGCCGTCCACGCTCTGGCGGTTGGCGACCAGGACGGCGTCCTCGCTCGACACCACCACCACGTTCTCGACTCCGAACAGGCTCACCAGCGCCTTGTCGGAGGTGGCGTAGGAGCTCTTCGAGTCGACGAACACCGCCTTGCCGGCATTGCCGGCGGCATCCTTGTCGGTGAGATCCCAAACCGCCTGCCAGGAGCCGACGTCCGACCAGCCGTAGGAGACCGGCACCACGGCGGCGCGGGTCGTCTTCTCCAGCACCGCGTAGTCGACCGATTTCGCGGTCGCGCGCGCGAAATCATCCGGCTTGAGCGTGATGAAGCCGAGATCGGAGCCGGCGCCCTCGACCGCTGCGGTGACCGCCGCGGCGCTCGCCGCATCGAAGCCGCGATACTCGTCGAGGAACGCCCGGGCGCCGAACATCAGATTGCCGGAGTTCCACAGATATCCTTCCGCGAGGTACCCGCGCGCCGTCGCTTCATCGGGCTTCTCGACGAATTTCTCGGCGGCGAAAACGCCGTCGACCAAAGTCTTGCCGCGGCGGATATAGCCGTATTCGGTCGCCGGCCGGTCGGGCGTGACGCCGAACGTCACGATATATCCGTCCTCGGCCGCAAGGCGCGCGGTGCAACAGGCGGCGACGAATGCCTCGACATCGGTGACGACATGGTCGGCGGCCAGCGCCAGCACGATCGGCGCTTCGCCCCGCCGCAGCGCATGGACCGCGCCGGCGACGATCGCCGGAGCGGAATCGCGGCGATGCGGCTCGAGCAGGATATCGGCCTCGACCCCGATCTCGCTGAGCTGCTCGGCGACCAGAAACCGGTACTGATGATTGGTGACGACCATCGGCCGCCCGAACACCGCCGGCTCGCCGACGCGGCGGATCGTCTCCTGAAACGTCGAGCGCGGACCGAACAAGCGCAGAAATTGCTTCGGCCGCCCCTCGCGCGAGGCGGGCCACAGGCGCGTCCCTGCCCCTCCGCACATGATGAGGGGAATGATCGGCTCGGTCATCGCTGAATGGCCCAGCTCAAGCTCGCTTCGGCTTAGGAGAGGAGGCAACGCGCTGTCAACGTGGCGCTCGGCCCACTCCTCAGCCCCTCAGGCCCGGAGTGCGTGCCAGCCTCGTTGCAAAGACTAGGTATTTTGGCTTTGTTCTGCCAAAATTGCGCTATTCCTCCTATAGTTGCATTCCTTATTGATTGCAATCATCCCGCCATCGGCTTTCGTTAGGTGCCAGGGAGGACCCAAGGGCTCCTCAGTCGCGAAGATGGCGACAGTGGCGCCGCGCTTCAGGTTAAGGCGGAACGACCGCCGAAGTGCCGAGCTGTCACGCCGAATTTCTGTCACGCCGAATTCGCTCCCAGATGGGGCGACATTGACCGTATGGCCCGCTTCCGGCGCGAGAGCGCACGACGTTCGTATCGTTCGATCTTCAGCAGTTGCTCGAGGCAATGGTCGAGGGCCTGCGCGTCTTTAAGGCAAGGGCCTTGCGGCGCATTCGGTCCCTGCCCCGACCGTGGCGCCGGTTCCACGACCTGGACCCGCGCAGCCCGCGCCTGCCTGAGGGCGAGTTCGCACTCGGCGATGGCGCGGGCGTGGGCGCGGTCCGCGGCAGCGGCGTCCTCGCCGCAGATGGCGGCGACCAATCGATCGAGCTCAGCCGACCCAGCGGGATTCGTCAGCACCAGCGCGGCAAGGCCGTGGCGGAGCGCGTTGCGCCTGACACGGGCCTTGCCTGCTGCCGTGCGCGGGCCGGTACTGGCCCGCGCATTGGCTCGACTGGCGGCGATCTTGCGTTCGGAGGCCATGGCACCAGTCCTCCAACCGATCATTCCGCCGCCTGCGGCAGTTCGTCGACGTCCCGGTCGATCTTTTCCGATGCTTCACGCAGACGTCGGCCGGTCTCCTTGCGCCGGCGCTCGATTTCCCGCAGCGTCCGATCGCGACGAGCCTCCGCGGATGCGATCAGCCGATCGACGCTCTGGTATTCCCCGATCAGGTGCATGAACAGCTGGGCTGAGTCCTGTTCGCCGACCGGCACCGGCTCGGGCACGTACGGGGCGTCTTCGTCTGCCCGCAAGGTGGCAAACATCGCACGATTTTGGACCCATTCGTCGCGCCGGATCTCGACAAAGAGGGCCTTGAACCGGCGAAGGCGCCGGATCTCCCAGTTGTGGTCGGCGATGTCCTTGACCCACCACCATTCGACGATGTCCTTAGGTTCGACATGTTCGGCGATCTGATTCAGCAGCGTGTTGTAGATCGCCGGATCCTCGCTGCGCAGGAGGGCCGGATCGCCAAACAGATCTCCAAACCGAGTTTGGATTTCCGCCGGAACGAGCGAGGATTTTTCACAGTTCGCAGCAGCGTTTTTCATAGAAGCCTCCGTCAAGGTTGACCCCTGCGGCGCCTGCTGGGCATCAGCGAGCAGGCGGAGGGGAATTGACCAATTTTTCAGGGTGGGATGGCCCGGCATCGCTCAAGGCCATCACGCTGCCGCCATCGGCCGGCCAACTGCGAGAGGCATTGCCTATCGTAGCGCGCAACTGAAAAGTCGCGAGCGTTCGCCGTTCGTTCTCAGGTGATTCTCGCCCAATGTCAAGAGGGGTTTTCACAAGCGACAAACCGCAAGCCAGGAGGGCTAAAGAAGGCCGTCCACAAGAACCAAACTGGCGCGCCTCCCTGCCGTCTCAATCTGACCGGGAACTATCAAATAATTCAATCCTTGATGCGTATCCCTGCCGTGGGTGTAGCTGACGGTGTCACCCGCGATTGCCCGGCTTGGACCAAGCAGTTCAGCCTGCGATTGCCGCAGGTTGACGGTTGGATCATCGCTCAGGGCGCGATCGTTTCCGTCGTCATGTAGCGAGAGCGTTGTGCTCGAGCAGGATGGCTCCAACGAGACGGATCCTCGTTGGGAAGATGCCGACGACGTCGGTGCGCTGCTTGATCTCGTCGTTGAGGCGTTCGATCGGGTTGGTGCTTTGCAGCTTGGCACGGTACTGGGCCGGGAAGGTCTTGTAGGCGAGCACGTCGGCTTCGGCCTCGTCCAGGACGGCGGCGAGCTTGGGCAGCTTTGGAGCGCAGCTGGTCGGCGATACGCAGCTCGACCGGGCTGGCGCGGGTCTCCCAGTCCCGCTCGCGGAAGCCATTGCGCTGAACAAAGCGCTCGGGGCTCTTCTCGCCGTAGGCGGCGCCGGTCAGCCCTTCGACCTCCAGCTCCATCAGCCGCTGGCGGCAAAGCCGATCATCTCGCGTAGCAGATCGGCGTCGGGGTCTTCTCCACAAGCGCGCGGAGGTTCATCATCTCGTCGGTCATCGGTGGTTCCTCGAATCAGGTTGGTGTTCGCAACCCGACCCTGCCGGGCGAATCATCGATGACCACCGCGAAGCCGCTCGCTCGCTACAGCGCTATCGGGGGCACGCTCGCGAGCGGCTTTGCTACCGCCGATCTACGCCACCACTGAGGACCTGACCTGCTGACTGCTGCGGGACCCACCCGCGTTTCTCGGTGACCATCAAGCAACAGGTTCGGCAAATGCGGCGCCGGTGGCGGTGTGAAACAGCTCGCGCGCAGTCCCAGCTTGGTGAGCATATCGCCGGTCGTCAGGCTGGTGCTTGGCTGTCCACGGCATCGCCGTCTGATTTCGAACTTCGATCTGAGACGGCAGATGGCGCGGCCGGATCGGGTCGAATCCGTCCCTCATCGATGCGGGTGTGTCGCCAGAGTTTGCGCGCGACCGTGAGAGGATCGATGCCGGCGGTCTTCCACCAGGTGCGCTCGTCTCCGACCCGGTGTGCCGCCCGGTGATGGACCCGGCAGAGCGGCACCACTCATCGCTGGCCTTACGGCCGAGTGCCCGCGGCTGCATGTATCGCAGATGGTGGGGATCCGATGGCTTGCGGCCGCAAATGAGGCACGGCTGCTGGGCGACGAACCGAAGGTGCTCCCGGTTGCGATAGCGCCGCGGTGCCGAGACCGCGAGCACGCGCTTGTCGATGCCTTTCGGGCGATTAGCGTCTGCGCTTTTGGCGCCTTCGGCGCTTCGGGCGCTCTCGCGGACACCCGCTGTCGTGGACGGCTGCGGACTGGACATCGGGGCCAGCATAGAGCGATCCTCTGACGGCGCCGCTTCAGAAGCCGCTCCAGAAGATGGGAACTTCGCCAGCCTTTGCTCAAAGGCATCCTCGACCAGCTTGGCATCGGTTGCCGCGAGGCTGTTCTTGGCGGCAAGGGCGGCACGCGCCCAAGCGGCGGCAAGATCAGCCGATGTGATGCTCTCAAGCTCCCTCAGCAGCCTTTCGCGCAAGGCCGCCGATTGGTCGGGATCGAGCACAGCCCGGGGCTCGTCGCCTTTCACACCGCGCCGCCCATGTCCACTACCTCCATTGCCAGGGAGCCGTGGCGGCACCTGGGATTGGCCGTCCCCCACTTCCGATGGGCGATTGACCGATGCCCCCGACGGGGGCCCATCACATAGATCGGGCGCGTCGAGATCATCCTCGCCGGCGATGGCAACGAGCGTGAACAGGGCGTAGCGCCGCGCATAGGTCAGGGCGGCCCCCATGCGCTGGGGATTAGCGGTCTCGGCGATCGGACAGACCGGCCACTCCGACGCGATCCACTCGCCGGAGGCGTGGGCGAGCATGGTCGTCAAGTTGACCATACCGGCCGCCTGGTCGATGGCGGTGGTCTGCACCGTCGCGATCTCATGCTGCCCCAGCGTCCTGCGCACGATGTCGAGCCCGCTCGAGAGCGGCGCATATCGGAAACTGCGCTCGCCCTGCCCGACCCGGCCCGTCCGGATGATGGCCGTGAGCGACTTTTCCGGATTGATGAGTTCGGCTTGCGCCTTGGCGAGCGCAGCAGCGAGCGCCGCGACTGATTCACTCGACCGGTGCATGGCTCGCCTCCTGCTCCAGGACATCGAAACTGACCGCGCCGGACTTGGAGCGCTTGGCACGTACCCCATGTCCGATCGCTTCCTTGGCGTCCTCAGGCATCAAGGCTTTCAGCTCGGCCTTGGCGCGCTCGTGGTCGAGAAAGGCCTCACGGCTGCTGCGAAACAGCGCTGCAAAT
>Ga0137369_10002511_pt1 | contig 18849 bp, 14 predicted proteins | sample SagtaG_12_FD_104918 | JGI IMG/M metagenome (GOLD analysis project Ga0137369, IMG submission 104918) | Vadose zone soil microbial communities from Sagehorn Ranch, Mendocino, California, USA - Sage1_L_113_16 metaG | ecosystem: Environmental > Terrestrial > Soil > Vadose zone | place: USA... | reverse complement strand
GGACCCAGGTGGAGACCGGCTCCGCCATCACCTGGAAGTACCCCAGCGTGATCCTGCAGGGCGACGAGTCCGTCGGGGAATTCTACTCGGTGGCCCTGACCAACAATTACCAGCAGGCTGACACCGGGACCAAGATGATCCACCTCGGAAAGAACACCCGGAGCACGATCGTCTCCAAGGGCATCTCCGCGGGTCACGGCAACAATACGTACCGGGGCCTGGTGAAGGTACTGCCGCGGGCCACCCACGCGCGCAACTATACCCAGTGCGACTCCATGCTCCTCGGTAGCCAATGTGGGGCTCATACCTTTCCGTACATCGAAGTGGCCAACAGCTCGTCGGTGGTGGAGCACGAGGCGTCGACCCAGAAGATCAGTGATGAGCAGCTCTTCTACTGCAAGCAGCGCGGGCTCTCGGGAGAGAATGCCGTCTCGATGATCGTCAACGGATTCTGCAAGGAAGTGTTTCGCAACCTGCCGATGGAGTTCGCGGTGGAGGCCATCCGGCTGCTCAGCGTGAGCCTCGAGGGCAGCGTCGGATAGGGCGGAGAGGAGGCGAGGGAATGCTGAGCATCCGGAAGCTGCATGCGGGCGTGACCGGCAAGGAGATCCTCCACGGCATCGATCTCGAGGTACGCGCCGGTGAGGTGCACGCCGTGATGGGTCCCAACGGCTCCGGGAAGAGCACGCTCGCGCAGGTCCTGGCGGGCCATCCTGGATACCTCGTCACCGAGGGCGAGATCCTGTACGAGGGCCGCAACCTGCTCGAGATGCCACCGGAGGAGCGGGCCCGAGAGGGCATCTTCATGGCCTTCCAGTATCCGGTGGAGATCCCCGGTGTCGCCAATGCCGAATTCCTCAAAGCGGCCGTCAATGCGGTCCGGGACCATAGAGGGCTGGAGGAGCTCGACGCCATGGAGTTTCTGACGTTGTTGAAGGAGAAGATGAACCTCGTCGATATGGATCCGGCCTTCATGAGCCGATCGCTGAACGAGGGCTTCTCGGGCGGAGAGAAGAAGCGCAACGAGATCCTCCAGATGGCTCTCCTCGAGCCCAAGCTGGCCGTCCTCGACGAGACCGACTCGGGCCTCGACATCGACGCTCTCCGGACGGTGGCGGCAGGTATCAACCGGCTCCGGCGTCCAGACAACGCCATGATTCTCGTCACGCACTATCAGCGGGTGCTGAGCTATGTCACGCCGGACCGGGTGCACGTGCTGTCGAACGGCCGCATCGTGAAGTCGGGCGACCACACCCTCGCGCGGGAGCTGGAGGCGCGCGGCTACGAGTGGCTTGAAGCCACGGCGGAGGCGCTGCCGCGATGACGGACCGCACGACGAAGGAAACCTTCCTCGCCGCCTTCGCGGAGCGCGACCGGCGCGGCTTTGCCGACGACCCGCCCTGGCTCCGCGAGGCTCGTCGGGCCGCCATGGAGCGCTTCGCCGAGCTGGGTCTGCCCACGACCCGCGACGAGGAGTGGAAGTACACGAGCCTCGCTCCGCTCGTGGAGACGCCATTCGACCTCGCGGCCGAGGAAACAGGGGAGATCCCGGCCGAGGAAGCTCTCGGCTCGTCCGCGGGCTCGTCATCGTGGAGCCGTCTCGTCTTCGTGAACGGGCGGCATGTGGGTAAGCTGTCGACCGTTCGGCCCTTGCCGCCGGGAGGTCGTCTGGGCAGCCTCGCCGAGGCGCTGATCACCGATGAGGAGATGGTCCGCGCGCAGCTGACATCGGTCGGGGACAAAGGTGAGGGTGCCTTCGGCTCGCTCAACGAGGCCTTGTGGCCGGACGGCGCCTTCGTCCACGTGCCGGCGGACACGAGCCTCGAAGCACCGATCCAGCTCCTATTCGTGGCCACGCCATTCGAGCGGCCGCGCGTCGACCATCCACGAAGCGTGATCGTGCTCGAGCGGGAGAGTCGAGCGGTGCTCGTGGAGACATATATCGCTCTAGGTCCCGGTACGTACTTGACCAATGCCTCCACCGAGATCGTCCTCGGCCCGGGCGCAGCCCTCGACCACCACAAGATCGTCCTGGAGGGCGGGCAGGCCTTTCATGTGGGTCGGACGCGGGTGCGCCAGGGGCGAGACAGCCGGTTCACTTCCTGCTCCCTGGGGTTCGGTGGCCGGATCATCCGGAACGATGTCGACGTGTTGCTCGCCGCCGAAGGATCGGAGTGCACGCTGAGTGGGCTCTTCGTCATCGGGGGCCGCCAGCACGTGGATACCCACACCGTCATGGACCACGCTCAGCCGCGGGCGACCAGCCGCCAGCTCTACAAGGGTGTGCTGGACGGCCGCGCGAGAGGTGTCTTCAACGGCCGCGTCATCGTGCGACCGGGGGCCAATGGGACCGACGCCCATCAGACGAACAAGAACCTCATCCTCTCCGACGGCGTGGAAGTGGACAGCAAGCCCCAGCTGGAGATCTTCGCGGACGACGTGAAGTGCAGTCACGGGGCGGCTGATGGCCAGCTGGCAGAGGACGCGATCTTCTATCTCAAGAGCCGCGGCCTCGACGAGGTGGCCGCCCGCACGCTGTTGACGCACGGGTTCGCCCGCGAAGTGCTCGGCCGGATCCGCGTGGAGACGGTGCGGAAATGGTGCGAGGACTTGCTGCGAGGCCGGCTGCGCGGCGGCCGGGTGGCGGAGGCCACGCCGTGAAGATGTCCTGGGACGTGGAGCGGATCCGGAAGGACTTCCCGATCCTCCACGAGGAGGTACACGGGAAGCCCTTGGTCTATCTGGACAACGCGGCAACCTCCCAGAAGCCGCACGTCGTGATCGAGGCGCTCGTAGACTATTACGCGAAGCAGAACTCCAATGTGCACCGGGGCCTGCACCAGCTCAGCGAGCGTGCGACCGAGGCCTACGAGGGGGCCCGGACGCGGATCCAACGGTTCCTCAATGCGGCGCACTCGCGCGAGATCCTCTTCGTCCGCGGGACGACCGAGGGCATCAACCTCGTAGCCCAGACGTATGGCCGGCGGGCCGTGGGGGCACGAGACGAAGTCGTCATCACCGCCCTCGAGCACCACTCGAACATCGTGCCGTGGCAGATGCTCTGCGAGGAGAAGCAGGGGACCCTCCGGGTCGTGCCCATCAATGACGCGGGCGAAGTCGACCTCGAGGCCTATGAGGCACTGCTCGGCGAGCGGACCCGGCTGGTCGCGATCGCCCATGTTTCCAATGCGCTCGGAACGATCCTCCCGGTGCAGCGCATGATCGAGGCGGCTCATCGACGCGACATTCCGGTGCTGGTGGATGGCGCCCAGGCCGCTCCTCACCTGCGCGTGGACGTGCAAGCCCTGGGCTGCGACTTCTATACGTTTTCGGGGCACAAGACCTACGGCCCTACTGGGATCGGCGTCCTCTACGGCAAGACCGCCCTGCTGGAGCAGATGCCGCCCTTTCACGGCGGAGGGGACATGATCAAGTCGGTGAGCTTTGAAAAGACGGTCTACAATGACTTGCCATACAAGTTCGAGGCGGGTACCCCCCACGTCGCGGGCGCCGTCGGCCTCGGGGCCGCCCTCGGCTATCTGGAGGAGCTCGGGCTCGAAAGGATCGCCGCCTACGAGCACGAGCTGCTGGCCTATGCCACGGCCCGCCTCTCCTCGCTGCCCGGCGTGCGCCTCATCGGCACCGCGCGGGAGAAGGCCGCCGTGCTCTCCTTCGTGGTCGAGGGTGTTCACGCCCATGACGTGGGCACCATCCTCGATCTCGAGGGCATCGCGGTGCGGGCCGGGCATCATTGCGCGATGCCGGTCATGACGCGCTTCGACATTGCCGCGACGACTCGTGCCTCGCTGGCCCTCTACAACACGCACGAAGAGATCGACCTCCTCGCCCGTGGACTCGGCAAGGTAGGGGAGGTCTTCCGCTGATGTCCGACCTTCGCGAGCTGTACCAACAGGTCATTCTCGACCACAACCGGAAGCCGCGGAACTTCCGGAGGCTGACGAGCCCGACTCAACACGCAGAGGGTTACAATCCGCTCTGCGGCGACCGCGTGACGGTGGAGGTCGCGCTCGAAGACGAGGTCATCCGCGACATTGGCTTTCAGGGCTCGGGCTGCGCCATCTCCAAGGCCTCGGCCTCGATGATGACCGCGGCTCTCAAGGGTAAAACGGTGTCCGAGGCCGAGGAGACGTTCGAGCGGTTCCGCGCCATGCTGACCGCGAACGAATCCAATGGGGAGGGGGCGGCGCGGCTCGACAAGCTCGCCGTCTTCGCGGGCGTGCGGGAGTTCCCGAGCCGCATCAAGTGCGCGACGCTGCCGTGGCACACGATCCATGCGGCGCTGGCGGGCCAGACCGAGCCCGTGACCACGGAGTAGCGGAGGGGATTGTCATGATCGATCAGGGGCTGATCGAAAAGCTGGTCATCGAGGCGTTACGGACAGTCTATGATCCGGAGATCCCCCTCAATATTTACGAACTTGGATTGATCTACGGCATTGCCGTCGAGCCAACCGGGGCGGTCACCGTCCGCATGACGCTGACCGCCGCGGGCTGTCCGGCGGCTCAGGCTTTGCCCCAGGAGGTCGAGGAACGGGTCCGTGCCGTTCCGGGCGTCACCGACGTCAAGATCGATCTCGTGTTCGATCCGCCCTGGGATCAGAGCCGAATGTCGGAGGCCGCCAGGCTTCAGCTGGGGCTGCTCTGAGCTGGCCGGCCGGTCCGTCGCGCGTCAGGGAGTAGTGACGATCGACTCAATCGCCGCAGCGGTGCCGCAGGAAAAGCCAACAAACATTCCATGCTCGCCTCACACTCGCTAAGTCGACACGGGCATCCCGCGGGCCGCGGCGACCTGGGAGGAGTTGCTCACGGTCAGCCGTGTCGCGGACTGAGGCGTTACTTCTGACCCGTGAAGAACTCCTTGATGTTCTCGCCGCTGAACTTGGCACCTTCCACGACGGTATGACCGATGCCCGCGAACATTTCCCTGAACCCGAGGCCGACCTGACCCTGGCCGATCTGCTTGGCGCCCCGCTCGACGCGTTTGGTCGCCTCGTCCACCTTGGTCTTGTCGGCGGCGCCGGCCGTTCCACTCGAGAGGGCCAGGGCGGCAAGAAATCCGGGAGCGATCCATACCCAGCGAAGTCTCCGTGTCATGAAGTACCTCCGTCAGTGCGCTTGACCGACAAGCGCAGGTTATTAGCTGTATGGGTCCCCGCGCATACCCGCCCGGGCGCGGTCTTCAGCCGGCGCGGCCTTCAAGCAGAGGTGTACGGTGCGGGACTCTGCATCGGCACCTGGTAGAGGTACTCGCGCAGATACTGGACCTCCTCCTCCCGGTCCCGTAGGACGGCCCGCGTCAGGTCACGGATCGAGATCATAGACAGCATCCTTGATCCGCTCGTCACGAGAAGGTGTCGGATGCCCGCCTCGTCCATCGCGCTCATGGCCGACTCGTAGTCCATCTCAGCGTCGGCGGTCACGACGTCCGCGGTCATCACATCGCCCACGGGAAGGGTGGCAGGATCCAGGCCTTGGTGCAGCACGCGCCGGACGACGTCGCGCTCGGAGAAAACGCCGGCCAGCCGATCGCGATCGAGCACGATGACGATGCCGACGTTGTGGTCGGCCATCAGATGTATCGCCTCGGAGACCGTGGCCGTTTTCTGCACCGTGAAGAGGAAGCCAGACCGCATGATGTCACGAAGCTTCTTCATTACTCGCCCTCCCTTGGCAGCGGTTCCTGTGGGATCCGGAAGACGTTCCCCAAGAGCGATCCGGCCCATCGATAGATCCTCTGCTCGTCCGGCTGGTGCATCCGGCCAGCCCGCATCCCCTTTCCGAGGCAGCATCGGCCGTGCCAGGCCTAGCGTCGATTCAGGCGCGGTGAGTTCGGGCATCCTCGGCCTAGAAATAGGGGGATTAGTCAGCTGTTGGCAAGATCTGACGGCACAGCCGACGGTGCTGGAATGCTAAAAGGGAATCGCTGTTCGGGTGCCCACTGCGTTAAAAGTTCCCGCTACCGAGTCAGAAATACCCGCACCTAGGAGTCTCTATTTCTGCGCCGCACTTCTCCTTGCTCCTGCTTTCGCTCCGCGCACCAATCCCGTTAGAGGGGACGCAGCACATTAGGTGCGCCGCTCCATCGCATGCCGCTCAGTCGATTGAGCCAGCGGACCCGTCAAATGCGACTCTGCTTGGCCAGCGGGCAGGGATATGCCGCCGTACTTCGGCTCACGCATTGGGGAATTCCGAGGTCATGTAATGAGGTCCTGTAATGTGGTTGCCGGTGACCTCTCGTTTCGCGAGTCTCTCCTCAAGACCCGAGCGTGGCGAGCACGGAGGTAGTGCCATGTTGAGATGGTGCGCGGTGGCATTGCTCCACCACGCTAAGCGTCCAGCCAGGGAAGATGTTTGAGGCAGCGGACATAATGGCTTGACCACTTCGATGGGACGACGTTCACCCTCGTGTGCACCATTGAGCCGCTGTTGTGCTGGTGCACCTGCCCAACGAACGCACCGCTGGGTACATGCGGCTAGCGCTCACCCGCCAGCTTGCCAAGCTCCCCACGGACCTTCGGCGCACGCTGACGTGGAACCAAGGGAAAGAAATGGCCGAGCATGTTCGCTTCACCATCGACACCGACATCGATGTCTACTGCTGCGACCCGCACAGCCCGTGGCCAATGGTTTGCTTCATGAGTACTTCCCGAGAGGCGTGCCCTCAGCACCTACACAGGCGCCGATCTCGCCGCGGCGGCCAGGCAGTTCAGCGCTCGCCTTCGGCAAACGCTAGGATGAATGACACCCTCCGAGACGTTAGCGAATCTCCTCGCTGACTCCGTAGTGCTTGAGGAGAAGCGCCCGCAGCATCTGAGCCATCGTTACCCCCTGCTCAACTGCCTCACGTTTGATCCTCCTGTGGAGCGACTGGGGGAGGTCGAGCGTGAGGCGCTTCAGGATGGCTGCTTCTCTCGTCAGCTCCATGCTCTTGTTGGTCAGGCGTGCTGGCCGTCGGCGCCTGCCACGAGGCTCGTCGGGTTTTCTCACGGGTGCGGGCCGCTCCTCTCTCCTGACTGCTCAGAATTCCAGGTTACCTCTGAGCAAGGTATGTACCGATATGCTAGAAGTTATTTAAATCAGTAAGTTCAGATGCGCTACCGCGGGTTGAGTCTGTTCGGGAGGCACGTGCAAGCGACATATTTTGGAGCGGCCGGTGCGCAGAAGTGGATGTAAAGATTATTTACAGCATACGGAATCTTTCTAACATCTTGCTTTTGAACATGGATCCATCTCGCTGATCATCCATCGCAGTGGGAATGTAGGTACCCGATCTGTCCACGCTCGAATAAATATGTCGGAGTTTTTTGCAAATGCTGCTCCAAGGACTCGTCGAATTCTCCAACTTCTGGAAATGGTGATGAAAACAGCGCGAGGCATGATCTATGCTAAACCCTGATTTACAGAATTACTGAAATACAGACGACTCCCAGGGTCTGCCCGAGTGAAGAAGAAGGGGGAGAACAATGAGAGGGTCACGAGGGGTTGTAGCTGGAGTCGCCGCGGTGCTGCTCGCTGGCACAAATGTGGTTCATGCCGCGCCGATGGCGGCCGCTGGCATAACGTTCAGCGAGGTCGGTGCTGGCGTAACGATCACCGGTCTGTCGGGTACGGGGTCCGTCGCGGATCCGTTCGTCCTGTCAGAGACCTTTACGGGTCTCGACGGAACCATTAGCATTGCGGGATTACCGGGGTTCGGCAACAAGACAGGGTCCGGCCATACTACCGGGTTCGTGCTCGTGAAGAGTGCGCTGAACAGCACGGGGGCGTCCTGGAGCTTCTTCGACCACGAGCTGCAGCAGATTCTGGGCACCCCGAGCCCCGACGGGGACGGACTCTCCTTCGCCCAGGGTTGCGCGACCTGCAGGCCCTTCGTTTCGAATACCTATCCGGTTGCGTTCGAAGAGATCATTTTGCGCGATTTCGTGAACTTTAGCGGCGCATCGGTAGCTGATGGTTCGTCGGTGACCTTCAGGTACAGCATCACCGACAACAGCCCGATCGATCTCTTCTTCCTTCGTGAGCGGCCCAATTTCAGGCCCCCTGAGATGGTTCCCGAGCCGGCGACGCTGTTCCTCCTCGGGTTCGGCCTGCTGGGAGTCGGGGTGATAACCCGTCGGCACCGTTCCGCGTAACGTCGTTCGTAGCTCGGGTTTCCCTGTGCGAGGGTGCCGGCATCAGCCGGCACCCAGTCCACCGCAGCCTCACCAGTCAACAACACCTTTGATGACCTTTGATGACCCACGCACCGACCTTAGGTCAACACTCAGCACGCCCGTCGACATCATGGAGCATTCACTGTTGCTGGTCTCCGGATTCGAACCTGAAGCCGACTCCGAGACGTTCTGACAGGTTGGATGATAGTGCTACGCTGCTGTTGAAATACTCCCGCGGCCATCCGGGCCGACCGAGTACACTAGCCGACCGAGTACACTAAGCGGCGCGCCCGCTCAACAAAGTTTGGTGCCAAGGGGGGACTCGAACCCCCACACCCTTGCGGGCACATGACCCTGAATCGAATCCCGGAGCAGCCGCAGAAGCACTCCCCGCACGCCCCGTAGAAAAACCGAAGCCTTCCATGCCATGAGGACTCCACCGCGTACGGGGAGTTTGTCAAGCTATGGCACCGCCGTGGCACCGGCGTGAGCGCCCCCCTATGCTGACCCGTCCAACCTGGCGGAGTTGTACTGGTCTCCCGCGTGGAGGCACTCTGGGCCATCGCGGTGTTCGAGCCAGGCGCCGGCTCCGACGTAGCCGCCATCCGGACGCGGGCCGTCCGCGTCGGCGGGGAACACGCTTTGCGCCGGCTCTGCTCACGTTCAGTCCGGATCGGAGTCGTCGTCGGCGCCCACAGATCGCGCGGCGTTCGCAAGGATGTAGTCGGCGATTTGGGCGCCCACCACCGCAGTTGCATTGCTCGCGCCGCGGAGGTGCATGCCGCCGTAGGTGCGGGCGTCGATGCCTTCCTGCGCCATGTCCGAGATGCGCGTATAGCGCCGCGGCTGGACTCCGCCCTCCGGAGGTCCCGGGAAGACGGCGTTGAATGCGGGGTGAAGCTCGAACGCGTTCACGTCGCCGAAGAAGTGCTGGAGCACGCGGGGGCCGGAGCCGTGTGATCCCGGGTGCGAGGCCGGGTACTCGGAGTGATTCGGGGTCGTGATGAGCGGAACCCAGCCTGAGATCGGGGCGGTGTTCGGGTTGCCGTCGAGATCGGCTTTGGGAATGGCGAGGATCGGCCGCCACGTGAGGTCCGCGGGATTCATGGCGAAGTCGCGCTTGGCGCGGAACACGGTCACCGACGTGTCGTGCATCGCGATGGTGAGCAGCGCGAAGATGCGGGAGTTCTTGGGGCGCGAGGTCTGGCGAGCCTTGGCGATCTGAATCGCCGCCTCGACATAGTCGTTGGTGGCGTAGCCATTGAAGAAGAACGCGATGTGCGTTTGGTCCGAGGTCCGCAGGGAGCCGGTCTTCGCGCCCATCGTCGCCACCTCGTTGAAGCTCGCGGCGTAGCCCGCGCTGTCGAGGCTCGCCCATGGCCGCGGAAAGGCCGATTGGAACTGGGTGTTGCTGGTCAGCACGAACGGCGCGGTGAAGGGGATGTTGCCCGGCGACATGCTGGCCCCGGTCGCGGACTCCCACTGGCCGATCACGGCGCCGGCGCCGTTGAACGGAGGCACCGGGTTGCTGAAGCCGTCGGTCGCACGCCACGCCAAGACTTGGTTCGCGACGTTCTCTCCCCAGTCGATGCCGCGCTGGACGTTCGCCGGTTCGTCGCCATTGAACGCGGCGAGAGACAGAGCGCGCTGCTTGTCGAACCGGGCCAGCTGCGCCGGATAAAACGCCTTCAAGGTGATATGGGCAGCCTGCACCACCGCCGCGCGGCGATGGGTCCCGGGCGGCGCGGTCTGGGTCACGAAGATGGGCCTGTATTTCTGGCTGACGCCGTTTCGGGCGTCGAACATAGCGGTGTTCACGGTCGCAGCCATGCGCATGGTTTGCGGATTGCCAAGCGTGCTCGCGACGATCGCATCGAGCATCACCTGGTTCCACACCAGGGTCTCATCGACGATTCCGCCCACTTCGCCTGAGACCGTTCCGACCTCCGGCGGTGAGAGAAGCAATGGCACAACGAGCGACAGAAGCGTGAGCCGACGAAACAGAGCCATGGCCGCCTCCTGGTCGTTACCACGTCACCGTTTGCGCTGTGGTCGGAGCCGCACGGGATTCGTTCCCGCACATCCTCACGAGACGGGCGTTCGCGATCCGTAGCGGCCGGCGTCAAAAATCACGTCAAAGGCCGCATGGTCATCTCTCGGGGGGGCGTGCTATCCTGCCCCCAGACTCTTGAGCTATGCCGCGTCTCAATCTCGCTCTCCTCGGCGGGTTTCAGGGGCGACTCGGCGCGTCCGCGCCCTTGACGTTGCCGACCCGGAAGAGTCAGGCCCTCCTCGCTTTCCTCGCGCTCCCTCCCGGCCGGTTGCATCCGCGGGAGAAACTCGCCTCCCTGCTCTGGGGTGGCATGCGGGAGCCGCAGGCGAGGGGCGGCCTCCGGCAGTCCCTCTTCACGCTGCGGAGGGTCGTGGGTGTGCATCCGTCGGTCTTACTGATCGACGGCCAGTCCGTTGCCCTGAACCCGACCGCCGTCGACGTGGACGTCGTCGAGTTCGAGCGCCAGGTCGCCGAGGGCACGCCGGCCGCGCTCGAACGTGCTGCGGCGCTCTATCGCGGAGAGCTGCTCGAAGGCCTCGCCCTCCAGGAGGCGCCGTTCGAGGAGTGGCTCCTCGCGGAGCGCGACCGACTGCGCGAGCTGGCGCTCGAAGCGCTGGCGAAGCTCCTCCGTCATCAGCGCACCACGGGGGCGACGGAGGCGGCGTTGCAGACGGCGCTCCGGCTCCTCGCCCTCGACCGCCTGCAGGAGCCTGTCCATCGCGCGATCATGCGTCTCTACGTCCAGCTGGGCCGGCGGGCGTCGGCACTTCGGCAGTATCAGGTCTGTGTCGGTGTTCTGCAGCGTGAGCTCGGTATCGAGCCGGAGATGACGACCAAGCAGCTCTATCAAGAGATCCTTCGGCAGCAGCCATCGCACCCGGCGGCGAACGTGGAGAGCCCGGCGACAGTGCATGCGGTGCCGGCCGAAGTGTCGCGCCTGCCCGACGAGACCCTGCCGCGGGAGCTGCCGCTCATCGGGCGCGAGGCAGAGATCCGCCGGCTACGGGAGGTTCTGAACCGGGCGTGGGAGGGACACGGCCAGGTGGTGGCAGTGATCGGCGAAGCGGGCGTCGGCAAGAGTCGCCTGCTGGCCGAGGTCGCCGTCGAGGCGGTTGCGCGCGGGGCCCGCGTGCTCGTCGGGCGCTGCTACGAAGCCGAGCAGATCCTGCCGTTCGCCTCCTGGGTCGACGCGCTTCGTGCCGGCCACGTCAATGAAGAAAGGGAGGCTCTCGAGAGCCTCAATCCTCTCTGGCGGACGGAGCTGGCCCGCCTCCTTCCCGAGCTGAGCCTTCCTGGGTACGGGCCCGGTCAGGGTCCGGTGGACTATCGCCACCTCTTCGAGAGCGTGGCGCAGCTCGTCTGGCACCTTGCCCTGCACCAGCCGGTGATGCTGATCCTCGAGGATCTCCACTGGGGCGATGAGATGAGCCTCCGCCTCCTGTCGTTCGTCGGGCGTCGACTTCAGACGTGGCCGATCCTCGTGGTAGGAACCGCCCGCGAGGAGGACCTGGCCAGCGCGCCAATCTTGCGCCGGACCCTTGAAGATCTCAGCCGTGACCGGCGCCTCGTCGAGTTGCGGCTTGCGCCGCTCTCGAAGGAAGAGACGCTCACACTGGTCAGAACGCTCGCCGGGGCGGAGAGCCACGAGGCCGTGATGACCGGGCTCGCTGAACAGGTCTGGATCACCAGCGAGGGGAACCCATTCGCGGTGGTCGAGATCGTGCGTGCGCTTCCGAAAGCCGCCGGGGCCGACCCGTCGGCGAAGCTCGCCGTCCCGGAGCGAGTTCGCGACGTCATCGTCCGGCACCTGGAAGAGCTGAGCGAGCGCAGCCGAGATCTGACGACCGTCGCCGCTGTCATCGGGCGGGAGTTCGACTTTCCGCTCCTCCAGCGCTCGGCGGGCCTCGAGGAGAATGAAGCCGCGGAGTTACTGGAGGAGCTGGTGCGGCGCCGTGTCTTGCACAGCGTCGGCGAGCGGTTTGACTTCACCCACGATCGGATCCGCGAGGTCGCCTACGGTCGCCTTCTCCGGGAGCGCCAGCGGGCGCTGCACGCGAGGATCGCGAATTCCATGGAGACGCTGTACGCGGACAGGCTGGCCGAGGAGGTGGAACGACTGGCACACCACGCCGCGCGCGGCGAACTCGGAGACAAGGCGGTGGCATACCTCCGCCAGGCCGGCGAGAAGGCGTTCGCGAACTCGGCCCACACCGATGCGCTCGCCCACTTCACGCAGGCGCTCGAGCTGCTCGGAAAGCTCGCCCCGGGCGCCGCGCGAGACCGCGAGGAGCTGTCGCTGCGGCTCGCCCTCGGGCCGGCACTCCAGGCCACGCGGGGCTACGCCACGCCGGAGGTCGAGCAGAACTACGCGCGCGCCCGCCAGCTCGCTGACGAGGTCGGCGCGCCGGTCCAGCGGTTCCAGACGCTGTGGGGGATATGGCTGGTGGCATCACACCGAGCGAGCGCGGGCACTGCCCTCGAGATTGGACGAGAACTCCTGGCGCTCGCCGAGAGTCTCGGCGACCCGGCACTTCTGCTCGAGGGGCATCACGCGCTCTGGCCGGTGCTCGTGTGGCTGGGAAGCGCGGACAGCGCGCGGCGCCACCTGGATCAGGGGATGGCGCTCTACGACAAGGCGCGGCACCGGAGCCACGCGTTCGTCTATGGTGGCCACGACCCCGGCGTGTGCTGCCGGAAGGTTGCGAGCTGGGCCTCCTGGATCCTCGGCTACCCGGCGCGCGGCCTCGAGGAGAGCGTCGCCTCGCTCAGGCTGGCCAGGGAGCTCGATCACCCCACGAGCATCATCGTCGCGCTCGTGTGGGCTTGCGTCTTTCGCGACCTGCGGCGAGAAGTCCACGAGGTCGGGGAGCACGCTCGTGCCTTGATCTCCCTCTCGACCGAGCATGGAGCTTCACAGTGGCTCGCGGCGGGAACCATCTTCGACGGGTCCGTCCACGCCGAGCTCGGCGAGGGAGAGGTGGCGATCGCCGAGATCAGGCGCGGGCTCGCGGCCTATGGCTCGACCGGAGCGCAACTGTTCGTGCCCTACTTCCTTTCCCTTTTGGCCCGCGCGTACTTGAAGACCGGCCAGCCTCACGAGGGACTGCGCGTCATCGGCGAGGCGCTGGAGAGGGCCCGCACGACGGGGGAGCGTGTATGGGAGTCGGAGTTGGTTCGGCTGGAGGGAGAGCTGCGCCTCGCCGCATTTCCGGATAACGTCGCCGAAGCCCTGGAGTGCTTCCGCCGGTCGATCGAGATCGCGCGTGGCCAGGCCGCACGGTCGTGGGAGTTGCGTGCTGCCTTGAGCCTCGCGCGCCTGCTCGTTGCGGAGGGGCGGCGCGATGAGGCGCACCGCACCCTCGCCGGCGTCTACGATTGGTTCACCGAAGGCTTCGACACTGCTGACCTTCAGGACGCGAAGGCCTTCCTGGAGGAGCGCATGGAAAGGACAAAGACCGTGCCGACCGGACGCAGGATCTGGTCTCACGGGGCACCCCTGGAGTGACGCGCGGCGGGTAACCAGATAGATGAAGTGAGAGGGGGAGGGTGACCCGCTCAGCGCGTGCGGATGGGGATGATGAAGGCGGCGCGCACCAGCTCGAGGAAGCGCATGCGCCCGTTCAGCAGGAGCGCGATGGCGAAGCCGATGACCATCTGGAGCGACACGGTCCAGAACGAGAGCTGCGCCTGCACCCGTACCGAGTTCCAGAACCGGCCGTCGGCGGCGAGCTGACGGTAGTTGGTCAGCCCGGCCCAGCGCCGGGAGGACGGATTGGTCAGGTCAAGCGGCGTGAAGCTCGTCACCACAAGGTAGAGGAGCGGCAGCACAGTGACCAGCACGAGCACGACCACCGCCGGCGCGACAAAGCCGACGAACACGCGCCGGCGCGCGCGGGTCCACGACCGGCGCGCGGGGCGCGCCACTGGCCAGGGCAGCGCGCGGTCCGGGGTGACCTCGATCCGCTCCACGGGCCGAGGGGCTCAGCCGCCGGCGGCGGCGCGATGGGACGGACGGTGGTGTGGGATCAATTTCGTACGCCTCCTCATGAGGAGTTCGAAGCGGTGTAGGATGAGTGGTGTGTTCCGCAAGTATCGGATTTGAGTGGTGCCGAAGGGGGGACTCGAACCCCCACACCCTTGCGGGCACATGACCCTGAATCATGCGCGTCTGCCAATTCCGCCACTTCGGCCGGGAGAGTCTCACTAGGATACCGAGCGAGCCCGTGAAGTCAAGGGGCGAGCGGGTTTCGGTGCGCCATGGCCGCTGACAAGGTCATCGCAACCAACCGCAAGGCCTATCACGACTACGAGATCCTCGAGACCTACGAGGCCGGCATCGTGCTGCGCGGCACCGAGGTGAAGTCGCTTCGTGAGTCGCAGGTGAATTTCAAGGACTGCTATGCCGCGGTGGACAACAGCGAAGCGTGGCTGATCGGCTGCTATATCGCGCCGTACCATCATGGTACCGACGCCAATCATGATCCAGAGCGACGACGCAAGCTTCTCCTGCACCGACGGGAGATCGGGCGCTTGCTGGGGAAGGTGGCCGAACGCGGGTTGACCCTCATCCCACTTCGTCTATACTTCAAAGGAGGACGCGCCAAGTGCGAGTTGGGCCTGGCGCGCGGCAAGAAGCTTCACGACAAGCGCGCGAGCATCCGTGAGCGCGATGCGAAGCGCGAGATGGCCAAGGAAGCGCGGGCGCGACAGCGCGCCTGAGAAGGGGGCGACTGGTTTCGACGGGGATCAATGAAGCGCAGGTGGCATCCCGAGGTGCTCGCTCCTCGTAAAACTGTGGGCACGGTTATAGCTGCCGACAACCAGCTAGCTCTGGCGGCCTAACACCCGCCAGCGTCCTCCGGATCGGGTCAACGGGGTCCGGGTTCGGACGTCATATTCCGGTGACTGGCCCCACGCTCCGCTCTTGAGTAAGGGGCGAGACTTTTAGGAGCTGGCCGCCCTGACAACCAGCCGGTTGGAGGGAGGGGTGGCGAGAGCAAAAGACAACCGGCTATGGATGTAGATGCCTGTCGCGGAGGGTTTCCGGACGTGGGTTCGATGCCCACCGCCTCCACCATTTGAGCTGTAACGTGGTGAAGTAGTTGAAATAGCGGCTCCTTTCCTACGTAGCTTCTACATTCCTTGCTACGTTGCGAGAGGAGCCGCTACCAGACCAGGAAGTCGCCCGCCTCTTCCAATCGCTGAAGAAGAAGGCCGCAGCCGCACAGGCCGACCCTGAGACCTTCAGGCGTGACTTCAAACGTCGTGCCCTCGTTGAGGATGCCCAGTGGCGGGCCGCCCGCGGACAGGTGGACGACGGACAGCTTGAGGCGGAACTCGACGGGATCTTCCAGTGCATCGAGAACAACGAGGAGAGCCTAAGACTCGGCGACACGAAGTACGTGAGCAAACTCCTAGATGAGGTTCTCTTGGAGCAGGGTCCTCTTCAACACCGCGGAAGGCCGAAAGAAGCCGCAAAACCTGCGCCGCGATCCCCGCATCATCGAGCCCGCGCAGCACCGCGACGACCCCCAGGCCAAGCGGTCTTCTACGGGAAGGCCCGGTGACGGAGACTGGCGCCGACGATCACATCGACAAGCTCGCCAAACGATTTCTGAACGCCGACAAGTATCCGTTCCGTCAACCCGGGGAGAAGCGACTGATCGTACGCATCAGCGTCGATCGGATCGACGGCTTCGGTCCGAAGATGCAACACTGGTCATAGCGATTCGGCTTCCGTCCCATCCCGACGAATCGGTGCGTCTAGGCGCTGGGCTGCATACGCGATGTGCGCTTCATCGATCCTCTCTGCTCCGTCCTCGCGAACGACCCGATTGTTCTGGTGCGTGTTGCGGCCGCCGAGGCCCTCGGCGTCATTGGTGACAAGCGCATTGTGCGCCGCTGCAGAACTCCATGGTAACAAAAGATATAGAATCCCGTTGGCGCCACCGTGTTTGAGGAACTCTGAAAAGTTCCTCGAATCGTGGCCGGGTTGTCTGCGTCACTCGCTCAGTATGCCTGTGCTTGGTCGTCGTAAATTGCCACCGTCTGCTTGAGCTGCCGCCGCCACGGGTTCGATACACGGGCGGCCCGCGTAATGAGGCGAGGAGGTGATCAAAGTAGGAGGTCGGCCAATCCCCCTGAGGCACAACCACCTGAGGCACAACCAGTGGTAGCGTAGCAGCACCAAGCTAGCTCCAAGCGGGAGGAAAGACTATGGCCTCCGAGCTTCGCTCGCTGTTCTCGCCGATCCAGGTCGGCCGTCTCATGCTCAAAAATCGGATCTACTCCTCGGGCCACGCCGAGGCCATGGCTGAGGGCGGGCGGCCCGGCGAGCGGCTGCGACGGTACCACGAGGCCAAGGCGCGCGGCGGCTGCGCGCTCACAATCTTCGGCGGTTCCTCGAGCGTCCACCCCTCGTCGCCCGCCGCGGCGTGGAAGCAGATCGCCAATCACGACGACTCCATCATCCCGGCGTACCGCGCGATTGCCGACGCCGTGCACAATCACGGATGTCTGGTTTTCACCCAGATCACTCACCTCGGTCGCCGTGCGCAGGCCGATGACGAAGAGACGAATGTCCTCCTGGCGCCGTCGCAGATCCCCGAACGTGTTCATCGGGACGTCCCGCACGAGCTGGAAGCCGAGCAGATTGCCGAACTCGTGCGCGCCTTCGGCGAGGCGGCGCGCCGCTGCCGGGACGGCGGCCTCGACGGGATCGAGATCTCGATGGCGCACAATCATCTGATCGATCAGTTCTGGTCACCCCTCTTCAACCAGCGGGTCGACGACTACGGCGGGAGCCTCGAGAACCGGATGCGCTTCGCCGTTGAAGTGCTGAGCGAGATCCGGCGCCGGGTCGGGGGTGACTTTGTCGTGGGCGCCCGCATCTCGGGGGATGAGTTTACGCGGGGTGGCCTTACCGCAGCCGACATGACGGAGATCGCGCGGCGTCTCGCCGCGTCCGGCCTGATCGACTTCCTGTCGATCATCGGCGGCGGCGCCCACACCTATGAGCTCCAGGCCGCGGCCGTGCCGAACATGAGCTATGCCAGAGGCGTCTACGTGCCGCTGGCGGCCGCCATCAAGCAAGCCGCGCCCCAAATGCCGATCTTTCACGCGAGCCGCATCGTCGATCCAGTCCACGCCGACCGCACCGTGGCCGCCGGGCACGTCGACGTGGTCGGCATGACCCGCGCGTTGATCGCCGACCCCGATCTCCCGCGAAAGGCGCGCGAGGGCCGACTCGACGACATCCGCACATGCGTGGGGGCGAACGAAGGCTGCATCGATCGGATCTACCAGGGGAAGCCGGTGATGTGCGTCCAGAACCCCGCCGCTGGCCGTGAGGTTGAGCTCGCTGAGGTTTATGCAGCTGCGAAGCCCAAGAGGGTCGTGGTGGTCGGTGGCGGCGTCGCTGGGCTGGAGGCGGCCCGGATGGCGGCGACCCGTGGCCATCGCGTCGTACTGTTCGAAAAGGCGGCGGAGCTGGGAGGGCAGGTGTTGCTTGCTGCCCGTGCGCCTGCCCGCGCCGAGTACGCGGGCATCGTCCGCTTTCTCGTCGCGCAGGTCCGCAAGCTCGCGGTGAATATCCGGCTTGCCGTGGAGGCCACGACGTCAGCGGTGTTGGAAGAGCGCCCCGATGCCGTCATCGTCGCGACCGGGTCGCATCCTTACATCCCGCCCATGCCGGGCTGCGACGGCAAGCACGTCGTGACGGATCGCGACGTGCTCTGTGGCGAGGCGACGGTGGGAGCGAGCGTGGTCGTGGTCGACGACGTGCACACCCAAGAGGCGCTCTCGACCGCCGAGCTGCTCCTTGAACAGGGCAAGCGTGTCGAGGTGATCTCGCCGCTCTTCTACGTGGGCCAGGACATCGGGGTCACCTCTATCGCGCCGCTCTACACGCGGCTGTTCACCAGGGGCGTTGTTCTCACCCCGGGCACCGAGCTCCGCGCCGTCGAGGGCTCGACAGTGGTTGTCGCGAACGTCTATTCAGGCGTCGAGCGCCGCATCGAGTCCGTCGACACGGTCGTGCTGGCGACTGGGAGCCGCTCGACGGACAGCCTCTACCGCGCGCTCAAAGGCCAGGTCCTCGAGCTCTACGCAGCGGGCGACTGCGTGGCTCCACGCGGCGTCCACCAGGCGATCCTCGACGGCACCCGCGTGGCGCGGGTGATCTGATGGCGACCACCCTCCCCTCGTTGCCGGAGCGGATTCCCTGACCGGGACGGGCCAAGAGTTCTCGGAACTGCGCGCGACGCCCGGGACGTCCTCCTCCCGACGATCGAGCGGATCGACCGTTCCTCACCGAGAACGGTTCGGGCCCTATCCAGCGGGATCCGTCACCACCACGCGGATCGGCGTGGGGTTGAAGTCGTTGCACGGGTTGTGCAGCTGCGGGCAGTTCGAGACCACCGCCAGGACACGGGTCTCGGCGCGGAGGTCTACAAAGTCACCCGGCTTCGACTTGCCGTCCACGATGCCCATGCTGCCGTCGGCCAGTACGGGGACGTTCATGAAGAAGTTGATGTTGGCCACGATGTCCTTCTCGCCCATGCCGTGCCGGGCGAGGGCGCGAAGGAAGTTAGCGTAGCAGCTCGGGGTGTCTGCGACGTTGTAG
>Ga0137369_10002508_pt1 | contig 18863 bp, 20 predicted proteins | sample SagtaG_12_FD_104918 | JGI IMG/M metagenome (GOLD analysis project Ga0137369, IMG submission 104918) | Vadose zone soil microbial communities from Sagehorn Ranch, Mendocino, California, USA - Sage1_L_113_16 metaG | ecosystem: Environmental > Terrestrial > Soil > Vadose zone | place: USA... | reverse complement strand
GAGCGACAGTCGCGCGCCGAGCGACGGGGGCAAGTGCGGCAGTCTCATTGGCTTCTCAATACGTACCCCACACCACGCACGGTGTGAATCAGACGCGGCTCGCCGTCGGCCTCCAGCTTGCGCCGCAGGTAGCCCACGTACACCCCGAGCGAGTTGGACGCGGGGCCGAAGTCGTAGCCCCACACGCGCTCGTGAATCAGGGAGCGTGACAGCACGCGCCGCGGGTTGAGCATGAACAGCTCGAGCAGGAGGAACTCCGTCCGGGTCAGCTCGATCCGCCGGTCGCCGCGCGACACCTCGTGTGCCGGCTGGTCGAGGACGAGGTCGGCGAACCGCAGCACCCGGCCCGGGCCGACCGCGCCGGATCGCCGGAGCAGCGCGCGCACCCGGGCGAACAGCTCCTCCAGGGCGAACGGCTTCACCAGGTAGTCGTCGGCGCCGGCGTCGAGGCCGGCGACCCGGTCCGAGACGGCGTCGCGGGCCGTGAGCATCAGGATCGGGACGGCGTCGCCGGCGGCCCGCAGCCGCCGCGCCACCTCCAGGCCGGACAGGTTCGGCATCAGCACGTCGAGGACGAGCGCGTCGGGCGTCCCCTCCGCGAACGCGGCCAGCGCCTGGTCGCCGTCGGCGGCCAGCACCACGTCGTAGCCTTCGCTGACCATGGCGCGCTTCAGCGCCTCCCGCACCGCGGGCTCGTCATCCACCACCAGCACGCGCGCGCTCACGGGCCCAAGTGTGAGCCGTTCAGATGAGAAACGTCTGAACCCCGGGCTACGCGGCCGGCTGCTCGCCCTCGGGCGGCTCGCGCAGGCGCAACCAGTGGAACGCCTCGGCGTGCTCGACGCCGATCGCCTTCCCGCGCTCGGATGCCTGCTGGGGGATCCACTCGCGGAAGAAGTCGAGCATCGGCCCGTCGAACTGGCTGGCGTGGCAGGCGACGGCCTCCAGCTTCGCGTCGAGCAGGCCGCTGATATCCTCGAGGTGGTTCGGCGCCGGACTGGAGGCCAGCAGGACCTCGGGAACGTCCCACGGCTCCAGCCCGTCGGCCAGCAGCTCCGGGAAGTAATGGGGGTTGCCCGCCCCCGGGAACAGCGCGTCCATGGCGATCTGGGCGGCCATGCGGTGGTCGCGGTGGTTGTAGTAGCGGCCCTCGATGTACCACAGCGAGGGGTCGCCGCAGACCACGGTGACCGGGCGCAGGATGCGGATCACCCGGGCGACCTCGCGGCGCACGTCGGGGGTGTTCTCCAGCTCGCCATCCTCGAAGTCGAGGAAGCGGACGTCGTGGACCCCCAGCACGGCGGCCGCGGCGCGCTGCTCGAGCCGGCGGGTCTTCACCAGCTCGGCGGGCGAGGTGTCCGGATCCACGGACCCCTTGCTGCCGTTCGTCAGCACCAGGTAGTGGACCTCGCGCCCGTCGCGCGTCCACCGCGCGATGGTCCCGCCCGCCAGGATGTCGCCGTCGTCGGGGTGGGCGAAGATCGTCAGCGCCGGGCCATCCTCGCGCACCGGCTGGCGCCGGCCGTTCCCCTTGGGGGGTTCGCTCGTTGAACGTGCTCGATCCTCGCGCTCCACAGGGCGAGCTACCCCCAACCCCCCCCCGTCACGACCGGCGCTTCGCCGCCGCCCGGTTCTCCACCCATCGGATGAACGTGCGGGCCGGAGACCCCGTGGCACCCTTCGGCCAGTAGTCGCCGGCCTTCTCCTGGAACGCGGTTCCGGCCACGTCGAGGTGCGCCCACGGGACGTCGCCGACGAACTCCGCCAGGAACAGCGCCGCGGTGATCGCGCCGCCGTAGCGGTCGCCGATGTTCTTCACGTCGGCCACCGGCGACTCGATCTTCCGCTTGTACCGGCGCCAGAGCGGCAGCTCCCAGCCCGGCTCCCCGGCCTGATCGCCGGCGTCGAGCACCTCGCGGACCAGCCGCCGGTCGTTGCCCATCACGCCCCAGACGTCCTCCCCCAGCGCGATCATGCAGGCGCCGGTCAGCGTGGCCGCGTCGAGGATCGCCGCCGGCTTCTGCTCGGCCAAGTAGGCCAGGGCGTCGGCGAGCACCAGGCGGCCCTCGGCGTCGGTGTTCAGCACCTCCGAGGTCTTGCCGCCGCGATGGGCGAGCACGTCGCCGGGCTTCAGCGCGGTGCCGCTCGGCAGGTTCTCGGCCGACGGGATCGCCGCGATCACGTTGATCTTCGGCTTCAGGCGGGCGATTGCGCGCATCGCCGCGATCGCGGCGGCGGCCCCGCCCATGTCGGCCTTCATCCACTCCATCCCGACGGCGTCCTTGATCGACAGCCCACCGGAGTCGAACGTGATGCCCTTGCCGGTGATCGCCACGGTCTCCCGCCCGCCGCCCCGGTACCGGAGCTCGATCAGCCGCGGCTCGTTGGCGCTCCCCTGGCCGACGCCGAGGATCCCGCCGAACCCGCCCTTCTCAAGCTCCGCCTTCGTCCAGGCCTTGAACGTCAGGCCCGCCTCGCGGGCCATCGTCCGGGCCTGCTCTGCCAGGAATGCCGGCGTGGCGTCGCCGGCCGGCGTGTTCACCAGATCCCGCGCCCAGGCCACCGCCTCCGCGTAGACCTGGCCGCGCTCGATGGCGGTCCGGGCGGCCCTCGCGTCCCACCGGGTCGCGCCGAGCACCAGGACCCGGTCGAGACGCCGCTCGTCGTCCGGCTTCGACTTGTACTGCACGAAGCGGTACGAGCCGAGCAGGAAGCCCTCCACGAAGGCCTGGACGGCCTCGGCGGGGCCGATCCGGGCGGCCCCGGCCTGCGGCAGCGTGGACGCCACCGAGCCGTACTTCGAGGCCCACTTGGCGGCGTACCCGGCGGCGCGGCGGATCGCGTCGGCGCTCACCTCCCTGCGGGGGCCGAGCCCCACGACGAGCACCGTCTTCGCACCGAGCTTGCCGTAGGCGGGGAGGATCAGGAACTCGTGCACCTTGCCCTTCAGGGTGTTGTCGGTGAGGGTCGACAGGACCGAGACGCCGAGCGCCTTCTCGACCTCCTTCACGCCGGGGCCGGCCTCTGGCCCCTCGTAGACCGGCACGATGAGGAGGTCGGCCTCGACCTCGGCCGGCGCCTTCGTGGAGTACTCGAACGTGGGCACTGGGCCTCCTGGTCAGATTTCGGTTCCGGGGCGCGGCTGCGATGGCGGCGGGCCCGCGCGAAACTCGGGTGAGTCTAGTCGTTTCGGCTCGCCGCCCGTAGGCTTGGCGGCCGCATGGAGGCCAGGGACCTGCGGAGCTTCGTCCACTTCTCGGACGACGCTCCCGTTCGGGAGACCGTGTTCGAGACCGAGCGCCTGTGGGCGCAGGTGATCTGCGTCGGGCGCAACCAGTCCTACGGACCGGTCGCCGACCCCGCGGCCGACGCGATCGTGGAGATCGTCGCCGGGGAGGCCGTCGTCCTGGCCGATCGCCAGCGCAAGCGCGTCAAGCAGTGGGAGACGCTTCTGATCCCCGCCGGCGCCGAGCTGTCGATCACGAACGCGTCGCCCGACCCGCTGGTGGTGTTCGTGTTGCTCGCGCCACCGCCCGCGGCCGAAGCGCCAGGTGGGCGATGAAGGCGACGGCGAAGGCCGGCAGGCTGGCCCCGAGGCGCGACCCGAACAGCGGGAACGGTAGCTGCAACCAGCGGTCGTAGAACGTCGTGGCGGCCGAGACCCACCAGTCGGGGCCGGTCGGCACCGCCCACTGGTACACCAGGAACCCGAGCACCCACGGCACGAACGCCCGCACGTTGAACCCGCCCTGGAAGCGGTAGCGGCCGCCCGGCGCGAACAGCTCGCCGGCCGCATGGTCGTGGTTGCGCAGCACGAAGTAGTCGGCGAGCAACACGCCGTACAGCGGGACGAACACCGACCCCAGCCCGAACAGGAACAGCTCGTAGTTGCCCAGCGCGCCGGCGGCGTCCGCGCCGATCCACGCCGCGATCGCGGCGCCGCCCGTCCCGACCGCCAGGATCGCTGGGCGCTGCGGCAGGCGCGGCGCCAGGTTCTGGGCCGAGACCGCCGTGGAGTAGATGTTGGCGAAGGCCTGGTCGGTCTCGCCGACCAGGAGCGCCACCAGGACGACCGCGCCCCCGGCGAGGGAGGCGATCGCCGTGGCGACCCCCGCCGGAGACGGGTCGGACAGGCCGGCGCCGAGGACGAGCAGCGCGCCGAGCGCGTAGAACCAGACGTTCCCGACCAGGTAGCCCCAGAACGTGCCGCGGGCGGAGGACTCGCCGGGGCGCGCGAACCGGTTGTAATCGGCCACCAGCGGCAGCCAGGAGATCGGCATCACGATCACCAGATCGAGCCCGACCATGAACGCCAGGCCGCCCGCGGCGGGCGCCGACCAGGCCGCGCCGAGGTCCGTCTCGGCGAGCAGCCGGATCGTGATCCACAGCGCGACGGCGGCCACCACCCACGCGCCGAACCGTTCCATCCAGCGACGGACGACGACGAGCGGCCCGCCGAGCGCGAGCAGCGTGCACACCACCGCCACGATCGCGAGCCACAGCCCGTAGCCGCCGATCCCCAGCACGTCGCGCCCGACACGGTCGGCGACGAGCGCCATCGCCCACAGCTCGAAGGCCGTCCAGCCGAGGAGCTGCACGATGTTCAGCACCGACGGCAGGTACGAGCCGCGGGTCACGAGCACCGGCCGGAACAGCACCATGACGGGGACGCCCTCGCGCGCCCCGGCCACGCCCCCGAGGGCGAGGAGCGCGCACCCGATCATCGAGCCGAGCACGATCGCCGCGATCGCGGCCGGCAGCCCCATGCCGAGCACCGGGAGAAGCGCTCCGGTGACGATCACCAGGAGCCCGATCGACAGGTCGCCCCACAGGACCGCGAAGTCGAACGGCCCCAGCCGACGGACCTCCGGCCCCGTCGGGCGCACCCCCCAGGCCGGGGCCTCGCGCTGCAGGACCTGTTCGAGCCGCTCGGTGACGGTCGCCACCCCACCTCCCTCCGCCCGCATGACCGGGATCAGGTTCCAAGGGTCGGCAGCGCCTCACCTGCCCTCTCAGCCCGGTACCCGCCGGGCTCCCCCGTGGGCCCATGCTACTCGTGGGTGGGTCGCTCCGGGGCCCGGGTCAGGTCGCCGGGTCCGCCGAGACGGGTTCGGTCCGGCGGAGCGGCTCCGGAACGGTGGCGGCCAGCACCACCACCCCCAGCGCCAGGGCGGAGGCCAGGGCCACGGCGGCCGTGAAGTCGTTCCCCGGCCGCTCGAGCAGGCCCATCACCGTGACCACCAGGGCCCCGCCGAGGTTGCCGGCCATCAGCATCACCCCCACCGCGGTGCTTCCGACCTGCGGGCCGAGGGAGCGGTCCTCGGACGCCACCGAGATGGCCACCGGCAGCGCGGCCAGCAGGAAGAACCCCAGCACGAACGCCACCGCGACCAGGGCGGGCAGGGAACCCAGCCTCCCCAGCAGCCACAGCGTGGGCGCCGCGACCGCCCCGGCCACGACCAGGAACGGCTTCCGTCGACGGATCCGGTCGCTCAGCGCGCCGAGGGCCACCGAGCCGGCCATCCCGGCGATGGTGATCATCCCGGCCACCAGCCCGGCGCCCGACTCGCCGATCCCCTTCGGCTTCAGGATCTGATCGAGCCACGTGGTGATCCCGAGGTAGAGGCCGAACCCGAGGAACAGAGCGGCGGAAAGCTTCCACAGGGTCGGCGAGCGGAGCACCCGTCCGATGGCCTCCCGCACGCTGAGCTCCTCGGACGCGGCCACCCGGTCCGGCACGCGCCGGGGCGCTGCGGCCCAGAACGCCCCCAGGGCCGCGAGCGACATCACCGCCCACGCCACCTGCGAGCCCCGCACGCCCACCGCCTCCACCAGCGCCGGCGTGGCCACCAGCCCCACCGTGATGCCCAGGAAGATGGCCATGGTCCCGAGGCCCGTGGCCGTGGCGGCCTCCTCCTCGGGGAAGTGCCGGTTCACCAGGTCGGCCACCGCGTTGATCAGGAACGGTTGCGGCAGGAGGAGCCCCACGGTCAGGAGGAGGAGCAGCGGGAAGGCCCCGGCGATCGGCCGGAGGAACGCGAACGCCACCGTGGCCAGACCCGCCCACAGCAGCGGGGTTCGGTAGCCGTACCGGTCGGACAGTGCGCCGGCGGGGATCGACAGGGCTGCGGAGGAGAGCGGCCCCACGGAGACCAGCAACCCGATGGACACCTCGGTGGTGTGGAAGGCCCGGGCCGCCTGCCCGGAGACCGAGACGAACGAGATCCACAGCACGTGGCTCGACGCCACCAGGCCCACGTAGGCCGCCAGGGTCCACCACGAGCCCGGGCGCGCGCCGGCCGGCGCGCCGGCGGACGCGGGGATCGGAGCGGGCCCTCCTCCGGCGGACCGGTCCACCATCGCTCCCCCATCCCGGCCGGACCGGGTCAGTCGACCCCTCCTGGCCGATACACCGGAACGTGACTATCGCCGTGCCGAGCGGATCAGGTCGACGATCAGCGCGACGGTGGTGATGCCACCGGCGCCGCCGAATGCGGGGGCGACCCAGTCGGGAACGTTCGTGGCGCCGCCGGCGACGGCCGCGCCGGCCAGCGCGGCGAGGGAGACGATCGCGAGCGCGAGCTGGCGGGCGCCCTGCTTGATGGCGCGCTCGAGGGGCTCGGCGCCGCGGAACCGGATCTGCAGGTTCGGGCCCGGACGCGAGCCGGCGATGCGCTCGACGGCCTCGATCAGGCGCGACACCCTCAGCCCGAGCTTGCGGCCCTCGTAGATCAGCTTCTGCGGCGACAGCTTCTCCCTCAGGTCGCCGGCCATGCTCTTCATCATGAAGTTGCCCGCCACCGAGAACGGGTCGATCGTCGGGTCGAGCTCGCTGATCGCGAGCTGCACCTGGGCCAGCGCCTTCCCGGTGAGCGTCAGCGAGGACGGCAGCCGGATGCGGTAGCGCACCGAGATCTCGGTCAGCTCCTGCAGCAGAGGGCCGATCTGGATCTCCTTCAGCGACTTGCCACGGTAGCGCCCCAGAAGGCCGGAGAGCTCGTCCTGGAACGCCTCGACGTCGAGGTCGGGGCGGGCCTCGTCGCCGGAGAGCATCAACACGACGTCGGAGAGGAACGGGACGTCCTCCTGCCAGAACGCGAGCAGGAGGAGCATCAGCTGCTCGCGGGTCTCCGGCTCGAGCCGCCCGACCAGCCCGATGTCCAGCAGGTAGACCTTGTCGTTCCACCACTGCAGGTTGCCGGGGTGGGGGTCGGCGTGGAAGAAGCCGGCCGTCATGATCTGGCGGTAGTAGGACTCCAGCAGCTGGCGGGCGGCCTCCCGGCGCGCCTGTCCCTCCGGCGCCTCGCGCAGGCGCGTCCCCTTCACGCGCTCCATCACCAGCAGCCGGTCGGTGCAGTAGTCGCGGAACAGCTTCGGGACGGCCAGGCGCGGATACGGCTTCAGCACCTCCGCCAGCCGCTCGATGTTGTCCGCCTCCTGCCGGAAGTCCATCTCCTGGCGCAGCGCCTCGGAGAGCTGCTCGATCACCGCCGGCAGGTCGACCACCTCGCGGAACAGCGGCCGCTCGTGGATCTCCTGGCCGAAGCGCTCCAGCAGCCCGAGGTCGAGCAGGATGTCGTGCCGGGCGTTCGGGCGCTGCACCTTGACCACGACGTCCTCGCCGTCCTGCAGCGTGGCGCCGTGCACCTGCGCCATCGTCCCGGCGGCGAGCGGCTCGGGCTCGATGCTCTCGAACACGTCCTCCCAGGGCACGCCGAGCTCCTCCTCCATCACCTGGACCACCTGGGCCTCGGTGAGCGGCGGGACGTCGCTCTGCAGCGTCGAGAGCTCCTCGACGAACGGCGCCGGCAGCAGGTCCGGGCGGGTGGACATCACCTGGCCGAGCTTGCCGAACGCCGGGCCGAGCTCCTCCATCGCCGTGCGCAGGCGCTTGGCGCGGCGGCGCAGCTCGTCCTCGTCCTTCGGGTCGACGGGGGTGAACATCTCGCGGACGCCGTGGCGGCTCATCGTCCGGGCGATGGTCACCGCGCGCCCGAGGAGCTTGCCCGCGTGCGGTTCCTGCTCCGTGCGCTCGCCGAGGGCGACCACCGTCTCGGCCTCGTCGACCGGCGTGGTGTTCACGATCAGGACGCTGCAGCGCGCCATGTGCGAGATGCGGTTCGGGACGTTCTTCAGCAGGAACTGCTTGCGCCCGGCCATGCCGTAGTTCCCGACCACCAGCAGGTCGGCGTCGGCATCGCGCGCCTCGTCGACGATGCCCTGCGCGGCATCCTCGCGGATCGCCACGCGCGCGGTCCCGCGCGGGCCGGCCAGCCGCTCGGCGAACGCCTCAAGATCGTGCCGCGCGGCCTCGGCCTTCGCCCGGTCCTGATCCGGCGAGTCGCTCGCCAGGATCACCTGCAGCAGGACCAGGTCGGCGCCGATCGGTCCCGAGATCGAGGCGGCCACCTGGCAGGCGCGGTCGGCGCTGTGGGTGCGGTCGGTGGCGGCGACGATGCGCTTCACCAAACCGCTCGCCGGGGCGGCTGCGGGGAGGGGTGCGGACGGTTCGCCGGTCACGACGGGGCATCGTACAGGCGAAACCGCGGCGTGCAGGCGCGCCCGAGGCGTGACGCCTTCGGGGGGGGGAACACGGGGGCGGAGCCCCCCGTGGCGGTAGCATCCGGGGAGTGGCGGAGCGCAGCGCGACCGGACGGCCCTCGCCCGGCGAGGAGGTCTCCCACGACGTCGTCGTCACCCGCGACATGCTGGCCATCCTGCTCGGACGGACGGTCCATCCCGTCTACGGCACGGCATGGATGGTCCGGCACGCCGAGGAGGCCGGCCGGCTGCTGGTGGAGCGTCACCTCACTCCCGAGGAGGACGCCACCGGCTATCGGATCGACATCACGCACCTGCGCCCGGCGCGCGTCGGGCAGCGCCTGACGGTCACGGCGCGCTGCACGTTCGCCGACGAGGACCAGTGCGTGTGCGAGGTCGAGATTCACGGGCCGGCCGGCCCGGTCGGTCGCGGCACGTTCGTCCAGCGCTACATAGAGAAGGGAGCGCTGGGCTCGTGAGCTACGAGCAGATCGTCGTCGACGTCCGCGGGGCGGTGACCTGGATCCGCCTGAACCGGCCCGACAGCCTGAACGCGCTGACCTCCCGCATGTCGGACGAGATGGTCGACGTCGTGTCCTCCGTCGCCGCCGACGATGCCGTCCGCTGCCTGGTGGTCACCGGCGAGGGGCGCGGGTTCTCCGCCGGACAGGATCTCAAGGAGTTCGACGCCGTCGCCGACCTCGACATCGAGCGCCACCTGGAGCGCGCGTACCACCGGCTGATCCCGGCGCTCGTGGACCTGCCGAAGCCTGTCGTGGCGGCGGTGAACGGGATCGCTGCAGGCGCCGGCCTGTCCCTGGCGCTGGCCTGCGACATCCGGATCGCGTCGGACGCTGCCGCGTTCCTGCAGGCGTTCGTCAGGATCGGGCTGGTCCCCGACTCCGGCGGGACGTGGCTGCTGCCGCGCGCCGTGGGCTACGCGAAGGCCCTCGAGCTGTCGATGACCGGCGAGCGGATCGACGCCGCCGAGGCCCTGCGGATCGGCCTGGTCCACCGCGTGGTCCCCGCCGACGACCTGGAGAAGGAGATCACGACGTTCGCCGACGCCCTGGCCGCGATGCCGACGACGGCGATCGGCCTGCTGAAGCGGCTCCTGCGCGACGCCGCCGGCCTGACCCTCGAGGAAGCCCTGGCCCGCGAGGCGGCCGCCCAGTCCGAGGCCGCCGGCAGCCACGACTTCGTCGAGGGCGTGGCTGCCTTCATCGAGAAGCGCCCGCCCGACTTCACCGGCCGCTAGCTGCAGCGGCCCTTGGGCTCGCTCAGACCTGCCCGCGGATCTCGCCGCCGGGGAAGTCGCCGGGGCCCTCGTTCGGCGTGGCGTCCCCGTCGTTCGTGTGGACGTTGACGTACGTGTGGCCCGCGCGCATCGCGTCGAGCAGCGACATCCCGTTGCACGTGAACGCCGTCCCGTCGAACGAGCCTTCGGCGATCGGTCCCTCGATCGGTCCGCCGGCCGACGGCGCGGAGTAGAGGCCCACCACGATCGGGCCGTTCACGCCCGGGTCGCCGCAGTGCACGTGCGACGCGACCACGTTCTCGATGTTCGCCACGACGAGCTTGAACTCGACCGTGTGGCCGTCCTTCGCCACGTTGAAGGTCGCCTGCCCCTGGGCCTGGGTGTCGCGAGCCGGGACCTCCTCGTCGCCGGTCAGGTGCGTGGCGAGGTTGGCCTCGGGGGTGGCCCGAGCGAGGGCCGGCACCAAGATCAGGACGGCCGCGAGCGGCAGCGCGGTGCGAACGCGCATGAGCGTTCCCTCCTTCCGGGGCGCCGAAATCCGGTTCCAAAGGGACAGTACGCGCGAACCGGTGGGTTGGTTTCCTCCGGCTGGCCCCGATCCGTGGGCCCGCCCTATGCTCCGCCTCGCGTCGGACCCTGGAGGTCGGGATGGGAGAGGAGAACCGTGCGGCAGTCGAGCGACTGCTCGACGCGATCGACCGCGGCGAGCCCGTGCCGGTGATGGAGGAGATCTTCCGGGACGACGTGGTCACGGAGTACGTCCAATCCGGCGAGCGGGTCGTAGGGCTCGACAATGTCCGCGGCCTGTACGGCGCCTTCGCCGGCCTGCCGAAGGTGACGACGCGCCGGATCCTCGGTCGGGACGACCTGTGGATCGCGGAGATGGACCTCGACTACGGCAGCGGCGCGCCGTACAAGGGTGTGTTCATCCTCGAGTTCGACGCGGACGGCAAGGTGGTGCGGGAGACCGATTACTTCGCGGAGCCCTTCGAGCCGGCGGAGTGGCGCACGGCGTGGGTGAGCGTGGATCGCGACTGAGGGAGGGGATCGGTGAGCGCACGCACCGACACGGCGGCCCGGCTCTTCGAGCTGATCGGGGCGCGCAAGTTCGAGGAGGCGAAGGCGCTCCTGACGCCGGACTTCGTCCAGGAGTGGCCGCAGTCCGGCGAGCGCATCCGTGGGCCCGACAACGCGATGGCGGTCAACGAGAACTACCCGGGCCTGCCGACGTTCGCCCTGCGACGGATCGTCGAGGGCGGCGACCTGGTGGTGGCCGAGACGACGCTCAGCTACGGCGGGACGATCGTCAACGGCGTCCACGTCTTCGAGTTCCAGGGCGACCGCGTCGCGCGCGAGACCGACTACTTCTCGGAGCCCTTCCACGCCCCGGACTGGCGGGCGCGCTGGGTCGAGCGGATGGAATAGGGGCGGTGCCGCCCACGTTGGCGCGGGCATGAGCAGTCCGGCGACGGAGACCGCCGCGATGAGCCCGACCACGCGGCGCTGGACGCTCGTCGCGGTGATCCTCGGCTCGGGGATCGTCTTCCTCGACACCTCGGTGGTGAACCTCGCGCTGAAGGCGATCGGTGAGGAGCTCCCCCGCTCGTTCGTGGGGCGGATCGAGGGGCAGGCCTACATCACCGGCGGCTACTTCGTGACGCTCTCGGCCCTGCTGATCCTGGCCGGCGCTCTGAACGACTTCTTCGGGCGCCGCCGCGTGTTCGCGCTGGGACTGGCCGGGTTCCTGGCCACCTCCCTGCTCTGCGGGCTGGCGCCCAACACCGAGTTGCTGATCCTGTTCCGGATCCTGCAGGGCGCGGCCGGAGCGTTCGTCGTCCCAGGGTCGCTGGCGATCATCACCGCGAGCTTCGAGGGCGAGGCGCAGGGACGCGCGTTCGGGATCTGGGCCGGGGCCTCCGCGGCGACGAGCATCCTCGGCCCGTTCGTCGGCGGCGTGCTGGTGAACTCGATCTCCTGGCGCGCCGCGTTCTTCGTCAACGTCCCGTTCCTGCTCGTGGCGCTGTGGGCCACGCGCGCGCACGTGCCCGAGTCGCGCGACGAGACCGCCAGCGGCCACTTCGACTGGCTGGGGTCGGTGGTGATCGTGCTCGCCGTGGGCGGACTGGCGTTCGGGACGATCCGCGGACAGCAGGACCAGTGGCAGTCCTCGGCCGCGTTCATCAGCCTGGCGATCGGCGGTCTCGCGGCGATCGCGTTCCCGATCCTGATGGTGAAACGGTCGAACCCGCTGGCGCCGCCCTCCCTGTTCCGCTCGCGGAACTTCACCGTCACGAACCTCTCGACGTTCGTGATCTACGGCGCGCTGTACGTCTTCCTGACGTTCCAGGGACTGTTCCTGATCGGCACGCTCGGCTACAACGAACCTGCCGCCGGGATCGCCGGGCTCCCCGCCACCCTGCTGCTGGCGCTGTTCTCGACGCGCTTCGGGAAGCTCGCCGCGCGCTACGGGCCGCGCCTGTTCATGACGGCCGGCCCGGCGATCATGGCCGTCGGAACGCTGTGGCTGGTGCGTATCCCGGCCGGGAGCGCGGCATGGGTGTTCGGGACCGGGCCGGGGCAGCGGATCCTCCCGCCCGGCGACTACTTCCTCGACCTGCTGCCGGCGTTCCTCGTCTTCGGGGCCGGACTGATGGTGATGGTCGCGCCGCTGACGACGGCGCTGATGAACTCGGTTCCCCGCCGCAACTCGGGCGTGGCCTCGGCGATCAACAACGCGATCTCGCGCGTCGGGTCGCCGCTCGTCACCGCCGTCATCTTCGTGGCCATCGTGTCGAGCTTCTACAGCTCGATCCAGCGCCAGGTCCCCGGCGTGGACACATCGTCGTCCGACTTCCGCAACGAGGTCGCCGCGCTGAACCCGCCCCCGGAGGACGCCGACCCCCGCCTGGCGAACGCGATCCGCACGGCCTCGACCGACGCCTTCCACCTGGCGGTGGTGGTCGGCGCGGCGCTGCTGCTGCTCGGGGCGGCGATCAACGCGGCCGGCATCCGCAACCCCGACCCACGCACCCCGCCGTGGGCCGACGCCTCGGTGCGCGCCGAGGGCGAGGCGGAGCCGCTATCGGCGCCGGCGCCGGCGCCGTCCCATGCGAAACGCGGCGCGCGCGAGCGGCACGAGCACCCACCGCCACACTGACGTGGACGAGCCGACGGGCCTGCTCGACCTGCTCGACTGGAAGCGGCGCGTGTTCGCGCTGTACGCGGACGTCCGGGCGGCCGGCGGCTCGGCGGACGCCTGGGAGCGCTGGCGGGCGGGGCGCGACGAGCTGTTCCGCTCGCACCCGCAGTCCCCGCTGCCGCCGCCCGAGCGGGCGGGGTTCCCCGGCCTGCCGTACTTCGCCCACGACCCGGGCGCGCGAGTGGTGGGCCGCCTCGAGCCGGCCGAGCCCGAGCGGTACGAGATCGCATCGAGCGTCGAGGGCGCGTACGAGTTCACCCGGTTCGGCACGGTGCGCTTCGCGCTGCACGGCCAGGACCTGGCGCTCGAGGCCTACTGGCTGGCGGGCTACGGCGGCGGGCTCTTCCTGCCGTTCCGCGACGCCACCGCCGGCACCGAGACCTACGGCGCCGGCCGCTACCTGTACGACACCGTGAAGGGGGCCGACCTCGGGACCGAGGCCGGCGGCCTGGTGCTCGACTTCAACTTCGCCTACAACCCGTCCTGCTCGTACGACCCGGCGTGGGACTGCCCGCTGGCCCCCGCGCCGAACTGGCTGGACGTCCCGGTGCGCGCCGGCGAGCGCTTCGCTGGCCCGCCCGACGCGCCGCCCCCGGACACGCGAGGGGCCCGCCCCGAAGGACGGGCCCTCGCGGACGCTCCGGTCTGACCGCTACCCAAGCAGCCCCTTGCTCTCCAGGTACTCCCGTGCGACGTCGGCCACGTCCTCGTGGTCGACCTGAACGCGGCCGACCAGGTCGACCATCTCGTCGGTCTGCAGCGACGTCGTGACGCCGTTCAGCAGGTCCTCGACCTCGCCGTTCAGGATCTCGGTCCGGGCCAGGGCGAAGAAGTTGCCGGCCGGCTGCAGGACCTTGTCGTCCTCCAGGACGACGTAGCCCTTGGCGGTGATCGTCGGGTCGAGCGAGAACAGCTCGCCGACGTCCACCGCGCCGCTGTCGATCGCGGCGACGGTCTGCGGGCCGCCGAAGTCGAGCTTCTTGATCTCCTTGAACTCGATCCCGTAGACCTCCTTCAGGCCCTCCTCGCAGGGGAAGTTCGTGTCGCAGTCCGGCGGCGCCCCGAGCACGAGGTCCCCGGCGACCGGCGCCAGGTCGCTCATCGTGGCGACCCCCAGCTCGTTCGCCGTGTCCGGGGTGACGACGAAGACGTTCGTGCTGTTCGCCGGGGAGAACTCGAGCGCGGTCAGGTCGTTGGCCTCCGCGGCGGCCTGCACTCGCGGGAAGACGTTCTCGGCGGTGCCGGCGGTGTCCGCGTCCGGGTCGAGATCCGGGAGCTCGAACGCCAGGTACTCGGGCTTCACGTCGATGTCGCCGCTCGCGAGGGCGGCGTTGCCGGTGTCGCGGCTGTCCAGGTCGAGCTGGCGCTCCACCGTGTAGCCGGCATCCTCCAGCACCTGCGCGTACATCTCGGCCACGAGCTGGTTCTCGGCGAAGGCTCCCGAGACGCCGACGACGATCGTGCCGCGCTCGATGGCCGGCGAGCTCCCGCTCGGGCTCGCGCCGCCCCCACCCGAGCTCCCCCCGCACGCCGCGGCAACGAGCGCGAGCGCGAGGAGGAGGCTCGCCCCGAGGGCGTGCCTGCGGTGATACCGCATGGGTCTCCTCCCATCCTGTCGTGGGGGTGCCCACCCCCTGGAATCCGGGCACACCGACCCTATCAGCGCCCTCGCAAAGCGAGCCCGTGATGGTGGCCTCAGGGGTTCGCAGGGGTGCCGGTCAGGGCCGTCTCCGGGTTCTCCACGTCCGGCCGCAGGCGGCGGGTACGGCGGGGTCCGGCCGCGGACGTGCGGGGCGTGGCGACGCGCTCCACGATGCCGAACAGCAGGTCGGTCACGATCGCCAGCAGGGCGACGAGGATCGCCCCGGCCAGCACCATCGGCTGCCCCTCCGAGGACTGCGCGAAGCCGTCGCGGATGTAGCGCCCGAGACCCTCCTGGCCGACGTACGCGGCCAGGGTGGCCGTGGCGATGATCTGCACCGCCGCCGTGCGGACGCCGGCGATGATCAGCGGCGCGGCGAGCGGCAGCTCCAGGCGCCCCAGGATCTGCCGCCCGCGCATCCCCATCCCGCGGGCGGCCTCCACGGTGTCGCGGTCGACCTGCTGCACGCCGACGTACGTGTTGGTCAGGATCGGCGGCAGCCCGAGCAGGACCATGGCGACGACGGTCGGGACGATGCTGAACGCGAGCCCGGTCCACGTGTTGGCCACGATCTGGAAGGCGATCGACAGGAGCGCGAACGACGGGATCGCCCGGCCCAGGTTCGCGATGCTCACGCCGAGGAACTCGAACCGGCGCGTGTGCCCGATGACCAGGCCGATCGGCAGAGCGATGGCCGTGGCGATCGCCACCGACACGCCCGAGATCTGCACGTGCTGCCCGACGCGGGCGGGGACCCCCTCCGGGCCCGACCAGTTCGCCGGATCGCTCAGCCAGTCGACCAGGCCCTCGAACGCGCCCATCAACCCTCCGCCCGAACACCCGCGCGTCGCAGCCTGCGGCGCGTCCACGGGGACAGCCCGCGCTGCACGCCGAGAAGCAGGACGTCGGCGGCGACCGCGAGCGCGACCGAGAGGGTCGCCCCGACCACCGTGGGGGTCGGGAAGAACGTCTGCAGGCCGTCGCGGATGAGCCGCCCGAGACCGCCCATCCCGATCAGCGCGGTCACCGTGACCAGCCCGACCGTCGTCACGGTGGCGATCCGGATCCCGGCGATGATCGCCGGGAGGGCCAGCGGCAGCTCCACCCTCCACAACAGCTGCCGGCGCGTGAAGCCCATCGCCAGCGCCGCCTCCTTCGTGTCCTCGGGGACGCCGTCCAGGCCGGCCACCGTGTTCCGGATCAGGATCAGCAACGTGTAGCTCACCAGGCCGATCTCCGCGGTCAACGTGGAGATGTGGGTGATCGGGATGAGCAGCATGAACAGGGCCAGGCTGGGGATCGTGTAGAGCACGCCGGTCACCCAGGTGATCGGCGGGTACAGGCGGCGATGCCGGAAGGCGAGGACCGCCAGCGGCAGGGCGATCAGGATGCCCACGCCGACGGCGATCCCCGTGAGCTGGAGGTGCTGGGCCAGCACGGTCGGGATGCAGTTGCGGCAGAAGCGCGTCAGGTGATCGGCCACCCAGTCCCAGCGGACCAGGGGCTCGTCGGCCTGCGCGATCATGCTTCCTTGGGGGGGTAGAAGCCCCCGCTCACGACACGATCTCCCGCGAGATGCGCTCGAGCGTCAGGACGCCGAGATAGCGCTGTCCCTCGCTGACCACGACGGCGACGTTGGTGTGGGAGGTGACGATGGAATCGAGCGCCTTGCGCAGCGAGTCCTTCGCCGTGACGTAGGCGCTGAACCTCCGCGGCCGGCCGTCCGCCGCCCGCGACGCCCCGGCCAGGGCGTCGCGGTCGACCCAGCCGAGGAGCTCGCCGCCGTCGACCACGCTGGTCCAGTCCAGACCGAAGCGATCCATCGCCGCGACGGCCTCCTCCGGGCTCGCGCCGGGGGCCACGACGGGGCCCTCCTCCACGCCGACCTCCGAGATCGGGATCAGTGCCAGCCGCTTCAACCCGCGCTCGGGGCCGACGAAGCGCTCGACGAACGCGTTCGCCGGCGCGCGCAGGATCGCCTCCGGGGTGTCGTGCTGCTCGAGGATGCCGCCGAGGTTCAGGATCGCGATGCGGTCGGCCATCTTGATCGCCTCGTCGACGTCGTGCGTGACGAACACGATCGTCTTGCGCAGGCGTCGCTGGATCTCGAGGAACTCGTCCTGCAGGCGCGCGCGGACGATCGGGTCGACCGCCGCGAACGGCTCGTCCATCAGCATCACCGGCGGGTCGGCGGCGAGCGCCCGCGCCACGCCGACGCGCTGGCGCTGCCCGCCGGACAGCTCGCTCGGGTAGCGGTCTCGGAACTCCCGGTCCAGCTGGAACAGGTCGAGCAGCTCGTCGACGCGGCGTTCGATCCGGGCCTCCTCCCAGGCAACGAGGTGCGGAACCGTCGCGATGTTCTGCGCCACGGTGCGGTGGGGCATCAGGCCGATCGTCTGGATCACGTAGCCCATCCCCCGGCGCAGCTCGACGGGGTCCTGGTGCAGGACGTCAGTGCCGTTCACCCGGATCTCGCCGCTGGTCGGCTCGATCAGCCGGTTGATCATCTTCATCGTGGTGGTCTTGCCGCACCCGGACGGCCCGACCAGCACGACCGTCTCCCCCTCGGCGACGTCGAGCGACAGGTCGCTGACGGCCGGGCGGCCGTCGCGCTCGAACCGCTTCGTGACGTTCCGCAGCGAGATCATCGGCTGCCCGTCCGCCCCGGCCACGGGGCCTATCTTGCCCGGTTCCCGCGCAACGGACGTGCCCCGGGCCCCTCCGATCGGATGGTCCCGCCATGGGCAGGGCGCCGGACCCTACCACGCCCGGGGATGCGGCCAACGATGATCCAGGAGGGGGGTACCGGCACGCGTGGAAGACGAAACCGGCCACCGGAACCGCTTCAGAGAGCGGCGGCCCGAGCTCGATCTCATGCCGGCCTTCGTCGTCGCCGGCCTGATCGTCCTCCACTCCGCCCTCGTGTTCTCCTCGACCGAGGGCTTCTTCGTCAACGACCCGCATCCGAACGTCGGGTTCGGAAACTTCGTCACCTGGGCGGCGACGTGGGGCATGGCGCTCCTCATGGTCGTATCGGGGATGGGCGTACGCTACGCCCTCCGCCGGCGCTCGGCCGGGGCCTTCGTCCGAGAGCGGCTGGCCCGGCTCGGCGTCCCGTTCGTTGTCGGCGTGGTCGTGCTGGTCCCGCCCATGTGGTACCTGCGGCAGATGCTCTGGCCCGACTTCGAGAGGTCGTACTGGCGATTCTGGTTGCGATTCTTCGATCTCCCCGCCATGGTGAAGGGACTCCCGGTGCGCGCGGAGTGGTCGTCTCGTGGCATGGTGTTCGACCCGGCCCACACCTGGTTCCTGTACGTCCTGCTGGTGTGGTCGGTGGTGCTCCTGCCGGTGTTCCTGTACCTGCGGAGCCCTCGCGGGGCGGGGCTGGTCGATCGGGTGGCCGGGTTCGTCGGACGAGTCTGGCTGGTGGCGCTGGGGCGTTCGCCCTCCCGATCGTGCTGACCGAGGGGCTGTTCGGAGCCAACGACAACACCGGCGCGTGGGACCGGGTTCCATACCTGTTCTTCCTCCTGTACGGCTTCCTGATCGCTCTTGATGGCCGGTTCGAGGCCGCGCTGCGGCGGGGACGTCATCTCGCCTTGGCCACCGCGCTCCCTGCCTCCCTGGTGCTGATCTTCTGGGCAGGTGCGATCGACGAATCAGGAGGAGAGCTCATGAACGGCAGCCAGACGGGCTGGAGCGCGCTGCAGGGGCTCACCGGCTGGCTCTGGATCGTGGCGATCTTCGGGTATGCAAGCGCGATCGTGGGCGGCCGCTCCCGGCGGTCCTCCGAGGGGGCGCCGTCCCGCTCGCGCTGGTCCCGGGTCGAGCGGTACGCCAACGAGGCCGTCCTCCCCTTCTACGTCCTGCACCTGCCGGTCATCGTCGGAGCCGCATGGATCATCGTTCGCTGGCACGCCCCGATCCTGGCGAAGTACCTCGCCCTCGTGATCGTGTCGTTCGCCGCCACGCTGGCGCTGTACGAGTACCTGGTCCGGCGGTTCCGCGTGATGCGGTTCCTCTTCGGCATGAAGCGGACCCCGCCGAGCGCACCCGCCGGGGCGACCTTCGGGGATCACCCGTCCGCTGCGCGGACGACGAGGACCGGCACGTCGAGCGCGTCGATCACCCGGCGGGTCACGCCCCCCGCCAGCGCCCGGGCCAGGCCGCCGCGGTGACGGTGCGCCATGACCAGCAGGTCGGCGCGCTGCTCCTCGGCCACG